>Ga0206860_10249_pt1 | contig 10667 bp, 12 predicted proteins | sample Alteio_BWOrgCont_44_FD_152624 | JGI IMG/M metagenome (GOLD analysis project Ga0206860, IMG submission 152624) | Enriched cells from forest soil in Barre Woods Harvard Forest LTER site, Petersham, Massachusetts, United States -... | ecosystem: Environmental > Terrestrial > Soil > Temperate forest >...
CAGAGGTAGAAGACGAGGGTCGAAAGCTGCATGGTCGCCGTTCCCGGTTTAAGGGCTAGCGCGGACGCGTGGCCGGTTCGTTGAGGATCAGGGTGAGTTCCTGGCGGTCGTAGGTCGCCATCTCGTAGTCGTGGTTCATGCGGATGGCGTCGAAGTTGCAGGCCTCCACGCACAGTTCGCAGAGGGTGCAGGTTCCCAGCTTGTAGATGTACTTGTCCAGCACCCGCGTCTTGCCGTCGGGGCCCTTGCTCTGGACGATCTCAAGGCTGTCGTTGGGGCAGGCCCGCACGCACATCATGCACAGGGTGCACTTGTGGGCGCCGCTCAAGGGGTCCAGGGGAAGGTCGACCCGGCCGCGGAAGCGGTCGGCCATGCGCCAGCGTTCGTCGGGGTACTGCTGGGTCACGTCCTTGGAGAAGAACTCCTTGATGGTGACGCCCATGCCGACCAGCAGGCTTCCGAAGCCCGTGGCGATGTCGCGGATCCAGATGAAGAGCCCCATGGCGCCCCTACTTTCCGACGCCCGCCGCGGCCCACAGGGCCACGAGGACGAGGTTGATGAAGGACAATGGCAGAAGGATCTTCCATTCGAGCTTCATGAGCTGGTCCACCCGCACGCGCGGGAAGGTCCAGCGGAACCACATGATCACGAACATCACCCCCGTGGTCTTGCCGAAGAACCAGACATAGCCCGGGACGCCCAGGAAGCGCAGAAGCCCCAGGGGCTGCCAGCCGCCCAGGAAGAGCGTCACGGTCAGGGCCGCGATGATGAACATGTTCATGAACTCGGCCAGCTGGAACATGCTGAAGCGCATGCCGCTGTATTCGGTGTGGTAGCCGGCGGTCAGCTCGCTCTCGGCCTCGGGCAGGTCGAAGGGCGCGCGGTTGATCTCCGCGGTGCCGGCGGTCAGGTAGATGAGCATGCCCAGCACGCCCATGGGGCCCATGTGCCAGAGGTTCCACTGCGCGGACTGCTTCTCCACGATGGCCTGCACGCTCAGGGTCCCGCTGAAGAGCACCACGCTCAGGACCACCAGGGCCGGGCTCAGCTCGTAGCTGACGATCTGGGCCGCGCTGCGCAGGCCGCCGAGCAGGGAATATTTGTTGGCGCTCGACCAGCCCGCCATGAGGATGCTCAGGACGCCCAGGCCGGACACGGCGGTGATGTAGAGAACCCCCAGGTCCAGGTCGGTCACGGAGAGGCCCTGGTCAAAGGGGATGACGGCCAGGACCATGTAGGTGGCGATCATGCCGATGAAGGGAGCCAGCAGGAAAATGGGGCGGTCGGCGGCCCGCGGGACCGTGTCCTCTTTCTGCAGCAGCTTCACCACGTCCGCGATGGGCTGCAGCAGGCCCCAGGGGCCGACGCGGTTGGGGCCCTTGCGGTTCTGGAAGTAGGCGGCCACTTTGCGCTCGGCCAGGGTCAGCACCAGGGCGGTGACCGTGACGAATCCGGACATGACCACGAAGCAAAGGAGGGCCACCACGGCGTTGTAGCCGGTGTCGCCCAGGCCGAGGCCCAAGAGCAGGCCCTTCAGGGCCGGACCCACGGTGCCGGACAGGGCCGCGCCGGGATGCAGCAGCAGCTGGACCACAAAGGCGGACAAAACGAAGGGTTGGGGAGAGGCGGGCATGTCCTTGGGGATGGAGGTCAGCGGTCGATGTCGGGGATCACGACGTCAAGGCTTCCCAGGATGGATACGACGTCGGCCAGCTTCCAGCCGGCGGAGATCTCGGGCAGGCAGGAGAGGTTGCTGAAGCAGGCCGAGCGGAACTTCATGCGGTAGGGCTTGGTGCCGCCCTGGCTCACGAAGTACACGCCCATGTCCCCCCGGGCGGTCTCGAGGCGGGCGTAGTACTCGCCCTTGGGCGGGCGGATCGCCTTCACGTCGGCCATGGAAGGGCCGCCGGGGATCTGCTTCACGGCCTGCTCCAGGATCCTGACGCTCTGGCGCATCTCCTCCAGGCGCACCTGGTAGCGGTCGAAGCAGTCGCCGTTCTTCCCCACCGGCACGTCGAACTCGAAGCGGTCGTAGACGCTGTAGGGCTCGTTCTTGCGCAGGTCGAACTTCACGCCGGAGCCGCGCAGGACCGCGCCCCCGCATCCGTAGCTGATGGCCTTCTCCGCGGAGAGGACGCCGATGCCCTTGGTGCGCTGCTGGAAGATCACGTTGCCCGACACCAGGGCCTCGTACTCGTCCACGGCGCGCTTGAAGGTCTCGCAGATGTCCAGCACCCGCGGCACGAAGTCCTCGGTCAGGTCCTTGCTGACCCCGCCGATGCGCACGTAGTGGTAGGTCAGGCGCTGGCCGCAGAGGGTCTCGAAGAGGTCCACCACGATCTCGCGTTCGCGGAAGCCGTAGAAGAAGGCCGATGCCGCGCCGAGGTCCATGCAGTAGGCGCCGAACCACATGGCGTGGCTGGACAGCCGGTTCAGCTCCGCCACCATGACCCTTATGTACTCGGCGCGCTCGGGCACCACCAGGCCCATGGACTTCTCAACCACCTGGACATAGGCCCAGTTCGTCATCATGGCCGAGAGATAATCCATGCGGTCCGTGAGGTGGACCAGCTGCGGATAGACATCCCACTCGCACATGCGTTCCATGGAACGGTGGATGTAGCCCAGATGCGGGACCACCTCCAGCACCGTCTCGCCGTCGAGCCGCATGACCAAGCGCAGCACCCCGTGCGTGGAGGGGTGCTGGGGGCCCATGTTGATCCAGTATTCCTCGGTCTTGAGGGCGTCCTTGGATTGGGGGCTGAGGTTCATCATCAGTAGGTCTTCCCCGCGATGCGGGAATCCCGGTAGTCCTTGCGCAAGGGGAAGCCCACCCAGTCGTCCGTGAGCATGATGCGTCGCATGTCGGGGTGGCCTTCAAAGCTGACGCCGAAGAGGTCAAAGACCTCGCGCTCGAACCACTCGCAGCCGCGCCACAGGTCCGACACCGTGGGCATGCGCGCGTCGGCCCGGTCCGCGTCGCACTTGACCACCAGCTTGTGGCCGTGGGGGAAGCTGTAAAGGTGGTAGACGCAGGTGATGACGGCCTGTTCCGGCCAGTCCACCGCGGTCATGCACATGGGGTAGTCCAAAGCCAGGCCGGGGTCGGAATGCAGGTGTTCCATGACGGCGCGGAATTTAGCCCGCGGCAGCTTCACCTCGGGGAGCTGGGGCGCGTTGTCCACCACGGCTTCAGCACAAAGGGCGAGGACGGCGTCGAGCAGGGCCTGGCGCTCCATCAGGCCTGCCCCTGGGCCGGGGCGGCAGCGGCGCTTCCGGCTTCTTTTTTCGCGGCCTGCGCGGCCAGGCGGGCGCCCAGGAGGGGATGCTCGCGCATGATCTTCTGCTGCAGCTTCATGATCCCGTAGATCAGGGCTTCAGGACGCGGCGGGCAGCCGGGCACGTAGACGTCCACCGGGATCACCTGGTCGACGCCCTTGAGCACGGAATAGTTGTCGAAGTAGAAGGGGCCGCCGGCCGTGGCGCAGGCGCCCATGCTGATGACATATTTGGGGTCCGGCATCTGGTCGTAGAGCGTGCGCACGATGGGCGCCATCTTCTCGGTGACGGTCCCGGCCACGATCATGAGGTCGGCCTGGCGCGGGGTGGCGCGGGCGACCTCGGCGCCGAAGCGGGCCATGTCATGGCGCGACATGCCGGCGGCCATGAACTCGATGGCGCAGCAGCTCAGGCCGAAGGTCAGGGGGAAAAGGCTGTTCGCGCGCGACCAGTTGAAGAGCGCCTCGACGTTCAGAAGCACGAACTGCCCGCCGGGCGCGGCCCCCACGACCCCGGCAACCTGTTGGATCGGGCTCAGAGCCATTCGAGCGCTCCTTTCTTCCAGGCGTAGGCGTCGGCCAAAGCCAAGATGCCGATGAAGCTGCCCACCGCCAGCATGGAGGGCCAGGGGTCGGCCAGGCTCCGAAACACCGCCGCCCAAGGGAAGAGGAAGGCCACCTCCACCTCGAACAGCACGAAGACCAGCGCGATCATGTAGTAGCCCACGTGGAACTGCACCCAGGCGCTGCCGATGGGGGCCTCGCCGCATTCGTAGTTGTCGAGCTTGTTCTTGTTGGGATTGCGCGGCCGCAGGGCCCAGGACGCGATCAGGCCGCCGGCAACGAAGGCGATGCCCGCCAGCAAGAAGAACCCCGCATATCCATAGGCCGTCAGGTCGGTCACGGTCAGAAATCCCTCTCGATGATGTAATCAGCCAGGCCCAGCAGGCTGGCCTTGGCCGTGGAATCCGGCAGGACCGCCAGGCGCGCCTTGGCTTGTTCCACCAGCTCCTCGGCCTTTTTCTGGGCGTGGGCGATGCCGCCATGCCGGCGGATGAAATCCATCACAAAGTCCACGTCGTGTGGCGCCAGTTCGTGCTTCAGCAGCACTTCCTGCACCTCGTTGCGCTGTTCGCGGCTGCACACCTTGAGGGAGTGCAGCAGGGGCAGGGTGAACTTGCCTTCCTTGATGTCATGGCCATTGGGCTTGCCCAGCTTGGCCTCAGGGGCGGTCAGGTCCAGGAGGTCGTCCGCCACCTGGAAAGCCACGCCCACGTTGGCGCCGTAGTCCCGCAGGGCGGACTGGACCGCCTCATCCGCGCCCGCCAGCAGGCCGCCGGCCTCGCAGGCCACCGCCATCAGGGCGGCGGTCTTCTTGGAGATGATGTCGTAGTACTCGGCCTGGTTCTGGGTCACCAGGAAGCGCGCCCGGACCTCCTGGATCTCGCCCTCGCAGAGGCGGTCCGTGGCCACGGAGATGATCTGGATGACCTGGGGGGAGACGTGTCGTGCCAGCAGGCCGAAGACCCGGGCGAAGATGAAATCGCCCATGAGGACCGTGATTTCATTGCCCCAACGATAGTTCAGGGTCTTGCGGCCGCGGCGGGTGTCGCTATCGTCGATGACGTCGTCGTGGACCAGGGTGGCGTTGTGGATCAGCTCCACGGCCTCGGCCGTGACCAGGCTCTGGCGGTAGCTGGCGGAGTCCATCTGCACGGCCCCGGCCAGGCAGGCCCGGTAGGACAGGAGGCAAAGGGCCGCACGGACCTTCTTGCCCTGGGTTTCGCCGAGATAGCGGACCATATCCAGGACAAACTCGTTGTCCGTGGCCAGGACTTCCTCAAAAAGGCCATCGGTTCGGTCGAGATCCTGCTGGACCGGGGCATAGATCTGGGCCAGGTCCAAGGGACGCGGATTTGTTGAAGCGGGAAGGCTGGGCATAAGTCCTTTTTACACCCCCCTCCCAGCGCTGTCAACGCGGGCAAGAGGAAAGCCAATCTTTACAAGGATTTTCCTGATTCAGGTCATAGACAATAACGCAAAAACGGCACAATTAAATGCGCCGCAGGCTTGCAGTTGACGGCTTTGCGGCTTTGGGCTTAGTCTTTGGGTGCGAACCAGCCGGGGGGGCTGGGACCAAGCGCGAGCCATGGCTTGAGTACCCTGGGTGAATATGAAAAAGGCCTTTCATTCAATCATTTTTAGGTCATTGCTGGGCTGCCTTTGCCTGGGGGTGGCGGCTACTTTGTGCGCATTCCCATTTTGGTTGAGCTCACCGACCCGCAGCAACCCCAATGATCCTTACCGAAACGGCGGTCTCACCCAGCCGACCAGCACTCCCACGGCAAATGTGGCCGCCACTGAGACCGCTGTGGCGGGCTTGCCGCCGGCGACGCAAACAGCCATAGCCCAAGGGGCCACCCAAACCGAAGCGGCCCAGGCCACCGACACCTCTGTCGCCAAAATCGCCCCCGCCGCCACTGAAACCGCGGTGGCACTGGTGGCGGTGGAGGACGAGGCTCTGGCGGCCGTGCAGACAGCCGACTCCCTGGCAGGAGACCTCGGCGTCCTGCCCGCGGCCACCCAGACAGCGATCGTAGCCCAGATCACGGAAACCGGCGTGGCGGTGGAGACCGAGGTGGCCCAGGTGCTCGGAACCCAGACCCAGTCGGTTCAGCAATGGGAGGAGACCCTAACGGCCGTCATACCCGGCGCCACCCAGACCGTGGTCATCCAACAGGCCACCGAAACCGGGGAGGCTGTCCAGACGTTGGTGGCCGGCGCCCTGGCCACCCAAACCGCCGTGGCCGGTCAAGCCATCCAAACCGCCTCCGGCCAGGTGGTGCAGACCCTGGAGGCCGCCGTCCCCGCGGCGACCCTGACCGCGCTCGCCTCGCTCAATCCCACCGATGCCCAAACCGCCGAGGCCCAGATCGTCGCCAGCCAAACAGCCGTCTACGGTCAGGCCGTCGAAACCGCCGAAAACCAGGTCCTTGCCACGGAGACCGCCCAACTCCCCCTGGCCACCCTCACGGCGGTTGCCACCGAGTTGACCGTCACGGAGACGCCGCCGAACCTGGACGCCGTGTCCACGGCCATCAACAACATCGCCCAGACCGCCCTGCCCGCCTGGCAGCAGATCTTTTTCACCCCGACACCGACTCCGACCCCCTGATAGTGGCAAAAGCGAATGTCATTCAAATATAAATAGGCCCCTTAATTGCCGCCTAAAGGGGCCTTTTGAAGCGTTTTCCCTGGAAAATAGAATAACTTCAAAGGTTTTCGGTCGCCGCGAAAAATCGTGCGAAACCCTTATTGCCCAAGGGACCGATATATAGTGTTACCCCACATCACTCTAGCGTTCCCTTCTACGCTGCCATAATTACTTGAATTCAATATATTTGTCCTTCGAAAGATCTCCGATTTTCTGGATGCTCTTGTCTCTAAAAAAATATCTAATCCATAAAACAGAGAAAAAACAAATAAATGCAATTGATGCACAAAAAATTGTGCCACTTATCCATTCTATAATCCTAAATAATAACGGGTTCAAATTTCTAAGAAATGGATTTGTCATTCTTTCAAAATGCGAAAAATGAAAAAAAGGAATCATAGATATGAAACCCATTAAAATAGAAAAAATAATGCCTAATTTAGCTATTCTTACAATCAATGTCTGATTATTGATTTTCATCTTTACGGCCTTTCATTCATCTTCGCACAATTCTTCTCAGGGACTTACAATTTCAATGACTACGATATGCAATTTTAGGCCTTTTGAGTCGACTTTTTCGACGAAAAGGCCCCTTTAAGAGAAGAAAAGGAGCCAGGTCGCCTGGGGCAAGATCCATCCTCACCTCAGACCACCCAGGTATCATATACCCCTGGCCGGGATTTGAAAAAGGGATTATCTCGGCCAGGGCTACTCCGGGGGCATCACCCTTGCGCTGCTGGGTGGCATCGATTGTAGACGTCGGACATCCGGGTACGGGATACCTGGGTATAGATTTGAGTGGTCATCAGTGTGCTGTGTCCAAGCAGTTCTTGGATAGCGCGGATATCGGCCCCGTGGTCCAGAAGATGAGTTGCAAAGGAATGCCGCAACCGGTGTGGCTTGAACCCCCGGAATCCGGCGGCAGCTAAATGTCTGCGCATCTGGCGCCTAAGCTGCGCCAGCGTGACTGGACTTCGGTCCTGACTCAAGAAAATAGGATCCTGGGGCCGACGATGGCGGGGACGGGTAGCCAGGTATTCGTCCAAGGCCGATAGGAATCGTTTTGACACCGGCACCATCCTAATCTTCTGTCCCTTGCCCAAGACACGCAGGCTGGCCCGCCCAGGATCGACGCGATCCAAATCTCCCAACCGTGCTCGCCACGCCTCGCCCATGCGCAAACCTGAACCGTAGAGCAACTCCACAAGTGCTCTCATCCGTGGCATACCCTTTTTGGATCCTCCAAAGGTGCGCAGCACCTCGTTCACCTCGCCTTCGCTAAGGGGACGGGGCATCCCCCGGCGGGCACGCACCGGCCGAAAGCCTTTGCCAGGGTCATGGGTGGAGAGTCCTTCTTGGTAGAGCCACCGAAAAAACACCCGTAAAGCCGAGCGGTACAGCGCTATAGTAGATGCCATCAGCTGACGGCGTTGGCAGTCTTGAACGAATTCCCCCAGAAGATCCCGGTCAATGTTCTGGGGAGCCAAGTCGAGGCCCTCGGCCTTCAAAAAACTCAGGAAAGACTTCAGCACCTGGTCATAGGTGTTAATGGTCATGGGGGATCGGCCACAATCCACCCTTAAATGGGCCAAGAAGGTGTGAATAAAGCCCGCGAAGCGCTGCAGGCGGGTCGTGCGAGTCGCTTTAAGCATGGCCTACTCCAATGTACGAGAAGTGCCGATCATGCCCCAAGTCGCCAGCTTGACCGGCTGGAAGGCACCTGCGATAATCCCTGAAATCAGACGGACTTTGTTTGGAGGAAAATCATGGGTGCCACGTTGATTAAAGCTGAAGCCCGCAAACTGGTCGACAAACTTCCCGCTGGTTCGACTTGGGAAGACCTTATTCGTGAAATCTTCGTTCGCGAAGCAGTGGAACTCGGCCTGCAAGACGCGAAAAAGGGCAGAGTGATCTCTGTTGAGAAACTCCGAGCCGAGTTCGGCCTGCCAAAATGAAGGTTGTCTGGACGCGCCACGCGGCGGAACACCTAAGGGCAATTCATGCTTACGTTGCCCAGACTTCCGATACTTATGCTCTACGGCTGGTCGACCAACTCACCCGGCGCAGCCAACGTCTTTCGAGCTTCCCGTTATCAGGTCGCGTTGTTCCAGAAATCCGAAAGGCGCAAATTCGCGAATTGATTTTGGACAACTACAGGGTCATTTACCATATCAGGCCCAATCGTATCGAAGTCTTGGCTGTACTTCACGGAGCTCAAAAGGCAAAATTCAAATAGACATTACGATAACGACAATACAAAGGCTCCTTAATTGCCGCCTAAAGGGGCTAGGAGAGGGTGTTTTTCAAGAAAACGTGAATAATACTAAAATTTTTTAGCAGTTGCGAACATTCACAGTTATCTCCCAGTCCGACCTAACCGATTCAGGAGACGAAATCCCGGATAATCTTCTATCTTCGGGTAAAGATGGCGGTAATAGACATTCCAATAACTCGAAACACGTTGCCGAGTAAGTTCGAGAAATGGTTCGTTTTCCGCAATCACGTCTAGAAATGGAAACCGCGTCAAGGACTCTTCAATAGAGGCAACTACATCAACGATTTCAACGACGCTTTCACCGACGAGCTGGATTATATAAGGTACTTCCCAAATCTCGGTGACGCCCCCTTCAATTAATTTTTTCAAATATTTCTCGCGAATATATCCGTCGTAGTGGCGAGTATAAATACATAGAAAAATACGTTCTTGTACGGGCGACTTAAACGAAGCTAGTTTCGGTTCAGGAAAATAAACTCGGGTCGGAATATAGATTTCTTCCCCTGAGATCTTAATGGTTCCGATAGTGGATTCCTTAGTAGGGAATGTTGCTACAGGTATTTGCGATTCCACATCTTCGACTTGAGCTTTCAGGGAAGAAGGAAACGCACGGGCTAACATAATTCAAGCTCCTTAGATTCCGTAGACCTGGCTAGAAAACGTAATTTTTAAACTAATAAATGAGATTTTCTGCTGCTGGAGCCCCATTAAGAGAAGTTTAGGAACCAATCCACATTAGCATCTGTCGGGATCAGGGGCAATCCCAACATGAAGATTCACCAAAGCAATCCGATATTGAAACTAGCCGATTGGTAGATACCGCGTTCCACATATTCGTCCGATGTGCCGATATCCTTAAGGGAGTAATTTATATTGACCAAGGGTCTCACAAATCTCCCGAACGGGAAAACATAGCCGACTTCGGCCAAGACACCCGGTCCTGTCTCGGAATAACCGCCGTAACCGCTGAAATAGACGTCCGCTACGCCGAAATTCCCTTTAACATAAAGACCATCCCCGATTTTCCCGAACGGAAAATACATCCCGCTTATGGAATAGAAAATGTTCTGCTCCAAATCCCAGAAGTTATTTAATTGTGATATGCCGTCCGACGTATCCTCAACCAAGACGAAGCCCAAAAGGGTCTGTCTCTGGGCGCCCACCGGAAAGTAAATGCCAAGAGCATTGATGCTCACCTTCGTATCGCCATCGTAACCGGGGAGATTTCGGTAACTGTTCATCAGCGCGTTCATTTTTGCCGGAACGGCCGTAACGCCGAATCCAAGTTCAAAGGGGTTTAAGTACCAGCTTTTTTGCCAAAATTCCCGGCGGGGGCGCGCAAGCGGCGTCGGCGGCGCAATCGCCATGCCATTGAGCTTCCGGATGTCTGGCCATTCTATTTCGTACAGTTTTCCGTCGGAGGTCCGAATCCTGATATAGTCATCGAATCGGTATTCCTCGACGGTACCGGAAAGAACCTCCCCATCAGTTTTTACGATTTCCGCTTCTGTCGCCTGACTTGTGGCCGTTGTCCCGTTGACCGCATTCGGCGATGGATATGCCTGAGCTAAAATTGGGCTTAAAAGGCTATAAGCACCGAACAAAATCCCCGCGAGATAGATCCGTACCCACTTCATCTGACTCCCCGCATCGGCTCCGGCGTAGCGGCGCTTCGCCTCAAACCAATCCCCTCTTTTGCTGAAAATGGCTCATTCAAGAGAAGTCAATTCGCCTGCTTGCGCGCATCGACCTCTTTCTTCAGCTTGGCATAGTCGGTGAATTGGTCTTTGAGCATCGGAAACACGCGCGCGCCTTCAACACGGCCCCAATTCTCCCCGGCGGCCATGGATTCCCTCATAATGGCCGGGTTTTCCGCGATCATTTTTTGCCCCGCGGGAC
>Ga0206860_10250_pt1 | contig 10569 bp, 13 predicted proteins | sample Alteio_BWOrgCont_44_FD_152624 | JGI IMG/M metagenome (GOLD analysis project Ga0206860, IMG submission 152624) | Enriched cells from forest soil in Barre Woods Harvard Forest LTER site, Petersham, Massachusetts, United States -... | ecosystem: Environmental > Terrestrial > Soil > Temperate forest >...
AGACCCCTCTCATTTTCTTCCATTTCCTCCATTTCCTCCCGAAGTCAGTTTCTTCCATATCAACCACCGACCGGGAGTAAGAGCTCAACATTTAATGGCAGAAGCACTAATAATGGTTGATACAGGCGTCAGTCAGTAGTAATCTCAGGTGAATCGATGTCCCCAACTTCCTCTAGCGATGGAGCCGACCGTCCAACCATTTTGGTTTGCGACGACGAGCGACATATCGTTCGGCTTATTCAAGTGAACCTTGAGAGGATGGGATACAACGTCGTCACTGCATTCGATGGCAGAGAAGCCCTTGAGAAGTTGGAGACGGTTACACCGATTCTCGTGATGCTGGACATTATGATGCCGCATGTCGACGGGTACGAGGTATTGAGGTCGATTCGCAAGAATCCGGCGACTGCGAAGCTTCCCGTAATCATGCTTACGGTGCAAGCTCAAGAAGGCGACGATCTAATCGGATTAGAACTTGGAGCAGACATGTACATGACGAAACCGTTTAATCCGCAAGATTTGCGCCGATTTCTGGAGCAATGATCGAATGAAGCATGAATTGCGTCTTGAATCTGGTAAATCGAGAAGATAAATTAATTTGAATTGTCATTCGCCGAACCGTTATCGAGAGGGTCAACCACGTTTGACATGCATCGAAACATCAGGTAGGATGCCATCAACCTTTGGTGAGGACGAGCTTAGGAGAACCCATGCCCCTTAAAGTTTTGGTTTGTGACGACGAGAGACACATAGTTCGCCTGATTCAGGTAAATCTGGAAAGGCAAGGTTATATCGTTGTCACCGCGTTCGACGGCAAGGAGGGCTTGGAGAAGATTCGTTCCGAGAAGCCAAACTTGGTCGTCCTAGACGTAATGATGCCGTATATGGACGGATTTGAAGTCCTTAAGACGATTCGACGTGAACCGGATACGGAGAACCTTCCCGTAATCATGCTTACCGCGAAGGCGCAAGACAAGGACGTATTCGAGGGATACCACTACGGCGCCGATATGTATTTAACGAAGCCGTTCAACCCAATGGAATTGGTTACGTTCGTAAAACGAATCGCTCAGGGGCAAGACGATCCCGGTGGCGGCAGCAAGCGCTACGAGATCTAAACGAGTTGGGGCTAACGACTAACGAGGCGCCGTTTATCGAGAAGGCCCGCGAAAATGGCGAACTTTACATCGTTCAGCCATACGAGCTCTACTCGGAAGAAAACCATGAGGCTTGGCGCCGGCTGTTTTCCCGACTGCACAGCCGGTGGTTAAAGTACGCGAACGAGCACTTCCTCGAAGGCATCGCTTCACTGAGTCTTAATCCAGACCAAGTTCCCCGCTTAAGCGATGTCAATCGTTTTCTTGAGCCCCTCACCCACTTTAAGGCAAAGCCGGTAAGCGGTTACGTACCGGCATTCATGTTCTTCGATTGCCTCAGGAACCGCGAGTTTCCGACGACTATAACCATTCGCCGTTCTGACCAACTGGATTACCTACCCGAACCGGACATTTTTCACGACATCGCCGGGCATGTGCCTATGCACACAGACCCCGCGTTTGCGGATGCTCTGGTGCGATTTGGGGATTGCGCTCACACGGCCGCAGATTTAGTAGGGGCAATTCCTGACCAACAAGAACGGGTGCGAAGGCTGACGAGCATCATCACGGCGATGGCGCGGTTCTTTTGGTTCACAGTTGAGTTCGGTCTGATGAACTCGAAGGCCGGGATGAGAGTATACGGCAGCGGCTTATTGAGCTCCTTTGGCGAGATCGAGCACAGTATCGAGTCTGCCGAGGTTCAACGCTTTCCTATCCAATTGGAGTGGGTGATCAATCAATCGTTTGAGATCGACCACTACCAACCGCTGCTGTTCTATGTCGAGAACTTCGACCACCTGTTTCAGCTCGTCGACGAACTTGAGCGCTGGATGAAGCAAGGGAAGCTGGATAATGTTGCGCCGGGGGAGCCGGGTGTGAATGCAGAGGATTTGAGGAGTTTTCTGGAGAGGCCTCCGGCGGGGGAGGCGTGAGAGGCGAGGTCAAGGCGGTACTTGGACTGAGACTTTCCGGAACCCTCACCCCCTGCCCCCTCTCCCTTTTCGCATGAACCATCAAAAAGGGCGAGGGGATCTTTTTCGCCTCTCCCGCCTTCCACGCCTGGCCCGGCGTTGCCCCGGTACAATTGACCTTATGCCCGTCGAGATTTTGATGCCGGAGTTGGGTGAATCTGTTCACGAAGGAACTGTTAGCAGGTGGTTGAAGAGGGAAGGCGACTTCGTTAAGGAAGACGAACCAGTAGTCGAGATCATGACGGACAAGGTTAATACCGAGTTGCCCTCGCCGGCTTCGGGAATCCTTTCGAAGATCCTCATTCAGGAGGGGGACACGGTCGAGGTGTTTCATGCGATGGGAATCATCGAAGAGCAGTTTGGTGAGGCGGGAGAAGCGGGAGAAGCGGGAAAGGCGAGCGAGGCGAGGGAGGCGAGAGATGCGAAGCCTCTGGTAGAAGCGCATGTTCCGGACGAATCGGGTGACAAAAAGTGGTTTACGCCAGTGGTGAAGGCGATTGCGCGGGACCATGGCCTTACCGATGCTCAGCTTGCTTCTATAGCCGGTACCGGTGAGGGCGGGAGGGTAACCAAGAAGGATGTTGAGGCTTTTCTTGCTTTGGGCAAGATCGTTGTCGCTTCAATTCCCGCGTCACCGGCGCCGCAGCCCAAACCGGTTGTGCAGACAGTTGCCGGGCCCGAACAGACACTGATGCCCCTTGTGGGAATGCGAAAGATGATCGCAGATGCGATGGTGCGCAGTTCGCAGGTCCCGACCGTGTCGACGGTGACGCAGGTCGACGTTACGAACATGGTCAAGTTTCGAGAGCGAAATAAAGAGACGTTCCAGGAAACATACGGGGTGAAACTGACCTACACGCCCTTCTTCATCAAAGCCCTTGCCGAGACGCTGACCGAGTTTCCACTCGCCAATTCGAGCCTCACTCCCGATAATCAGATCCTGACGACGAAGGGCGTTCACATCGGCGTCGCGGTCGCGCTCGGTGCAAAGGGCGACGAGGGGCTGATTGTTCCCGTGATTCACGATTGTCATGACAAGAACTTGATCGAGATCGCCAAGGACCTTGAGAGGATTGCCAAAGCGGCTCGCAGCAATACTTTGAAGACGGCCGACGTGCAGGGCGGGACGTTTACTCTGACGAACCCGGGCACTTATGGCGCCCTATTTGGAACTCCGATGATCAACGCACCTCAGGCAGGGATATTGGGCACCTACAGCATTCAGAAGACACCGGTGATCGTAGAAGACATGATCGCGATTCGGTCGATCATGCACCTTGTTTTGACCTATGACCATCGCATTATCGATGGGCTCGTAGCGGGGAAGTTCTTGGCGGCGATTCGCGATCGGTTGCAGGCGTTTGACTTTTTTAAGTAAATCCGTAGGGGCGGTCGATTGCACCGAACTTGGATGGATACCGCTGTCTGGGTACGGGGCCACGAACCATCAGCCTTCGCCGGAGCTTCGGCGGACACGTACCCCGGCTACAGATCACTCTGTGAAACCCAAAATTGTTTGAGACCGAGGCACGCCTCGCCCCTATGGGTAGGAATAGCGAGGCACGCCTCGCCCTTACTATAAGTTTCGCTCGTAATAGACGACGTCGTTGTTGCCGGCGTCGTTGTAGGGGGGGATTTCTTGGAATCCTAGCGACTTGTATAAGGTTCTGGCTGGGGTCAGGCAGCGCAGGGTGTCTAGGCGTACGAGCTTGTAGCCGTTTTCTCTTCCGTGCTGCATGAGATCGACAGTAATTTTGCGGCCTAGGCCCGTGCCGCGATGTGCCGGCCGAATGAAGATTCTCTTGAGCTCACACGTTTGCTCGTCTAGTTCCCTTAGTGCGCCGCAGGCAACAGCATGGTCCTCTTTGAAAACGACAAAAAGGACTCCTCTTGGCGGAGCGTATTTTCCCGGAAGCGTGTTGAGCTCTTCGGAGAAGCCTTGGAAGCAGACGTCGACGTTCAGCTCTGTCCAGTACTCTTCGAATAGTTGGCGGACCACGGGGAGCAAGGCGTGGTCGGGCGTGTCGACGGGTTCGAATCTCAGCATTCTAATTGGCCCTTTAGGACAGTGACGGCGTCTCCTTTGAGGGTTACGCCATTCGCTTTGAGCTCCATACCGACGACACCACCTCGCGCGCTTGCCTGGAAAGCGATCAACTCGGTTTTCCCGAGCTTTTCGCCCCAATAGGGGCCGAGGCAGCAGTGGGAGGATCCGGTGACCGAATCCTCGGAGACACCGGCTTGAGGGGCAAAGAATCGCGAGATGAAATCAAACTCGCCGCTTCCTTTTGCGGTAACGATCAGCCCTCGCATTCCCAGGGCTTCGATTTTGGCCATATCAGGCTTGAATGATCGCACTTCGGCCTCGGTCGAGGCTTCGACGAACCAATCCATCCGATTCTTACCGGTCCAGATTGGAAAGATGCCCTCGATGGCATGGGGAAGGGTCGACTGGATAGGGCGCTCGTTGGGGAAGTCCAATTCGATCTTCTTCCTCTTGTTCGCTACGAGAAGGCCACTTCGAGTGTGGAATCTGGCGGGCTTATCTGACTCAAGCGTTTGTGTCTCCCACAGGACGTGGGCGCCGGCCAAGGTCGCATGGCCGCAGAGATCTACTTCGACGGTTGGAGTGAACCAGCGAAGTTCAAAGCCGTCTTCAAGCGGTCGAATGAACGCTGTCTCGGCGTGCTTCATCTCCATCGCGACGTTTTGCATCCAGGCGGCACTGGCCTCATGGTCGAGAAGGCACACGGCGGCGGGATTTCCGGCAAATGCCTTCGAGGTGAACGCGTCGACGACGTAGATGGGATGGCTCATCAGTAGACTGTACCGGTTGCCGCTATGCCAACTTTCTTAGACCTTGAAACCGGCACGTTCTCAGGAGAAAACGTGCACTCGATCCGGCGGATTGCCGACGTAGCCCCGATCTTTGCGTCAGTCGCGAGCGATGCTTCGAAGGTCGTATATGAGATTTATGGGTCACCTGCCGAAGTCGAAGGGGTGGCAGCCCTTTTGCGAGCAACCACGGTGCTTCATCCCGGACAGGTCGATGGCGAGTTCTTTATGACTCGGGGGCATTTTCACACGAATCCTGAACGGGGTGAATTTATGGTTACCCTTTCGGGCGAAGGGTTGCTTGTGTTGATGAATCGAAGTCGGGAGTGCAGAACGGAGCCGATGCGGTGCGGGTCCATTCACGATATCGATGGGCGGGATGCACATCGGGTGGTCAACACCGGGGACGTGCCGTTGGTATTTCTCGTGGTTTGGATGAGCGATTGCGGGCACGACTATGAAGCGATTCGAGAACGGGGTTTTGGCGTTCGGGTGTACGCGGGGGCGGATGCGCCGGTGGTTACGGTGTCCTGAGTCCGGGGTTCGGAGTCCGGAGCTTGTCCTTAGCCATGTTTTGTTCCCGGTGAATGCCCGCCTACAGCGCCGAAGGCGCGACCCATAAAAGCTTGGGACATTGCCTTAGGTTTGGAATACGCGAGCCCGTAAGGGCCAAAGGCTCATGCCATCCTGCGCCAACGGCGCTTGCCATCCAAACGGCTAATTGCGTCTCCGTCGCGCCAACGGCGCTTCAAATTGTAGAATCCCGCGATCATGCCTCAATCCCTGTCGGACATCCTCCTCCACATCGTCTTCTCCACAAAAGACCGTGTCCCTTTCCTCACCGCTGATGCTCTTGGGCCGATGCATGCCTATTTGGCGACGGTTGCCCGAACCGCCAAATGCGATTGCTATCGTGTCGGAGGTATTGCCGACCATGTGCATCTCGCGGTTCGGTTGCCTCGGACGATGACTGTCGCTCAACTCATTGAAGACCTGAAGACACCCTCTTCGAAGTGGGTGAAATCCGAATTTCCACGGCTGCGTGACTTTTCTTGGCAACGCGGGTATGGTGCGTTCTCCCTCGAAAGGTCCGACCTAGATGCGCTGATCTCTTACATCGATCGCCAAGAGGAGCACCACCGAACGAAGACGTTTCAAGAGGAGTATTTGGAGTTGTTGAAGGAGTTAGGCGTTCCGTACGATCTCAACTATCTGTGGGATTGACCGGTTTCCTAGGGCGTTGTCCTAGGCTATTATAGGGACGCACCTTCGGCGCTACCGATTCTTGCGAGGCACGCCTCGCCCCTACGGCGAATTAGCCAACAAGCAGGCGAAGGTCGTCTTCGTCTACTTCTTTTTTGGTGTCGGCGAGTTTTAGGAAGTCGGTGTAGATCGTTTCGAAGCGTTCGTCGGAGAAGGCGAAGCCGATTTCGGCTAGGCGATGTTTGAGGCCATGGCGGCCGGAGCGGGCGGTTAGGATGATCTGGCTCTTTTCGGCGCCGACGAGGAGTGGGTCGATGATCTCGTAGGTGCTTCGCTCTTTTAGGACGCCATCTTGATGGATGCCGCTGCTGTGGGCATAAGCGTTTGCGCCGACGACGGCTTTGTTTCGCTGCACGACCATTCCCGTCAGGCGCGATACCAAACGTGAGGTTGGCAAAAGCTGAGTCGTATCGATTCGACTGCCGATGCCGAACTTATCGTGCCGGATATGGAGGGCCATTACGACCTCTTCGAGGGCGGTGTTGCCGGCACGCTCTCCGATTCCGTTTACAGTCACCTCGACCTGACGAGCGCCAGCCATAACTCCGGCTAGTGTGTTTGCAGTCGCCATGCCAAGGTCGTTATGACAATGGCACGAGAACACGGCCATGTCGGAATTCGGCACGTGTTCGATGATCCCTTTGATTAGGTGGTAATACTCGTTCGGATAGGTATATCCGGTGGTATCCGGCACGTTGATTGTTGTAGCGCCGGCGCGAATGACTTCCTCGACCACTTTGTACACGTAGTCCAGATCCGCTCGTCCGGAATCTTCCATGAAGTACTCGACGTCGTCGGTGAATTTACGCGCACATTTCACGGCTTTGACGCCCGTTTCAAGAGCCTCTTCACGGCTCATCCTCAGCTTAAACATCAAATGGTTGTCGCTGACACCCAGGCCGGTGTGAATTCGACGCTGGGCGGCAGGCGCGAGCGCTTCGGCTGCGACTTCGATGTCTCGCTCACGGGCCCTTGTCAGGCCACAAATCGTAACGCCGGATAGCTCTTTTGCGACCATATTGACGCTGGCGAAGTCACCGGGTGAGCTTATTGGGAAGCCGGCCTCGATAATATCCACACCAAGCGACTCGAGTTGCTTGCCGATCTCAAGCTTCTCGTCGAGCGATAGACGAACTCCAGGACTCTGTTCGCCATCGCGCAGGGTGGTATCGAAAACTAACACACGATCGGTCACATCTGGATTATACGGCGCACCGGCCCTACGCCGTCGCGAGACACACATTTGATGCTATGTAGTTCGGTATCCTGGGTGGAATACTATGGCGCACGTCGATGTCAACGTGACGGCAGGAAGGGAGCAAGTCCAAGAACCTTGGATTTGGCGCCTTAGCCGAGATTTTAATGTTAGGGTCAACGTCCGAAAGGCCAATATCGATGCCGATTTCGGATGGGTCCAAGTGGAGCTAGAGGGCTCGATCGAGGAGATTCAGCGAGCCACTGCGTGGCTGATGACAACGGGTCTCACGGTAGAGGCTCTTCAGCGCGCTGTTGGCGCATGATTGAGTACGCACCTTACGAGCCTGAAGATTTCGACGAATTCTGGAGGGAGACGGCTGCCGAAGCGACTGCCGTCCCTCTTAGTTTTCGGAGGAGCCTTTCCAACGATTTTGACTGCCCTGGATTCAAAGTCGAGACGTTTGAGTTCTTGGCAACGGGAGGGAAAACCCTGAACGGTTGGCTAGCCTATCCGGATGGCGCTCGTCGTCTTCCTGCGTTCGTTTGGCTGCCACCCTATGGGCTTGAATCGCGGCTGCCCGACGCATACGGCACACGCGAAGGCTTCGTGAGCCTGAGCTTTAATTTCTTTGGGAATGGGGCTTTTCACCAGGAGAAATATGTTGCCGGCAACGGATATTTTGCAGAAGGCGCAGGTTCACCCTATACTTGGGTCTTTAGACGGATGTTCCAAGACGCTTTGATTGCAACTAAGGTATTGCAAGCACAGATCGAAGTCGATGAAGACAGGATCGGATCTATGGGAATGAGCCAAGGTGGGGGGATGTCGATCTGGCTGGGAGCTTGGTCGCCAATTGTCAAAGCAGTGTGCGCCGATATGCCGTTTCTTTCCGGCATGAACAAAACGTTGCAAGGGAAGGTCTATCGATATCCTTTGAAGGAATTAACGGACTTCGCGGAGAACGTGCCTGTTGGAGATGCAATTGTGCAGAACACTGTTAGTTACTTCGACACAATCAACCATGCGACGCGATGCGGCAAACCGACTCAAGTTTCGCTTGGGCTTAGCGACCCTGCCGTTCGCCCCGATGCAGCCCGAGCAGTTTTTCAAGCGCTTCCTGGCACAAAGATACAAAGAACCTACGATTGGGGCCATGATTGGTTCCCAGATATGATCGATAACAACCGGATTTGGCTAATTGAGAATCTGCGTTACAAAAGCGAATGAAGATACTCCAGGTCGGAAGTTCCCTGGAGTCGTGGGGAGGAATTGAGCGGTACGTCGCATACCTAAGCGAGGGCCTAGCCGCACGCGGGAACGAGGTGGTCGTGAGCTGTCAGCCGTGCTGTCCCCTCGATAAGAATTTGAAGGTTAAGAGTCTGCCGATTCGAGTCCGCAGGAAGTTCGATTTCCACGCATTTTCCCAGTATCTCAAGCATTTCAAAGAAGTCCGCTACGACGTCGTTCACGTGCACTTCAGCCCGGATTTTCTCCTACCGGCTATCGCAGCCCGAATGCGGGCCCAGCCATTGTCGATCATGACGCGGCATGTGGTACTTCCGTGGACTCCTACGAAGGTTCGGCTTTATTCGACTTTATTTGACCACTTCATCGCGGTTTCAGAAGCCGTAGAGCGTCAATTAGAGGCATCGGGCGTGCGGAGCGACAAAATGTCGGTTGCGAAGGCAGGGTGTCCGCCATTGATCGCTACTAGACCTCGCGAGGAAGTAAGGCAGGCATTGGGAATCAATAACGGTTCGGTCGCGTTCGGATATTTCGGACGCCTTGTCGTCGAGAAGGGTGTCGATACGTTGATTTCGGCTTCTGCCGGTTTGCCAAAAGGAATTACATTCGAGGTATTCGGAAACGGTCCATTATCGGCCGAATTGGAATCGCGAGCAAAGTCGATCTCACTGCAAGTGCGGTTCCATGGGTTCCGAGAGGACATTCCCGACTGCATTCAAGCGATGGAAGCCGTCGTGATACCGAGCATCTGGGAAGAAGCCTTTCCGTATGCGGCACTTGAAGCGATGTCAGTAGGCAGGCCGGTTGTAGCAAGTAGGGTTGGGGGAATGCCGGAGATCGTCGAGCACGGTCGCACCGGACTTCTGTTCGAAAAAGGCGATGCGGACGGGCTTGGAATTGCCGCGAGAACGCTTGCGGGCGACCCGGTCCTAAGCGAGAAGATGGGCTGCCATGCGCGAGATGCCCACCGATCGTCATACACAGTTGAAAAGATGGCGGAGCGTATCGAAGCGGTTTACCTCGCCGTTCAGAACTCTAGGCGAAAGTGACGCTGGAGCGGCCTCGTACCAGTAGAATCAGCGCATGAGATCTTTTTTCCGCGCTTCGTTGTTGGCCGCCTCCGGGCTTGTGACTTGTTTGACTTATGGCCAAGGCACTCCGCCGGTGGTAAGCCTCAAGGTTACTTCAGCCAAGATCGTAGCAGGGAAACCATTCGATGCGGTTGTGACGGTCACATTTTCCGATGGGCTCCATGGGTATCAGAATCCGCAGTCCGATCCCTCACTCATACCCGTAACGGTTACGGCGGGTGACAAATCGTTGAGCGTGTTGAAGGTGAATTATCCAAAGGGAACTCCGGAAACCGTGGCCGGTGAATCCAAGCCGATCAACGTCTACGAAGGAACGATCAAGATCCCGGTGTCGATCAAGGCGCCTGTGAAACTCGGAAAGCTGGTGGTCAAGCTGTCGCTAGGCTATCAAGAATGCAATGCTCAAAGCTGCTTTCCGCCGAGTTCAATAACGGTCGAGGCAAGTGTGACCGTCGTAAAAACTGCAGCCGCTTCAAAAGCTGCGACAAAGACCAAGGCTAATCGTTGATTCGAGTCAAGTTGCCCGAGTTCGAAATAGGCGACGGTTCGCTGACGATTATCGGCGGGCCGTGCTTAGCAGAGTCGACTGAGATTTGCGCGGAGGTCTGTGAAGCGCTTAAGGGCCTTTGCAAGGAGTTGGGTTTCAACTACATCTTCAAAGCGTCTTTCGATAAGGCGAACCGGACGTCGGGAAATACTACGCGGGGCGCGGGCATCGATGAAGGGTTGAGCATTCTCGAAGCGATCAAATTCCGGTTTGACGTACCGGTCACGACCGACATTCACTTGCCGGACCAGGCAGCGCAAGTTGCCGAGGTTGTGGATCTGCTTCAGATTCCTGCATTTCTTTGCAGGCAGAGCGATCTGTT
>Ga0206860_10251_pt1 | contig 10527 bp, 8 predicted proteins | sample Alteio_BWOrgCont_44_FD_152624 | JGI IMG/M metagenome (GOLD analysis project Ga0206860, IMG submission 152624) | Enriched cells from forest soil in Barre Woods Harvard Forest LTER site, Petersham, Massachusetts, United States -... | ecosystem: Environmental > Terrestrial > Soil > Temperate forest >...
GGGGCACCGGGAGGAAGCATCCCGCTCGGCGATGTCGCAGACAGGAGGCGAATAGATTTCGACCCCGAATTGGCCCGCGCCGGCGTCGATGTCGCGCGGCTCAGGCAATTGTCGAATTCGAGCGACCCGAACGCCGGTTTCCCCTGCCCCGGGGGGGACTTGAATCAATGCATGAGCGCGCTGAGACGCAATCCCTTGTTTGGAACTGTCGGCAGCCAGCTTACGAATGAAGACGTTCAAATATTCCTGAATACTGTGGGTCAGCTCCAGTACACTTGGCTGGACGATCAATCGCAATACCATAACAAGGCGTCACCCTACCGGATAAGGCTGCATCTCGGTCATTTTACAATTTCAGCCGAATGCGGCGAGGGCGCGGCCCCCGAGCCGATCGCGGTCAACCCAATTCGTCTCAAGCTCGCAGGGAACGGCTACTCGTTGCCGGTTCCATTCCACAAGACCGTCGAAGCCGGCCAGACCGCCCGCCTGACGGTGCGCGTCGACGCGGAAAAATCATCGGACCACGTGTTTCAGTTCGTGGCCGTTCTCTCCAATGGCGATCAGGTGGCGAGCCGTCCGATCTCGCTTCTGTTCTTCCGCCCCAGGGTGCTGCCAGCGCTGCGATAGGATTGCCCGACGAGAGTAGCCCTATGCGTTCCCTCTGGATCTACGCAGCTGCATTTTCGCTCTTTACGTTTCTCCGCGATGGCCCCGTGCCCGCCCAGGAAATTGAGGTCGTGTCGGAGACGGGCGTCCAGGAGACCATTCTGGGCGACAGCCTAGCAAACGAGCCGGGCCGATGGAAATCCAAGATGGTCCAAACGCTCGTCCCCGGAACGAACAGACTTGAGATGCGAGAGTACCAGGCATTCGATTTCGAGCCTGAGCGCGACCTCGATTTCCTGTGGCAGCCCTCTGACGATGCGCCCGGCCGTTCGGGAAAAATCTCGGGACGCGGGCGGCTAGTCTGGCGCGATCATGGCCGTTTCGCCTGGGACGCAGACGGCGTCGTGAAATCATACACAGGCGACATGTGGCAAGGCAAACCGGAGGGCGCGGGCGAATTGGTGACGCGGGAAGGCTTAATATATTCTGGCGCTTGGCGGGATGGGCGGCCAGACGGCGATGGAACCCTGCAGCTTCCCAGTGGCGAATCCTACACCGGCAAATTCCAGGCCGGTTTCGCTGACGGTCAGGGCGAGTTCGTGGATAATACCGGCGAGAGGTTCAAGGGAGCGTTCCACAAGGGACTCAGAGAGGGGCGCGGAAGAACAAGGCTTCCATCTGGGTTTTCATATAGCAGCGCCTGGATGGCGGGAAAGGAAGAGCCGGGTAGCCAGCGAATTCGCTTGGCGCAACTCGGCGGTTCCCAGATGGGAGCGAGCGGGAACGATATAAGATTGGGAGTGACAGTACAGCGGAAACCTGACCTGCCTGATGGCGTAGATGTGAGGGATGTGTTGACGTATTCGGCGACCCCCACCGCAGAAGAAATTCGCGTTGCGCCAGCCAGCGCCAACATCGTAGAGGCTTGGAAAGGAAGTGGAGAAATTCAAACTGACGAGATAAATCACTTCGTACGATACGGCATTTTCTCTTATGATCAGAAATATATAAATTCAACTGTACCGAAGTTTCTTCTAGATTTGCAGAACAGAACTGGGAATACTCTCGATATCTCCGCCATACGTCTTGATGTCTCAGAGAGTCGAGTTGACAATCAACCAGCAATACAAATGGTCATCCTTATAGACAAGGAATGCGGTACAGATTACGCCACTACATTTCATTTCGAGAATTATGGCTGGTCTTCCGCCCATGATGTTAAGTTGGATTATGCCTTCGTCGGTTCTGGAACGCGGCAGGGAGAAACCGAGCCTACGGGCAGTTTTGGACTCGGAGACATTGCAGGCAGAAAGACTGTGAATTTTGACCGCGAGTTGGAGCGTAACGGAGTTAACGTCGGTCGGCTTAAGCAAGTCTCAAAATGGAAGTACGGTGCTCCGGACTCGGGTTTCCCGTGCCCATCAGGCGACTTGAATCGATGCCTAGACTCCCTCAGAGCAAATCCAATTTTTGGCACCGTCGGAAGACAGTTATTTCTTGTCGGCTCAAATATCATGCTTCGGGCAAAGGGGAGTATTCAATACACATGGACGGACGACAGATCTGAGATTCACTCTAGAAAGTCCCCGTTTCTGGTCCCTCTTGATCTCGGTCATTTTGTTCAGGCTCTTGAGTGCGGAGAGGGCGCGGCGCCGGAGCCAATTGCGGTTAACCCAGTGCGCCTTAAGCTCTCCGGTAACGATTATACATTACCTGTTCCCTTCCATAAGACGATAGGCGCTGGGCAGATCGTTCGCCTGACGGTTCGCGTCGATGCGGAAAAGTCATCGACCCACCGATTCCAATTCGTCGCCGTGCTTTACAATGGCGCTGAGGTGAGGAGCCGGCCGATTTCGCTGCTGTTCTACCGGCCGAGACCATTGCCAGCTTTGCCGCCGGGCCCGCAATAGCGATCGGCTTAGCCTTCGGCGTCCACGACGGCGAACTCGTAGAGATTGGGTATCGGCACCAGGCGCATCGCAAGAGTCTTTTGCGAGAAGGCGCGAACCTCGAGGAGCGCGCCGCTCCCCATCGGACTACGCTGATCGAACAGCAGGTTGCCGAGCGAAAACTGCAAGAGCGATTCCCCGCCCGCGATCAGTTCCATCGACGCGGAAGACTGATGGGTGTGTGCGCCGACCACCAGGTTTGCTCCGCATTGGGCGAGGTCTTCGGCGATGTTGCGCTCCAGGTCCGAAGCGGTCGAGGTGAACTCCCTGCCCCAATGCACGAAGACGATTAGCGGCGGGTTCTTCGCGAGCTCCGAAATTCGCGCCCTGTCCTCGGCGGATAGCGGATCGCGGGGGTCGGCGGTCATTCGCATTACCGGGTAGCCCCGGTGATCGCCGTCTCCGATGAAGTTGATTGTCAGAAGACGAAATGCGCCGAGGTCCGCCACCTCCATATGACGCAGGGGACGGATGCCCGATTTGCTCAGCACTGGCAAGGCCTGCTCGACGCCGGCGGGGCCGAGGTCGAAGCTGTGATTGTTGGCGAGGCTCGCGGCGCGGACATTCATCGCCTGCAGCATGGGAAGCGCCAGATCGGCCTCCATCACGTGGCGCTGGCTGGGCACGCCGATTGTGGGCAGCAAGGCGATCGCTCCCTCGAGATTAATTACGAGGCGGCCACCGCCGGTCAGGTCGAGCACGCGCTGGACAATCGCCTTCCGGGTATGTTCCCGGGTGAGCGGCTGATCGAACCAGCGCCCGAGAAACACGTCCCCGCCGAAGAAGCTGATTTCCTGCTCCGCGTAGGCGAACGCCGACAATGCCGCGCGGTCGGGGCCGAAGACGCTGACGACATAGCTCGTCGAGGGGGCGTTGCGCCCGACGTACTCCGACGAATTGCGGTTCGCCACGACGACCTGATGGCTTCCGAACGCCTCCTGTTGCAACCTCAGCTGGACGTACTGGGCGGCCTTCGAGTCGATGTGGTTCGACTGGTTCAAAGTCGCGATGTCCGCCGGGGCGCCAACGGCGATCAGGTTCAACGTCTCCTGATCGCGATCCCGCGCCGTGCCCGGCAGCAGGTAATGCGAGAAGTCGGTGGACTGCACCACGAGGGTGGTCGACGAGGCGATCGGCTTCAGAAGTGCGACGGCCGCGTCCCATTGCTCCCTCGTCGTCCCGATCCCGAAGGTCATGGGGACGACCGGCACGCCCGGGAATACGCCTGCGAGAAACGGCAGAATCGCGAGGACGCCGTGTTCGTGCAGAAAGAGATCCGAGTTTTCGACGAGAGCGGCCTCCGCCAGCAGCGCGCCGACGGCGTCGTGATCGACTTCGACGGCGCCGAGAGGCGTATCGAAGCCAAGGGGAGTCGTCGCCACGGGCTTATGGCTCCTCCGGAAGTGGTCGGGCGACATGACGATGATGCGGTCGTAGCGATTCTCGGCGGCGGCCCAAACGCCTCGCGCGATCAGATCCGCGGCTAGCAGGTGATGCGGAACAGTGATACCCGTGACCTGCGTCTTGACCCGTTTAGCGGGACGTTCCTTGTCCAAGGCGTTCTGAAATAGCGTGGGATCGTCACTCAGCGGCGCAATTCGCGTCGTTTGCGCTGAAGCTCCATGCGCGCGAACGGCGACAACCGAGGCGAGCACTCCCCCGGTCATAAACCGCCGGCTGAAGCGAAGCATGTTTCATCCCTCAAGCTCGTTTACGATTTCTGCCGTCCTTTAGTGGGAAAGGCAATTCGAATTCTCGTCAGTATTCTGACACGTCGACTCGGTGCAGCCTCTCATAGCCGCTTCGGCCGCCCTCTTGCTCCGCAGCGACGAGCTTTGCGCCGGCAGTCTTCTCATGGGACCCATTGGCGCTCAGATGACGCTAATGAGTCGGGTCTCGGCCCTCTGTGACGACGCCGAGCTGTTCCAGCAGGACGGCGCCTGGAAGGTGGAAGCCGACACGCTGCCCACCCAGCGCTACGACCGAATGTTCGAGGCGATGGACTGCCACGTTGAGCATGTCAGGCGACTCGAGCATTTCCGTCCTGCGCTCGGGCGCGCGCTTGGTGCTGGGAAGACGGCGATGATCAACGTCATTGGCGACCGCCGGGTGGGGCACTCGAGTCTTGGCGGTGGTCTGCTGGGTTCGACTCGCGTCACTAGACCATTCTAACGGCCAGCGAATGTCCGCAATTGGCGCACGGCTTCCGTAGCGCCTACGGCCGGTTATCGCCGCTTACCGCCCCTACAGCGCTAATCGGCAAGGTCTGCAACGGGTCGATTTCGCCCGTTCGCCAAGCTGTCGGCGAATGTCCGGTCCTTGCGCAGAGGCGACGTCTCGAATCGACGTAAACCGGCCATTGCGGATCGCGACTGCGGCCGATACGCACGGAGCGCGAACTGCTGACGGTTACGGGCATTCCTATCGGCGATGTCGCCGAGGCACTGCCCTATTCCATACTCCGCCCACGGACGTCGAATCGGTTCGCGTAGCGGAAGCTAGGTCTCTGTGGCTGCACGTGGCTCTACGCTGTTGATCGCCGCCGCAGCGCCAGTAGCCCGAGCCCTGAGAAGCCCGCCAGCATCATGGCCCAAGTGGAGGGCTCTGGCACCGTGTCCGGCGCCAACGTGACGGGGTAGATCGACGTCCGGCAACTGATTGTCATGACATCGCATGAAAGGCCGTCGCCGAACGCATAGGTGAACTCCAGGCCGAACGGCTTTTCTTGGTTGGGGGCAAAGCTGCCGAGGTCGACGAAGGGCAGCGCGTCAGTGGCCGCGAGCGTCTCAATCGGCCACGACGGCGGGATACCGAGTGAGGGGGAACTGGAACTGGGGCCGAACACGGAAAGTCCTGTCCCATCGGCAACGTTCCCTGCGAGCACAGTCGAGTTCGGAATATCGCCGGGCGTCGTACTGAAAATGTCGACAGTGACCAGAAGGCTGGTCCCAAGATTGTCGAAATTCGGACTGTACCAGCCCCCGAGGCCATTGTTCCAGGCGATGGCCTGCTGCGGCGTCGACTGGCTTTCGTCGCGGGGCCAGATGAACGGGAGGAACAGACCGACATCGGCCTCTGCGGTGCCCGTGTTCACGGCCTCAAAGCCACTGTAGGTGATGCTGTTGCCGCACGGTGGAGAAACTCCGCAGGAAAGCATGGCCCCGGAAAAATCAGGATACGAATTGGGGTCGTCGAGCCAGACAAACTTGGCGGCGGACGCCGGGCCGGCAAGCCCGCTGGCCAAAGCTATCGCGAGGAAAGGGGTCGCTCCTGAGCTTAATCGCATCTCCTGCTCCTTCTGTAAACTTGCTCTTATTATTAACGCTTCAGTCAAAGTTCGGCGTAGCCGCTCGAATGCTATGGAAATCACTCATTTAAGCTCGGGATCGGTCAAGTTCGGAAAAAGCGCGAACGACCCGCCTCCGCGTATTACTTCAACATTCTCGCCGGCGTTTGTCACGCCGTGCGATCCGCTAGATTATCGATCGACCTCTGCCGCCCAACTGCTTAGCCTCCGCCGAGCGGACAATAGGACAAGGAGCGAGAGTTTGACAAGTCTAAAATGTCGTTGAGACCCCGCCGTGGCTTGTAGATATGTTTCGGGGGCCGGCTCGCGGTCGCACGTTGAGAAATGCCGCGAACCTTTTGTGATACATGCAAGCCGGAAACGCGGGCGCAACGCGTGGGCGCAGAAACGACCACCGCATCGTATAGAGGGCGACTTTAACGGCAAAGTCAAAGGCGACTCGATCTCTTTTTCTTCTGCGCCGATTGGAATCGAAAGACCCGGCTGATGCTGGGTGACCCGTTCGCCACGTCGCCCGGCAAATGACCGCTCTTTGCGCTAACCGGTCGTTCTCGAGGGCACGATTCTAGCGCCTGCCTCGAGCGTCTGGAGAACAAATCTCTGGAGAACTCGCAAATAGGGGAAGGGCTTCGCGGTTAATGCCCGCTACAAACGAGGCGTCCTGAGGAAGCGGCTGAAGCCCTCCTCTACTTGCAGCAAGACGTCGCCCACCGTCGCGCATTGCGCCACAGCACGTTGCTCCTTGGCCGCGGCAAGGAGATCCAGCGCATGGTCAGAGCGGCCGATCCCGCAGGAAGCGCCGAGGCCAAGTGAAGAATGGCCTGCTGGAGGTCATTTGGGGGCGCTCCGTGCGCGGAAGCGATCTCGTCCGCAGAGGGCGCTACGGTAGGAAACGGCAGGCTCGTCGGACCGGAATTGCTCGGCGAGGTCAGCGACAAGGCGTCAAGCAGATCGGGGGCCGCGGCGTCTCGCCTGGTCAGCGGATCTCCGAGTCCAAAGAGCCTGCGCAATGTGGAGAGAATAGAGGCGTGGTCGAATGGATATTGGGACCCGGCAGGTGGACGGACGATGCTTCCGGCTGGAATCCACGGAGAAATCAGGACGGCCGGCACCCGAACCCCGTAGCGGTCGAACCTGAAGCCGTCCGGGCAGGCGTCGTCGGGTGAAACGGCCTGTGGCGGCGGGACGTGATCGTACACCCCTCCGTGCTCATCATAAACGATGATGAAAAGGATTTGCTCCCAACAAGGGCTGTTACGAAGCGCGTCGTAGCAGCGTGCGATTAGACGCTCTCCGTAGGCGACGTTGTGGGGCGGGTGTTGATCGTTCGGCATGCGATTAAAAACGATGCTGGGAAAATAGCGCGGCTCAATGAAACTGTAGTCCGGCAGCCGTCCCGCCATCGCATCGCCCATGAATGCGTCTTCGAACGGGTAGAGATGCTCCGGAAGCTCGCTCAGAATGTTGGACAGTGTCGCTGTCAGCGGCACGTCGTGAAAATAGACGCGCCAGCTTCGCTGGCACTGTGTCAGACGGTTGAAGATGGTCGGCATGAGGTAAGGAAAGCGTACCGGCGAATTGTTCACGTAGCCGGCCGCGGTCCCGGTATGGAGGAAGAAACGGTTTGGCCAGGTCTGGTTCGGCGCCGAAGCATGCCAACGATCCGACACCCCGAAGGACCTCGCGAGTTGGCTGATCACCGGAACCTGGTCGGGCGTGAACCCGTGCATCACGCCTCGCGGATCGTTGGTCGCGGTCCTCATGTAGTTGGAAACGAACCCGGTCATGGTAGCGGGCGATGGGGGCTGCAATCCCGCGCCGAAAATCTGCTCCGTCATGTCGGCGAAGAGTTCGTTGGGATCGGGATTGGGGAGGCATGCCGCCTCGGGCGTCACCCCCGTGCTCGTCCAGATATCGACTGTCCTGCCATCCCATTCGTTTGACTCATCGCCCTTCAATCCGTCGAAATCCGCGCGGTCGGGGTAGAGACGGCCCAGCAGCGAATCGAACGAGCGGTTTTCGAGCATCAGGACGACAACATGTTTGATGTCCGCCATGGAAAACTCCAATGCGCCGGCGCTTGACGTTCGACATTGTCAATGCCGATCATGTCCAAAGCGAATCTCAAAGCTTGCGGGGCGCCGATGCGGCGGATGGTAAGCCTTAGGAGCACGGCAAATCTGGCCGCAATTGCGATCTCCATTCCTTTTCTCGGAGGCTGCGCCCAGCTGCATCTGACCCAGGACCCGAATCAGGTCATCCAGCGAACCGAGGGGGAGGACAACTATGATACGAAACAAGTTGCCGGCCCGACTGCGGCGCGGGTGTTGCCCTATGCTTTGCTCGCGGAGCAAGCTTACGACCCCAGCGTCTACGCCAGGCATCGGATCGCGCCGCGCGCGGCTGACTGCATTGCCGACGACCCCAAGGACTGCGACGCGCTCCAGGATTCGAAGCGCGCGTCCGCCTGGCTCAATCAGTGGCGCTACGTCTGGAGCTGCGACGGGCCGGATGCGTGCAAAGTGCGGACGCCGGGTCAGAGCGAACCCGTCGGTGGCCTCGGCGTTCAGGTCTGGGCGCGGAAGGGCGCGCGATGTCCGGAGGCAGTCGTCGCGTTTCGCGGAACGGTCGGCGGTAACAAGGGAGACTGGGAATCCAATTTTCATTGGATCTTGCGCGCTTTTCCAATTTACGACCAATACGATCAGGTCCGAGACCACGTCGGCGACTTCATCGAGCATATCGAGCGGGAGAAGTGCTACCGAGCGGGTCCAACGCAAATCACGGCGGTCGGGCACTCCCTTGGCGGCGGACTAGCCCAACTCGCGGCCTACTCGGATCCGCGAATACGGCGGGTCTACGCCTTCGATCCTTCCATCGTCACTGGCTACTATTCTGTCGATCCCTTCCACCGAGACCAAAACGTGAAAGGTCTGCGCATGGAGCGTGTCTACGAACACGGGGAGATCCTTGCCTACGGCAGATACATTATTAGGCAATTCATTCCCCTGTCGCCGTGCGACCCTCGCGTCGTCAGCGTTCGATTCAATGTCATTCATGGAAGTCCAATCGCACAGCACAGCCTGACGGACTTTGACAACGGATTGCTTAGAGAAGCGCGCGGCTATCAGCCGGAAACATCGCCGATGGTCGACGAGCCTTGCGGCGCCGATGCGCCAGGGAAGCCGCTTGTCGCGGCGCAATAGCCGAGCGTAGCCGATTTTCCTCGGACGTCAACGTTATGAGGTTGATCAAGTTAGTTCCACGCAACGTCCGCAAACAGGGCAATTTGACGCATTCACCGCGGTGCCAAGGAATGGCCGCTATTTGCGCATTCCTGCCGTTCGCTGCGTCGTCGACCGGGACTCAATCCCCAACTGAAGAGGATCCCGCCCGGCTCATCAGGCAGTCTGGCCCGCGGAGTAAGCCGCGAGGTCAAAGTCGGCGGGACGCTATTGTTCGAGAAAGGGTCGCTTCCCTCCGCGCTTCCTCTGCCTCCAGATCAACCAAGCGCTCGACTAGCTGTGCGTCGCGAATCTGTCGTTGAAGGCTGGGACGCTTGCCGCGCCAGAAGGCGAACATCTCACACCACGCTCGATGAGGAACAGGGGCGCGAGGCTCAATTAGCCTCGTCCTAAGCCTTGCGTTGCAATGCATTCGAAGCGAATCCGCACGCTAGTCCGCCCGGGAGTCTGCCCGGAACGGTTAAAGCTCGCCCCTACGTTCGCCCGCGCGCCTCACCGGTCAGCCGTTCAACCCACTCGGCCGTGCTTTCCGCCTCGCCGCCGAGCGTCGGCCGTCCAATCTCGATTGTGCAATTCGAGTCTAGGACGTCTTCCGGCAAACGGAATTCCGCCAGCCCCTCTTCCGGATCGTTGATGAAGATCATCGGCGTCTCGACCCTCCCGCTGCGCCTGAGCGCCTGTTTGAGATGAAAGACCCGGCTAGCGAAGCTCATCTCGTTCCTCCATTGCGCATGGCGTTCTCAAGATCGTCGAGCGTCCTTTGCTGTTCGGCCGCCTTGTCGCCGAGATAGGCCCTGAGATTATCCAGCAGGACGGCGTGCGCTTCAACGCTTAGCTCATTCCTGGCCACGCGCTCGCCGAGAACGAGGATCATCGCGCGCGCCTCCTCTGGCGTGGTCGGCGCCGTATAGTCGACCGGACCGATGAAGGTCTGGCGCGCCGTCAGGGGGACGAAGCGCTCGCCGATGAACTTGAGCGCCCACGGCTCGCCCGCCCTGACCGCTGCGCCGATCTTGCGCATGGCCGCCGTCACGTCTTTGCTGAGCAATCTCTCGGCCATCACCGTGGCGCGATTGCGCTCGCCCGGCAGCTTGCCGCGCGACGCTTTGTTGCCGGGCGCGAATTTGCCGGTCGCCGTTCGGCCGGCCGACAAACGGCCGTCATCTGGCGGCGGTTCGCTCATGGGCCAATGAATCCCGTCTTTGTCAACCCCCTCGCGCAGCATAACCCTTAAAGCCTAAATGCCCCTCAGGCGACCGCCGTCGAAAACCGCGCCCTCGGACGCAATAGCGCCTTGCGCCGAGCGCCGGCGGCGGTAGACCTTCGACGAATACCGCGACTCAGTCGCTCTCCCGGAGGTCGCCGGTCCGCGGTCATGGAGCCTTTGGGGCGCCGTGCGCGATGGTAGAATGCTGGCTAG
>Ga0206860_10252_pt1 | contig 10485 bp, 10 predicted proteins | sample Alteio_BWOrgCont_44_FD_152624 | JGI IMG/M metagenome (GOLD analysis project Ga0206860, IMG submission 152624) | Enriched cells from forest soil in Barre Woods Harvard Forest LTER site, Petersham, Massachusetts, United States -... | ecosystem: Environmental > Terrestrial > Soil > Temperate forest >...
GCGTCTGTTCGACCTAAGCGGACGATCCGTGCCGTGAAGGAAATTCCGGGGGCCATCGTTGCAGACCGCGAGGCCGCGGAGGAGTATTATTGCACGACCACCCAGGGCGCGCCATACTTATAGACGCGCAAGGTGCGCTGCTCTGGTAAATATCGGGACGACAATGGAGCTGCGATGCAGCGATTTTGGCCGATCTCCGCATTTGCTTTCGGAAGGTTTCTACGCAAGAAACCCGATGAGAGTGCGGTGCCGCAAGATCCCGTCCTCTCACGACCCCGACTTCATCCCGATTTTAGTTTAAGAGCAAGTGGGACAACATACATTGAGCGCTCGCAGGAAGCTGTTCGTGTCACAACCCGCATCGATAATAGTTCGTCATCCGTCGTCGGAATCGCAGGTGTACGTGGTGCAGGGAAGTCCAGCCTAGCCAAACGGGTCTTGGACACTTGTGACCAAAAGGGATATTTCACTCTACTGATTCCCTCGCCAACCGGGTACGAGCCAAGAGAATTTCTGATAGCGATCTTTCAACGCATCGCGGAACATTGCATTGATCGCACGGGAACACTTATTAAGGGGGAAGAAAATCTAAACGCACTTGGCTTAGGTAAGGCTGGCGAGCTTCGTCGGCGTTATTTGGCCATTGCATTGAGTTCGTTTATACTTATGCTTCTTGGAGCTGCCTATTCCGGCTATTATTACGGTTCTTATCTGGATCGCGCCGTCAAAGAGCGTATTGCTGAACGCACACAACGATTAAACGACGAGTTAGCTGGAGTTAACTCGGAAATAACCGCCTTGCAGTCCAAGCGATCTCTAACCAACCCTAAACCGGCTGCTCAGGGGAAGGATACGGATGCAAGAGGGACGGATAGTGATGAGTCTCGTGATGCGAGCAGATACCAGGAACTCCTAAGAAGACAAGAAGATATACAGTTTCGCTTAAACGACTATTCAGGGCGCGGACCGGAAAATGATTTTTTGCGCCCAGAGGCTTGGTATGAGTCCGCACCTTGGTATGATTTCGTATTGATTTTGGGATCAATAATATGTACAATTAGTTTGATTCTAATTATATTTATCCTGCGTCAACGTAGCCGATACCTTCTTTTTAGACGTAACTCGAAGCTTATTGGGTTATATTATCTGTGTCAGGATTTTCTCGAATTCATAAAATATCAGACAACACTTGGAACTGGGAAAGAACTTGGCCTTACTTACAGTCTTTTTTCCGGAAAGCTTACGTCGACAAACAATTGTCAGACCGGCCTCTTTCCTTACCTGGATTGACGGCCACATGCACAAAGTTGCTACAAAATATCGCGGAAGTCTATGCGAATAAGGTGGTCGTTTGTATCGACGAACTTGACAAGATAACCAGTATTGACCAATTAACTGAGCTATTGAAAGGCGTCAAGGGCATTTTGGGACAAGAGAACACTCATTTTATCCTAACAATATCTGAGGACGCGATGTCCAAATTCACTGAGAGACTTAGTAGCGACCGAAATCTGATTGAAAGCTCTTTTGAGGAGATCGTCTATCTCGATCGAGTTGACCGACAGACTGGAATGCACATAGTAAGACAATCTCTAACTGCAATGGATGTAGTATGGGGTGAGGAATTCGAACGAGCTTGCCTCTTATTTTGGATTTTTGGGGCGGGAGTACCGCGTGAAATCAAACGCTTTGTCTTTAGCTGTTTTTCGAGCGGGATTGACGTATACGATGGTCAATCCTTTTCCGTTTGGAAGTTGATCTACCTAGATATGTTGCAGTCAATGATCAAAGGAACATCGCAGGCAAAAACGGATGATGCGGAAGCTCAATATAATTTCCTTCTATGTATCGAATCGCTGATCAAGTTGGTCGAGGGGACAAGCACTTCATCCCAATTTCGTAGCGTTGTTACTTTGATAAAGTCGACGATCGAAAAATATGAAGGTAACGAGTCCAGGGATAGTCATCAAAATAGCAGTGACAACGTGGGCGTTGTACCCTTTCAATACCAATCGCAGTTTGTTGAGATTCTGATCGGCGCGATAGCGTTTGGCGTCGCGACCGGGAAAATTGTTAAGCAATCAGGGCAGATTACGGATCATCTTGATACGTTGATATACGCGTACAAATTTGTACCCATTAACTCACGTTACGCGCGATTTACACTGCAGCAATTTGCTAAGAAGGCTCTCGGTCGGCTGGTAGTCTAGACAATCCGGAAAGTTGTCGCGCCTGTCCTCGAAACGTCGGCATTTTCCGTCCCTCGGAAGATGGGGGCTTAGTCGACCTGCGTAGATCATGACATTGCTCCGCCAAAAGGGAAGGAAAATTGATCCGTGAGCTGCCTGGAAAGCCCGCTTCCCTGCGCGTCGGAACCGTTCGGCATCGATAAGGGGAGGGCCTCTTGTGCGCGGGAAGGCTATTTCGCGCTCACAATGAAATGGTGGCTATGGCGCAGACTCCGGTCGTTCCCGAGGCGACCGTTGTTGGTCCGCTTTCCGCCCAATTGAGGCGTCCAAGGCCGCGATCCGCAACGGGTGCTTTACGTCGCTCCGCCCGGTACGTTCAAGCGGACCCGCAGTGCGCCATCGGCCTAAACCGAAGCTTGTCGAGGGCCGCCTGCTCGCGCTCAGCCGCAGGAACGTCGCCGCACTCCTCGCACGCGGCGAAGACAACCTTGCCGCCCGGGACGTCGCCCCACCCCATGAGCGACGGCGCGCCCGAGAAGGTCGGACAGGCTCTACCAGGCCCTTCCCAGCCGGAGGCAGGCCCTCATTGGCTCCGTAAGCTGCGCTCCGCCCTCAGATGGGGACCTTGAGGCCGTGGGGGGCTTCCAGCGGGCTTCCTGCCAATATCGGAGCCCAAAGCGGTCCGAGAATCGCGCCCTAGTCTGGAAGGACTGCAACCCCATCCGCCGGATTACGCGTCCGCGCCGCCGACGGCACAGTCGAAGATCAGCGCGGATAGATCGGCCAGTCGACAAGCTACGAGCACCGCACCCGCTCCCGCAGGCTGCCTTCAAACTTGCTTCATTCTTCCGGCAGCCCCGCCTTGCGCAGGCCTTCGAAGATGCGCGCCGATTGCGCATTGTAGGTTGGATCGTCGGACGGATGGTAGCCCGCCACGGACTGCAGGGTGAAGCTGGGATCGAGTTTACGCAGCTCGGCGACCGCCTCCTTGGCCTCTTTGTCGTGACCGGCCCAAGCGTAGGCGGCGGCGAGCGAGGCGAACGCGCCCTCTCTTTCCCTGACGTTGTTCGCGAGCGCCTTTTCGCACCACTCGATTGCCTGTTCCCATTGCGCGAGATGGTTGTGGAGATAGCAAAGGTGGACTTGCCAAATTGGCTCCTGGGAATCATGAGGGCTCAGACGAAACGCGCGCTCGATGCCAGCCACGCCCTCCTCGCTGTGGCCGAGGTACATCTTCCAAAATCCAGCATAGGCAATGGCGTTGGCATTGTTGGGATTGTCCCCGATCGCCGCTTCGGCCTCGGCGATCGCCGATCTGTATTCATGTTCGTTCTCGAAACTCCACGCCTTCGCCATGTGCGCCCACTCATCGTGGGGACGAATCGCCAAGGCGGCGTCAGCTGTTTTTTGAGCACGCTCAAGATCGCTCGCTGGATCGCTGCTCCAGCCGCCGCCCACGCGCGCTTGCAAAGCGTTCGCCAAGCCCGTCATTGCAGGCTCATACTTGGGATCGATAGTAAGCGCGCGCTCCAGCATGGCGATGGCGTCGTTCCAGGCGGATTTGTTCGTGGCGTTAAAGTTCAGCAATGTCGAATCCGCGCGCATCGTAAGATCGACCGCGTCGGGATTGTTCGGTCGCTCACGTTCCGCTCGCAAGGCTTCGGCTTTGACGAACGCGGCTCCGAGCGAATTGGCGAGGCGCGCTACAATATCGACCTGCAACTGACCGAGCTTGCTTCGTTCGCCCTCGAACCGGTCCGCCCACACATGGGTTCCGGTCTCGGTCGAGATTAGCTGCGCGTTGACCGTGATCGTCTCGCCGACGCGCCGCACGCTGCCTTCGAGCACATAGCGCACGCCGAGCTCGCGGCCGATCTCCTTCGCGTCGACAGACTTGCCCTTGTAGGTGGACGCGGTATTGCGGGCGATGACGAAACTGTCGGCGACCTGAGACAGGTCGGTCGTCAGGTCGTCGGTGATCGCGTCGGCGAAATAGTCCTGCTCCTTGTCGCTGCTCAGGTTCTCGAACGGCAGCACGACGATCGAAAACCGCGGCGCGGTCTTGAGGGTATCCTCGGCGACGGAAGCGCCTAGCAGGCGCGGCGCGAGGCCAGCGTGCCATGCGTAACCGCCCGCCGCGACAACCGTAGCGGCGAGCCCTGCGGCCACCGCGTAGATCGTGCGTCGCTTGTTCGTCGCAGTTTTCAGCGATTTGACAGCTCCAGGCGCGCCTTGTCGAAGCAAATAGGCGTGCACCGGCTCGGCGATGTTCTTGAGGTTCTGTGGCCCTAGGTCGGCAACCTTAAGTTCGAGCCGCGCCTTGACTTGTCGATAGGCGTCTTCCGACAAGCACACCCCGCCCGGTTCGCAAATCCCTTCCAGCCGCGCCGCAATGTTCACGCCCTCACCCATCAGGTCGCCGTCGCTCTCCTCGACAACGTCGCCAAGGTGAATGCCGACCCGAAATTGGATTTGCCGATCCGGCGGCACGCCGGTGTTGCGTTCAATGAGGCCTTGCTGCACTTCGATCGCGCAGCGCACCGCGTCGACCACGCTGCGGAACTCGACGATGCTGCCATCGCCGGTCCGCTTGACGATGCGGCCGTGGTGGAGAGCGATCGTGGGGTCAACGAGGTCGCTGCGCAGCGCCCTGAGCCGCGCCAGGATGCGATCCTCGTCCGCTCCGGCAAGCCGCGAATAGCCGACGACGTCGGACACCAAGATCGCGGCAAGTTTCCGGGTCTCGCTCACGGCGCTAGTGCCGAAGGCGGATCACCGGTCGCAGGTGGCTTTGGCATGGCTGCACTTCCATGCTGCACGGGAAGGGACGTGGAAGCGGGAGTGCAGTCCCGCGTGTCGACTGGCCGGTCTATCCACGCCTTGCCGAGCATAGCACCGTCGCCGAGGGAGGAAATAGAAGATGGGCCGAGAGTGCGCGTCAGAACGCGTTCCAATCGCGCTCCGTTGCCCATGAGGACGCGGCCAGTCTCAGGACTTCAGAGCGCCCCAGCATCGCCCGTGCGCCGCGCCGCCGTCAAATAAGCCGCCATAAGCTCTCATAGAGCCACAGGACGGCCAAAGACGGGGGCTGGATAGCCAAAAGCGCAAGAAAGCCGTCCTAGAGACCGTCGTAGAGGCTCCTGTTCGGGAACTTCCAAGCCTGTTTGAGCCTGCCGACCGCCGTCCCGCCGCGGCGGAGCATAGACTCCGCTTGTCCGGGCGGCGCTCTCGCGATTTGCAATCCCGCGATGTCCCGCTAGGGTGCCTCAGCCGCTTGAGCGCCGCTGGGAGGAGGCAGTTTCATGCGTATTCTAATAATCTGCATCGTCATTTTCATTGTGTTCATGGCCGCCGGATATGCGGGACTGCTTCTCCAGTCGCGACTGACGGAGGCGCACAAGACCGGAGAATCGAAGGGCGTCGTCGGTCAAGTGTCGGGGCTAGTCAGCCTGTTGCTGGCGTTGGTTCTGGGAACGCTGATTGGCGTCAGTTTCGCTTACTATTCGACCCAGAAGTCCAATCTGGAGACCTTCTCCGCCCAAATCCTTCGGCTCGATCAGGCGCTCCAGCAATACGGGCCGGAGACTCAGCCCTTGCGGGACAAGCTCAAGGCCGGGATCGTTGAAGGCTATGATACATTCTGGGGCGGCGGGGACGTCGACCCCAAGACGATGACCGTCGGGCCCGCTTTGGCCAACGCGCAGGCCCTCAGCGACTTTCTCGCGACCCTTCAACCCAAGACGGACGCACAGAAGGCCGCGCTGGCGACGGCAAACCAATACGCCAGCATGGTCGAACAATCGCGGCTCTTGATGTCCCTCCAAGTGGCGAGCGGACCGGTCTCTTGGTTCCTTGTCGCAATTCTGGTCTTCTGGACGGCGGCGCTGTTTTTCGGCATCGGTCTTTACGCCGCGCCGAATGGGCTGGTCTATGCCGCGCTGGCGTTCGGGGCTCTGTCGATTGCCTTTGCGATCTTCCTCATTTTCGAATTCGGCTTGCCTTATACCGGCCTCTTCAGGGTTTCTCCCGCCGCACTTGAGCAGACTATCGAGTTCATGGACAAGTAGGCGAAGAGCGAGGGTGCGACACGGCGCGTCCGTCCGCTTGGCATGCAATCAAGGAAGGCCGCCGGACTGAGCGCCGCTTCGACGCGGTGGGTGTCGACATCAAAGCCTACGCCGAAGGCATCGTCGACGGCCGCCGCATCGCTCGCGCCGCCGAGGACTGGCGCAAGGCGATCGAGCACGAGCGCAGCCTTGGGCTCCACTGGCACGATCGGCTCAACATCCAAAATTCGCAAGCCTCGGACCGGGCGCGCCGATCGGCCCTGATTGAGCCGGCCCACGCCCCGGTCAGCTCTAAGGGTCAAAACCCAATCAGCTTGACCGGTTTCGACGTATTGCAGACGTAGCAGACCGCGTCCCCGGACGCGTCAATTGGGCGAGGAAGCGGACCTACAGGATTCGCAAGGGAAGGCGCGCGGAGTCGGCCGAGGCCGTGCGCCGTTTTCACACAGCCTGCGCCCGAAGCGGAAGTTCCGAGCCTGCGGGCCGATCTGGTCGCCGCCGATGCAACGCGGAAGTTCGTGTCTGTCGGAAAAAGCACCTAGGGGCGATTGGTAGCCGAGATTGTGGTCGCGCGTTCGGTTCCTCCCGCGTCTCACCGGCGAAGAACAAGACGCTATATTACGAGATAACGGAACGACGCAAAAAAAGGGGGCCGCCCTGCGCGGCCCCTCCAACTGTCAGCACCTTTAAAAAATAAGACTCAGGCGGCCTTCAGCGTCCCCTGGCGTACCTTGCGATACCCAAGGAAACCAAGCCCCGCGAAGCCGAGTAGCATCATCGCCCAAGGCGAAGGCTCCGGTACAGTTATGAAGCCGTTCGTGTTGCCGTTTGCGGCTGTGTAGAAGCCGACGATCTGGCCGAGGTCATTGATTCCGTTGGCTGTCACGGCCGTGCTGCCGAACGGGTCGATCGTGTTGAACACGCCGCCCTTGTCGAGGAAGCCGAACATGTCCCCGTCCGAAAGCGTATAGTCACCGACTATCTCGCCAAAATCGTTGACGCCAAGCGCTTGCGTCGATACCGAACCAGGAACGGTGATGCTAGATACTACACCACTTTTGTCGACGAAGCCGGTGAAAACAGGGGACGAGTTCGGGCCTTCTTGGTAGAACCCAACCACCCACCCGCTATCGTTCACGCCGGTCGCCTGGCTGTTGTCGTTCGACGGCAGCTGATGGTTGATGCCCGTAAAGGTTGGGCTCGTGAAACCAGGTCCGCCCGTCACGATCCCCGCTAACTGTCCGGTCGCGCCGGTGGCGTCATGCGTCCAGTAGCCGGCGGCGGTGGTGCCGCTGCCATTAATGCCGAGCAACTGCGTGAATACGAAGCCGGGATCATCGACCGTCGTGAACGTCCCGCCTTGGCCGCCGGTGTTGGCGAATCCGTTGGTCACGCCGCCCTTGACGTAGAGTCCGACGGTGGTGGGTGAGCCGCCGTTGCTGATCCCGATTACCTGTGTTCCGCCGTCAGCTGTTGGGAAATTTAGACGCGTGAAACTCGACGGGAGCGTGAGAGTGAAGCCGTTAAAGGTCGAGCTGTTGCCGTAGCCGACGATCGTGCCGGAGTCGTTGATTCCGAGCGCCTGGGTAAAGGCCGTGTTCAACGGATCGATAATGTTGGTAAAACTCTGAGCAACGGCGCCGCCAGCGGAAACCAGCAACGCCGCGCCTAGCAAGGGTCCGAAAGGCGGAATTCTTCCAGCGATCCGATGGAATCATATTGACCTCCTTATCGTCACGTGAAGCGGTCACCCTCTAGCCCGCCGTTTTTGGTTGTTGGTTATGCTCGAAGTGCGGTTTGCTTCCCCATTGCACGCTAGCGCCATACTCAAATGCGCTGCTCTGACGCAGTCTCATTCACGCAAAGCAAAGCTTCCCATGCCAGAGGAAACTTTCCCAAATATTGGCCTAACTAAACTTTTTTTGCGACCTTATTATGACGGCCGGTGAGGACAATTTTGCCAAGTCAGCCAGGGTTTCGCGCGTGCTTGACCATTCGCGACGCCGTCGAGGAAGCCGCGTTGGTGGTCTCTTCCCGTACCGACACGGTCGGAGAAAGGCAGCAAAGGGCCGGATATGGCACGTTCGCCGCACCGTTTAGCTACGACCGCTATTTGCGCGAAGCGGCCGTGCACTGCGGCGTCTTCGCACGGCAGCAATCCCCCACCGGTCACCGGCGCAAGCACGCGATTAGGTTTTGACCAGTGGCGGCTCAGCGCGGCCCGGAAGCTGGGTGGCGCGCCGGTCTGGCTTGTCGAGATGGTCAGCATCGGCCGCAGCGAAGTCAAGGCAAACATGTCACGTCGATTGGAGCTGGGCCTATTGGACATTTCAAAGGGGGCCGCCGTCCTGAAACTGACAAGGACCGGGCTTGGCCAGTCCTCGGTTCAGCTTTCGTCCCTTCTGGCTAATCAGGTTCCACACTGCTGCTTGAGAAGTGTGTATCCGTTCTTATCACCCTTAACCAGATAACCGCCGAGCCTTTCACATCCGTTATGTCTCACTGCTGGGTCCGCATCAGAAAGATCGACGATGCCGCCGACAATATCTGTAGCCTGCTCTCCGTTGTCGGCAACAAAAATGACAGTACGATTACGGTCACTTTGATAATCTGATCTGTAGATCACTTCATCTGGGTTAAGGGCACCGGGCACTCTGATTGCAACTACAGCGGAAAAAAGAAATCCCTTGCTATAGTATTGAACTCGGAGTCCATAGTGATCGAAAGTACTTGCCATCTCTGCAATGGCGTCTCCTAGCGACATATTTTGGCAGCCGTTTGCACTAGCTGTGATCACTACGAAGTATGACGAGATATCCTTTCCACGGTATGTTGGGCGCAAAGCAGAATACTACCGCCGCGTCGATTGCCTTGGCCAAAGGCGCTACGTGACCGACCATGTGAAGGCCGTCCAGCGCAGTCTGCGCTGCCTGCGGCTTGATGGGTGTGAGGGGGTAGACTTGGCCGAACCGGTCGCAATCGTTGGCGGCCTTCGGGACATCATGACCGAAGGCAGTGATTGAAAGCCAACCGCCGCGCGGACCGAAGCGAGCAATTTGGGACGCGATGTCTTTTCGGGCGTTGTCGAACAACGTGACGCCCCTGTTCACCAACGCCATGTTGTCCGTGGCGTCCAATACAAAATCGTAAAGCCGCGCCGGGGGTTGTTGTACGGACACGCTGAATTCGTCTGTCTTCAGAGTTAGGCCGTTTGTCACAACGGCTACGTGTACTGAAACAACTCCGTCACGATATCGGCCGGTGCTCTCAGGAGCCACAAAGGTTGTATCGCAATCGTCGGGCTTTTGGAATAGCTCAGGCGGCATCCATGAGCAGGTATAGATGGATGGCACTACACCGGTTAAAAAGCGTATCTTTGCTGAAGCAGTTTGGCCAATTTCGAGCGTCGCAGGTGAGATGGTGATGCTAGGTGCGGATATGTTGTGCATTGTTACCGTGTATTGGTTTGGATTCCCAATTCTGATCGCCGGGCCGTTTGGGGGCTTCGCTTCTAAGACGATCGACACAGTCACCACTGCTGGACCGGCAGTTTGGAACATCTTTTGAACGTCTGGAATCTCGACTACGCACTCGCCATTTGGCTGTGGGAGTGGCAAGGTAGGACTCAATTGCCAGTTACACTGAAATCCATCCAGGTTTGCTTTGTCTCCGTTGGGATATGAGCCAATAAACGTCGCGTGAGCGGTCTGGCCCAAGACAACAACCGGATGGTCGATGCCGATTCCGTACGTCGGCTTTATCCAGCCGACCTGCCTAGCAAACTGCGCGGAATTCCCCACGAAGGTGCCAATCGCACCAACCAGAGGAATCGCCAGGATCACTGCGCCCACAATCGCTGTCGCCTGTGTCGCAGGTAAGGCCGCCGCGGCGAGGGCCAAGGCAATCGCCACGCCACCAAAGACAACGTTCCACCCAATAGGAAGGTATATGAACGCGAGCCCGGCAACCAGGGTCAACACGACCACAGCCGCCCGTTGCCACCACATAGCAGCCCTCCAGTAAAGGGGTATATTGAAACTTACATCCGACTGCTGACGGGCGACAACCGTTTTGCAACACGATATCCGAACTGCGGAGGGTCAAACTCTGAGAGTAGCAGCCCTCACGCGAGCGCGACGCAAGACGCAAAAGGTCAGTCCGCCCCATTCTACGCTCGTCGTCATCCGCTGTGGACCTCTCGATTCGTCGGCGGCTCGAACACGACCGTT
>Ga0206860_10218_pt1 | contig 10431 bp, 12 predicted proteins | sample Alteio_BWOrgCont_44_FD_152624 | JGI IMG/M metagenome (GOLD analysis project Ga0206860, IMG submission 152624) | Enriched cells from forest soil in Barre Woods Harvard Forest LTER site, Petersham, Massachusetts, United States -... | ecosystem: Environmental > Terrestrial > Soil > Temperate forest >...
ATCACGGAGCCGATTTCGGCTTGCGCATCGATCCGTTTCGCCTCTGCGAGTGTCATCTCCAGAGCGGGATCCACTACAGGATCGGCGACGGTTTTCACCGCGTACAGTTTGATGCCGCCGTTCTTGTCTTCGAAATCGGCTTCGTAATTCTCGACGGTGCGGAAGTGCTTACGCGCCGCGATGAGCATGGCATCCTTGACCGCGTCGAGAACGATCTGGGGGTCGATACCCTTTTCTTTGCTCAGGATTTCAATCGATTGATAAATGTTTTCCACGAATTTGCCTCGGGTATTAATGAAGCCGGTAGGATTCTGCGACGCTACCACTCAAACTTGAGGTTGGCGCGGTCGACCTGTTCCACAGGAAAGGTGACCTCCCCGCCGCCCGCCAGTTCGACTGTGACGTTTTGGTTCTCCGCCCTGGAAATAATGCCATCAAAGGACTTAAGCTCGGCTTGGGTTCGTTTCGCAATTTCTGTTTCCTGGGGAATGGGTTCCTTCAGAACGATTTTGACCTTCTTGCCGCAAAAACGAAGCCAATCCTGCCATTTCCCGAGTTTGCGCTCGACGCCGGGGGAGCTGACCTCAAGCTCGTAGGAACCGGGGATGGGGTCTTCCTCGTCGAGGGCGGCGCTGACCGAGCGGGAGATGAGTTCGCAATCGGCGTGTGTGACACCTTCTGGCCGGTCGATGTAAATGCGGAGCAAGTGGCTGCGTCCTGAACCTTTGAGTTCCACTTCAACGATCTCGATGCCCGCGGGGGCGGCGGCCTGCTCGGCGAGCGCAGTGATTTTCGAAATGGTTTCCGGCCGCGTCATTTTTCGTTCCCGCAGAGTTTGAGTTTCCAACTGATTTCAATTTCCAATAAAAAAGTGGGCTTCCGCCCACTCTCACAGTCCGACCGTCAAGGTCATTATAGCAAAGAAATGGGCTGGTCAAGAAAGGGCGATATATCGACAGAATCAGGATCGGCTGTTTCTGCTTCCTCCCGGATAAAACGCGGTTGAAACGGCGTATACCGCTCCGACAAGGGCCGGAATGAGTCCCGGCCCGGCAGACAAAGTGTCTGCGCCACGGTATATAATCGCCCAGTGACCGGTATCGCGATTTTGTGCCTGCTCATCGCGCAGGAGCCGCTGGCCAAGGACCCGGGGGCGTTCGATCCAACCGCGCGCGAGCCCGTCCGGCGAGCGCCATTGCCTCCGGCTGGACCGGCGCCGCACCTGGCTGACGGGCGTCCCGATTTCGGCGGTAAAGGGGCCTGGTATCCGGGGTTCGCGGGAAACATCGCCGAGCCGAAATGGAAAGGCGTCAAGAGCGCCGACCGGCATGTCGACGTTCCCTTCCTGCCCCCGGCATTGAAACTGTTCAACGAACGCGTGGAGAATATCGGCAAGGACGATCCGGAAGCCAAATGTCTGCCTGTCGGCGTTCCACGCTACATGTTCGATCCCTATCCGTTCCAGATGATCCAGATGGCGGACCGCGTGATTTTCCTTTTCGAAGGCGATAATTATCCGTGGCGCATTGTGCCCACCGATGGCAGAGCGCATGCGAAGGACGTCAACCCAACCTGGATGGGCGACGCGGTGGGCCATTACGAGGGCGACACGCTGGTGGTCGACGTGACAGGCTTCAACGGTCTGGCATGGCTCGATCAGGCCGGCCACGCACAGACGGAGCAGGCGCATCTGGTGGAGCGCTACACGCGCACCGATTCGCGAACCCTGAAGTACGAGGTTACTATCGACGATCCGGGCGCGTATTCGAAGCCCTGGGTCGCCACCAATACGGTATCGTGGAGGCCGGGTATGGAACTGATAGAGTACGTTTGCAATGAGGACGAAAAGAGTTCTGTGCACATGATCGGGAAATAGCAAATGACGATTCGTTTTGCGGCGGTTTTATGGTTGGTAGCGGCGATGACGGCCAGCGCCCAGGCTCCGAAGGCGGCGCCCGCGCCCCCGCCGCATCTGGCGAGCGGACGAGTCGACTTCGCTGGGGTCTGGCGCCCGGGGGATATCTTTCTGATCGAAGACATTTCGCTCGGGCTGAAAAAAGGCGACACCATCGACCTGACGCCGGCAGCCGAACAGCTGATGAAAAAGCATGAGTCGAAGGACGATCCGGAGAGCAATTGTCTGCCTACGGGAGTGCCGCGTCAGGCGCCTTATCCATGGAAGATTGTGGAGTCGCCGCCGTACATCTATTTCCTGTTCGAAGGCAACATCCACAGCTATCGGCAGATCTTCATGGATGGCCGCGCGCATCCGCCGGATCCGAATCCGACATGGTATGGGCACTCGATCGGACATTGGGATAAGGACACGCTGGTGATCGACACGGTCGGTTTCAACGATATCTTCTGGTTCGACTTCGTCGGGCACCCGCACACGGAACAGCTGCATACGGTGGAGCGCTATACGCGGACCGCACTGGGCACGATGACCGAGGAGGTCACGATAGACGATCCTGGGGCGTACCGGCATCCGTTTACGATAGTGTCATCCCATCGCCTCCTGCCTGGGGACGAGTTGATGGAGTACATTTGCCAGGAGAACAACAGGGACGTACGACACATCATCGGACCGGCGGGACGCCCGTAGCAGTCTCACGAAAGAACCTTCGAGTTCACCCCGGGATTCCGGGCTTCCCGCGCCGAAGCGCTGACCCCACTGAAGAACCCGGGTGCCTCAGGGGTTTTCGTAATATATTTTCCAGATGATTCTTTGGGCGTCGTCTGAAACGAGCAAAGAGCCGTCCCGGTCGACAGCCACGCCGACGGGACGGCCGTAGACATCTTTGCCTGCCGGATCGGGCACTAAACCGGATAAGAATACCGCGGGTTCTCCCGCGGGTGAGCCATTTTGGAACGGGACAAAGACGACTTGATACCCGCTGCGGATGTGTCGATTCCAGGAACCGTGTTCGGCGATGAACGCGCCGTGTCTGTAGATCGGCGGGAAATTCGAGCCCTCGTAAAAGACGAATTGCAGGGGTGCGACGTGCGCGCCAAGCAGCAGATCCGGGACGATCGCCCTGGAGACGAGGTCGGGCCGGGGGCTTACACGGTTGTCGGGGTGAGTGCCGAGATAGCTGTAAGGCCACCCGTAAAAGCCGCCTTCGCGGATGTGCGTCCAATAGTCGGCAGGTACATCGTCTCCGATGTCGTCGCGTTCGTTGACAGTGGCCCACAAGGCGCCGGTTTGCGGATCCGGCGCGATGCCAACGGCATTTCTCAGCCCGGCGGCGTAGATTCGCGGATTGGAGCCGTCGGGATTCGCCACGAGGATGGCGGCACGGCGAGGATCGGACTCGATGGAAACGTTGGTTTGCGAACCGACCGAGACAAAGAGACTCTTTCCGTCGTTGCTGAAGGCAAGCGATCGGGTCCAATGCTGGTTGTAGCCTAAGCCGGGAAGATCGAGGATGTGTTCCGCGGGGCCGAGCCGCTGGGAGGTTTTTGGGTCGTAGCGGAAGCGCAGTACCTGATTCGTATTGGCAACGTAGACGTAGTCGTCGTGGAAGGCGATTCCGAAAGGCAGGTTAAGACGGTCGGCGAACAGCGAACGAGATGCACCGTGCAAAACAACGACCTGGCCGGCTGCGGAATCGGCCACGAAGATGGCGCCGTCCGGAGCGACGGCCAGCCATCGAGGCTGCGAGAAACCGCGTGCGAACACCGATGCCTTGAAACCGCGGGGGAGTCGCGGCTGGAAGTCCGGGGGCGGCGGGACCACCGTTGGATAGTTGTTGACGCGCAGGAGTCTGGCCAGAATTCGCGCTGGCCGGCCTCCGGGATTCAGCAGGAGAAGGCAAATAGCGAGGGCAACTCCGGCGAGGAGAATGAGACCCCAGCGTTTGGCCCGGTCAGCCATCCAGAAGCGCTTCGCGGTAGGCGGCGGCCTTGGAATCGGCCTCCGCAGGCGCCCAGGTGGCGAACTCTTTATCAGTAGCCGGTACCCAGGGGCCGGGCTTGACTTCGAAACAGACGGCCCGCGCGGTTCGCGCCAGGACGGTATGCCAAACGCCGGGCGGAATGTCGATTCCCCAGAGGCGGCCTTCGGGCGATTCCGCGCCGAGCCGGTGACGAGCGGTGACCGAGCCGTGCTCGTCGAAGAGGATGACCTCGGCGATACCTTCCAGAACAATGAAAGCTTCGGATTTGGGAGGGTCGAGGTGGCGATGCGGCCGGATATAGGTGTCGCGCAGGAGAACGTTCAAAAAACGATGGGGATTATCGGCTGGGCCGGAATGAAAGTTGTAATTCATCCGGAGTCGCGGCGACGCTTCGGCCTGGGCGGCGACAGTGTCAAAGAGCGAACCAGAGATCAGCTTCACTTCAGTCATCGCTTCAGGTTACCTTGAAGCTGTACTCAGAAACGCATAAACGCGGTTGAAACCGCGTGTACCACCCCTACGACAAACTGTGGACGAATCGAAATCCTTTTCAGCTTCGTACGAAGCATCTTACGAAGCCTGTTACGATACAACGGCCAGGATTATTTCCACTGCCGTGCCGGTGCTTCTGGCTTCGATCGTCTATGCGACCGGGAGCGCGATTGCGGCCGGCGTCGGAGCGCTGATCCTCTTATCGGCGTACGCTTATTCGCCGCGAGGCTATGCGGTTGGCGACGGGATGCTGGTGGTCAAACGGCTCATCGGCAACGTTCGCATCCCGCTCGCTGGAATTCGCGAGGCCAGAGCGGCAATGGCGGACGATCTGACAGGGTGCATCCGGCTGTTCGGCAGCGGGGGGCTGTTCGGCTGGTACGGGCTGTTCCGAACGTCGAAACTCGGCAGATCCACGTGGTACGTCACCGACCGAAAGCATGCGGTGGTACTGGCTGCCGCGGAAAAGATTACGCTCGTCAGCCCGGATGACCTGGATGGGTTTCTGGCGGCGATCCAACGCTTAGCCGGCTGAAGCCTGTTCCACCAGCGCAGAAAGATGTTTGCGGAGCTGCTGTCGGCTTTCGGTAAGAAGGTGCTCGACTTCACTGTCGCCAACCTGCGGGAAGTCCCTGTACCACTCGCCTACCGCGAAGAAGAGATGGGGCGTGGCGAGGCAGATAATGTCGTCGATATCCGCGTTTCTGCGCAACAGGCTGAGGGCTTCCTTCGACCCTACCGGGACGGCAACCACTATTCTTGCCGGCCCGAGGCGGTGAACGTAACGGACGGCGGCGAGCATGGTGCTTCCCGTGGCGAGGCCATCGTCGACAACAATGGCGGTTCGGCCGTGGAGATCGACTGGCTGGCGGCCTCCGCGATAGAGTTGCTCGCGCCGGTCGATTTCGGCTAATTCGCGGGCGACGATCTCCGCGATGTCGTCAGCGAAGATGCCGAGCTGCCGGATTGTGCGGTCATCCAGAATCTGCGTGCCGTTGGCGATCGCCCCCATGGCCAGCTCCGGCTGCCAGGGTACCCCCAGCTTGCGTACGACGACAACGTCGAGCGGGAGACGCAGACGGTCCGCAACAGCGAACCCAACCGGGACGCCGCCGCGCGTCAAAGCAAGAACGACCGCGCTGTCAGGCGATGAAACGATATTGCGGGAAGAAAGCTCCTTCGCCAGCAGGCGGCCCGCTTCCACGCGATCCGCAAACGGCAGGTGAACCATGGAACGAACCCTCCGCCACGTGAGATGCAGCTCTGTCACCGTTCGATCTTCGTGATTTGACTGTTTCCGGGGGCAGGGGTATGCGTGAGAACGCGCAGGTCTTCCGTAATTATCCGGATTTATCCGCCAGAAGACGCAGCGATAACGGCTGGCATTTCACGTGCTCTGATCAAGTGCAAATGACCGACAAAATAGTAGTGATGCCAGGGTCGGCGCGGCTGGATTTGCAGGCGTTGAAAGCCGTTGCCGCGGATTTTGGATGGACGGTGAGGGTGGCGGGGAATGTGCGAGACGCCGTCTCAGCCCAGGCGGTGCTGTTTTACCGCGATGCACTGGGGTCTACCTGTTCCTGGCTTGACGCGGTGCTGAGACTGAGGCGGGAGCTACCGGACGCGCGGCTGATTGTCTGTCATGGACTTTCGGAAACGATCGATTGGCCCCAGTTAAGCGATGCGGGTGCATTTCATGCACTGGGGCTACCTTTGCGCGTAAGCGAAGTCCGGCAGAGTCTCGGATTCCTTTCCGCGGCGGAGAAGCGGCTGAGCACAGCGCGGGCGTGAAATTCGTACTTCGAATGTCGACCTTCCGACACGGACGGCTCCGAAAAGCCACTGAAGTGGTGACGCCTGACTACTCGACCGATATGACGAGATTCACTTCGGGATGGAGCGAAGCGTCGAATTTGCTGAGGGTTTTGGGCTTGGACCAGTAGTTCCGGTATCTGGCCTTGAGGGTGAAGTCGATGTCGTCGTTCAGGCCGCTGAAATAGTACCGGCCGTCCTTGCCCGTGATGTAGGACCGGACACTCAGACTGCGGGTATTCTCCAGCTCGACAGCCACTTTGGGGAGGGCATTGCCCCGCGCATCGGTGACCAGGCCCCACACGTCACGCTCTTTGAACTGGCCGTAGGACGGTAGATAGATCAACAGCGCGATCAGGGACGCGAATACAAATCGCCCTAACACACCTGGGATCGGAGCAAGCTGAGTTCCAAAACCGCGGACGACAAAAAGGGATCGTCCGGGCCACGATTGGAGGTAGCCTAACGGCGTTTTGCGCCGAGTTCCGCGTAGAGCTTCAGGACGCCCTCGGCGGTCTTCCCCCAACTGAAACTGGCTGCCTGTTTCCGGCCTTTGCGGATCAGTTCCTCCCGCAAAGTGTCGTTCAACAGGACCTCGGTGATACCGCGCGCGATGTCGAACACATTTTCCGGATTGACGAGCATCGCCGCGCCGCCCACCACCTCGGGCAGGGAACTGACCGCGGATGCGATGACGGGCGTGCCCGACGCCATGGCCTCGAGCGGAGGCAGACCGAATCCTTCATAAAGGGATGGGAACACGAAGGCCGTCGCCAGTTCATGGAAGATGCGCAGGGTGTCGAACGGAATGAAACCGAGGAACCGAACGCAATGTTCCACACGGCTGTGAATGACGGCGCGCCGCACATCGGGATGGCGCGAGATCTCGTCGCCGATAATGATCAGGCGCAGGTCGCGGAAACCGGCGTGATTTTCGAGGCCGCTGCGCGCCACGGCAAATGCCTCAATCAGGCGGGGGATGTTTTTCTGGGGACGAATGGAACCGGCGTAGAGCAGAAAAGGATAGCGAATCTGGTAGCGTTCCAGTATCCTGTGGCGTTCGCGCGCGGCGCCCTGTGCCTCGGTTGCGGTTGTCGCGCCGGGCTGAAGAGAGTCCGGAAAACGCCTTTGTAAGAACAAGGGGTCGGGCGCGTTGTAGATGAGCCGGATGCGTTCGGCCGCCCGGGGGACGAGGTTGAGGACATCGCGCTGGGTGGCGCCCGACACCGCGATAATGCCGCCGGCCCGCTCCAGACCGCGGCGCAAACGAAACCTTCGGGCGGCGTGGAGAAGCCCGGAAGCATCGTCGAAGAACAGGCTGCTCAAATCGTGAATGGTCACGGCGTAAGGCCTGTCGAGCAACAGCGGAACCCGGTGAAACGGGATATGGGTCACATCGGCGCGCAAGCGGCGGATCAGGCGAGGCAGTTCGAAGTGATCGAGGCGCGACGAATCGCGGCGCGGATAGACGACGGCTTCGAAGTTGGAGGGCAGATCGGCAAACTGCCGCGTGTCTTCCGGCGCACAGATCAGATGATAGCGATGACCGGTGGCGGCGGCGGACAAAGCCTGGAGCAGATTGCGGATGTAGGTGCCGACGCCGAAGTCACGGATGCGCCGGGCGTCGATGGCAATGTTCAATCCGGCTATATTCACACTGCGGCCGGCGAAGCCTGCGTTTTCCAGGCGTATAGGGGGAATCGCGACGTCAAAACTTGCACCCGCTGCCGGACCGCGGCAATGACCGTATCGGAGCTGGCGTCGTTCAGGGTATTCAGAACTTCGGCGATCAGCGCCGCGACCTCTCGCATCTCTCCTTCGGCGAAGCCGCGCGTGGTGGCTGCGGGACTTCCGAGGCGGATACCGCTCGGATTCAAAGGCGGATTGACATCGAAGGGAATCGCATTCTTGTTGACGGTGATGCGGGCACGATCGAGCGACTGTTCGGCTTCGCGGCCGCGAACGCCTTTCGAGAAGACATCGACAAGCATCAGGTGCGTATCGGTGCCGCCGGAAACCACCCGAAAGCCTTCGTCCCGCATGCCGGTGGCGAGAGCGTTGGCGTTGGCGATAATTTGTTTCGAATAAGCGATGAATTCCGGCTGCATTGCTTCGAGGAAGCAGACCGCTTTGGCGGCTAAAACATGCACGAGAGGTCCGCCCTGGGTGCCGGGAAATACCGTCTTGTCGATCGCCGCGCCGTATTTCTCTTTTGCGAGTATGATGCCGCTGCGTGGACCGCGCAGGGTCTTGTGCGTGGTGGACGTCACGATATCGGCGTATTCGCACGGGTTGGGATGAAGACCGGCGGCGACCAGTCCGGAAATATGCGCCATGTCGACGAGCAGAAGCGCACCCACCGAGTCGGCGACGGCCCGGAAGCGGGCAAAATCCAGCTTGCGCGGGTAGGCGCTGCCACCGGCAATGATCATTTTCGGCTTGAACTCGTCGGCGAGCTTAGCCATCTCATCGAAATCGATCTGCTCGGTCTCTTTGTTCACCCGATAAGCGGCGATGTGATAGGTCTTTCCTGAGAAATTCAGCTTATGCCCGTGCGTCAGGTGGCCGCCGTGCGCGAGATCGAGCCCCATGACGGTGTCGCCCGGCTGCAGGACCGCGCCGTAGGCCGCCTGGTTGGCCTGCGACCCGGAGTGCGGCTGAACGTTGACATATTCGGCTTTGAAGAGCTGCTTCGCGCGGTCCCGAGCGAGGTTTTCCACCTCATCGGCGTATTCGCAACCGCCGTAGTAGCGCTTACCGGGATAACCCTCGGCGTATTTGTTGGTGAAGATGCTGCCGGTGGCTTCGAGCACGGCCTCGGAGGTGAAATTCTCGCTTGCGATCAGTTCGATCTGGCCGTCCTGGCGCCGCGTTTCTTTCTGGATGAGATCGTAGATGGCGGGATCGACCTGAGACAGAGGCCGCGCCATCGAACGCTGCGCAGAGGAGTTGGGCATGGATAAAGAAATTTTAACATCCGGCGCGAGGGGCGGTATTTCGGCAGGGCTTTTAAGGTGGGTTGACTGATTTACCGGGCCGCGCTAAAACGTTTCTCCTTTGCTAAAGTTTTCCGGCGGGGGGGGGCCGGTATCCTGAGCAACACGAGTTTTCACGTCAACTTCCGAAGTAAACAAATGGACTGATTTCGCCGTCTTCTTGCCCGCATCCAGATCCTTAGACGCCATGGAGCGCCTTCGTAGGATACGGTTTCGGTGCAAACTGCACCACTACCCGGATTTCGAGACTTATCGAAGATAGGTATTTTTGCACTAATCCGATCGGAACTCCTGGAGCGGCAGGATTTTGGACAGGGATTCTGCGTGTTGCGGGATCATGCCGTTTTAGCGCTGGTCCCCGACTCATGCATCGCAAGACGCTTGAATCTTTATCGGCGGGCATCTCGCTGCGCGTCGCTTCCCGGAACAGAACTTAGTGCCGGTCCCCAAGCTGCCTGGAACCGGCCCCGTGAAAGACCGCAGCAAGGATGATAAGTCCATTCAATCGTCCCGTTAACAATGGTGTTGCCATCGCTCGATAGCTGCCCTTTCAAGATGGCCTTGCCAGGATACGGCCGATAATCGGTGCGGAGCATTATGACCGATTCGCGAGTAAAGCGCTCGACGATGACAATGCCACCCGACGCTTCGCTTCCGTAGTGGGGTTTGTCGAATGGAGGGCCGGTGTCCAGTGTCCAGGTAGAACAGTGCTGAGAACACCAATGCATTACCCTGGGAGGGTTCAAAGCCGCTTGAGATCCGTCGCGTGAGTTCGGCGCAGCTGGCGAATTCAGCGGCGGGTATGCGGAACTCTGCTGGCCGGGTTGCGAACGCGGTGGAAGTGGCGGATATTGGGAGCTCTGCTGAGTAGATTGGGAGGTCGCGGAATTTTGCGGCGGATTTGACGACGTTTGGGCATCGAAATCGTGCAGATTCTGAAGTCCCATAGGAACCGGAATCCCGTTTGCTGTCATTTCTGCCCGGAGAGCTATCAGACGAAACCACTGAGTGCCCGTGGCATTTATTACCAGGAAAGAACCGTCCCGCAATCTATTGACCCGGAACGTCCAGTTGCGGGGATCAACGGAAAAAGTCGCCTCGCATTCCGCTTCCGAATCGGTATGACGAACAATCGCCTCCGCTTGCTCAGGCTGATGTGCCCGAGCATCTGCCGAAGGCAACGGAAATCCCGTTCCCGCCAACATAGCGAAAACGGACGAAGAATCCCGTGC
>Ga0206860_10256_pt1 | contig 10377 bp, 7 predicted proteins | sample Alteio_BWOrgCont_44_FD_152624 | JGI IMG/M metagenome (GOLD analysis project Ga0206860, IMG submission 152624) | Enriched cells from forest soil in Barre Woods Harvard Forest LTER site, Petersham, Massachusetts, United States -... | ecosystem: Environmental > Terrestrial > Soil > Temperate forest >...
TCGGCGGATTGCGGGCCTACAGGAGTCGTCTCAGGAAGTACCGAAGTCTGGCCGACACCCGTCCTTCGGTTGCGAGCCGGAAACATATCGCAGGACGTTCCATGGGTAGAATTGCCTATAGACAGTCTTGTAACGCTTGTAAAAAATTTGGCCGTTGCGGCCTTAGAGAAAGCCGGGTCTTTTTAAGACAAGGGCGAGGGTAATGAAAACGAGATTGAGCGCACTGTGACCGCGAGCGTATTTCCAGTCAGCTGACAGTACCGGCATGAGCGCGCCCGTCTGGTTTGCGCCTGCGGGGAGATTGTCATGAGAGGGCTTGGATCGAAGTCTTTCGGCGTCGGCGGGCCAGTCGTCTTCTTGTTGCTGGTCAGCGGCGCTTCAGCGACGACCATCACCTTCGACGGGCTTACTGGCTTTCACACGCCATTCACGACCTACACCGAGTCGGGCTTCGCCGCGACAGTGACGAACGGCATTTGGGGCCAGGGTCAAGCGGAGGGCAACCCGGTGCCGAGCATCTTTACCGGGACGGGAGCGTTCGGTGGCCCCGCTTCGAACACTATCGCCCTCACCGAGGGCGGTAGCCGATTTGCTTTCAACGGGCTGGATCTCGCGGCCAACTTTAGTACCGCGAATTACGAGTTTTTGGGCACGCGCGGCGGGTCAACTGTGTTCGATCTCACCGGCACGCAGTCCGACCTGACGGGATTCGGCAATTTCCAGACCGTCGGCGGCGGCGTTTCGCTTGATCCAATCGATACCTTAACGGTGACAATCAACGACAGCCTCGATACGGCCAATATTGATAACATCATCGTGCAGCCGCTGCCCGAGACCCCCAAGCCGGCGACGATCACATTCAACGGGCTTACCGGCTTTCACACGCCATTCACGACCTACAATGAGTCAGGCTACAACGTGACGGTGACGAGCGGCGTTTGGGGTCAAGGCCAAGCCGAGGGCGACCCTGTGCCGAGCGTCTTTACCGGGACGGGAGCGTTCGGGGGGCCGGCCGAGAACACGTTTGCGATCACCGCCTCGGGCAGCCAGTTCGAATTCAGCGGACTTGATCTCGCGGCCAACTTTAACACCGCGAAGTACGAGTTTTTAGGCACGCGGGGCGGGTCGACGGTGTTCGATCTTGCCGGCACACTGTCCGACTTGACGAGCTTCGGCGATTTCCAGATGGTCGGCGGCGGCGTTTCGCTTGATTCAATCGATACCTTATGGGTGACCATCAACGACAGCCTCGATACAGCCAACATCGACAACATCGTGTTAGGGCCGGCCGCCGGGGTGCCCGAGCCACCAGCGATCGAAATGTTTGCAATCGGCTTAGCTCTGTTTGGGGTGTGGCACGTAGCGCGCGCGCGTCACGACATCCCGAGCCGGATCGTCGCCGGCACCCGCTCATGGGTAGTCGGCATCTTGTTGATTTCGCCCCATGTGTCGCGAGGGCGGCGGCCCCGTTGGGGGTATCAGAGGAATGAGGAATGATGACTCAAAGGCCACCTGTGCCATCTGTTGCGGCTGAGATTGCCAGGAGATTTGAGGGACCAGCTGGCAGGGCGCTTCTGATCGATAAGTTGCGTAACCAATATATTTTGGAAAACAATAACGATGTGGTAAATTTATTGATAGACAAGGCTAAGCTTAAATTTTTCGAGCCGGACGATATAATTATTAAACAAGGAGAAACTGATACCGACGTGCTATTCATAATTGTGGGGAGGGTAGTCCTATTTAAGAATGAAATTGAAGTAGAGCGTCAGGTACCTGGCTCGGTTATTGGTGAGATTGGTGCCGTTGACGCGGAGTCGTATCGCTCCGTCACAATAAAAGCTTCTGAACCAACCGTTGTAGCCTCTGTCTCACAAGCCGATTTCAATTTGATCGCGGATAAATATCCGTTCTTATGGAAGCGACTAGCGATTGAAATTTCAGATCGATTGCGGCGACGGGAGACTTTGCAGCCTCGGAGAATAAAGGCTCGAGTATTTATCGTCGAACGAATCTCGGTCGATAGCCGAGGCGCTTAGCAACCTAGTAGCGTCAGCGTGAGGATGAGGAGAGCAAAGGTCGGTATGCTCCACGCCGGTGATGATCGGGCGCTCGATGAGGTGGTTGATGACCAGCACCGAGGGGATCTTCAGCCCGATCGTCGCCAGCACAGAACCTAGGAAGTTATTGACCGCGCGCTGTATCTGATTGTCGAGTGCCTGTGGTCGCGGCGAGTTTCGCCGGGCGGGATCAAACTGCACAGTCGGAAAATGTGGGGAATGTCCGACGCCACGTGCGCCAAGCCAAGGGGTCAGCCATGGACGTAGGCGACTGGCTCCGGCGCCTCGGATTAGGCCATTACGAGGACGCTTTCCGAGATAACGAAATCGGGGCCGACGTTCTACCCGATCTCACCGATGTCGACCTCGAAAAGCTCGGCGTGCCGCTTGGGAACCGCAAACGGCTTTTGAAGGCGATAGCTACTCTGTCTCGGGCCGAGGGCAATCCGGGCGCCCCATCCAGCGACATCGCCGTTGCGACGGTTGATACCGCCGAGCGTCGACAGCTCACTGTCATGTTCTGCGACCTCGTCGGCTCGACCGCGATCTCGGCGCGCCTCGATCCCGAGGACCTGCGAGGCGTCATGGCGGCCTACCAAAAATGCTGCGCGAGCCTGATCGCTAGCAATGGGGGATTCGTCGCCAGATTCATGGGCGACGGCGTCTTGGCCTATTTCGGCTATCCGCGGGCGCACGAGCATGACGCGGAGCGGGCGGTCAGAGCCGGACTCGCGATCGCCGAGGCGACGCCGCAACTGGAGACCGCCGCCCAGCAACCGCTCCATGTGCGGGTTGGGATCGCGACGGGGATCGTTATCGTCGGCGAGGTCATCGGGTTCGGAGAGGCGCACGAGCGCACCGCCGTCGGAGCCACACCGAACCTGGCGGCGCGGTTGCAGACGGCGGCCAAGCCCGACAGCGTCGTGATCGCGGAGGGCACCAGAAATCTCATCGGCGACCTGTTTGAGGTTGAAGCTCTCCGCCCGCTGGAGCTCAAAGGCGTCGCAGGAAAGGTGCGCGCCTATGCCGTGCTCAGGGAGAGTTCTCAAGAGAGCCGTTTTGAGGCGCTTCGCGCCGGTGCGCTCACAACCCTGGTCGGCCGTGATGAGGAAATCCGCCTCTTGATGCGACGCTGGGAGAAAGCAAAAGCGGGCGAAGGCCAGGTCGTTCTCTTGTCGGGCGAAGCCGGGATCGGCAAGTCTCGGTTGGCCGCGGCGTTTCTTGAAAATGTGACTGGCGAGCCGCATGTGCTGCGGCGATATTTCTGCTCGCCGCAGCACACAAATACCCCGCTTTATCCTATCATCGGGCATCTCGAGCGCGCCGCGGGGCTCGCGCGCGAAGATGACCCCAAGACCAAGCTCGACAAGCTGGACGCGTTGCTCGCCAGATCCTCGACGTCTGGCGAGGACGCCGCGCTTTTGGCCGAAATGCTCTCCCTGCCGAACGACGGACGCCATGCCGCTCCGGATCCCGTCCCGCAAGAGCGCCGGCAAAAGACACTCGAAGCATTGATCCGCAATATCGAGACCATTTCGACCCACGCCCCAGTGCTGTTGCTCTTCGAGGACGTACACTGGGCCGATCCTTCGAGCCTTGAAGCTTTAGGCCGGCTCGTGGACGCAATCGTCGCTGTGCGGGTTCTGCTCCTCGTGACCTTCCGCCAGGAGTTCGCCGCGCCCTGGACCGGTCGACCGCAGGTGACGACGCTCACCATCAACCGGCTCGCCCCGCGCGAAACAAGCATGCTCATCGAGCGCGTCGCTCGCGGCGTGCCGATTGCCGAGGACCTGCAACGACACATCATCGGGCGCGCCGATGGAATCCCCTTGTTCGTCGAGGAGATGACGAAGGCGGTGCTGGAGGCGAGGGGCGAGGGCCACGCGGCGCAAACGAGTGCGTCGACCTCCTCGCCGACGCTCGCCGTCCCCGCCAGCCTCCATGCCTCGCTGATGGCGCGGCTCGATCGTCTGGGATCGGCAAAGGGCGTGGCGCAGATCGGGGCGGCGATCGGGCGTGAGTTTTCCCATGCCTTGTTGAAGCTCGTGACGGGTCTTGACGATTCCGAACTGGGTGGCGCGCTTGATCGGCTCATTCATTCGGGGCTCTTGTCACGCCGCGCGAAGCCGCCCGATGCGACCTATCTCTTCAAGCACGCGCTCGTACAGGACGCCGCTTACGGCACATTGTTGCGCGAGCCCCGCCGCGCTCTACACGCCCGGATTGCGGAAGCTCTCGAACGCCAATTCCCCGATATTGTAGAGAGCCAGCCTGAACTACTCGCTCGTCATTGCGTTCAGGCCGGGCTGATCGAGAAAGCTGCACGCTTCTGGGGCGCGGCGGGCCGCCGGTCTCTGGGGCGCTCGGCGTTGGTTGAAGCTGCCGCTCAGCTCTCTTGGGCGCTTGATGAGATCGCGACCCTGCCTGCAACTCCGGTGCTCAGGCGCGAAGAGATCGTGCTGCAGGTCGCCCTCATCAACGCTCTCTTCCACGTCAAAGGCTACGCGGCGCGGGAAACCCAGGCGGCGGTGGACAAGGCAAGGCTTCTGATCGCCCAAGCCGAAGCCCAGGGCGAGCCGCCTGAAGACCCCTTGCTGTTGCTATCGGTGCTCTTCGCTGCGGGGACCGCAAGTTTCGTCGCCTTCAACGGCGACCTCCTGCGCCAGCAGTCCGCCGAATACATGGCGGTCGCCGAGAAGGCGGGGACAGCGGCCTCGCTCATGCTCGGCCATCGCGGCGTCGGCACCGCGTTGATATGGACCGGCGATTTCGCAGAAGGACGAAGGCGTCTCGATCGGGCGATCGCTCTCTACGAACCGTCGGCGCACCGCTCGCTGTCCACTCGATTCGGCCACGACGTCAGGGTCGCGATCCTCTGCCATCGTTCTCTGGCCGCGTGGGCCCTTGGCTATCCTGAGGCCGCCCTCGCGGACGCGGTTCAGGCGCTTGCCGACGCTCGGGAGATCGCTCAAGCGTCAACAATGATGAACGCCTTGTGCTACACGAGTTTCACTTACGCCTTATGTGGCGATTACGACGCGGCGACCTCGGGCGCCGAGAGCCTCATCGCTCTGGCAGACGAGAAGGCAGCGGCGTACTGGAAGACGGTCGGCGCCATGCAGCGGGGTCACGTTCTTGCATTGACCGGCGGCGGGTGGGACGCGGTCAATATGATCGCCTCCGGAATGGCTGCATCCCGATCGACGGGATCAAAGATATTCGTGCCCACCTTTTTGTCCCACTTGGCGATGGCCCACGCGAAACTCGGTCAAATTGATGAAGCCGGACTTTATATCGACGAGGCCATAGCCGTCGTGGAAACGACGAAGGAGAGGCTGTGGCAGGCGGAGGTTCACCGGCTGGCTGGGGAGATTGCACGGTCCGGACGGGACTCAAATTGTGCGAAAGCCAATTTTTGCAGTGCACTGGCGATCGCACGAGCTCAACAGGCAAAATCCTGGGAACTGCGCGCCGCGATGAGCCTTGCGCGTCTAATGCGCGACCAGGATGAGCGAGCCAAGGCGCTTGATCTTCTCGCTCCCTTATACGGCTGGTTCACCGAGGGCTTTGACACGCGAGACCTGAAGGAGGCAAAGGCGTTGCTCGACGAGCTAGGATAGTAGGGGGGGCGGCGCAGGGGGTTCAGACGTTCGGTTTGGGTCGCCCGTTCGCGACGCCGTTGGCGAATAACTGCTAGTGCGCATAGCCGTCGTCCGACACTGCCTGTCCCCCAACCGCGTCGCCGGGTCGCCAAAAAGGGGCGCAAGAGAAACTGGGCTACGGCGCAAGGCGTGTGCCAAACACTCGTATGACGTAGAACAGCTGGGAGGATGGTGATGTGGAGTGGGTCCACCCGGCGCCGGGCTTACCATGGGGAGGGGTGGGGCGGCGAACACGGTCGTCGGCCAGAAGAGTGTCAACTCAGATTGCTCTTGGGCTTATGCGTGAGCGAACCGGAGCCCGCGGGCCATGACACAGACTCACCGGAGCTTCTTTCACTGAGCCCTGCGGCGTTGAGCGCCTTCTAGACATTTCCGCGCTTGCACCCGACGGCCCTGGCGATCTCCGTGGTTCACATCCCTTCCTTGCGCAGGGCGCGACAATGCGGGCGCGATCGAGAGTAACCGGGCGGGCATCCCCTGGGCGGATGAACGCCATGACGGCCCTCAGGCTCCCCCGGCCATCGGTCCATCAAGTCCTTCAACCGCCGCGAAACCGGTCTTCCAGACCATCAGTTGCGCACGGCGTTCAGGACCACTTCATAGGCAACGCTCGGGTCAGCACGAATGACCAGGACGCCGCTGTCCAGGAGGCCAAGTTAAGGCAGGCTGGGTTGACGTACCTCAACCCCCTCCGATTCAAGTCCGGCTGGGGGGACCAGTGGCAGTCGCTTCCTCGCGCCAATGAATTTTCTGACACGAGTTCCATGTGATCTGAACGGCCCGCTCACAATCTCTATCCTGTCACGCCCAACAGTTCGCGAGGCCGCATCATTCTTTAAGTGAATCTATCACATATCTATATTGTTGTTTCGTTTGAGGCCGTGAGATCGCTCGACATCCCCCCGCCCTCGGACCCCGGCATGGTGGGGGGTCGCAGTTCGCCAGAAAAAATTTGCCGGCGCCCCAGATCAAGCGTCTGAAAGCAATGTGTTGCGACAGCGTTGCGACGCGCGCGGCTTCAAGTCGCTGCCGATTGAAATCATTGCGAGACGAAAGGTGGCGCCGGCCTTTGAACCACAGAGAGACCGGCGTGCGGGCAGTCCCAACGCGAAAAGAGGTCACGACACCGGTCAGGAACGGGGCCCCACCCCCGCCCTCGGACACGGCATGGTGGGGGGGTTGCGGTTCACCAGAAAAATTTGCCGGGGGCCCCATATCAAGCGTCAGAAGGCAATGTGTTGCGACAGCGTTGCGATGCGCGCGGTCTCAAGCGATCAACAATTGAAATTATTGCGAGACGAAAGGTGGCGCGAGCCTTTGAGCTCAGAAGCGTCGGTGGTCGGTCCGCCTAAGCTACCGGCGACGATAGGGCAAAAAGGGGTCGCGAGACCGGGCCCCAGGTCGCGCGTGCAACCTTCTGTTCGGCGATCTAGTGGATCAAACCTGACATTTGAGAGCTCAAAAGCCGGATGGATTCGTACTGTGACGAATTGTTCGGCGCAGAGGAAGCCTCAGCACCCACCACTGATGATGAAGAAGGCCAGGGACCAGATCGTGAGAGCGAAGCCAGGAAACTTTGGCGAGCTCAAGCGCGTCTAGTGCAAAATAGATAGTAGCGCCACTGTAGCTGTCTCTCATCGTGAAAAATATTTCTTAGGCCATTTAGGTTGATGGTGGCGCAGTGGCGCATCCGTAAGGGTGAGCAGGGGCAAAGGGCCACGGTTGTTGGTCGTTTGATCGGAGCGACGTCTTCATTGGGGACGATAGCAATGCGCAAATAGAGGTCATTGGATGGCGCGGCAAATAATTCAATCGACCAAAGTCGCCGAGAGACCGCCTCTCGGCGGTCTCTCGGAAACTTCGGTTGAGGCTCGCCCGTCAGACCGCAAGCGATGCATGGCCCTTTCTTGCGCGGCGATGGCCCAAAAAGCCGAGGCCAGCGAACCCGAGCACCATCATTCCCCAAGTCGAGGGCTCCGGCACGACTGCCAGAGCTCCGAACAAGCCGTGGGTTTCGCCGTCGGGGCCGGCGGTGAAATAAAGCGTATTGAGGCTTCCGCCCGCTGCGCCGTTGCCGATTGTCAGAGCCCAGAGACCGTCGATGACGAGCGGGTTGCCGTCCGCCCCATCGAGCGTCCCGATAAACGCGCCGGTGGTTGCGTTATAGGCGTTGATCTCTCCATTGCCGAAATTCCCGACCAGGAGGTCCCCGGCGAACGACCCAAAGCTCGAAGGCGCGATCGCCATGCCCCATGGCGAATCCAGCAGTCCGTTGGAGATCAGCCGGTGTTCGCCGGTGCCGTCGAGATTGAACACATCGACAAAGCCGTTGCCGAGGCCGGCCACGTCATCGTGCTTGGCGGCGTCCTGCTTGGCGTAGGTGACGTAGAGGTCGCCGTTGATGACCTCGTCGTTGAACGGCGCGAAGCCGGCCGGCAAGCTCGTGTCCACGAAACCCCCGGGTAGAGTCGGGTTGAAGCTGCTGTCATACGCTTCGACCGTTCCGGCGCGGAAATTCGTGGCGTAGAGTGTGCCGCCGTCAAGGGTCGAGATCGCTAGGCCCTTATAGACAGCGCCTAGTGAAGGGTTTGGACTCCCATGGTCGACGGCGACAATCGCGGTAGATCCAGTTCCAAACGCCGGGTTCCATCCGGAAATTGCTCCATCCTCCGAGTCGAACAGAAAAATTGCCTTGCTGCCGGCAATGCTGAAGCCGGAGGTCACATTGAAGACGGTTCCCGTCGGCGACGCCGACGCTGCTCCCGTTGCGGGATTAATCGTTACGGTGAGACCTTGCTTCGTGACCGGCGGAGTGGTGCCCGGAACCGCGTACAGTGTCGAAAGGCCAGTGCCATTGTCGGAGATCCAGAAAGGGGAAGTGGAGCTCTCGGTGATTCCCCACGAATTAACCAGACTCGGATCCGTGATCGCGGCGAGGCCGGGAATGTCGGAGACGAGATTCGTCTGGCCGAACAGTGGGTCGGCGGAAACGGGAGCGGCGCTCGCGGTCAACAGGCCCGCTGCGCCTATGAGTGAAACCATGAGGGTGACGTCGCGATGCTTCCCAAATGTTTTGGCTTTCATGGCGTTTCTCCTGGGTTCAAGAACCGCCAACGAATGCGCCTATAATAAGAAGTTTTTATGATGCTCGGATTCCGGGTGAAAGGGGTAGATTGAGTCCGCCCTGGACTGCTCCTTGCTGGCCACGCCACGATCAGGACTGTCAAACGATGGGTAGTTCTCCCCATTGCCGACTTGGCTTGGCGACTTCATCTTGTGGTGTGGCGTAACGCTCTGGCGCATTCCAAGGGTGCGTAGTGTCTGATACGATCCAGCGTCGGCGAGGCAGCAGAGGCGCGGTTGGTTGGAACTGTTCGGCAAAACGAAGGATCGGTACAGACTGTGCGCTGATGTGAGAGGCCGCCCATCAGTATTCTTGGGGGTCGAGTCGAAAAACAGACGATGTTAAAATTCAATGTTAGTCTGTCATCTTGGCTTCTTCGCCTCCAAAGACTATCGCGATCTCCAAACCCACGCATTCGTGACCCACTCGGATCTTGCGGGTCAGCAATGCCGATCTAACTGAAACGTAATGGGGCGTTCCCGCAGCGCCTGCTGCGCCGCCCAGCATGAAAGGGAGGTTGCCATGACTCTTGGCGCTCTTCGAGTTTCGGCTATCGCGCTCAGCGCGGCCGCTTTTGTCCTCTCGTCCCCGCTTTCTACCGCAGACGCGGCGACCGTCGCCCACCATTATCGGCACGCTGCTCATCCGCGGGTCTCACACGGCTTGCACGGGTATGTCGCACACGGCCACGCAGGCCACCGCCACTACGTTTGGCGAAACGGACATCGCTACGTGTACGGCTATGGCTACAATCCCGGCGCGGCTGTCGCGGCCGGCTATCCGTACTGTGGCGATTACTACTATGGGTCGTATTATGGCTCCTGCGACGACTATAGTTACGGCTACCCCTACCCGTACTACGACTATGGCTACGGGTTTGGTGGTCCGGTCTTCGTAGGAGGCGGTCGCTTCCACCACCGCTTTGACCACGGCTTCGACCACGGCTTCCACCGTGGCTTCGCTTTCCACGGCGACGGGGCTCATTTCGCCAGCAGAAACTTCGGCCACATGGGCGGCTTAGGCGGCGGCCAGTTCGGCGGCGGCCAGTTCGGTGCTGGTCATTTCGCCGGGGGAAACGGCCACATGGGCGGCTTCGGTGCCGGCCAGTTCGGCGCCGGCCATTTCGCGGGCGGAAACGGCCACATGGGCGGCTTCGGCGGCGGCCAGTTCGGTGCCGGCCAGTTCGGCGCCGGCCATTTCACCGGCGGAAACTTCGGCCACGTGGGCGGCTTCGGCGGCGGCGTTGGCGGCGGGCACATGGGCGGCTTTGGCGGCGGCCACTTCGGCGGCGGTGGGCACTTCACGCGTTAATAACACACCGTTTACCTTATGGTTCGCATTCGGGCGACCATCGGCCGCCCGATTTCGTTTGGAGAAACCACTTCAGGTCGAAACCACCTTGGGTAGGTGCCGGCACCAAATGTTAGATCGATCCACTAGCTCCAGCCGCGTTGTCTTGCTTGGCGTGACTTGAGCATGAGGCTTGCGGCTCTCAATCGCGTTAGTAGCGTGCTGAAGGTTATGCAAAATC
>Ga0206860_10193_pt1 | contig 10344 bp, 10 predicted proteins | sample Alteio_BWOrgCont_44_FD_152624 | JGI IMG/M metagenome (GOLD analysis project Ga0206860, IMG submission 152624) | Enriched cells from forest soil in Barre Woods Harvard Forest LTER site, Petersham, Massachusetts, United States -... | ecosystem: Environmental > Terrestrial > Soil > Temperate forest >...
TCTATCATGCCGGCGCCGAACGCGACGAATATTTTTCTGAGGCCATTTACGGGTTCGCCCAAGCCGCGTTCGATCATAACTTCTCGCAGGGGCTGGATCTGCAGCAGACTTACGCCGCTGGAATCGGATGGAGCGTTCTGAAGCGCGCCAATGAGAGTCTGGACCTGAAAGCGGGTGTCACTTATGTCAGGCAGAGCTTCACGGAGTCTTCTGCAAATCAGAATCTGGAGGGATCGACATTCGAGGAAGATTACCAGCGCGGCCTGCGGCGCGGAATTAAGTTCACCGAGCAACTGATTATCACGCCGGCCTGGAACAACACGAACGCCGTGACCGCGACGGGTAACGCATCGGTGACGGTGCCTGTCTATAAGCGAATGAATTTTACGCTGGGGACGATCGACAATTATCTGCACGATCCGCCGGAGGGATTTAAGAAGAACTCTTTTCAGGCGACGATGGGCCTGACGTATAGCCTGCGGTGAGAAACGCCGGCTTAACCCCTCGGCTTAGACCAAGCCTAGCCCCCGGCTTTTTTCCCGGCGCGGACCAGTTGCTCGATATTCACGAAATCCGTCGGATAGTTGCCCGTATAACACGCATAGCAGTACTCGCCGCGCGTGTCCGCGACAGATTGCTGCAAACCGCTCATAGACAGGTAGGCAAGCGAATCCGCTTCGATAAAGCGGCGGATTTCCTCAATCGTGCTGTTCGCAGCGATCAACTCGCTCTTGTTCGGCGTATCGACGCCGTAGAAACAAGGCGAAATCGTCGGCGGACAGGAGATTCGCATATGGACTTCCCGCGCGCCGGCCTGCCGAACCATGCGCACGATCTTGCGGCTGGTGGTTCCGCGAACGATGGAGTCGTCCACCAGCACGACGCTTTTCCCGTCGAGCAGGCTGCGCACCGCATTCAGCTTGAGTTTCACGCCAAAATCACGAATGGCTTGAGACGGTTCGATGAACGTCCGGCCCACATAGTGATTGCGGATCAAAGCCTGCCTGTAGGGCAGACCCGATTCGGCGGAGTAACCAATCGCGGCGGCATTTCCGGAGTCGGGAACCGGAACCACAATATCGGCATCGGCCGGGGCTTCGCGGGCCAACAGCATCCCCAGGGTCTCGCGGGATTCCTGCACGGGCCGTCCGAAAACGATGGAATCAGGGCGCGAAAAATAGACATGCTCGAAGACGCACTGGGAAAGCGGCCGCTGCGGAGCGTAACGTTCGCGAGTGACGCCTTCCGGACCGACGATGACCATCTCGCCAGGCTGAACGTCGCCCATGTAGACCGCGTTGATCAGATCGAACGCGCAGGTTTCCGATGCAAATACGTGCGCGGGCGTTCCGCCGCTGAATTCGAGTTGCCCCATCGCGAGCGGCCGGAAACCCTGCGGATCGCGGGCGACGATAATGCGGTCCTGCGCCAGGAATACCAGCGAAAATGCCCCTTCCAGCTGCAGCAGAGCGTCTCGCAACGCCCCGGCAAGCGTGCGTTCGCGCGAGTGTGCGACCAGATGCAGAATGACTTCCGTATCGCTCGAAGCCTGGAAGATGGCGCCGCGCGCTTCGAGGTCCGCGCGCAATTCCGCGGCGTTCGTGATGTTGCCGTTGTGGGCGACAGCGATCCGGCCTTTATTACAATGCACCGAAAACGGCTGCGCATTGCGCTCAACCGTATCGCCTGTCGTCGAATAGCGAGTGTGCCCGATGGCGAGCGACCCAGGTAGTTCCTGGAGCACGGGCACAGTGAAAATATCCGCCACATGTCCCATCGATTTCTTGGTATGGATCAGCGCACCGTCGCTGGTGGATATACCGGCGCTCTCCTGACCGCGATGCTGCAATGCATATAGGGACAAATAGGCTAACTTCGAGGCTTCCGGGTGGCCATAGATGGCCGCGACACCGCACTCTTCGTGAAATTTATCCAACATTATGTGTATGGAGAATCTGAGGCAGGCTGGCTTCGAACGATTGTTTCAAATCGGTGGTGGCGATATCGATCCACATGGTGTTTCCGTCTCCGACCTGTAACCGCTCTTTCATTGTAACGCCAATGCGCGGACATTCAACGCCATAACGCAGCGCGATTTCATGTATCCGAGCCGGTTCCGCAGTGGTCAAAAGTATACGCGACGGGGACTCACCGAATAAGGTAAATTCGGCGCGTTCCCCCGTTTCGACAGCGACGTTTGCCCCGATATCGCCGGTGCAGCATTCGCTGAGAGTCACGGCGAGACCGCCATCGCTTAAATCGTGCGCGGATTCAGCAAGACCCTCGGCGAGAATCTCGCGCACGCAATCGTGAACACGTTTCTCGTAAGCCATATCGAGTTGCGGGGGCAACCCCCAAAGCTGCTTGAAAATGACCTTCGCATACTCTGAGCTGCCGAACCGCAGTGCGTGATTCTGCCCAAGACCGCCCAGCAGCAATATATGCGCGCCTTCACTGCGGAAATGCACCGGAGCGGGAATCGCCGTCTTCATGAGCCCGATGACGCCGAGTACAGGCGTCGGGTAGATGCCTTCGCCAAGAGTTTCGTTGTACAGACTGACATTGCCGCCGGTAATCGGCGCTTCGAAGAAAGCGCAGGCTTCGGCGATTCCTTCTATGGCTTCGACAAGCTGGGCCATGACTTCAGGGCGCTCGGGGTTGCCGAAGTTGAGATTATTTGTCGCCGCCACAGGCACAGCGCCGGTCGTCGCAAGATTGCGGCAGCACTCGGCGACCGCGAGTTTCGCGCCCTCCCGGGGATCGAGATAGCAATAGCGGCCGTTGCCGTCGAGCGACATCGCAATCGACGTGCCGGTCTCTTTCACGCGCACCACTGCCGCATCGGAGCCTGGACCAACGATCGTATTAGTGCGAACCGAGTAATCGTACTGTTCCCAGATCCAGCGTTTGGAACAGAGGTCCGGAGAGCCAATCAGCCGAAGCAGGTCCGCGTTCAAATCCTGGGAGATCGGGATGTGAGAGGGCGGCCCCATGGGAGCTTTTCTGTAGGGGCGGACATTGTGCGGACGGTCGTAGCGCGGCGCTTCATCGGCCAGCGCGGGATTCGGGATCTCGGCAACCAGTTTGCCGTGATGGCGCACGCGCAGCTTGCCGTCTTCCGTCACGACGCCGATGGTGACCGCATCAAGGCCCCATTTGCGGAACACTTGAAATACTTCGTCCTCGCGGCCTTTTTCGGCCACCAGCAGCATCCGCTCCTGCGACTCAGAGAGCAGCATTTCATAGGCCGTCATCCCCGATTCGCGCTGCGGAACCAGATCCAGATCGATATCGATGCCGACGCCTCCGCGACTGCCCATTTCACAGGAAGACGACGTAAGCCCGGCCGCGCCCATGTCCTGAATCGCCACGATGGCGCCGGTCTTCATGGCTTCGAGGCAGGCCTCGAGGAGAAGTTTTTCGAGGAACGGATCGCCCACCTGGACGTTCGGCCGTTTCTGCTTCGACTCCTCGGTGAACTCCGCGCTGGCCATCGAAGCGCCATGGATACCGTCGCGCCCCGTCTTCGCGCCAACATAGATCACCGGATTGCCGATGCCGGAAGCACGGGCGTAGAAAATCTCGTCCGCCTTGCAGACACCGAGCGCGAAGACGTTCACCAGCGGGTTCGCCGAATAGCACTCTTCGAAGATGCACTCGCCGCCGACCGTGGGGACCCCGAAACAGTTGCCATAGTGCGCAATGCCGCTGACAACACCCGTGAGAATACGCAGATTGCGGTCGCCGTTCGGAGAATCGACCGGCGGTCCGAAGCGCAGCGAATCCATCACCGCGATGGGACGAGCGCCCATGGTAAAAATGTCGCGCAGGATGCCGCCGACGCCGGTCGCCGCGCCCTGAAATGGCTCGATATAACTCGGGTGATTGTGCGATTCGATCTTGAATGCCACCACCCAGCCCCCGCCGATTCCAATAATCCCCGCGTTCTCCCCGGGCCCCTGCACGACATACTTGCCCTGCGTGGGAAGCTTCTTCAAGTGGATGCGCGAGCTCTTATAAGAGCAATGCTCGCTCCACATCACGCTGAAGACGCCCAGTTCGGTGTAACTCGGTTCGCGGCCAAGTAAGCTGACGATTTTCTGATACTCGGCGGAGGTGAGCTGATGCTGTTCGACCAACTCCGGCGTTATGGTCATCTTGTCAGGGCCGGCACAGCCGAAAGCATCGACTCCAGTATGCTCAGCCCATCGGTGGAACCCATCAGGGGATCGCAGGCGCGCTCCGGGTGCGGCATCATACCCATCACGTTTCGTTCGCGGTTTAATACGCCCGCGATATCGCGCAGAGAACCGTTCGGATTATCCAGGTACCGCAACGCGATGCGGTCCTCGGCTTCGAGGGTGTCGAGCGTCCGCTCGTCGGCAAAGTAGCGGCCTTCGCCATGCGCGACGGGCAGAGTCACGATCTGGCCTTTGCGAAGCTTCGAAGTAAATGGTGAGTCCGCTGTTTCAGAACGCAACGTAACTTCGCGGCAGACGAATTTCAGGTCCTGATTTCGCAAAAGCGCTCCGGGAAGGAGCCCGGCTTCGACAAGAATCTGAAATCCATTGCACACGCCCAGAACCGGACCGCCTGCCGCCGCGAACTTCTTCACCGCGCCGATCACAGGCGAAAACCGCGCAATCGCGCCGCAGCGGAGATAGTCGCCGTAGGAGAATCCCCCTGGAAGTAGGACGGCGTCGACTTTGCCAAGGTCGGTGGAATCGTGCCATATGAATTCGGCGCTCGCGTGCAAAGCGCCCGGCAGATTCCGGTTAATCGCATACCACGCATCGTGATCGCAATTGCTGCCGGGGAAGACGACGACGCCGACTTTCATGCTGGGAATCTCCAGTCTACCAGCATCGCCGCCGGTCCGGGAACGATATAGTGTGGAAATGCTTCGGCGTTTCCCGATCCGGCTGTCCATCACCGCGATCTCTGCTTTCCTGCTTCCCGCACTCGCTCTGGCGCAAGGACTTGACGGTGGCGATCAGGTGGCGAAGGGCCTTCCCACGCCGCGAACCGCCGACGGCCATGTCGATTTCTCCGGCGTTTATCACGCGCCCGGTTACGGGCCCGGCGACCCGCCCATCCGCGGCGGCGAAACGATAGCGCGAAACATTGCGCGCAACATGAAGCCCGCTGATGTGCCGCTGCTGCCTTCGGGCGAGGAACTCATGCGGCAGCGCAACGCCACCAACAGCAAGGACGATCCCGAAGGCTTATGCCTTCCCATGGGAACACCCCGTAAAGACCCATATCCGTGGAAGATTGTGCAGACGCCGCAGCTCTTTCTGATCCTTTATGAGGGTAACGTCCACAGCTACCGGCAGGTGTTCCTTGATGGACGGCCGCACGATCCGAATGTCTCGGACACCTGGTGGGGCGATTCGATCGGGAAGTGGGACGGCGACACACTGGTGGTCGACACGGTTGGACTGAACGATAAAGCGTGGCTCGATCTGATCGGCCATCCCAGGACCGAAAAGGCCCACATCGTTGAGCGCTTCACGCGGCCGGAATTGGGGAGGATGAACATCGAGATCACGATCGACGACCCAGGGGCTTATTCGCATCCCTGGAAGATTCTCGAATCCTCGCAACTCGCTCCCGGATGGGAAATCAAGGAATACATCTGTAACGAAAATAATCGCGACGCGGCCCACCTGGTCGGAAAGTAGCGCCGACGATCGTTTTTCAGTCGTCGGTTGTTTTGTCCTACATCTTCGGCCAATCCCCGATCCTGACTCGCGCTACGACCTTGGCCCCGCCACTGCCGTCGGGGCCAAATATCAGCGCTTCACCGTCCTCTACGCCCGCAGCCTCCTTTGGAAATGCGCCGGTCAGGTTCGGAAAGTGCGTCACCACCACCGTGTTAGTCCCTGACGGAAACTGCGTCACTGTTTTCCGCAGCCATGCCGCCTGAGCCTGGGTGCCCCCTGACATGCTCTGACCGTTGTCACCTAGCTCGGGGGTCGCTTTCGGGTTAGGCCACTGTTCGAGCCGGACCGTTTCGAGAGCTCTGTAAGTGGGGCTGGTGAACACTTCACCGATGGGAATTTTCAATCCGCGCAGCGCTTTGCCCATAGCGGCCGCGGTGGTGCGTCCGACCTCGTCCAGTTGACGTTCGGGCTTGGTGTTATCGGGGTTCGCGGTTTGCCTGTCAGGAACTTCCCTCGGCGAACTCGCATGGCGCATTACGATGACATAGCCGCCTTGCCTTAATGCTTTGACCAGCGCCTCGCCGGATAACATCTGTGCGTGTGCGGCGCCGGCAAGGAATAACAGACCAAGCGCCCCCGATAGCAACCTGTTAGCGGAAATCATGTTACTTACTCACCTTACAGGAGAAGTTAGCGGTATCATCCGTGCTACCCGATCCTTTGTAAGTTGCAACGTGCGGATACGGGCACAGCGGTCGCGTCCGTATGACAGCCCCGTTCACAACCCGCGACGCCGCAATCTGGTCCGGCGCTTTGCTCTGCACTACCCACTCATCGAGCGCGCTCACCATGTCGAACGTGCTGGTGCCGTCGCCTCCACCGCAGTGTCCCATGCCGGGCACCATGAAAAGGCGGTACGAATCGTCGACTTTCGCCTTGCCGCCCATTCGTTCGAGCACGCTTTTGTAATAGTTGACACTGCTTCCTGGCGGAATACCGGGGTCGGCCCAACCGTGGTATTGCAGCAGTTTGCCACGATGTGCGAACAACGGCTTCAGATTCGGATCGATCGAGTTCATCATGCTGCCGATTGTCTGATCGGCGCGATCGAAGTCAACGGACGGATTGAGCGTCAGGTAGTCCCACTGCGGGTCCTGAAACACGAGGAATTTATAAGTTTCGACCGCCAGATCCATCGGCTTCGGGCCTGCCAACGTCGCCCATCCCATTTCGCTTCCTGGCTCCAAGCCCGGAAAACGAGAGCCTGGCCCCGCGTAAATCTTTCGCGCCAACTCCACTTGCGGAGCAGTCAGGCAGGTCGGCCTGTCCTCGCCCTTACATTCCAGTACCTTCGGATCGAACTTACAACGAACGGGATCTTCAATCACTCCATCCTTCACGCCGTCAAGCGCATCACACTGATCGAGTGCCGCTTTGTGGATCGCCGGATACTTAGCCGGCGGAATGTATCCGGCTTCGTCTTTGTGTGTAACCGCGGCAGTCCATACCTGACTTCCCTGCAGTCGAGTTACATAGTTGGCAGGCGCTCCCGCGACAATGCCATCGTAATCGGCCGGGAACCGCTGCGCTTCCGCCAGGGCCTGACGTCCGCCTGTCGAACATCCATTCCAATAGGAGTAGTGCGGCCCTTCGCCGTAGTAAGCCGCGACGATCGCTTTGGATGCCACCGTCATCTCGTGAACGGAACGGTAGGCGAAATCCACCACCTTCTCGGGGTGCCCTGGGATGAAATCAGGTTTGTTACCCTCGTGCCCGGTATCCGTACTCGCAGCCGCATAGCCTGCTGCCAGGGCGGTCGCCAGCGCTGGATATCCGATCGTTCCGGCCCAGGCCCCGTTACCGACCGATTGCAGCTTGCCGTTCCAACCGGCAATGGGCAGCCAAACCTCAATCTTGATATCAGAGTCGCTGCTGGGTCTCAGAGTTGCGGCAACCCGGCAGAAGGCAGGCAAAGCCTTGTATACCGCCCCCGCGTTCGGCCCGCGTCCGCCCGGAGGTGGCGGAAATGCTCCCGCCTCGACAGTGGTTGCGGACGTAACAGCAGCGTTACGCAGGGCGAGCGATGCCACGCTCTGGCAGGAGATCGCGGCGCCGAGCAAAGCCGGGAAAAACGCCAATAAGATCCTGTACCTCATTTCGAAACTCCCTTACAAGTGAAGTTAGTCGCGTCATCCGCACTGCCGTTTCCTCTGTAAGTGGAAACATCCGGATACCTGCAGGCGAGCCTTGTACCCGCGGCTTTCCCGTCTTTCAAATGAGTCGCGACTAACTGATTCGGCACGCTGCCGTTTTCCTTCCAGTCGACAATCAATTTCAGGCTGTCGAAGTTATACGCATCCGCGCCGGCCGTACCGGGACAATGCCCCATATCGGGCACCATGAAGAACCGCATATCGCTCCCGACGATCTTTGGGCCCGTTTTAGCCAGCACTTTTCTGTAATAATCGACCGCCACTCCCGGCGGAATCGACGTGTCGTTCCAGCCGTTAAACAGAAGTAACTTGGCGCCGCTCCCCATGAATTTCCGGAGGTCCGGGTCCATCGCGTCCACCGGCAGATTCTCCGGCTTGTTGGCCAGATCGATGTCGCTGTCGAAATTAATCGGCCGCGCATTGTAATCCCAGGTCGGATCTTTGAACGCGAAGTATTTGTAAAAGTCCGTGGCGATTCCAAGCGGCTTGGGACCGGCCAGCTGCGCCCAACCCAGTTCGCTGCCCGGATAAAGCGGGGAGAAAACCTGTTGACCTGTGCGCGGATTCTTTGGCCCGGCGTAGATCTTGCGAGCGGCCTCCACCTGCGGGGCGGTCAGACAGCTCGGGCTGTCCGCCCCCTTGCATTCAATAACGACCGGATCGAAATTGCAGTGAGCCGGATCTGAGATCACGCCGTCTTTGACGCCATCCGCCGAATCACACTTATCGAGAGCGGCCTGATGAAGAGCGGGATATTTCTCTGGCGGAATGTAACTGGCAGCGTCCTTGTGGGTCGCCTGCCAGATCCACATTTGCCCGGCGGTGTGATGTGTCAGATCCGCGCCGAAGCCTCCCGCGGCGATCGCGTCATAATCGTCCGGATAACGCTGTGCTTCACTCAGCGCCGCGATGCTGCCGCCTCCGCACTCCGCCATATAAGAGAGCTTCGGCCCGCTACCGTAAAACGCCTCAATGAGCGCCTTCGCCGTGACCGTCATCTCGTGCGCCGATCGATAGCCGAAGTCGATGATCTTTTCCGGATGGTTCAGCGCGTAGCTGGCATCGCCATCGTGTCCCGTGTTACTGCCGACTGTCGCATAACCACCGCGGACACCCGTGGCCAGCGCGCCGACACCCACGCCAGCGCCGCCTCCGAGACCGCCGTTCCCGGTCCCGCGCAGCTTGCCATTCCAATTGGCCGATGGGAGCCAGACTTCGATCTTGATTTCGGAATCGCTGGTTGGCCGGGCCGTTGCGGCCACCCGGCAGAACGCAGGCAGATCGTCGAAACGCGGCCTTCCTCCTTCGCCACCTCCACGTCCGGCCTGTGCGGGAAAAGCGCCTGCCGCGACCAGTTCTGCCTTCGTGATGGTGGTGTTGGGGATGGAAATGGAACTCAGGCTTTCACAGGTAGCCGCACCGGCGAGCGGGATGCACGTGACGGCCGTAACCAACAGTTTGAGACGCATCGCTATTTGGTCGGAACGCCGCTCTCGGCGTAATTCTTCAGTCTGTTGAATAGCCCCGTCAGGACGCCATCCACCGGCGCCGCCAGCGTGTTCATGCCCGCGGGCAAATAGCCCAGAACTCCATAAGTCACCTCGAGCCTGGTCCCGCGGTCCGCCGGAGAAAGCAGAATCGTCATCGTACCGGTAGCGGCCATTGCCTGTAATGGTCCGAGAGCCCCTGTCAGCACCAACCGTTTGCCTGGATCGAGATAAATTACCTGCATGTGCCGCACGCCACCGCCGTCGGGTAGCTTCTCGCAGAAACATCCGGTGGGCTTTTCTTCAATGGTCAGGTTCCGGGAGTTGCCGGAGAATGTGTGGCTCGGGTCCCACCAATCGCCCACGTTCCGCACAATCCTGCGGTAGACGTCATCCGGCGAAGCCTGAATACTCAGCGTGGCCTTGATGGTGAATCCGTTGACCGACGCATCTGCCACTTCCGCCCGAGTTGATGCTGCCATGACCAGAAAAGATACCGTGGTCAATCCCGCCGACAAATTCATTACACGATTTTACGGCAGCTTGCAGGCGAAATTGGCAGCTTCATCGATGCTGCCGGTTCCCTTGTATTTCGCAACCTGCGGATAATGACACAAGGGTCTCGTACGGTCCACTTTGCCATCGCGCAAACGCGACGCGGGAATCTGGTCGGGCGCTTTCTTCGCTTCGACCCATTGCTCGACAGCGCCCAGCATATCGAAACTGCTGGTGCCTTCGCCGCCTCCGCAATGCGCCATTCCGGGCACCATAAACAGGCGATAGGAATCGGAGACCTTGCCGGCGCCGCCAAGCGTATCGAGCACCGTGTTGTAGTACTCTACGCTGCTCAGCGGCGAGATCTGCGGGTCGGACCATCCGTGATACTGGACGATCTTTCCGCCGCGTCCGAGGAAAGGCTTCAGGTTTGGATTGAGCGCGTTGACGACGCCGTCGTCTGCCTTGGCTGTCAGCGCGACA
>Ga0206860_10259_pt1 | contig 10286 bp, 7 predicted proteins | sample Alteio_BWOrgCont_44_FD_152624 | JGI IMG/M metagenome (GOLD analysis project Ga0206860, IMG submission 152624) | Enriched cells from forest soil in Barre Woods Harvard Forest LTER site, Petersham, Massachusetts, United States -... | ecosystem: Environmental > Terrestrial > Soil > Temperate forest >...
GACGACGTTGCTGCGTATTATTGCGGGACTCGATTTGCCGGATACTAATGCGGAGGCGGGGGTGCTCATTGATGGCGACGATATTTCCCGGCAGCCGGCCAGCCAAAGGCGCGTCGGGTTTGTCTTCCAGCATTATGCACTCTTCCGCCATATGACGGTCTTTGAGAACGTCGCATTCGGGCTGCGCGTCCGCCCTCGAAAACACCGATTGCCTGAGCGCGAACTCCGTCACAAGGTGAATGAACTGCTCGATCTTATCCAGCTTGTCCGGTGGTCGAGCCACTACCCGTCCCAACTTTCCGGCGGACAGCGGCAGCGCGTGGCATTGGCCCGGGCGCTGGCCATCGAGCCGAGCGTGCTGCTCCTTGATGAACCTTTTGGGGCCTTGGATGCGAAGGTCCGCCAGGAATTGCGTCGCTGGCTGCGGACGCTGCATCAGAGGATTCCGGTCACGAGCGTTCTCGTCACGCACGATCAGGAGGAAGCCCTCGAAGTGGCCGACCGCATCGTCATTATGAATCAGGGGCGAATTGAGCAGTCCGGCACGCCCGACGAGGTATTTCACCACCCTGTCTCAGAGTTCGTGGTCACTTTCCTCGGGAACGTGAATCTGTTCAAGGGACGAGCGGCGTCAGGCGGTAAGACAGCGCGCGTATTTGTCAGGCCTCATCAACTCGATATCGAACGGCAAGCGCGAAATGGCGACACGGTCGCCGCCAGAGTTGTTCGCATTCAATCCGCCGGTCCGGTAGTTCGCGTGGAGTTGTCGAGCGAAGAGGAAGGCGCGATCAACGTCGAGTTGACACACGATCAGCATCGGACGCTTGCTCTGCGATCGGGAGAAGCGGTGTTTGTCAAGGTCCGCGATGCGGGTGTATTTGTCGCCGAGGACTACCAGATCTGAAGTGAAGCGAGGGCAGGCCGCGAAAAGCGACCGCCTGCCCCCCAGTATTCCCTGAAGCTAAATAAAGTTGATCTGGAACCGGCTTAGTATGACCCGTTCCGACGCACGATTGGCATCGACGGCGCCGCCCAGGAAATTCGTGTGGCCGTAGTCCACCGAGATCCGGAGTATGCGGTTCAGATACCAGTTCACGCCGCCGACCCATTCCCGCGCAAACTTCGGCGACGAATTCAAACTTGCAAAGCCGGCGGCAAACATTCCCTCGTCTACTCTGAAGTCGCCGGTGCGCGCGGCGATTTCCCACGCTCCCCATCCGTGGTTCGAGAGATCGAACGGATGCTTCGGATTGGGGCTCCCATAACTCTTCTTCTCACCGGTCAGGATATAGGTTGCCGCAACCTCCCAGGAACGCAGTGCTACGTCCCGGCGCACGGTGGATTTCTGGAATTCCTCCTCGTTCACCGTGTCCTCGGCGAGAATGCCGAAGGGCCCCAAATAGTAGAAGGCCTGTGGGGCCAACGTTGTCCGGTGTCCGGCCGAGACGACGTTCGACGCAAAATTGAAGAATGTGTTCTGGCCTACGGTCTTGTACGCCGGCAGCGCCACCCCGTCGACGCTGCCACCCCGTGCGGCGAATCCGAACCCCAATCCGCTCAGCATATTCTCATTGGGCTGGAAAGGCGTGGCGAAGAGTCGGGCCGTGTAGTCCCGGGAATTGCTGGGCGAGGTATCACTCAAACTGTTATCGGGCACGGGATTGAATACGCCGACTTGATATCCGACACGATGGGGCAGAAGATCGCCGGAAAGCTGAAACCCTATGGCACGGCTTGGCGCCAACAGCGTGGGTAACCCGCGCTCGATAAAGCTCGTATCGTCGTCGGACTGCAGTCGCTCAAGGTCCACCGGCGGCTTGAACTTTCCCGCCCGGATCGCGAAGTGTGGAATGTAGTTGAGCTGCGCGTAGGCCTCGTAGATAACGACCGTACCTTGACCGAAATCGGGACGAAAGAAGTAGTCGATGTACTTGTAAACAGTCCCGGAAAAGGTGGGCCGTACGCGGCGCAACAGGATCTGATCCATGAGGGACCCGCTGCCCTTACCGGTAAAGGTGCGAACGTCGGTTTGCAGATCGGCGCCGATTTTAAGCAGGAAGTCGCCTTCCTCCGACTGAACGGTGAAACCGCTGGGGCCTACGGTCACGAGACCCACGCTATTTGCCGCCACCGGCGGAATCGTACCCGCGGCGACTCCCGCATTAGTGGGGCGCTGTGAGCCGGTCTGGGCCGACGGCAGAGGCTCTGGGGCGGGCAGAGCTTGTGGAGGAGCAGGTGCGATGGCAGGCGGCGGCGCCGGAGCCCCGGTTGTCTTTGCCTCGGCGGCCGTCAGACGCCGGTCCAATTCCTCAATCTTCTTTTCCAAGTCCTGAATCTTCTGTTGGTCGGGGGTCAATTGAGCCCATGCAGACGCGGATTGGAACCCCATAATCAAGGTCAACGCGAGCCATGATTTTCGATAGCGCATGTTTTTTAGATTTCTCCTGAAGATATACCCTACTATTTCGATAGGATTACTATACATAGGCAGTTTTTCCGTTGTCAAGTAATTCCATCGAGATTGGTACTTTCCGGGTATCCTGTAGACTGTCCTTCGGACCTCGTCTTGTCGTGGAAATTCTCGCTGGTTTTCTCATCGCGCTTGCTATAGGGATTACAGGTGTGGGCGCCGGAAGTATTACGGCCCCCATCCTGATCCTGTTTTTCCATCAATCGGCGACGGACGCGGTGACTACGGCGCTGGTTTTCGGAACGGTTGTGAAACTCATCGCCACACCGATTTACCTGGCGCGCGGTCATGTCAGCCTGCGGGTTCTCAAGTTCACCGCGCTCGGGGGGTTGCCGGCAGTTATACTAGGCAGCTTCGTATTGAACATGCTGGATCAGAAAGCCCTGAGCCGGCCGGTGCTGCTCGTGGTGGGATTTACGGTCCTGATCACGGCTGCGGCTACGCTTTGGCGCAGCCTGTCGCCGAAGATTCAGGCGCGGCCGGTGGCTTTGAAGTGGCTGCCCTGGATCGTGGCGCCGATCGGTTTCCAAGTCGGGTTCTCGTCGGCGGGGGCGGGCGCGCTCGGGACCCTCGTTCTTATGCGGTACACATCGCTGTTGCCGGCTGAAGTAGTAGGGACCGACCTTGCGTTCGGCCTGCTGCTTTCGGTGTTTGCCGGCGGTATTCACATCGCCATGAGCGGGGTCCCATGGACGATTTTGTGGAAACTGCTGCTGGGCGGCGTACCCGCCGTGCTGATCGGAACGCAGTTGGTTTCGGTTTTGTCACCACGCAAGATGCGCCTTGCACTGTGCGTCTGGCTGGTTTATATCGGCGGGCAATTATCATGGCGTGGGATTGTGGGACGGTGAACGCTCACCCGGCCGGAGGCGGGTTGGCGATAAACCGGTACCCGACGCCGCGAACCGTGAGCAGATACCGCGGCTTCGTCGGGTCGTCCTCGATATAGCGGCGCAGGCGCACGATGAAATTGTCGATGGCGCGCGTATCGGTGTCCTCGTGCAAGCCCCAGACCTCTTCCAGCATGGCCTTGCGCGAGACGGGTTTGCCTTCGTGCCGGATCAGGTAGCGGAGTACGTTCATCTCCATCAAAGTCAGGGGAAAGACCTGATCCCGCACGCGAAGCTCGAGTAACTCGAAATAGACCGACTTGTCGCCAAACAGGAAAACGTCGTTACGGTGCGGGGGCAGCACACTCGGGGGTTCATGATGCGCCCGTCGCAGCCACTCGCGGCGGCGCAGCAGGCCCTGAATGCGCGCGATCAGGATAGTCAGATCGAATGGCTTGGTGAGATAGTCGTCGGCGCCCGCCGCAAAGCCCTGCAATACATCGTCGGAGTGGCCCCGCGCGGTGAGGATCAGGGTAGGGACGAACTGACCCGCCTGGCGCATTTCCGACACGACTTCAAAACCGCTCTTTGCGGGCAGCATGACATCGAGAACCACGATGTCGATACCCTGGTCTCTTTCCAATGGCCTGGCGGGCCCTAGCAGCAGATCGAGCGCCGCCTCCCCCGTGTCCACGACCTCGACCTGATAGCCCTCCGCTTCGAGATTGAAGCGCAGGCCTTCGGCCAGGTGCTGTTCGTCTTCCACGACCAGAACGCGACTCATTTGGCGATCGGAAACTGCAATATAAACGTACTCCCCTGCCCGGGGCCGCCGCTTTCCGCCCACGCGCGGCCGCTGTGCCTCTTCGCCACCGAGCGAACAATATAGAGCCCGAGGCCGGTGCCTTTGACTCGCGTCGGGCCAGCGCCATGGATGCGGTAAAAGCGCTTGAATATCCGCTTCAGTTCCGGGCCGGCAATGCCGGCGCCCTGGTCTTTGACCCTGACCTCCGCAAACCGGCCGGTGCTTTCGTAGGCGGCCACTTCGATTCCCATTTCGCTGCCGGAATATTTGACCGCGTTATCGATCAGATTGGAAACGGCGGCGTGCACTTCGTCGTAATCACCCAGAATCGGCAGGGGCGGGCCGGGTTCATATCGCAGCGATTCGGGAGGGATGCGGTGCAGGATGCGCGCCCGCGCCACGCACTCGGTTACGAGCTCATCGAGATGCATGGGGGCCAGATGCGGCTTACGGCTGGACGACCCCACGCGGCCCGTGCGGAGGATCTGTTCGATGGTGCCGAGCAGCCTGTCGCTGTCCGAGAGGATGATGCCGTAAAACTCATTGCGCCGGGTTTCGTCGACCGCGCGCGTTTTGAGCGTTTCCACGTAGAGCCGAATGGAGGCGACTGGAGTTTTCAACTCGTGCGTGACGGCGTTGATGAACGCGTCGTGCTGTTCGTTGCGGCGGATTTCGCGAACCAGAAAGATGGTATTGACCACTACTCCGGCGATGATGAGAGCCAGCAGCACGATGCCCAGAAACAGGAGGATGCCGGAGCGCCAGCCGAGCAGGACCCATCCGACATACAGCAGAATGATGACTACGGTGAGGCCTGCGCCGAGCGCGATAAAGAACGCTATAGACTTCTTACGTCCGGTGCCGACCATGCCTCCAGCTTACTGCCGGGGCGGACGCTTCATTCAGGACGCTTTCATGGACAGCGATTTTCCCAGTGCGAGGAGATCACTGACATTTTTCAGCAATTCTCCTTTCGTAAATGGCTTGGGGAGAAAGCGAGCTCCATCCGGCACTCTTTCGATCCCGTGTACGAGATCCCTGGCGTAACCGGAGATGAAAACGATCTTAATCGCCGGCCATTGCGCGGCGAGCGCCCGGGCGACCTCGACGCCGCTGGCGCCGGGCATCATCATATCGGTAATCAGCAGATCGATGGGACCGGCGTGGTCTTTCGCGATACGAATCGCCTGCTGGCCGTTTTCGGCAAGGAGGACAACGTACCCAGCGGTCAGAAGGTAGTCGCGCAGGAGATGGCGAATGCCATCCTGATCTTCAGCCAGCAGTACGGTAGCCGGCTCCGAACCGTCGCGGGCAGTGGCACCGCCAACTGTGAGCGAGCCCTCCACGCGCGGAATGGAGATGGTAAAGGTAGTTCCGCGGCCCACTTCGCTATCGACCTGAATGCTGCCACCGAGATCCGCAACGATGCTGTGCACGATGGATAGACCGAGGCCTGTCCCGCTGCCGGGTGCTTTGGTGGTAAAAAAGGGCTCGAAGAGGTGTTCGGCTGTTTGCGCGGTCATGCCGTTGCCTGTATCCGTAATGCGCAGGGCGACAAAAGACTGTTTCCCGTCCCCGCGCGGAACATCCAGGTTTGCCGCCGCAATGGTGATTTCACCGCCGTCCGGCATGGCATCGCGGGCATTACCCACGAGGTTCATCAGAATCTGTTTCAGCTGCCCATCGTTCCCGCGTACAGCGCCAAGGTCCGCGTCGAGACGGAATGTCCATTTAATAGAAGGGCCCCCCAGGCGGCGAAAAAGCTCTTCGGTGTCCCGAATCACGCGATTGAGGTCAACGTCGCGTTTATCGACCGGCTCGTTGCGGCTGAATTGCAATAGTTGCTGTGTGATTTTCGCCGCGTTATTGCCGGCCTTCATGATCTCATTAAGCGCCAACACGTCGGAACCGCGGGCGGTGCGAAGCATTTCGTCCGTGTATCCGAGCATGATGAAGAGCAGATTGTTGAAATCATGGGCAACGCCCGCGGCGAGACGTCCCACGGCCTCCATTTTGTGCTGCTGCCGGGTTTCGTTTTCCCGCGTTTGACGAAATGTCGCATCGCGAAAAGTAATCACAGACCCGACGATCCTTTCGCCGTCCACGCTCGGGGCGATGTCTCCTTCGATCGGGAACCGTTCGCCGGAGCGCCTGCCAGTGGTCATACCGGACGGCATGGGGCGGGGCGGCCCCGGGTGCGCCGCGGGTGACAGGAATTCATTCGCGGACGCACCCGACGCCACGTCCAGCAACGGCAGAACAACCGAGACATCCAGGTTGCGAGCATCCGCATTGAGCCAGCCGGTGAGCGCTTCCGCCGAACCATTCAGGAACTGAATCTTTCGTTCGCGGTCGATCACAATCATGCCGTCCGCCATCGCGCCGAGCACGGTCGCCATCCATGCGCGTTGATCGCGAACTTCGCGGTCGGCACGGTGTTTGTGAGTTGCCATCTCGATGGTGGTGGCGAGGGTTCTGTGATCGATCGGCTTGGTCAGGAAACCGAACCCGCCGGTTGTTTTCGCGCGATCGACGGTTTGTGAATCCGAATGGGCAGTGAGATAAATCACCGGGATATCGAAGAGCTCACGTAATTTTCTGGTGGTTTCAATGCCATCGAGCGCGCCCTTGATGTGAATGTCCATCAGGACCAGATCCGGTTTCGAATCCGGTATGCTCGCAAGAGCCTCCTCGGAGGATTCCGCGATGCCGGCAACCCTGTAACCGTTTTTCAGCAAACGGGATGCTATATTTTCGGCGATGATGCCTTCGTCTTCCACGATGAGGATCCTCGCCGCTGCGTTCGCCTCTTCCTGAGGCATGGACAATGCCATGAAACACCGCTTCCTTCTGGCCCGGCAGTTGTCAGCGGTCAGCTTTTAATTAGTCACTATTACGCTACCACCGGTCCCGCATTTACAACTAATAATTAATCGTTTTTTATGATTATAAAAAAATATATCCTCGATTACGAATTATGAGACGGAAAAACCACTTCAAACCGCGTGCCCTTTTCGACGGGTTGAAGCGTTAGCGCGCCATCGATCTGTTTGGAAAGAATCTGCACGATGCGGAGTCCCAGGGACTTGGCATTCCGCCAGTCGAAGCTCTCCGGAATACCGGCGCCGTCGTCCTCGCAGGAAAGCGAAAGGCGGCCTGAATCCAGCCGCGTAAAACGCACGCCGATGTTCCCGGCGCGACCGCCCGGAAACGCATGTTTAAAGGCGTTCGAAAGCAACTCGTTCAGTATGAGACCGCAGGGGATGGCGCGGTCCACCGGGAGGTCAATTTCCGCGGCGTGGATACTGAGGTGGACCCGATCCGGCACGATCACACAGGATTCGCCGATATGGCCCACCAGCTGCCGCACGTATTTTCCGAAATTCACGCGATCGAGGTGCTCGTCGGCATAGAGGAATTCGTGGATCAGCGCCATCGAGGCGACCCGCTGCCGGCTCTCGCAGAACGCGACTCGCGCCCGTTCGTCATCAATCTCATCGGCCTGCATTCCCAGCAGCGCGCCGATGACGGCGAGATTATTCTTGACCCGGTGGTTAATCTCCTTCAGCAGAACGGTCTTTTCCTCAAGCGCGCCCTCGAGACGCGCCGTGAGGCCTTCTCGCTCCTGAGCGGCGTTGTGGCGCGCGGTGATATCCGAAATGAAGGCCATTGTCAGTCCGCCATCTTCGGCCGCGTGACTGAGGCTGATCTCGACTGGAAACTCAGAGCCGTCCTTACGCCGCGCCACCAGATCCATGCCGATCCCCATGGGACGGGCATGCGGCCGCCGATCGTAATCGGCGCGCAGACCGGCATGCCGGCCGCGGAAATTCTCCGGCAGCAGCATTTCAATGGATTCGCCAATCAGTTCGGCGCTGCTGTATCCGAAGAGTCTGCACGTCATCGGGTTGGCTTCCACAATCCTGCCGTCCCGGTCGGTAATCGTAATTCCCTGCGCGCCGTTCTCGAACAGTAGCCGCGCTCTGGCCTCGCTGGCCTGCAACGCTGGGTCGTATTTCACCACGGCCGCCATCGGACGATGCGGAACGTCATTGGCGGGACCGGCGGCAAAAAGTGGCGGACGCATAAACGAACCCAATTTGTCTCATCGCGGCGACTCGGCCCGTATGCTTCGAACCCGCTCCCCCCGAACCCATTCAAGCCTGGCATATTCACCTGATTTCGACGGGAAATTCCCGCAATTCGGTCGCGTCGAGAAGAGGCACGCGAGCCCCGGACCCCGAAACAGGGAGATAGACGGCAAAAGTGGCGCCTCTGCCCGGTTCGCTGTCCACGTGAATCGTACCGCCAAGATCGGAAACGATACTGTGGACAATCGAGAGCCCCAGCCCGGTTCCGCTGCCGGACGGTTTGGTAGTAAAGAACGGCTCGAAGAGATGCTCCGCCGTTTCCGGGGTCATACCCGAGCCCATGTCCGTCATGGTGAGCGCGACAAAGGCTTCCCAAATGTTGGTGAAGGAGCCGGTCTGGGGCACATCGACATTCGCGGTTTCGATGGTAACCGTACCCCCGTGGGGCATAGCGTCACGAGCATTGGCGGCAAGGTTCAATACCACCTGCTTCAGTTGTCCCCGATCGGCCCATACCTCACCCAATGAGGGGTCGAGCCGGAATTGCCATACGACGGAAGGGCCGCCCAGGCGGCGGATGAGTTCCTCGGTGTCCCGGATTACATCATTCAGGTTTACTTCCCGCATCAGCACGGGCTCCTTGCGGCTGAATTTCAGCAGTTGCTGGGTGAGGCTTGCGGCGTGATCTCCCGCCTTCCGAATCTCGATCAATGAGCGCACAGCGTCGTCATTCAACGCCGCGGACGCGTGCAGGATTTCATCGGTATATCCGAGGATGCTGACCAGCAGATTATTGAAATCGTGGGCAATACCCGCGGCAAGGCGGCCGACGGCCTGCATCTTGTATTGGTGCCGGGCTTCATTCTCTTCGGCTTGCCGGGCGGTCGCATCGCGAAAGGTAATGACGGCCCCCACGACCCTGCCGTCATCGACGCTCGGGGCCATCTCTCCTTCGATGGGGAACCACTGTCCGGAGCGCTTGCGAGCCATCAGACCCCGTGGAATCCGGCAGGGAGGCTGGGGGCAGGCGGGCGGGACAAGCGCCTTATTCGCCTCCATGTCAGAGGCCGATTCCCGCAGCGGCAACACCATCCCGATCTCTCGCTCGCGGACATCCTCGTTTACCCAGCCCGTGAGGCGTTCCGCCGGAGCATTCATGAACTGAATTCTCCGGTTCCCGTCGATTACCACCATGGCATCCGCCATTGTGCCCAATACGGTAGACATCCAGGCGCGTTGATTTCGTGCGTCGCTCTCGGCACGGTGCTTGTGAATCGCCATCTCGACGCTGATCGCGAGGCTTGTCTGATGAATCGGTTTTGTCAGGAAACCGAAGGCGTCCGTCAATTTTGCCCGGTCGACGGTGGACTGATCGGTGTGGGCGGTCAGATAAATGATCGGGATATCGCCCAGCTCCCGCACTTTCGCGGCGGTTTCAATGCCGTCCATCGAGCCTTTAATGCGGATATCCATAAGAATCAAGTCGGGACGCAACTCCTGTACTCTCGCCAGCGCCTCTTCGGACGATTCCGCTATGCCGGCTACCGAGTAGCCGGTTTTCAGCAAGCAGGACGCGATATGCGCCGCAATGATACCTTCGTCTTCCACGATCAGGATACGGGCGGTCCTGACCGGCGGCTTCTCCGGCAGGGTTGCTACCATGAAAATTTTCCTCCGATTTGCCTGATGGCAATGGCTTCTGTCGGTCTAACACTAGCATTCTTTTTGACGCAGAATGGTACGTTAGATCACAGAACAGAGATATATCCCTGGTGAATTACGGCATATATTTTTGCCTCATTACATTGTAATTGCTGGGAATATCGATTTTGTCGCGGAGTGGCGATACGGATATTAAAATTATCCGGTTTGGCTGTGACCGGCTCACGGCGGCGCCGCGCTACGGGAAGAAAAAGATTCAGCGGCCGATGAACGCAGATAAACGCCGATAAAGACAAACACCGAAGGCAAGGTCAATGGTTGCCGCCCCAGGCGGGGGTTACTTGTGACAGTTGGTGCACGATCATTCGAGAGCCCCGGCTCGGGAGACGGTCAGGAGAATGTCGTTCGACGCGGGCGCCGTTGGGATC
>Ga0206860_10260_pt1 | contig 10244 bp, 13 predicted proteins | sample Alteio_BWOrgCont_44_FD_152624 | JGI IMG/M metagenome (GOLD analysis project Ga0206860, IMG submission 152624) | Enriched cells from forest soil in Barre Woods Harvard Forest LTER site, Petersham, Massachusetts, United States -... | ecosystem: Environmental > Terrestrial > Soil > Temperate forest >...
CGTAAGCGGCTAAACCAAAGTGTTAGCCTCTCAAACCAACGTAATCCTCAAATCAACCTCAGGACAATAGACCCGCTCGTGATGCTCGAAATATATAAGATTTCTGGTTGGGGCGCAAAGCGCCCAGCGACGCGGAAAGGACCTCAACATGTTGTATCGGCAACATCCGCAGGAAGTGCGGCTTGAAATCGACCTTGAGGCGGAAGTGCTTATCTCAAATTCCGGCGCTGACGCCTACTGGCTCGCGCATCGACGCGCGGAAGAAGCAAGCAGCGAACACTTGGCGAGGGACTGGAGCACTGTCGCCGTCGTCGTCGCCCGCAAGATGAGGAAACGGCCATCCTTGTTCGCGACAATGTTCCAAGGCGGGCGGACGACTATCGGGCCGCTCGCCGCCAGGAGCGCCCGATGAATACGTTCATGTTTCTCTCATTTGTCCTCGTCTTCCTGCTCGGGAGCGTAACTGGCGCGTGGCTCAACGCCATGACAGTCCGTTCGCGATGAAACCGGATCAAAAGGGGCGCATCTGGATGTGGCAGCGGTGATGCGCTCGTTGCTCGATGGACCTCTCGCGAAAGCAAGTGATGACTCGATTTTTGAATTTTGACGGAAGTCGGCGGACGGTTGCGCTCCCCGTTGTGGAAAGCTTTGGCCTGATCTCACAGCCGATTGGCCTAAAATAGCAAGACGCCCCACGCTCGTTGTGCGATCAGAGTGGCCGAAAGGAAACAGCAATGACCGACAGCACTTTGGATCCGTTTGTGGAAGCGGAGATCAAGGAACATAATGCAGCGCTCTTTCGCCAAATGGTCGCGATTGGAACTGTCATTTGCCTTTTGTTAATATTGCTGGGATTGCATCAGTGATCCATAGAACGTGGCAATAGTCTTTGGGTTTCTGACCTGCGCCGTGAAGAATTCGAGGAAGCGACAGACGCGGAGGTTGGGACGTGCGATGATCGGCGCGAACTGGTTTATTGAGGACGACTTGCACTGAATACTAGAAACCCAAACGCTCTGTCGGTCGCTTTTTCATTGAAGAGAGTCAGCGCTTCGAAAGAACTACGGGAAGAACTCACTACCCGGACGCTCACCGTATTTTCAGCGCTGTCTGTATGGTTTAGCACAGGACCGGTCAGTATGATGCTATCCTCTGGCAATTGATCCCCAAAACAGATCCTATAGTCACCATCTTTTTCTCTTGCGACTCGAAAACTTCCCGCCTTCACCGGGCGGTCGCAGCCATCCTTGGGAGCGGCAGTCGGGTCAACGCGACCACCTGCGAAGATAGTGAAACCAGTATTTACAGCCGCCAGCCCTTGTTTCAGCGGTCGCACCTCTTGCCAAGTAAGGTGCCTCAAGAACAGGCCTATGGTTCCAGCCACAACGACGGACATGACGAACGCGGCGATCAACACGGGGTACAGTTGGACAACCCATAGCCGTACCCGCTCAAAACGGGTGCTTATAAATGTAACAACGAGGGTGAAAAGAGCGGCTGCAAGCGCTCCGGTGCCCGCCTGCACAACATCGTCAAAAAAGCCTCCTGGAACTCCCATTCCGACCTCCTCGCTCTGTCCGCCCTGAGAAGAAATGCTTATGGCGACCGGGCCATAGCCGATTTGATAACGGATATTATCATACCCAAACGCAGTCAATGCAATTGCTCGTTGTCAACTGTCAATCTATGCGCCCTCCCAGTGGCGAACAGCAATCGAGTAGTCGACCAGACAACAGACAAATGGCGACGCATCATCGATGTTGAATGCTGTAGGGGTGAACGGAATTTTAGAAATTTGACGATAGTCGGCGGGCCGTTGCACCCTGCCATTGAGCTGAAACAGGTAAAACCAAGGTCCACAGTCGAATGGCAGGCCACTTTTTTACCGCTGCTTTTGAGAGTTCAATTGCTCCTTGAGCTTTTCGATAGCCTGTTGCCGTTGTGATTCCTCGTCTTGTATAGGTTCGGGGGGTGGAGTGGAGCTTGGAGTAGGTGGACTTGGGGTAGGTGGACTAGCTTCACGAATAAATTGCCCTGTTTGTTTGGCTGGGCAACGTTGCGGCCACGGAAAATTCCAAATCGAAAAATGGCGGCAAGGAGCGGCAGATGACACATCTAATAGCGCCATGATGACCGCTGCTGAGGCTGTTGCTCTCACAAGAGTTGCCATTTTAGGATGAAAGTACCGCACGCACTACGCCTATTTGAGCGTGCAATATGTGGCGCAACTAAGCAGCGCAAGGGGTGATTCGATTTTCGCAATTGGGCGCTAGTCGGCGAACTGTTGCGCCCAGCCAGTGAGTTGAAACAGGTCGAAAGCAGGTCCAGGGTCAAAAATGGGCAACCTATGCCGCGCGGGAGCAGCACGGTCACCAGGTTCATCGACAAGACTGCGAATCAGGCATAAACCCGTCTACACACGACCTCGACTGTGGGAGTTCCATCAATGGCGATGCCAGATTCAATCGAATTGGCCGCTAAAGTTGTAGCGGCTTATGTCTCGAACAACTCTGTGCCAAAAAGCGACCTGCCCGATCTTATTCTGGCGGTGCATTCATCTCTTACGAGGCTGGGAAGCGAGCCCGAACCCGCGTTGCCTCAAGCTGAGCCGAAATCTCCGGCGGTGCCCATCCGCAGATCGGTCACGCCGGACTATTTGATCTGTCTGGAGGACGGCAAACGATTTAAGTCGCTGCGACGTCATCTGCGGCTGCACGGCCTGACGCCAGAACAGTATCGCGAGAAATGGAAGCTACGTTCTGACTATCCTATGGTCGCGCCCAACTACGCGGCCCACCGATCGGCTCTGGCGAGAAAGATCGGGTTGGGTCAGAAACGGAAAGCTGGTTGATATCGGCAATGGATAAGCCCGCCATCGCTGTGCGCTCGGACTGACCCCTAAAGCGCGCCGAAAACGCTTCTTCCACGTAACAAAATGCTCTGTCGTTACCGGCGCGATAACGAGGTGGCGACCAGCCAAACGATGCCGCCAAACAGTGTCAGTGCGGCAAAAGCATCGATCGAAACGAGGAGTTTGCCCAATCTCGTGACCGGCGCGCCGTCAAGCGGGCCGATGGTCGCCATGGTTGTCCAGGTCGTATAGAGCGAGTGGAAGAAGCCATGGCCTTCGAAAAAGAACAATAAGATGGAGGATATCAACCACCAAATAGCGAGAGCCGCAAACACATCGCGGCCTACGCCCAGGTTCGTTCGCAAATCGGAGAGAAACTGTTTCCAGAAATCCCGGCGTGACATTTCTGGCGGAGGAATGACGACAGGCATCGCGCACCTCGGCTGTTGATTCAGGTCGCTCTCGTGCAACTGGTCCGCAGGAATGTGCCGATTCTCCTCGCTTTTGACAAGCCGAAACCGCGTTGCCAGCTTCCGGCCCAACGGACGAAGGGCAATTGATCACTGGATGTTGACTGCGAACCGAGGGCTGATCGGATTTTTGAAATTTGGCGCTTGTTGGCGGGCGGACGGTTGCGCCGAGCCATTGAGTTGAAACAGATAACATCAAGGTCCACAGTCGAACGGCTCAGAACCCTGCCACGTCCTTGCATCGTCCAGGATTGATTGAACGGGTCCCTAGATCGAGGGTGAGCTGCATTGTCTGCTGCGCCCCCGCCAATGTCACTACACCACCCAGGGACAACGTGTAAGATGGAGTCGCACCCGCCTTACCTCGGTGGTTGTCGTCCTGCTAATCGGCAGCACGGGGGCGTCATGGTCTCAAGAAAGGATCGGCAGCACAGTGATTGTGATCAACACTGTGGAAGGCACCGTAGCATCGAGTGCCATTCCTGGAAGGCGGGAACGATTGTTCTCAACCTCGCACAGGGAACGTGCCGATTGGTAATCGGTGACGCCAATAAGCGTTCGTACACAATGGTGACGCCGACTGCGGCGATTGGCGTACGCGGGTGATCCTCAACAGGCAGGCGCAGATCCACGCCAGTTGCATCGTCCAAGATCGGAGGGCTCTTCAGCCTCGGAGCGCTGGGGCGGATCGAAAAAACGCGCGTGAAGGGATCGCTTGGAGGCCTCCAAGCGATTAGGGGAGATCACGTTTGTCTCCGCGAACCTCTAGTCTAAAGCCATCGTCCGTAGGCCGGCGTTATTTCGAGTTGAGCGAATTCGACAGGAACGACGTATCCGCCCAAATTCGAGTCATAATTCAAGATCGACCAGGGGAGGGGATGATATCGGCTTCCTAGACCTAGGAAGCCGCCCGATGAAATAATGGCATAGGCGACGTCACCAGTTTTCCTATTGATCACTATGTCATCGATCAATCCGAGTTTTTCTCCAGTTACGTTGTAGATAGCGGCCCCTTGCACCCTGTCGGCTGCAATGAACGTGCTGATTTCCGCGGCGAAACCCATCAGCGTGGCTCCCATGCAGAGACATCGAAGGTCAAACGCGGAGGGATGCCAAGTGGTTCCCCTTGCGACATCCAACGCATCGATCATTACATTAACGCGCATACAATGAGAATTGCCTTCCCATAGCAGAAGCGCGCCCAGCCATTGAGTTGGAACAGGTAAATCAGAGTCCACAGAGCGAGCGCGGCGACGCTGCCCACAGCGACACAAAGTCAACGCGAGCATCTGATACGCGTGAATAAACGGCCCCATGCGAGTGTTTAAGGCGGCTTGTGGAGGCGGACCATGTATACGCTTGGATTGATACGCCGCGTGGCGATTGCGCTTTTCGCGGCGGTCGCGTGTCAAAACGCTCTCGCGCAATCGGGCCTTCCGATCCGCAATATTCAAGTTGACGTCGCGCCTGTGCGCGCAAACGTCGGCGAACCCACAGCCTCGTGGGTGCAGCGGGGACTACCGGCTCAACTTGCCCAAGCCCTGGCGGGCCGCATGACACCGCAAGGCGGCACGCTGGTCGTGCGGATAGACTCTGTCACTCTGGGGCCAATCAAGGACAGCGCTGCCTGGGACAACATTAGCGGCGTCGCGATGATTGGGGGCGTACGGTGGCCCGTGCGGGCGACCGCAAGATATCACGCTTCGGCGATAGACCAGGCGCTGTTCGAGGAATCCAATCACCAACGCGTGGCGCAACTTGTGCAAGCGCTCACGGATTGGCTGGCCAGAGACCTCTGAAATCCCTCGCAGTCGGTTCCACCATCACGGTCCTTGGTTGCGCCTCGAAATAAGTGCGTTAATTGCGCTCACAATTTCCTTATAGTCTTTGGCTCTCTTCTTTATGATTCGTATCTTACGACGCGGCTCATACGGGTTTCCTCCGATGCTATCCACATAATAATTGCCCGAAGGCCCTAGTGTGCGCAATAGCGTATCAACTACTTTTGTGTACAATTCTTCATACGTCTCAGCCTCTACCAAAAGGATATCCGAAAACGACAATTCGTCATTGGATGTTGACTTAGTCGAGTACGTCACTTCATAAATTGCCATTTTGCTTGTTTGCGTCTCCGTTCATACTGATACCATCTACGTGGTTTTCGGACTTTGGCCCATCGGTGCGCACCCAACACTACCGCTCTTTGTCACCCCTCCTTTGCGCCATCAAGTTGTTCTGTCGAAATGCGTTGGTATTATCTCACCCGCTAAGCCAGCAAGACCTGAGATATCTATCATTCCTATAGACGCCCGTGGTTCTTGGTAGTCCCTTGTGACATGCCTTAGCGCCTTCAGCATATGCTTGGTATCCGCGTGGACGTTTCCTCATTGATGGTTACTCCTTTAGCTGCGCCTCCATTCATTGTTACCATCTCGGGAAGCGATGGATGAAGGTTGTTGATTGTACGCAGTGGTTTTGTTTGATGAATAGGATTTTGAAGATTTGACGCATTTTCGACGGGCCTAGCCCCTCATGGTCCACTTCAAACAGGTCAAAAGCTTGATCCACGAACCAGAGCCCCAAAATCGAAGGCTCATAAACCATAGACGGACCGTCTGTTGGATCGAGCGCTGGGCGAGCTGCATTAGTGGCGCTGCTTATTCGTTGTTTGACATCGTGAACAATGGTTTTACGTCCTTTTCAGTATGGTGGCGCTGCTATCGTCAGTGGCCTATCAATGATTTATTTCCTCAATCTCCTCAATTTCCATGGGATCAGAGTACTCCAACTCTAGATCTGACGAATCCATTTTCTCAGCCTTTTCTCTAGCCTTTTCTTCATTTTTGGCTTCTATAATCGCGCTAAAATAGGTGGTATTCTTAAACAGAATGTGGTATGTCGGCATGTTGCGCCTCCGCAAGGTAGCAGGCTATTTCATTGACAAGGGGTCGGGTTAGGAGCGATGCTATTAGTAAGGCCATCGCTCAGTATGATGCAACTCAGGGGACATGGCAGGCGGCAGGAGTATGTCGACGTGGCGACGAAGCAACTCTCAAATGGCGGCGGCGAAGTGCAGGAAATGGCGCCGGAGATCGCACGGGAGGAGCAGTACTGGATTCTCGCCGACCGGTCCGAACCTCGGAAGCCGTCCAAGGACTACAACTATGTCGAGGAGCTTGCCCATCTGCAAATTGAACTCATCAAGATGCAGGAGTGCGTAAAGCAAAACCGCCTCCGATTGTGCGTGATCTTTGAGGGGCGTGATGCGGCAGGCAAAGGCGGTGTCATCAAACGTATTACCGATCCTTTGAATCCGCGCGTCTGCCGCGTGGTTGCCCTTGGCACTCCCACCGAGAAAGAGCGCGGGCAATGGTATTTTCAGCGATATGTTGCCGAATTGCCTTCGGCTGGAGAGATCGTTCTGTTCGACCGAAGCTGGTACAACCGGGCGGGTGTCGAGCATGTCATGGGCTTCTGCACCGATGATGAATACAAGGAATTTCTGCGCTCGTGCCCGCTGTTTGAGGAGATGCTGATCCGCTCGGGGATCATTCTGGTCAAGTACTGGTTCTCGGTGAACGACGAGGAGCAGGAGTTGCGCTTCCAGCAGCGCATGCGCAATCCGGTCAAGCGGTGGAAGCTGAGTAAAATGGATATCGAATCACGCCGCCATTGGGTCGATTATTCGAAAGCCAAGGATCACATGTTCGCTGCAACCGACACGAAAGCGAGCCCATGGTACGTGGTGAATTCCGACAGCAAGAAGCAGTCCCGGCTCAATTGCATTGCCCATCTTCTGTCGCAGGTTCCGTACACGGATCTGCGGCCAGTGGAGACCGATTTGCCCCCGCGGCAATCGGACCCTGGCTACCAGCGTCCGAAGATGACGAGCCAGAAGTTTGTGCCCAATACTTATTGAGGAACGACGCTCCTGGCAATCTGCTCGCCGTCTTCAGGCGCGGGCTCTCACGCCATGCATGTTAACGTCCGTTGCGCGTGCATGGGAAGTTTTTGAGACTAGCCCGTTTCACGGTGCGGCCACGAATCGACGACACGCAGGCCAAAGATCTCAAGACGGCCTCACATGGGAGCGTATGACGAAGCTTGTCGATGTCTGGCTTCCTCAGCCGCGCATCCTTCACCCACGGCCCGAGCGATATCTCGCGCGCCACGCGGCAGGCCATTAGTCATGCACATATATCTAGTGTTAAAAGATTTGGGTTGCGAGAAAAGTGACGTATTTTCGGAGGGGTCAACGCCCAATGGCTGAACTGAAACAGGTAACACCGTGATTCAGGAAGCAATGTTCCACGTCTCACGCCCTTAATTCGTTGTCTGTACCACCGATAGACAGACGGTCAATTGTCGTGCAATATGCGACATGGTTCGTTCATCATAATCGTTCTCCGTTGTACTTGATAATTTCCCTTGCGAGGCAAAGCGGCTGACCTAATACACTAATGATATCAGCCGACTGCCAGCTTCCATCTGGAGTATAGGAGCGTATAGCTAGCATGGCTGGTGGAATCAGCGCGCGCCACGGTCAAGGAAATCAGAGTCACCGCCTGGGTCAGCTTCCCTCGGCGCTGGTCTTGGCCGAAGGCCGCGAGGAAGGGCAGTGGGCTGTTCACTGCGACCCTCATCAAGCTTACGAAAGGAACGGATCAGCTCCTCGATTCGGTCGGCTCTGTGCGAGGCTCTACGGGGCGCACTCAAGGGTCAAAACAAAATCGGCTGCTTTCTCCCGTGGCCGCTTCGCGCAAAGACCGGTCATTCCTCCCCGCGGCGAGGCGGACAGCTCAGGTCGACCCAAAGCGTCCTTCGACCGACAGTCGAGGTTCCCTCTCACATCGTCTGAATCGTTTCACATCGATACGGGCGGATTTGGCCGGGTCTTTGTGTTAGGCTCCGTGGCGGCGGAGGATGGCCATGAGCGAGACCCGGAAGATTGCGGCAATCCTGGTCGCCGACGTGGTCGGGTACTCGCGGCTCGCGGGCGCGGATGAGGATCGCACCCTGTCGCGCCTCCGGGGGCTGCGCAGCGACCTCATCGACCCCGCCTTCGCCGCGCATCATGGACGCATCGTCAAGCGCACCGGGGACGGCAGCCTCATCGAGTTCCGCAGCGTGGTCGACGCCGTGCGCTGCGCCATCGAAGTGCAGAATGGCCTCATCGAACGCAACGCCGGCGTGCCGCCTGAGCGCCGCATTGAGTTCCGCGTCGGCATCCATCTTGGCGACGTCGTCGAGGAGGCCGACGGCGATCTGATGGGCGATGGGGTCAATATCGCGGCGCGCCTCGAGAGCATTTGCGAGCCGGGCGCGATCTGTCTGTCCGACGACGCCTATCGGCAGGTCAAGGGGCGGCTCGATCTCGCCGTCACTGATCTCGGCCCAAGGCAACTGAAGAACATCGCCGAGCCGATCCGGGTCTATTCGCTCGAAGTGGGCAAGGCCTCGCAGGGGAGCCCCGCCCAATCGAAAAGGCGTTCTTCGCTCGCGCCGGTGGTCCTCGGCATCGCTGCGTTGATCGTCTTGGTCGGGGCCGGAGTTTGGTATTTCCTCGCGGCGAACCGGACCGCGCCGGTCGCGGCATCCGCGCTCGCGCCCAGCGCAACCACGCTGCCGCCGGCCGAGGCCACGCATCTTTCCCTCGTCGTGTTGCCCTTCACGAACCTCTCAGGTGATCCTACCCAGGACTATTTCGCCGACGGCGTCACCGAGAATCTGACGACCGATCTCGCGCGCATCCGCGACAGCTTCGTCATCGCGCGCAATACGGCCTTCACCTACAAGGGCAAAAACATCGACGCAAAGGAGATCGGACGGGAACTCGGGGTTCGTTATGTGCTCGAAGGCTCGGTGCAGCGCGACCAGGGGCGCGTGCGCGTCAACGTGCAATTGATCGACGCGCAATCGGGGGCGCATATTTGGGCGGATCGGTTCGAGGAGGATGTCGCGGACCTGTTCAAGCTGCAAGATGAAGTGGTGGATCGGCTGGCGAACAGCCTGGGCAGTGAGTTGGTGAAGGCGGAGGCGCGAGGCGACCGCCGGATCGCCAACCTCGACGCTTTCGATCTCACCATGCGCGGACGTGCGTCGCATTTTGAAGTTTTACGACGACCGACAAAGGAAACCAACAATGCCGCTCGGGCCTTGTTTGAACAGGCGCTGGCGATCAACCCCGAAGACGCGGGCGCCTTAGCGGGTGACGCAAACACTTATCTGCTCGAGAAGTCAGTCGGCTGGGGAAGCGCCGATGTCGATTACGACGCCAAGATTCTCGGGCAGGCCGACCGCTCGATCGCGATCGCTCCCAACGATCCAGATCCTTATTCTATAAAAAGCCTTTACCTTTCGTACGTGCTGCATCGTACGGAAGAGGGGCTGCGAGCCGCCGATGCCGGGCTCGCCTTGAATCCAGGCTCCGCGCTCGTGTACCATGCAAGCGGCAGCGCCAAAAACCTACTCGGGATGTTCGCGGAGGGAAAATCCGACACATTGCATGCCATTCAACTTAGCCCTCGCGATCCGGAGTTGGGTATTTGGTACGCCACATTGGCCGCATCCGACATAGGTCTCGGACATTCCGACGATGCGATCACTGACAGCCACCACGCCATCGACGCGGGTTATCGGACTTTTCCAGTCTATTCAAATCTCGCGGCGGCCTGCGCGATGGCGAACCGCATCAACGACGCGAGAGCGGCGGTCGCCGAGGCCCTCAAGCTTAACCCCAAGTACAGCCTCAAATTGATGTCCGAACGCTATCATAAACCTCCTGCGGTCCTTGAAGCCCTTCGCAAGGCGGGGGCGCCTGAGGAATGACCGCGGTTCAAGCCAGCGACGTTGGCTAGGCGAACGGCTGCTATCCCCCAATCGCGACATCCACGACCGCGATCGGGAATGTCCGGTCTACGTCG
>Ga0206860_10261_pt1 | contig 10233 bp, 14 predicted proteins | sample Alteio_BWOrgCont_44_FD_152624 | JGI IMG/M metagenome (GOLD analysis project Ga0206860, IMG submission 152624) | Enriched cells from forest soil in Barre Woods Harvard Forest LTER site, Petersham, Massachusetts, United States -... | ecosystem: Environmental > Terrestrial > Soil > Temperate forest >...
CGGCCAATGCCGCCTCCTTGGCCGGCAAAGCCGATATCGTCTTCGACGCGGTGGATGTCACCACTCTTTCCGGCCTGCGCGCCAAATTTTCGCTGCACCAGGCCTGCGCCTCGGCCCGCATTCCCGTGGTGTCGGCCTATGACCTGGCCTGGCGCCAATACGTGCGCATCTATGATTACCGCGTTGCGGGAGAGCCCCTCGACGGCCGCCTGCCGAAGCTGATGGCCATGGATAATCCCATGCAGGCTCTGGCCTTCATGGTGCCCGCATGGGCCATACCCTATGAGTTGACGGACGAATTGGAGCGCCTGATCGCATATCCAGGCGCCTCGATAAGCCAGCTGGGCTGCACCGCGGACCTGTTCGGGGCGCTTTCCGTCCCCCTTGCCATCGACCTGCTCGCCGGACGCAGGGTGAAAAAGGCCTTTTGCGTGGATCTCAGGGGCAGCATGATTTCGGCGCCCCGGCGTTGGGGCAGCGCCCTGCGCACTTTAGGGCGCTTGGCTCTCCTTCAAATCCGCCTGAACGCCAAGGCCAAAGCGTGACCTTCAGGCGGCTGGATAGGCCCCTCTTTTACGGGGGCTCGGCACTGGGCTTTCTTCTGGCTGTGGCGGGCCTCATATACAACCCATGGCAGGGCCTGCTTCCCCGGGCCGCGGCCAGCCTGTCATTCGCCCTTTCTCTTCTGATCCGTTTCCTGTGGGTCATCGGGCTCTTGCGCTGGAAATTCAATGTGATCCGCAGCCTGCTTTTTGCCGTTCTGTGGACCTGCTTGGTTTGGGCCTGCTGGCACCTAATCGACCCCCTGATTTGGATCCGCGCGGTCGCCTGCATGGGCTTCTGCGGCAGCCTCACCGAAGCCTACAACTTCGGGACGGGCCAGTGGTCCCTGGGAGATTCGCCGTTGCTCAGCAGGCGGCTGCGACGGGATCACGTTCAAGGCATGATCTCCTCCGGACTCACGGGAATTTTTATCTTAAGCTTACCCTTGTGGCTTCCGGTTGGGCGCAGCGACTGGCTGCTGCTGGTCCTGTCACTGTTGGAATGGGGCCGCCTTGCGGAGATGGTATCAAGCCACCGCCGCCTCTACAGGATCGACCATGCTCAAATCTGAACGGAAGTACCAAAAAACGGCGGCCCTTGCCAGCGCTTCGGATCTGGATATTCCCTCGGTCAGCCGGGGCTGGATCATGATCCACCGACCTTGGATGCACCCCTTGGAGAGCCTGCGTTTTCTGAAATTGTGGCGGAAGCTCAAGAAAGAGCTCGACCGGGCTCCCGGCTTGCGTTCTTTTGAATATCGGGTGAGCCTGGCCCCCCTGATGATGGGCATGCACATCGCATGGGAAAGCCACCGGCACGAGATCGCATTTTACCGGAACTCGAGCCACGGCAAGGTCGCTGCCTGGTCCATGAAGGCGACTTTGACGCCCGCTCTCATGCTGCGGCATTACGCGATCAATGGAGAGAAAACCTGGAAACTCCTGGGCGGTTTTGACGCCTACGATGAGGGTATGAAAATCGACGACGGCAGCGTTTGATTGGGATGGCTGATCTTAAATCCGGCAACGAATGGCCAGCGTTTGGCGTGAACTAAGTTTTTATTTTTAAACCCACCACTTTGGCAGCCAAAGCCATTTCTGTGTCAAAGGTCAAAACCAGATCTGCCCCTGCCATGCGGGCGCTGGCCAAGTGGATAGCATCCAGGGATTTTAGACCCGTCAGGTCCGCGACCAGAGCGGCTTGGCGGAATAGTTCTTCTCCCGCCGGCAACAGACGAAAGTGTTTAAGGTCTTTCCGGGCAGCTTCGGTCAAGACCTGATGTTCTTTCGCGGATATCCGGCGTCCATGCAGCGCCCGGCGGAAGACGGAGGCGAGTTCTACGAATACTAAGCCGCTGACCATGCGGGTGTGAGGCTCTTGTAGCAGACGTACCACCTCCTCGGATTCCTTCTCGCGAAAGTAGCGACGAAGCAACGCCGAGGTATCCACATAGATCTTCATCAGCGGGATTGGCGCCGTTCGTCCAATAGGAGCTGACTAAGGCCGCCCTTACCGATGTTTAAAGGCTTAACGCCCTTCCAATACTCAAGCTCATCCTCGGCCGGAGGACGCAGCTCGGCTACGGTCTTACCGTTTCGCGTAATTCGTACCACATCGCCATTTGCGGCAGCATCCACCATGTTCTTGAATTGACTGCGGGCGGCAGTGAAGGAAATGGTTTTCATAGAACCTCCAAGTCTGTACATATAAGTGTACAGAAAGCTAATGCGTATTGCAAGCTCTATGACGCTTCCCTGAGAAAGCGGACACTTTCTCGGCTCTGGTGGTAACAGGCGCCGGCAGTGGGAGGCCCGTTCGATGCGCTTGAGTGGAAAGGGACTAATGCCGATTCGTGGATAGGCTTTTAGTCCTGGCGAGTTTGAGCCGGTTTAGCGACCTAACACAATATCAATGCCGCCCAATAATTGTTCCACATAATAGCCGCTCAGCTTGCCGATGCGCTCGGTAAGCGCTTCTTTATCCAGGGCCGTCAATTGGGATACATTTGCCACGGAGGTCTTGTCCAAACCGCTGATTTTGGCTGTTAGGAGTACGTTGCCGGGGGCATCGGACCATTTTAGGTTGCTCGTCAGTGGAACGCACAACACGGTGGAAATTCGGCTTCGATTTAAAGCGTCCCCTTGCACCACCAAAACCGGACGCCTGAAGCCGGGGCCCGACCCGGCAGGGTCGGCGAGATCGGCCCACCACACTTCGCCTTGTTGCATCACCACTCGTTGCGCTCGGCGACTCGGCGGACGGCGCGGCGGCGGAATGAGTCGTTTTCTTCGCCCACTGCCCAAACGACTTTGTCCATGGCTTCGGTGACCCTGTCTGGGGAGTGCTTGGCCAGGAATTCGGCCAGCGCGCGCGCATAAAGGTTGCTACGCGAAGTTTGGGCTTTTTTGACAAAAGCCTCCGCTTCGGCAAACAGGTCATTGGGAATGGATATAGCCAGCTTCATGTCTTTAGTAATACCATAGGTAATACTTTTTTGTCGAGCAATCTGATTGGGAGGCTGAGACAGTGGCCATCGCACACAAATCTGGTCACCGACCGTTTTCGTAAGGTTTTTAAGGGCTTTAGATGCCTTCGGGACGGGCCGCCTTGACGCACCCCCTGACCCGAAGTATCTTCTTTATCCCTAAGGATTTTTCGGGAGCGCCATGGCAGCCTTGGCCGCAAAAGACCACCTCAGCGAGGTGGTGGGCCTCAAGAACGACATCGTGAACGCGGTCTTCTCCTGCCCCCAGTGCAAGACCGATGTGACCATTTCGCGCTGGCAGGTGCAGGGCGAACTGCCTATCCTGTGCGCCCGTTGCAACAGCCGTTACAAGGTCCGCGGTGAGGTGCTGGTGGACCTTAACCGGCCCATGGACTACTTCCCGGAGCACTGGCAGGACGGTAAGCCCACCCCCCAGGCCACCGGCTACAAGGTGATGGTTGGCCTGGATGCGGTCCAGTTGGCGACGCCCTTGCCCAAGGACTCCTGGACCCTGGTGATGAAGCCGGAATTGGCTCCCAAGCCCGCTCCGGCCCCTGCGGCGGCCGCGCCCGCCGCAGCACCCAGCCCGGCGAAACCGGCTGCGCCCCCAGCTGGACCGGTCCTTTCCCCGGCCCCGGCCGACGGGGAAGCGCCCAAAACCGAACCCTAAGGCGGACTCCGGGGGCATTCCAAACCAGCCTCAAGCATTCCGCCATCCGCAAGGAGCAAACCATGCCCAGCACATTGACTCTCACCGAAGGGACAGCCGCTTTCAAGGAATGGGCCGTGTCCTGCGAGGCCCTGGGCCTCGGCGAGCAGGTCATGATCTTCCGCAAGGGCGGCATCAAGGAAAAGGGGCGGACCTTCACCATGGACCATCCCAGCTTCTTCCTGTACCCCACCTTTGAGCACCAGGATCGCGACAGCATCAAGCCGCGCTGGCACGCCCTGCTGGACCAGGCCCTGGCGGCCAAGCCGGAGCTCGGCGCTGTGCAGGTGAAGTATTGGGCCAAGGTGGACGAGGCCTGGGCCCTGGACAGCATGGCACCCGTGTTCGGGCAGGACGACAACCACATCTACAGCGAGCAGAGCGTCAAGGACCGCTGGGAATGGCAGGGAAGCAAGCCGCTCTGGCTCCTGCTGCTGCGCGTGTACCGCCTCAAGGAGCCTTTGGACCTCGAAGTGCTCGAGGACTACACCGGCTGCAAGAGCTGGATCGACCTGAGCCTGCCGGCCGCGGCCAATGGACTGGCCTGCGAGCCGGTGCTGGACGACGCGGCCTACGCGGCCATGGCGGCCAAGGTGAGGGCCCGGCTTGTATAAGCTAGAGTTCACCAAGTCCGCCCGTACGGTGGAATGTTCCGGACAAAAGACCGTGTTGGAGGCCGCCCAGGAGGCCGGGCTGCCGGACCTGCCCTATTCCTGCCAGGGCGGCACCTGCCGCACCTGCGCGGTGAAGGGCGAGGGCGAGATGGAGACCGAGGAAATGCTCGCCCTGACGCCGGCGGAGATCCTGGCCGGCTGGCGCCTGACCTGCGTGGCTTATCCGCGCGGGGACTGCAAATTCGATTTATAGGGGTAAGCCATGTCGATCTTGAGCAACGAAGAAATACTGCGTTATTCCCGCCACCTCATCATGCCTGAAGTGGGCATGGCCGGTCAGGAGAAGCTTAAGGCCTCCTCGGTCCTGCTCATCGGCGCGGGCGGCCTGGGCTCGCCCTTGGGGATGTACCTGGCCGCGGCCGGCGTGGGCAAGCTCGGCATCATGGACTTCGACGTGGTCGACCACAGCAACCTGCACCGCCAGGTCATCCACGCCACCTCCAGCGTGGGTAGACCTAAGGTGGAGAGCGCCAAGGCGCGCATCGCCGAGATCAACCCCAATGTCGAGGTGCGGACCTACAACGAGGCCGTGAACCGCACGAACATCCTCGGCATCCTGAAGGACTACGACATCGTCATCGACGGGACCGACAACTTCCCCACGCGCTACCTGGTCAACGACGCGGCCGTCATGCTGGGCAAGGCCAACATCTACGGCAGCATCTTCCGCTTCGACGGACAGGTGACGGTCTTCGATCCCAAGCGCGGCGGCCCCTGCTACCGCTGCCTCTACCCCGAGCCCCCGCCCCCGGGCATGGTGCCGAGTTGCGCCGAAGGCGGCGTGCTGGGCGTGCTGCCCGGCAGCGTCGGCCTGCTGCAGGCCACCGAGGCCATCAAGCTCATCATCGGCCAGGGCAAGCCCCTGATCGGGCGCCTGTTGCTGTTCAACGCCCTCGACATGAGCTTCCGGGAGCTCAAGATCCGCCGCGACAAGAACTGCCCCATCTGCGGCGACCATCCGACCATCAAGGAACTGATCGACTACGAGCAGTTCTGCGGCATGGGGCGCGGCAACGAGGAGGCCCATGAGGCCGCCGGCGCGGAGATCGACGCCCTGACCCTGAAGGAATGGGTGGACGCCAAGAAGAAGTTCGTGCTGGTGGACGTGCGCGAGCCTCAGGAATGGGAGATCGCCAAGATCGGCGGCGCCAAGCTCATCCCCCTGGGCCAGCTGCCTGCGCGGGTCAATGAGTTGGACACGGCCGACGAGATCGTCCTGCAGTGCCATCACGGCAGCCGCAGCGCCCGCGCCCAGGCCATCTTGGGCAAGTTCGGCTTCAAGAAGACCTACAATCTCGCCGGCGGCATCGACGCCTGGGCCGTGGACGTGGAACCCGGCATGCCGCGGTATTGAGGATGAAGCAAACGCCCCTCAAAGCCTGGCATGTCAGCCACGGGGCTTCCTTGGTCGATTTCGGCGGCTGGGACATGCCGGTCAGCTACGGCCCCATCGGCCCGGAACACCTGGCCACGCGCAATGAGGCCGGGCTTTTCGACATCGGGCACATGGGCCAGATTCTGGTCTCGGGCCCGCGCGCGCTGGACTATCTTCAGGCCCTGACCACCAACGACGTCTCCCGCCTGGGCGACGGACGCATGCAATACAGCCTCCTGCCCAACGAGGGCGGGGGCCTTTATGACGACATCATCGTCACCCGCCTCTCGCCCCAGCTGTATTACGTGGTCGTCAACGCGTCCAACACGGTGACGGACCTGGCCTGGATGCTTTCCCGCTCCGGGGCCTTCGGCGTCAGCGTGGAGCTGTGGAAGGGGCGCACCCTGCTGGCCCTGCAAGGCCCCCAGGCCCAGAGCCTGCTGCAGCCTCTGGTGTCGGCCCCCCTCGATGCGCTGGCCTACTACCATCTGCGCGAGGACCGGGTCTGCGGCGTGGAGGCCCTGGTTTCGCGCAGCGGCTACACCGGCGAGGACGGCTTCGAGATCAGCCTGCCCGAGGAGTCCGTGGAAAAGGTCTGGCTGACGATCCTGGCCTCCGGCCGAGTCCGTCCCGTTGGCTTGGGCGCCCGCAACACCCTGCGCCTGGAGGCGGCCTATCCGCTCTACGGCCATGAGATCGACGCGGACCACAGCCCCTATGAGGCCGGCCTCGGCTGGGTGATCAAGCCGGACAAGGGCGGGTTCACGGGCAAGGCGGCCATGCTGGCGGCGAAGGCGGCCCCCGCGCGGCGCCTGGCCGGCTTCCGTTTGCTGGACAAGGGCGTGGCGCGCGACGGCTACGCGGTGGTGGACGCCGCCGGGCAGTCCATCGGCCAGGTCACTTCGGGCGCGCCCAGCCCCAGCCTCGACAACGCCTGCATCGGCCTGGCCTATGTGCCGCCGTCCCTCGCCGTGCCGGGAGGGCGCATCAACATCGACGTGCGCGGCCGTTCCCTGGCCGCGGAGGTCGTGAAAACGCCTTTTGTGCCTTCCAAGGTGCGCAAGAACAGTTAAAATGCCCGCGCCGCGTGCCCGCGGCCCGTTTTCCAAAGGACGCCATGCCGACACCCTCAGACCGCCTCTACACCAAGACCCACGAATGGATCAAGTTCGAGGGCGACGGAGCCGTCGTCGGGCTCACCGAGTTCGCGGTGCACGCCATCAAGGACATCGTCTTCCTTGAACTGCCGGAAGCGGGCAGGACCCTGGAGGCCGGCAAGCCCTTCGGCGTCATCGAGAGCGTCAAGGCCGTGTTCGACCTGAACGCCCCCATGGGCGGCAAGGTCGTCTCCGCCAACGACGAAGTGGAATGCGAATTCGCCCCCCTGGCCGAGGACCCCTACGGCAAAGGCTGGCTGCTGAAACTGGCCAATCTGACCGGGGACAAGGCCGCCTTGCTGGACGCCGCGGCCTACGACAAGCACTGCGCCGAGGATCACCACTAGAAAGGTTTTGTCCATGCCCTTTGAGCACCCCTACCTGCCGCAGACGCCCTCGGATGAGGCCGCCATGCTGGCCGCCATCGGCGTTTCGAGCATCGCCGACCTTTTCCAGCACATACCGGCTGAACTGCGTTTGACGGGCAAGCTGGACCTGCCCGACCATCTCACGGAGATGGAGCTCAAGGACGAGTTCCAGGCCCTGGGCAACGCCAACCAGTCCACCGGGCGTTTCGACAACTACCTCGGCGCGGGCGCCTACGAGCACTACAGCCCCAGCGCCGTGCGGCACCTGCTCAGCCGCAGCGAGTTCTACACCAGCTACACCCCCTACCAGCCTGAAATGACCCAGGGCGTGCTGCAGGCCCTGTTCGAGTACCAGAGCTGCGTCTGCTCCCTGACCGGCATGGACGTGAGCAACGCCAGCCTGTACGAGGGCGGCCACGCGCTGGCGGAGGCCTGCCTCATGGCCCACGCCCGCACCGGCCGCAACCGGGTGGTCCTGTCCGCGGGGGTGCACCCCGAAAGCCTGCAGGTCCTGCGCACCTACACCCGCAACCTGGACACCGAGATCGTGGTGGCGCCCCTGGGCGCGGACGGCCGCAGCGACCCGGCCGCCCTGAAGGCCCTGGTCAACGACGCGACCGCGGCCCTGGTCCTGGCCAACCCGAACTTCTTCGGCGTCATCGAGGACGGCGCGCCCTTCGCGGAGATCGCCCACGCCGCCGGCGCCCTCTTCATCATGGCGGTGGAGCCGGTCAGCCTGGCCCTGCTGAAGTCGCCGGGCGAGTGCGGCGCGGACATCGCCTGCGGGGAAGGCCAGAGCCTGGGGATCCCGCTGAGCTACGGCGGCCCCTACCTCGGCTTCCTTGCCGCCAAGATGGAGCTGGTGCGCCAGATGCCGGGGCGCATCTGCGGACAGACCAAGGATAACCGGGGCCAAAGGGCCTTTGTGCTGACCCTGCAGACCCGCGAGCAGCACATCCGCCGCGAGAAGGCCAACAGCAACATCTGCACGAACCAGACCCTGCTGGCCCTGGCCGCCACCATCTACCTCGGCGCCGTCGGCCCCCAGGGCCTGAAGGAAGTCGCGTCCCAGGGCGCGCGCAAGGCCCACTACCTGGCCGCGGAACTCTCCAAGATCAAGGGCGTCAAGGTCCGCTACAGCGCCCCCTGGTTCAACGAGTTCACCCTTGATGTCGGCGTGGACTCGGGCCCGGTGCTGAAGGCCATGCAGGCCAAGGGCATATTGGCCGGGGTGGCCCTGAGTCGCTACTATCCGGACCGCGGCCACGAGATCCTGGTGGCGGTGACCGAGGTGAAGAAGAAGGCCAAATTGGACCGTTATGCCGCGGCCCTGCGCGAAGCTCTGGCTTAAAGGAAAACCATGTCCGAAGAAAAGCTGATCTTCGAAAAAAGCGCGCCGGGGCGGAGGGCCGCGACCTTTCCGGCCCTGGACGTCCCCGCCCAGCCCGTGGACGAGTGGCTGCCCAAAGAGGCGCGCCGGGGCACGTCCCTGGGCCTGCCTGAGGTCAGCGAGCAGGACCTGGTGCGCCATTACACTCGCCTGAGCCAGCGCAACATCGGCATCGACACCCAGATCTACCCCTTGGGCTCCTGCACCATGAAGTACAACCCCAAGGTCAACGAGGACGTGGCCGGACGCGACGGCTTCCGCAACATCCACCCCCTGCAGCCCGACAGCACCGTGCAGGGCGCCCTGCAGGTGCTCTGGGAGATGGAACACTGGCTCTCCGAGATCAGCGGCATGCCCGCCATCTGCCTCCAGCCCAGCGCCGGGGCCCAGGGCGAATTGACCGCCCTCCTGGTGTGCAAGGCCTACCATGACAGCCGCGGCCGGCGTCCGCGCAAGGTGCTGGTGCCCGACAGCAGCCACGGCACCAACCCGGCTTCCGCGGCCTATTGCGGCTACACCGTGGAGACCGTCAAGAGCCTGCCCGACGGCACCGTGGACCTCGAGGACCTCAGGCCGCGCATCACCGCGGACGTGGCCTGCCTGATGATGACCAACCCCAACACGGTGGGCATCTTCGAGAAGGACATCAAGCTCATCGCCGGCTGGCTGCACGCCGTGGACGCCCAGCTCTACTACGACGGCGCCAACCTCAACGCCATCTGCGCCGTGGCCCGGCCGGGCGACATGGGCTGCGACATGATGCACTTCAACGTGCACAAGACCTTCTCCACCCCCCACGGCGGCGGCGGCCCGGGCGCGGGCCCCATCGGCGTGAAGGAGCACCTGCGCCCCTTCCTCCCGGTGCCGCGCGTGCGCCGCTCCGAAAGCGGCGTGTTCAGCCTGGACGAGGGCGAGGCCAAAAGCATCGGCCGCGTGCGCCACTTCACGGGCAATTTCGGCATCCTCCTGAGGGGCCTGGTCTACCTGAAGTCCTTCGGCGGCGACGGCCTGCCCGAGATCGCGCGCCGGGCCGTGCTCAACGCCAACTACCTGCTGGCCCTGCTCAAGGGGAGCTTCCACGCGCCCTACGGCGAGCGTTGCATGCACGAATTCGTGCTGAGCGTGGCGGACCGCAAGAAGCAGAAGGGCGTCGGCGCCCTGGACTTCGCCAAGCGCCTTGCCGACTACGGCTACCACGCCCCCACCATCTATTTCCCGCTCATCGTGCCCGAAGCCATGATGCTCGAGCCCGTGGAGACCGAGGCCAAGGAAACCCTCGACGAGCTGGCCGCGGTCCTGCTCAAGATCGACGCCGAGGACCCGGATCTGCTCCACAAGGCGCCCGTGAACACGCCCGTGGGGCGCCTGGACGAGGTCAACGCCGCGCGCAACCCGGTCCTGCGATGGAAGCCGGCGGCTTGATCCCTGGCGCCAGGGAAGGGGCCGCGCCGCGCTTCATCGACGACGGCCCCCGAGCCGGCGCCGAGAACATGGCCCGCGACCTGGCCCTCCTGGAGCGCGCCATCGCCGGT
>Ga0206860_10254_pt1 | contig 10206 bp, 7 predicted proteins | sample Alteio_BWOrgCont_44_FD_152624 | JGI IMG/M metagenome (GOLD analysis project Ga0206860, IMG submission 152624) | Enriched cells from forest soil in Barre Woods Harvard Forest LTER site, Petersham, Massachusetts, United States -... | ecosystem: Environmental > Terrestrial > Soil > Temperate forest >...
ATTACTTCATATTCGGCTCTGTCTCGAACTACATCGGTAATACGAATTACTCGTTCGGCACGAATATTGTGTACATTGGCGGCGCCGCTGTGACACTGGGCACCAATATCTTGTTCATCTCCAGCCCTAGCGCATCCACGAATGACCTCGGGACCAACACAACTGTCACCACGACTAGCACGACAAACTCGACAAACTACACTTTTGTCGCCAACACCCTGAACGTTACCACAGTGTCAAACACAACAGGGCCGGGTTCGTGGGCCATCTATAACTTGGGCACGAAAGCCCTCACGGCGATTCCCACCAATGTCTATTTTGACATCCACACCGACCTCGTTTACGACGACGGAACCAACGCCGCCTATACGCACGGTGAAAACATCAAACACGACGGCGAGATTCAATACGGAACGACTGACGAAATCAGGACTCTGGTATTCAGCAACGCCACCATGAACATTAAACTGGCTGGCTATGCTCATGGTCATCTGGTGCCCGTTACTCTGAGCGGGACTGGAACGGACGTCGTTCACTCCCAGGATTATAACTGGACCGGCTCGGGTTCCGGCGTCATCTCCAACACCGTCCCCACCGTCATTGCCGGCGATATCAGCGAGCAATACTTCAAGCTGCTGAAGTAATAACATCGCATTCACATTGATTCATGGCGGGGCAGTCCCGAAGTTTTTGGGACTGCCTCGCTTTTTTTGCAGACATCAATTCCGCGATCAAGCAATGTTATCTAAATGAAATCCAAAATATTAGCGTATTTGGCCTGCTTGGTGACTGTCGGCTTTATCGCGGTGTCCGCTTCGGCGGCGCCCATCCGTGTGGTGGTCTGGGATGAACGGGAAGCGGCCCAAAAAACCGCTTACGGCGGTTTTCTCGGCGATACCCTCGCAGCTTACCTGGCCAAACAGCCGGGCCTGACGGTCAAATCGGTCGGGTTGGATGATCCCGACCAGGGCCTTTCCGACGACGTGCTGGATCATTGCGATGTCCTGATTTGGTGGGGCCACGAGCGGCATGCGGCGGTTTCGTACGCGCATGTCAATGCGATTTTGGAACGCCTGAAACAAGGCCGGCTCGGGTTTATTGCTTTGCATTCCGCCCATTGGTCCAGGCCTTTCATCGCAGCGATGAGTACCCGGGCGGTGGATGACGCGCTGGAAAGCGTTCCTTTTTCGGAGCGGAGCAAAATTAACGTGGTCAAAATCCCCGCCAAATTCGCCCTGACCGGGCCGGACGATCCGGTGACGCCGTCGTTCCGGCGCTTCAAGGCGGCGGACGGCACCGACACGCTGGAAATTCATATGCCCGCGTGCGTTTTTTCCTATGTCAGGGCCGAGGGGAAGCCGAGCCACATCAAAACGTTGCTGCCAGAACATCCGATCGCGCAGGGCATTCCGGCCACATTCGACATCCCGCAAACGGAAGTCTATTCCGGTACGTTTTCCGTGCCGAAACCGGACGCGCTGATTTTTAAGGAGGACTGGGATGACGGCCATACTTTTACCAGCGGCTGCGCTTGGCGGGTCGAAAAGGGCAGGGTGTTTTACTTCCGTCCAGGCCACGAAATTTATCCGATTTACAAAGAGGAATATCCGTTGAAGATTGTTGAAAATGCCGTGCATTGGGTGCAACCGTACGTGCGCTGGAGCGACCGCAGGCATTGACTATATGAGGACACTCAGCCAGCATGCAGGCATGAAGAAGATGGCTGTTGCCATTGTCACGCTGCTGGCGTTGGTTGGCACGTGGACGCAATGCCTCGCTCAAGACGAAGGGGCTCCTCCGCCTGCGCCTGGGGCGGCGTTACTATCGAGTGACCAGTTGGATCAGATATTGGGACCCATTGCGCTTTATCCCGATGCACTTATCGGCGTCATCCTGCCTGCCTCAACTCAACCTTCGCAAATCGTGCTGGCGGACCGCTACGTGGGCGAAGGCGGCGATCCCAGCCAAATCCCGCAGCAACCCTGGGACGCGAGTGTGCAGGGCTTGGCGCATTACCCGACTGTTTTGAAATGGATGGATGACAATCTCGCCTGGACGACGGAACTTGGGCAGGCGTTTCTCAACCAGCAAGCCGATGTGATGGATTCCGTTCAACGCCTGCGCGCCAAGGCCCAGGCTTTGGGCAACCTGCAAAGCACACCGCAGGAAAATGTGGAGAGCGATGACGGCACAATCGACATCAACCCGGTTGATCCGAACGAAATTTATGTGCCGGATTATTCGGCCGACGCTATTTTTTATCAACCGGGCGTGTATTGCACCTTCGGGATCGGTTTTCCCATCGGGCTGTGGTTGGGTTTTGATTGGGACTGGCATCATCATCATTTGATCACCTGGGGGCCGGGTCATTGGCGTCCAGGGAACTGGTGGCATAGTTCGCCGGCCGAGCGGCGCACGGCAATCGTCGGCGACGCGAATCTGTGGCGACCCAGGACGCGGTCGGCTTCAGTTGTCGTTGCCGGTGGAGACCGCGGTTATGAAAGAGGCGCAGTTTCCCGTTCATATGTTGTACCCAGGCCCATGGTGCCACGGGGAATGACATCCGGATTTACCACAATCGGCCGGGGCACGGAAACATCGCGCCCGGCGGTGTCGCCCGGGGTGACTGTCATAGGCCGGTCGGAACCGGCGCGCCCGGTCGAAAGAAGCGAACCGTCTGAAAGCGCATTCGGCGGCTCGCAAAGCGCGAGTCAAGTCCGTGAATCCAGTTCCCGCGGCCAGGAGAGCCGGAGCGTCAGCTTCGGATCATCCCGATCCGGAGGATCTTCAGGCCGGCGTTGAGACCAATATGAAATCCCTCGTTTTCAAATCCGTCCGTTGCGCCTGCGTGTGCGGGGCGCTGCTGTTTAGCCTGGCGACGCAGCCGCAGGCATTGGCCGCGCCGCAGGAGCATTTTGCCGGGCCGGAAATGGCCGTGAAGGCTTTGACCGCCGCGGTTGAGTCGAAAGACACCAATGCGCTGGACGCGATTTTTGGGCCGGAACTGCATCATCTCGTTTCGACCGACGCCGTTCAGGCCAGCAACAGGTTCGCCATTTTTGCGCGGCGGATTTCAGAGAAGGTGTCATTGATACGGCCATCGGACGACCGGGTGATTTTGGAAATTGGCAATGATGCCTGGCCGTTTCCCATTCCGCTGGTGCGGCGTGATGGCCAATGGTCGTTCGATACCAAGGCCGGCGAGGAGGAAATTATTAACCGCCGGATTGGCATGAACGAATTAGGGGCGATTCGTGTTTGCCACACCTACGTTCTGGCCCAGCGCGAATATGCCGGCGAAGCTCACGATGGTGATGAAGTGTTGCAATACGCTCAAAACTTGCGCAGCAACCCCGGCAAACATGACGGCCTTTACTGGCACGCCGCGGAGGGGGAAGAGATCAGTCCATTTGGGCCGCTGATTGCGGAAGCGCATAGCGAAGGCTACCAAAAAACATCCAAGATCATGAACAGCCCCCGGGTGCCGTACCACGGCTATTATTTTAAAATCCTGACGCGGCAAGGCCGGCATGCTCCCGGCGGAAAATATAATTATATCATCAACGGCCGCATGATTGCCGGGTTCGCGCTGGTGGCGTGGCCGGCGGAATGGGGCAACTCGGGATTCATGACTTTCATCGTCAATCAGCAGGGCAAGGTTTATGAAAAATGCCTCGGGTCCAGGACGGCGGCGATTGCCGCGGCCATGACCACCTACGATCCTGATCCGACTTGGAAATTGACCCGGGAGCCTTGAAACTCCCTCCCTTGCGCCGCGCCGCGCCCTGTCCTACCTTTCTCGCGAATGCCTACATTGCTTGAAAAAATCCAAGCCAGCGCCGCCGCCCGCCTTGTTCTGCCCGCGCAGACCCATCCCCGCGCGGACTTGGCTCGGTTCAGGAATTTTCTCAAGGTCGAAACGCATCGCCTGAAGATTGTGCACCGGGGCGGGGGAGGAGGCCGCGAAGTTTGCCAGGCCCGCTCCGCAATTATTGACTTGTTGCTGCGTTATATTTTGGAAGGAGTCAAAAATGCCGCGCCGCCCCCGGACAACGCGCTGTGGCCCGTTTTCGCGCTGGTGGCCACCGGCGGTTATGGCCGCGCCGAACTCAATCCGCATAGTGACATCGACATCATGTTCCTGCACGAAAGCGACATGGTGACCCAGGGCAAGGCCCAGCCGGCGCTGGCCATCCTGGTGGACGGGCTGCTCTACACGCTGTGGGATTTGGGTTTCAAGGTGGGGCACTCGGTCCGTTCCGTGGAGGATTGCGTCAAGGTCGCTAATAGCGATATGCAGTCCAAAACGTCCCTGATCGAAGCACGGCTCATCAGCGGGGACGAGAATCTATTCGACAGTTTTGCGCGCAACCTTGTGGCCCGGTGCGTCGTCGGGTTTGAGAACGATTACATCAAGGCGCGGGTGGAGGACCAGGCGGCCCGCCGGGCCAAATACGGCAATTCCGCCTGCATGCAGGAGCCCAACATCAAGAATGGTTGCGGCGGCTTGCGCGATTATCAAAACCTGCTGTGGATGGCTTACTTCAAACATCGCACCCGTTCGCTGGCTGAATTGGAAAAAAAGGAAATGATCAGCGCCAGCGAACGCAAGCAATTGAAAACCGCCTACAGTTTTCTGCTCCGTGTCCGCACGGAGTTGCACTATTATCTCGATCGCCCCGCTGACATCCTGGCCAAAAGCCTGCAACCGTCCGTGGCTTTGAACCTCGGCTGGCATGAACGTTCCGCCGGCAAGCGCCTGGAACTTTTCATGGGAGAATTTTACACCCACAGCCGCAACATTGATTTGATCACCCGCACCATTGAACAACGGTTGGCCCTGTTTCCGCCCCCCGCCCAACGCCTGTTCTCCTTGAGCAGGCTTTTCCGTTCCAAGACCGTGCGCAAGAGCGAGCCGTCGGTTGATGGCTTGAACTTTGTCGATGGCGAAATCCGTCCCGTCTCGTCGTCTATTTTTCGGGACAGCCCCAAGCGTCTCATGCGTGTTTTTCTGCACGCCCAACAGCGGGGGCTCAAGCTGCATCCGGACCTGGCCCAGTTGATCCGCAACCAATTATCGCTGGTGGACAACGCCTTTTTGCGCGACCCGCATGTGCGTGAAACTTTTTTGGAAATCCTCGACCAGCGCGGCAATGTCGCCCCGGTTCTCCGCACCATGCACGAAGTCGGGTTCCTGGGAAAATTTCTGCCCGAATTCGGCCGGCTGACCTGCCTGGTGCAGCATGAGTTCTACCATCAATACACCGCGGACGAACACACCCTCTTTTGCATCGAAAAACTGGACCAGGTTTGGAACGCCAAAACCCCGCCCTTCAGTAATTACACGGAAATGTTTCGCAGCGTCGAAACCCCTTTTCTTCTTTACCTGGCGCTGCTTCTGCACGACTCGGGCAAGGCTTATCGCACTGGCCGTCATGAAGAAATCGGGGGCAAGGTCGCCCTGAGCGTGTCGCGCCGCCTCGGCCTGGATGGCGCCAAAACTCACACCCTGCGCCTGGTCATCGAGAACCATCTGATCATGGCCCAAATATCGCAACGCCGCGACCTGGATGACGCCACCGTCATCAACACCTTCGCCCGCCGGATTCAGAGCGTGCAGAATCTGGTGATGCTCACTCTCCACACCTTCGCCGATTCGACGGGCACGAGTGATCAACTGTGGAATGGTTTCAAGGACGCTGTCTTGTGGCAGTTGTATCAGAGGACCCGGCGCGTGTTGGCCGGCGGTACCGAATTTCTCCTGGCCGAGGCCCGCCAGCGCGAACTGCTGGTTGATGAAGTCCAGCGCATGGCCCCGCAGACATTTGATCCGGCGGAAATCCAGGCCCACTTTAACAACGTCCCCGCCCGTTATCTTCAAATCAGCGACGCCCGGGAAATCCTGCGGGACGTCACCCACGTCCATCGTTTCATCCAATTGCAATTGTCCGAAAGCGAAGACAACGCGCTGGCCCCCGTCATTTCCTGGCACAATGAGCCCGATCGCGGTTACACCACCGTCACTCTCTGCACCTGGGACCGCGAACGTCTTTTCAGCCAGATCACCGGTTGCCTGACCGCGGCGGACCTGAACATTTTAAATGCCGAAATCCTGACCCGTTACGACGGCGTCATACTGGACACGTTTTACGTGACGGATGCGAGGACCGGTCTTTTGGCCCATCGCGAAGAACGGGAGAAATTTGAAAACCTCGTGCAGAAAGTCCTGACCGGCGCAACCATCGACCTGCCCGCCTTGATCGCCAAAGCCAAAACCACGCCGTCGCTTTACAAATCGATCGACGGCGAACGCATCCCGACCGTCATCACCCTGGACAACGCCACCTCGGACATTCGCACTATTATTGACATTCAAACCGAGGACCGGCCGGGATTGCTGTACGATATTTCCCAGGCGCTGACGGCCTTGAACGTGAACGTCTATCTCGCGAAAATTTCGACGGAAAAAGGCGCGGCCATGGACAGTTTCTACGCCACCGAGCATAACGGCTCGAAAATCCTCGATCCCGACCGCGAAACAGCCATCCAGCAACTGCTCCGCAAAGCCGCCCAGCATGGGATGTAATTCCCCAGGTTTACGCCGGATTTGGCTTGTATTTTCTTTGTGCGAGCGTAGCATGCGTAAAGGTGCATTGTGCTAAAGAGCGTGTCACACACAACCGCTCCAACCAACATGAAGCGGATTATCTGGCAGTTAATAATCATTGTTACCGTGGCGTTCCGCGTTTCTGCCCATACCCCGCTCGAATTTTTTACCAATCAGGCTAATGCACTGCTGCAAGCGGGCTTTGGCTTTGGGGTGACAAATATCCCAGTCTATTCGACGACTAACCCGGCCATTGTTTACAATGCGTCGATCCATTACGCGCTCCAGTCAGCCGCCAATGCGTATGACGCAACAACGCCTGCAACAAATTTCCCGTCGGTGTTTCGCCCTCTTTTTTCTTGGCAGACCAACACTTTGTATGTGGTTGGTTATTCCTGTGTGACGACTGATTTCTATGCGCAAATCGGCCAGGGGTTCAAGGCCTTAACTGATCCGACGATCACCTCAAACGACAACGTCTGGGGAATTCCATGGGTGGTTGGCACCAAAGGCCAAATTCCCGCGTTTAATGAATACTGCTATTCCACCGCGGTCGCGGTGGAGCGGCAAATCCAGTTTGTTCGCAACCCGCTGGGCAACGGACTTTATGCGACCAACAGACCGCCGCAGTACACCAACCAATTCTATCTCATGGCGATTTCCAACATTTTTGGAGCCGAAGTCTGGAATTTTTATCCGACAACCTTCACCAACAGCGTTACACTCATCGTCTCTAATCACATTTCGATAACTATTACCAACAACTACTATTATTGGACGAACATACTATTCAACACGGCCTCAAATTGGTCGATTGATTCATGGCCAGCTTGCGGCTTCATGATTCCATTACTCAAGAACGTAATTTCATTGCCGTATTCGTATTGGTCTGAGTCCACTGAACAATTTGTCAGTCTAAGCAACACGAACCCCACCAACAATGTGTTTCTGCCAAGCGACCTTCAGCAAACGGGGTGGCCCGTCCACGAATGGACGCTGAACATCACCAATAATCTTATGTACGCATTGATCGATAACGGGACGGGCCGCGTTTTGGATTTCGTCAATTTGGGAGCTTTTGGCAGCTCGCTAAATATCAACCAAGCATTGCTCAATGATACAGAATCCTCCGATCCGCAGATTCCTTATGATAACATGTGGACTGTGGCTCCTGCCGACGATGAGTCGAATTCTCCCATGTCAGCCGGAATGCTCAATCAAATTGACATGGGGATCCCGCAAAATGTGGAATTTCTTCTTTCGCTTCGCGGAATTGGGCAAGATTACCCCGACTATGTCAAAATCTTTTCTGATCCCTACACCGCTTCCGCATACTTCATTCAGAGCTGTTCCTGGCAAGCCGCCAATCCGATGGTTCACTACACTGTCGAAGATCTTACTAATCCTGAATTCAATCAGGACATTCAAGACGTTCCGTTCAGCCAGAACTTCCCTCTGAATTTCGGCCCAGCTCTTGCCGATTCAATGTATGATGGTACGGTTTGCAGTTTGGGTGAAGTCAATCCCGATTACAATTCCGGCGCGGTGGAAAATTTTGGGTATAATTTGACTGGCGGCTTGTTTCAAATCGAATTTGCCGGAGCAACCAATTTGCCTTATGAGGTGTGGGCTTCAACAAATGTCCTAGACTGGTGTCAGATTGGAACCGTGACGCAGCCATCGCCGGGTGAGTTTCAGTTCCAGGATCCAGCCGCAACGAATTATTCTGCTCGCTATTATCAAGTGCGATTGCCGTAATCAGACACAAAATGTAACAACGGGTGTTGACACTTTCAGTCTGCTTGGATTATTAGTTCACCCTTATGTCTAATATCAAAGATCTGACTGTAGCTCAACTGAAGCAAGCCATCGAAATCCGTGAACAAATTGAAATCCTGCAAGCGCAACTCGCCTACATCGGCAACGGCAGGGTTGGACGGCCACCCTCAGCCAAGGCGGCCAAGCTCGGGAAACGACGCATGTCGGCCGCGGGCCGCGCTCGCATTGCCGCCGCCGCCAAGGCGAGATGGGCCAACTTCAGGCGCGGAGCCAAGGCAGTCAAGCCTGCCAAGGTAACCAGGAAGAAGAAACGCTTTAACGCCGCCGCCAGAGCCAAATTAAGCGCCGCTGCCAAAGCCCGATGGGCCAAGGCCAAAGCCTCCGGAAAAAAAGCGCTGTAGAAACTAATTCGAGTCTAATCTGGCAGATTCAGTACTGACTCACTTATTGCACGAGTGCTTTGGGCTGATGACTGAGTCAGTCTTGCCTTTTTCAAATTCGTCCCAAGTGGGTGACATGCCGCGAAGTTTGCCGACGATTTTTGCGAATGTCTCGATGACATAATCAATGTCTTCTTCGGTATTATCCTTGCCGGGTGACATGATAACGGCGCTTTGGGCCAGGGTGTGAGGCAGGCCGATCGCGCTTAAAACGTGGGAGACTTTGAGTGATTTGCTGACGCAACCGGTCGCGCCCGCCACGGCGATGCCGTGCATGTCGCACAGTAACACCTGGCTTTCGCCTTCGATAAACTCGGTGGAAATATTCAGGTTCGTCGGAACCCGTTTGGGTCCCGGCTCGGGGCCGTTCAACTGCAAGAAGGGAATCCGGGCTTTGAGCCCGGCCCAAAGCCGCTTTTGCAAATGGAGGCAATGCGCGCTCCATTGCGCCCCGTCGCGCCGGGCAATTTCGGCGGCGACACCGGCGCCGACAATGGCCGGCACATTTTCAATGCCGGCGCGCCCGCCGTTTTCCTGCGCGCCGCCGTGCAGGAGACTGGTGAGGCGCGCCCGCCGATTGCGATAGAGCACGCCGACGCCCTTGGGCCCATGGAAACGATGGGGCGAGAACGAAAGAAGGTTCGCACCCAATTCCTGCACATCGATGGGCAGCCATCCCGCGCCCGCTTCGGCATCAACATAAAAAGCAACGCCTGCCTGGCCGGCCACGGCGCTGATTTCCTGGATGGGTTCAATCGTGCCGATATCATGATTGACAAGGTGGACGGCGATTAAAATGGTCTTGTCCGTAATAGCGGCGCGCACGTCGGCGGGATCAATGAATCCCTGGCGGTCAACCTTGACGCGGGTGCAGGTGAAGCCGTGTTTCTCAAGGAACTCGGTGGAGTGAATCACCGCCGGATGTTCGGTCTGGCTGATGACGATATGATTGCCCCGGCGCTGGCCGGCAAAGGCCGCTCCCTTGATCGCCAGATTGGCCGATTCCGTGCCATCAGAAGTGAAGATGATGTCTTCGGCGGATTCAGCCCGGATCAAGGCGGCAATTTGCGCGCGGGCGGCGGCCACGGCTTCGCGCGCCCGCAAGCCATATTGATGTAAAGAAGAAGGATTGCCGAAGTTCCCGGCAAAGAACGGGCGCATGGCTTCGAACACCTCCGGCAAGACGGGGGTGGCGGATTGGTGGTCGAGATAAACCTGTCGCATGTCGATCTGTGCAAAAGGTAAGCCACCGCTGGATGAGGGTCAACGTCACTTACAGTTATTTCTGGCAAATAACAAGCCCGTGGTTTAAGCTATTGGGCATGGCGACGCTGAAAGCACATTTTGACGGCAAGGCTTTGATTCCTGATGAACCAGTGG
>Ga0206860_10262_pt1 | contig 10187 bp, 10 predicted proteins | sample Alteio_BWOrgCont_44_FD_152624 | JGI IMG/M metagenome (GOLD analysis project Ga0206860, IMG submission 152624) | Enriched cells from forest soil in Barre Woods Harvard Forest LTER site, Petersham, Massachusetts, United States -... | ecosystem: Environmental > Terrestrial > Soil > Temperate forest >...
ATGCTGACCGCCATGGGTATCACGCGCATTCCCATCCTGCTTAGGATCATCCATATCAGGCGCGTGCCGCGCAATGTGATGAACGGTATTGTCGCGCTGCCGATTGTATTATTATGCGCGAAAATGGTGGCCTATAGCCTGCCGGGTATCCTAAATGCTTATACGCATTTTTTCGCCAACCATCCCGATTTCTATCAGTCCATGCTCGCGCAAAGCGAAAAACCGGCATTGATTTTTATCGGGCGCGAGGAGGAGGCGGAAAGCAAGTACCGCTGGGTGGCTTTCACGAATCCGCCGCGCGATAGCTCCGAAGTGATTTTCGCCGTTGATCGCGGTAATGCCGAAGATATTCAGCTTGCCGCCACCTACCCTGATCGTCATGCCTATGTTGAGATGCAGGGTACCATCGTTCCCCTTGAAGTGCTGACCGCACCATGATGCCGCTGCATGAATTTCACGAAAAAACCGCGCCCTATGCACTCATTATCGGCGTGTATAATGAAGGCGCTAAATTCACCCGCCAGCTTCAGGCGCTGCAACCGTATCGCCACCTCGTTGATATTATTATTGCCGATGGCAATAGCACCGACGGCGCCACTTCGCCCGAAGCGCTGCGTACGCAAGCGCGACGTTTACTTATCAACCAAAGTGGCATCCGGGGATTAAGTGTTCAATATCGCATTGCCCTGTACTATGCGCTGGAGCAAGGATACGCGGGCGTCATCATGATGGATGGCAACGGCAAGGACGGGGTGGACGCCATTCCACGGTTCGTCGCCGCATTAAACGAGGGCATGGATTTTGTGCAAGGCTCACGCTTCATGCCGGGCGGGCAGCATCGCAACACGCCACTGGATCGCGTCATCGGTATCCGTTTTATTTTCAATCCAATCATGAATCTCGCCAGCGGGTTTTCCTATAGCGACGCCATGAACGGATTTAAGGCATGCAGCGCGCGTTTCCTGCGCGATCCAAGAGTGCACCCGTTTCGCGAATGCTTTGTACGTTATAGTTTGCAATATTATTTCAATTACATCGCACCCAGACTTGGCATTCCCATCGCCCAGATCCCGGTATCGCGCTGCTATCATGAGGAAAATACTCCACATAGCAAAATCATCGGCGTACGCTCACGCCTGAGCATTCTGCTGGAATTGTTTAATACGGTGACGGGGCGCTATAATCCCCCTTGCGAGAAAAATGATCTTTAGGCTATAAAGCGGATCATGCGTAATGTCCTGAAACATTGCTATCCGCTTTTATTGCTCACAGCGTTACTGCTCAACGCCACTGTTCCGTTTTTTGCGGTAAACAACTTTAGTTCTGCACAAATCCAGCAAGCACCCGCTGGGTTTGGCGACCGCATTCTCATCTGTACCGGTAATAGTTTCAAATGGGTGAAGCTTGCCGACCTTAGGAGCGGTAAGGAAAAACCGCAAAACCACAGCGGTATCAAATGCCCGCACTGCAACGCCGTGCGCGATGTCGCCAACGCTCTGCCGGATATTCTTGCCAGGGGATCATATTCGCGTATTGCGCATGAACAGGTGCGTTTGGTCTACAGCGCACCCATCCACGATTTCCATCTCACCCCCACCCATCACGTACGTGCTCCACCCCTGTCCTTCATCGCCTAATTGACACCTGTTTTTAATGCACTGCCTTGCGCGCCGTGCTTTCACGTCATTTGATGAAGGATTATATATGAAACACCCTGTTAAATTGGCGGCCCTGGCTGCCCTGTTCACCCTTGCTGCGTCTGAAAGTTTCGCCTGTGCCTGTGGGTGCGGTGTCTTCGATGTAGGCACCAGCGCGATGCTACCTACTGGGACAGGCGGCATGGCATTTATCGAATATGATTTTATGAACCAGAATCGAAACTGGAGCGGCACCTCGCGCACATCGGCGGCGGACAATACTGATAAGGATATTAAAACCAATTTTATTACCGTCGGCGGCGAATACATGTTCAACCGCTCCTGGGGAGTGCAGGTCGACGTGCCCTATTGGGCGCGCCATTTCACCACCGATACGGGCGGTGGAAATATTCAACAGTTCGATCATAGCGCCTTCGGTGACGTGCGCTTAAAAGGCGTCTATTCCGGCTTTTCCGGCGATATGAGCACCGGCCTGACCTTCGGTGTCAAACTCCCCACCGGCGATTACAAATATGCCAATTTCGATCGCGATACGGAAATTGGTGCCGGCAGCACCGATATATTGCTTGGTGCGTATCATATGGGGTACCTCGCTGGCGATTTTAACTGGTTCGCCAACCTGCAATACGACCAACCGGTATTGATCCAAGCCGGATACCGTCCCGGCGCTGAAATCAACACCGTCGCCGGTATCTACTATCATGGCTGGAGTGTTGGCGGTGTGCAGATCGCTCCGATAGCGCAGATCATCGACTCCGAACGCCTGCAAGATCGCGGCACCCAAGCCAATCCCGAAGGCAGCGGCTATCAGCGCGTACTGCTATCGCCTGGCCTGGAAGTAGATGTTTCCACCATCCGCATCTATGCCGATGTTGCCATCCCCGTTTATCAAAATGTGAGAGGCAATCAGCTGATCTCCGGAGAATTATTCAAGATCAATATCAGCCGTAAATTTTAGCGGTAGCGTCTTATAACGTGCTCTAATCAATTAAAAATTAACGTTTATTAACTAAAATAGGACCAGAAAGAGGCCTTATGAAACTTTATGGCATCGCCATTGCCGCCGTACCCCAAAATGGGAATGAGCATCTCATTCATCTGACATGCACACCTATCGCCGTGTCCGATGACAACCCGAAAGCATTTGAAACATTGGATAACTTCGTCTTTAAAACTAAATTCGACTCCACGAACACCGAACAAATCGCCGATAGCTTTATAAAAGTCAGTAAACTCATCGATAAGGTTATCAAGCTTCAAAAGGCCAGTCTTAAGACTCTGCCATACCGTCCGGTAGCACTGGAGATCGGTGAAGATAGACGCAGGCCGGTGAACGGCGAAGCGCTATATGTACATTTATTCGGCAAAAGAGCCCACCGGCCTTTGGAGACGGAAGAAGATATACAGGCCGCCGCCGAAAAAAAGATAATTGAAGAGCTTAAGTGTGGCGAGCCTGAAGCTCTGGGGGAAAAACTGGTTCAAACCTGTAAACAAGACAAAGTACGTTTTAAGTCCTATATGGACAAGATCGCAGAGCAAATACGGCATAAGGAAGCGGGAATCGCGCTGGCTGAAAATACGAGGCTGGATGTTTCAACGCTGGAACATTACCCTGCATTTAAGCGGGCATGCTACAACCTCTCCAAATCGCTGGATCAATGCTCCATACGCTGGGGTAGTTTCGGCACAAGGGGAAAAGAGACAGGCCCAGTGCAAGAACCATTAGATCGCAGGCTTATCCAAATAAAAGGCGCTCTCAACCGGAAAGAACCGGGAGCACATGAAGCACTTATAGAGGTGGCGGAAAACCAGGGGGGTATCGCTGCTCAGGGTAACAGCAATACATTTATTATGGGCTGCTCCATACCCGGCTACGCTAAAGACAATGCTGAGGGTGAAGAACTGCGAAATACCTACCCTAGATTTTCTTTTTATTATTTGCATCCCGACTATGAGGCGGCCTTTCATCGGGTGTATGAGAAGACGCGCAAGAAGAATTGCGACTATACACGATGGATGCAATTGCCGTTGGATACGCCGCGTCCGTTTTTTACCTCCCCGTGCGCCTGGATGGTCAATGACCAGCTGGAAATCGCCAGAGGCGTTAGGCCTCCGGAAAAGTTTGAAGATGATGCGGAGGGACGCAAGAACATTATCGACGGCGCGCGTGAAGTCGCTCAGGAGAAAATGTCGAATACAGCGGGTGAAAAACGTTGGAGAACGCACACCCACACAACCACTGAAAAAACGCAAGTGCATCGTTAGAAATGGTGCTGCTTAGGTGAATCGAACACCCGACCCCGTCATTACCAATGACGTGCTCTACCACTGAGCTAAAGCAGCGTATATATACGACCGGCGGTCTACATACCGGCAATCGGCGGCAAGTGCAAGAAAAGCTTTAATCGGGGGCCTGATTAATTTGAAAGCGGGCAAGGACACATTCGCTTTATATTGATATATAAGAAAAATCAGGAGCCTTGCTTTGCTTTCTGCTGCGCACATTCAAAGTTCCAGGCATGCTTCACCATATCGTCAACGGTCGTATATTGCGGGCGCCATCTCAGCATCTTTTTTGCTTTTTCGGCCGAAGCGACTAAGCGCTGCGGATCGCCGGGACGTCTTGGACCATAGCTCCTTGGTACCGGACGGCCGGCAACACGCTCTACCGTTTTGATTACCTGCTCCACACTGAACCCAGCGCCGTTACCTAAATTAAACACCGTGGTTTTACCTTCTTCCCACAGATATTCGAGTGCCAGCATATGCGCGGCGGCCAGATCATCCACATGCACATAATCGCGAATGCACGTGCCATCGGGCGTGTCGTAATCATTGCCAAATACGGTAAGGGGTGGTCGTGTTTCAAGCGCGGCGCCAATGGCCAGCGGAATCAAGTGGGTTTCAGGCTCGTGGCGCTCACCGATGCGCGATTGCGGATCGGCGCCGGCCGCATTGAAATAACGCAGGCTTACGCTGCGAAGCCCATAAGCGCGATCAAAATCCTGCAATATATTTTCTACAAACCACTTGCTGCGGCCATACGGATTGATCGGATTGCAGGGGTGATATTCATCAATAGGCGTTTGATTAGGGGTGCCGTACACGGCTGCGGTGGAAGAAAACACCATGACCTTCACATTGTGCTCAGCCATCGCACCCAGCAGCGTCACCGCATTGCATACGTTGGCAGTATAATAACGCGCCGGATCGACCACCGATTCGCCCACCTGAATGAGCGACGCAAAATGAATGACCCCATCAAACGTATAACGGCTAAAAATATCATCCAAGACTTTGCGGTCGCCGCAACTGCCAACCACCAGTTCACCGCCAAACAAGCTATCGCGATAGCCGGTCGATAAATCATCGAGTATCACAATGCGATGCCCCTTATCAAACAGGGCTTTTACCATGTGCGATCCGACGAAACCGCATCCTCCTACAACCAGTAATGTTTTCATATCAGCCCTAAAAAATAATTCCGCGTTCATCGCGACGTATATCAGCTTCCACCATCATCTGGCATAATTGTTCCAGCGTCGTTTTCGCTTCCCATCCCAGCTCTTTGCGGGCCTTCGATGCATCGCCAATCAGAATATCCACTTCGTTGAGGCGATAGAACGCGGGATTGATCTGCACGATGATTTTGTTCGTTTTGCGATCCTTGGCAATTTCCTTTTCTCCCGCGCCTTCCCACACCACATCAAACCCAGCGGCCTTGCCCGCCATATTCACGAAATTACGCACGGTTTCGGTGCGGCCGGTGGCAAGCACATAATTATCGGCCTTAGATGCCTGCATAATGCGCCACATGCCATCGACATATTCCTTGGCATATCCCCAGTCGCGCTGAGCATTTAAGTTGCCAAGCTCCAGCACATCGAGCTTGCCCGAGCGTATTTGTGCGAAACTGTGGGTGATTTTACGCGTCACAAATTCGCGCCCACGCAGCGGCGATTCATGATTAAAAAACACGCCGTTCGCGCCAAAAATATTGTAACTTTCACGATACGTCACCGTCATCCAATGTGCATATAATTTCGCCACCCCATACGGACTGCGCGGATAAAACGGCGTCGATTCCGTCTGCGGCGTTACCTGGATTTTACCGAACATCTCCGAACTGCTGGCCTGATAAAAACGAATCGCGGGATTCACAATGCGAATCGCCTCCAGCAGATTCACCGTGCCGAGTCCCGTGATTTGTGCGGTGGTAATCGGCTGATCGAACGACACACCGACAAAACTCTGCGCACCCAGATTATAAATTTCACTCACATTTTTTGTCTGCACCAAACGAATACTCGCCGATAAATCGGTAAGATCGTATTCCACTAACTTTAGTTGTGGATGGTTGCGAATACCCAGCTCATCAATACGCCAGAAATTGACCGAACTCGTGCGCCGGTACGCGCCATAGACCTCATAGCCTTTGCTAAGCAGAAACTCGGCTAGGTAAGCGCCGTCCTGACCTGTGATCCCAGTGATGATTGCGGTTTTCATACATTTTTCATAAGCATAAATATTTAGAATACAAGAAAATAGTGCATTCACATTGACAGATGGCCGGACCGCTATAAAAAGGATTCCATGCCTGAACACGATCAAACTGTTGGAATCATTCGCCCGGTCATTTTATCCGGTGGCTCCGGCACCCGCCTGTGGCCGGTTTCGCGCAGCCACTATCCCAAGCAATTCGCGCCGCTGCTCAATGATCGTTCCCTATTCGAAGCAACCTTAAAGCGTGTCGCCAACCGCAATACTTACGCTGCGCCCTTTATCATCTGCAACAGCGAGCACCGCTTCTTCGTCCTCGAAATCCTGGATCGCCTCGGTATTGCCGACGCTACCATTTTACTGGAACCTATTGGCCGAAACACCGCCGCTGCTGCCCTCGTCACTGCCTTGTATGAAAAAGAACCGGACATGCTGCATCTGGTCATGCCATCCGATCATCTGGTCGGCGATGAGACCGCTTTTCACGCCGCTGTTCAGCAAGCTGCTCACGCCGCGCGCGGAGGTCATATCGTGCTCTTCGGCATTACGCCATCCTATGCCGAAACCGGTTACGGCTATATTCTCAAAGATGGCCCCATTGCAGGCAGCGCTGTACATAAGATTACGCTATTCACTGAAAAACCGGATGCAGCACGCGCTCAAACCCTGTTGGAGCAAGGCGCACTCTGGAACAGCGGCATGTTCCTCTATGCTCCCAGTGTGGTGCTAAGCGAAGCCAAAACCCTCGCGCTTGAGCATTATAAAAAATGCGCCACCGCGGTGCAAAACATCAAAACCGACTATCGTTGTTTGCTGCTAGGTGAAGCGGATTACGCGACTATGCAAAACCCCGCCTTCGATACGCTCATCATGGAACACACCAAGCGCGGCGCGGTGCTGCCATGTTCAATGCAATGGAGCGATGTCGGCTCCTGGCAAGCGCTATGGCAACTCTGCGCTAAAGACGCAAACGGCAACGCGAGCGTCGGGCCTGTCGTCACGCAGGAAGTAAAAGGATCGTATATTCACTCCGAAGGCCCGGCGGTGGCGGTGCTTGGCATGGAAGATTGCCTCGTCGTTGCCACCAAAGATGCTGTTCTTGTCGCCCCCCGTTCGCGTTCGCAGGACATCAAATCGCTGCTCACTGCGCTTGAAAACAACCACAAGGAAATCGCCACCACGCATGTGTGCGTACCGCGCCCATGGGGCACATATGAAAACATTGCCGAGGGTAAAAACTTTAAGGTCAAACATATCATCGTCAAACCCGGCCGCTCGCTGTCGCTGCAAATGCACCACCACCGCGCTGAGCACTGGGTGGTTGTTGCCGGCACCGCCAAAGTCGAGTGTGATGGTGTTGAAAAAATCATTCACGCCAATGAATCGATTTTCGTCCCCAAAGGTGCGACGCATCGCCTCAGCAATCCCGGCGAAATCGACCTGCAACTCATTGAAGTTCAGTCCGGCGATTATGTCGGAGAAGATGATATCGTTCGTTTCGAAGATATCTATGGTCGCGCGCCTGAATCAAAAAAGAAATAACTAGCTGATTATTATCAGCAATTAATCCATCACTTTTATCTCATTCTTTAAGCCCGCAAAACCCCGCCTTATGGCTTGATAATACGCGCAAAATGGCTAGAATCGCCGCCTCTTAAGCTTAGAAAGCGGTGATCGTGGCCTTATCGTTTCAACAACTGATCTTAAATTTGCACCAATTCTGGGCGAACCAGGGCTGCGTCATTTTGCAGCCATACGACATGGAAGTGGGCGCCGGCACCTTCCATCCCGCCACCACTTTGCGCGCGCTCGGCGGCAAACCGTGGAGCGCCGCTTACGTGCAACCGTCGCGCCGCCCCAAAGATGGCCGCTACGGCGAAAACCCTAACCGTCTCCAGCATTATTACCAATACCAGGTGATCATGAAACCCTCGCCCGACAATATTCAGGAACTCTATCTCGAGAGCCTGATAATGATCGGCATCGATCCCGCCAAACACGATATTCGCTTCGTCGAGGATGACTGGGAATCGCCTACACTCGGCGCCTGGGGCCTCGGCTGGGAAGTATGGTGCGACGGCATGGAAGTCACGCAGTTCACCTATTTCCAGCAAGTCGGTGGCATTGAATGCCGCCCCGTGTCCGGTGAAATCACCTACGGCTTAGAACGCCTCGCCATGTACATCCAGGGCGTCGAAAACGTCTACGACCTCGATTTCAACGGCAAAGGCGTGAAATACGGCGATGTGTTCCTGCAAAACGAAAAGGAATTCTCCGCCTATAACCTCGAATATGCTGACACTGAACAGCTCCTGCGCCATTTCGCCGATGCCGAAAAAGAATGCCAGGCGCTGCTGAGCCTGCCCAAACCGCTGGCGCTTCCCGCTTACGACCAATGCATCAAAGCCTCCCACCGCTTTAACCTACTCGACGCACGCGGTGTCATTTCGGTAACGGAACGAGCCTCGTATATCGGTCGCGTCCGCGCACTCGCCAAAGCCTGCTGCGAAGCGTACGTCGCCAGCCAGGAGGCCGCGTGAACTCGAACATGTGGATCATTGATGCTTTCACCTCACAGCCCTTCCGCGGCAATGCGGCAGCCGTGTGCCTAATCGACGAATTTCCCAAAAGTGATGTGATGCAGATTGTTGCCTTACAGAACTATCTTTCCGAAACCGCCTTCCTCGTACAAACCGCGCCGCTGCATTACAATTTGCGCTGGTTCACCCCCGAAGCCGAAGTCAATCTCTGCGGCCACGCAACACTCGCCGCCACCCACATGCTCGTCCAATCCGGCGAAATCAAAATTGGCAACACCGTCACTTACAAAACCTTGTCGGATGACCTCACCGCCACGGTGCTTGATAAAGGCATTGAGCTTGATTTTCCAACCTTGCTCGGCAGCCCCGTCAAACCACCCGCTGCGCTGAAGGCGCTGGGTGTCGACATCCTTGCCTGCGAACTAAGCCGTGATAATTACCTGGTAGAAGTAAAAGACTACGACACCCTGCTCGCCTGCACCCCCAACTTCAAAAAACTCGCGAAGATGGACGCACAAGGCGTCATCGTCACTACCGCCACCGGCGTACTCGGCTATGATTTCGCCTCACGCTACTTCTGCCCCGTACTTGGCATCGATGAAGACCCCGTCACCGGTTCCGCCCACTGCACCCTCGCGCCCTACTGGGCGAAGAAGCTCGGCAAAACCAGCTTCCACGCTTTCCAGGCCTCCAAAGGCCATGGCGTGCTTGATGTGAAACTCAAAGGCGCACGCACGCTGATCGCGGGCCAATGCGTCACCACCTTGAAAGCCCCCTTACCCGCGACTCTAAAAATGAAGGCCTACTCATGCTAATCACCATGCTCCACAGCAAAATCCACCGCGCCAACGTCACACACAGCGAGCTGCATTACGAAGGCTCCATGGGTATCGACACCGACTATCTCGACAAAGCCGGCATGATGCACGGCCAACAGATCGACGTGCTCAACATCAATAACGGCGAGCGCTTCACCACCTACATCATCGCCGAACCCCGCGGTTCCAAACGCTTCGGTATATACGGGGCCGCCGCCCACCTGGCCGACCCCGGCGACAAGGTCATCATCATCGCCTATGCCCGCATGACGCCCGAAGAAGCCAAAGCCTACAAGCCCAACGTCATCATCCTCGACGACGACAATAATTTCGTCACCGAAATCCACACCGACATCGAAGAGTAATCATGGCCGAAACCCAACATACGTCATTCCCGCGCAGGCGGGAATCCACACTTACCCAGGATGGGATGTCGGGGGTAATGTATGGCTGACCTATTGCTTGAACTTTTCAGTGAAGAAATCCCAGCGCGCATGCAAAAGGATGCTGTAGATTTTTTGCGCTCTGCGCTGGAAAAAGAATTTTTTAACGCAAAGTTTGATCCGAAAAGCTGGAGCACAACAGTATTTGTCACTCCTCGTCGCCTCGCAGTGATTGCCGAAGGATTACCTATATCAAAAGCAGCCAGCGAAACCGAACTCAAAGGCCCT
>Ga0206860_10263_pt1 | contig 10157 bp, 11 predicted proteins | sample Alteio_BWOrgCont_44_FD_152624 | JGI IMG/M metagenome (GOLD analysis project Ga0206860, IMG submission 152624) | Enriched cells from forest soil in Barre Woods Harvard Forest LTER site, Petersham, Massachusetts, United States -... | ecosystem: Environmental > Terrestrial > Soil > Temperate forest >...
GGCAGGTGGCGCCGATCAGTGTGGCGACCTATCATATCCTGGGTGAGCAAGGATTGGTGGATCCACGCACCGAATTGCTTCGCGGCGTCATCATTGAAAAAATGAGCAAGTCCCCCCTCCATGTCACGATCGTGTTCAAACTGGCGAAAATGATTGCCGCCGTTCTTCGGCCTGGACAGTTCGTTCGCAAGGAAGACCCATTGACCTTCGCCGATTCCGAGCCGGAGCCCGACATTGCCGTGGTGCCAGGCCGCCCCGAGGATTATCACAAACAGCACCCGCGTACGGCATTGTTGGTGGTCGAAGTTGCCGTATCCACCGAGGAAGTGGATCGGGAAAAAGCCAGTGTGTACGCGGAGGCCGGGGTGCCCGAATACTGGCTCATTTTGCCAGAGGCCGGAACCATCGAAGTTTTGACGCAGCCGGAAGGTACTGTTTATCGTCAAAAACACATCGTTCGCCGAAACGAGATTCTGCTTTCGACCGTGTTGCCGGAATTGCGTGTGGAAGTGGAAAAACTGCTTGCGTAAAACAAATCGCCTGGGCGGCACGGAGTCACCCCCGCCCTGCATTGCCTTGTTAGCGTGACGCCATACAGGGGGTTGTTGGCTTGAGGATTCGTCATGTGCTCGACTTCGTTGAAATGACTATCCTGTTTCGTTTATGCTAAGAATCCAATCGCCGGATTGGTAGCTTGCCTGATTGAAAAACAACTCGCCAAGTCGTTTCTGTACCCGGTCCAGGCGTTCTGAAGGCGGCACGGGAAAATGTTCCCGACACAAACGCAGCACAGTCGTTATGGCCGGAGATTTCAAGATTTGCTCCCGGTAGGCGAAAAATGGTTGCCAGTTGATGCACCCATACCCGGAGATGGATATTGTGATCATGCCATAGCAGAGACGTTGTACTTCATTGGATGCCAGGATCGTGGGGGCCATTGGATTAATTTCCATCGAAAGTGAATCCGGAGAAAAATAATTATTGTCCGGATCGCCACGGGTGCCGGTCTTCAATTCATTGTGGGTGGCATCGCTCAGGGACCAGCCATGGATGGATGCTCGATAAGGAATACACTGTGCAAATGTGGCATCGGGCCAAAGCGCATCCCATTCCACGCCATATTTGCTATGATCCCAAACGTACGGCACAGACTGTTGCATATACGGCCCAATGGATTCCCAGCGATTGGTGTCTTCAAGGTCCTGGTCAATCGCTTTACCATACTTCAACGCAACCGACAATTTCGTTGATTGTTCAAGAAACGAAGCCCGTTGAAATTCATCGCAAAATTTCTTCAATTGGGCGACGGTCATCACCGGCGGCAACCCGGGATAAAAAATTTCGATTGAACTATAAAAAGCCATTGGTTGGGGGCATTGCGTTCAAATAGAGCCATTCCATCCGGCATATTCTTGTTCACTTCCTCCCAAACTTCTTCTTCAACGCCGCGAGCACATTGGGCGGCACAAAAGTTTTCAGGCGTGCGGCGTTCATCTGGCAGACTTGTTTGACGATGCTCGAGCTGGTGTAAAAGAACGTATGGCTGGGCATCAGGAAGATGGTCTCGATGGAGTCGTCGAGGTGCCGGTTCATTTGCGCCATCTGGAATTCATATTCAAAGTCGGACACCGCGCGCAGGCCGCGGATGAGCGCGACGGCCTTGCGGGCGCGGGCAAAATCCACGGTCAGGCCGTCGAGTCGCACGACGCGCGCGTTGGGGATGGTGCGCAGATGCGGTTTCAGCAGCGCGAGGCGTTCCTCGATGGTGAAGAGCGGGCTTTTCTCCTCGTTGGGCGCAACGGCCACCAGCACCTGGTCAAACAGCCGGCAGGCGCGGCGCAGGATGTCGAGGTGCCCGAGCGTGACAGGGTCGAAGGTGCCGGGGTAGATCGCGAGCTTCTTCATGGGGTAATGGAGCAGGCTGGAAACGGCTGGCGTTGGATGGCGTCTTGGGATAGAAGATTCCGGACGGAATTAATCCCGCCCTTGGGCGCGAAACAGCATAAAAACATTCCGCGATTAGACACGAACAAAAACGAATGGACAGCAAAGTTCTTTGCCCTCAATAACAAGCGTTGCGCACCTCTTTTTCCGTGAACATCCCCAACCTCGTCACGCTTTCGCGGGTGCCATTCCTTTTTGCGGTCGTGGTGCTGTTGTTCGTGCCATGGCCTTTCGCCGCGACCGCCGCGTTCGCGGTTTTTGTCATTGGCAGCATTACCGACTGGCTCGATGGCTACCTCGCGCGCCGCTACAAACTCATCTCGAATTTCGGAAAACTCATGGATGCGCTGACCGACAAGGTCTTTATCGTCGGCGTGATGATTGCCATGCTCGTGCCCGCGCCCGGCGGCAAGGCGTTGCTCCCGGATTGGGCGCTGTTCCTGGTGCTCCTTATTTTTTCACGCGAATTTCTTGTGACCGGCCTGCGGCTGGTGGCTGCCAGCCAGGGGCTGGTGCTGGCGGCGGAGCGCACCGGGAAAATCAAAACCGTGCTGCAAATCGTCAGCGTCTGTTTCCTCCTCCTGGGCAACGCGCTGGGGACCGACTTTGCCCTGCCCGCCTGCGCACACGCCGTCTGGATTATTGGCATGGCGCTTTTTATCATTGCGGCGGCGCTGACGGCATTCTCCGGCATCGGCTACCTGCTTAAATACTGGGTCACCTTCACGGGACAATCCGGCCAATAAAAACTTCGGTGCGCACCATCATGCTCAATTGGGAAAAATACCGGCGCAAGTTTGACTGGGTAAATCGCCTGCCGGCCTGGATGATTGTCAACGTCTCCACGCTCGGGCCGATCGGACGGCTCGGGCGCGCGCCAGGCACCAACGGCAGCGCCATGGGCATGATTTATTTTTTTCTCGTTTACCCGCATGCCCCGCCGCTTGTGGCCGCCGCGCTGCTGCTCGCCAGCGTTTACCTCGCCGTGGCATTTTGTGACGCGGCGGAAATCCGGCTTGGGCAAAGCGATCCCGGTTACATGATTCTCGACGAATTCGTGGCGATGCCGTTTTGTTTTTTAGGAGTATTTCCCGAAGCCCGCGCCCACGGCTGGCCCTGGTGGTTTCCCGCGCTCTTCGGCTTTGTGCTATTCCGCTATTTGGATATACGAAAGCCGTTTGGCATTTACAGCCTGCAAAAGCTGCCCGGCGGGCTTGGCGTGGTCGCCGACGATCTCGCCGCCGCGCTGGCTACTTGCGTTCTTCTGCACCTAATCGTCTGACCGATGGAGTATTACTTCCGCGCCACCAAAAACCGCAGCGCTGCGAGATAGCCCTCAACGCCCAGGCCGCAAATCACGCCGACACAGGCCGCCGCCATATAGGAGCGGTGCCGGAATTCCTCGCGCTTATGGACGTTGCTCAGATGCACCTCCACGCAGGGGATTTCGCTGCCCGCGATGGCATCGCGCAGTGCGATGCTTGTGTGCGTGAACGCGCCGGCATTAATGACCATGCCCGCAAGACCGCTGTCGGCCCACTTCGAGATTTGGTCGATGAGCGCGCCTTCGCGGTTGGACTGGAGGCATTCCAGCCGGACTTTCAGGCGCTTGGCTTCGTCGCCCACAAGCTGTTCAAGCTGCGTGAGCGTGGTGTGGCCATAGACTTCCGGCTCGCGCTTGCCAAGGCGGTCGAGGTTGGGGCCGTTGAGCAGACCATAGGTTTTCATGGGCGCAGATAATCAGAGCGGGCAGCCGGTGTCGAGAAATTCCCACGGCAGGCCAAAACGCGCGGCGCACTCCTCCGCCAGCGCCCGCACCCCGAACACTTCCGTCGCGTAATGGCCGCAAATATACAAATTCATCCCCGCCTCCTGCGCGAAATTAAACGCCGATTGCTTCAATTCCCCGGTCACAAGCGTGTCCACGCCTTCGTCCGGGAATTGCGCTAGTACGGAGCTGGAACTGCCGCTCAAAATTGCCAGCTTGCGCGGTTGCTCCGGGCCGAATTCGAGCGCAACGATGCCGCGCGGGAAAAGTTTTTCCAGCCTGGCGCGCAATTTGGCGCGCGTTGGGGGTTTGGCCACGAGCGCGGTAATCGGGGTGTTTTGATAGCGCGTAATCCAATCGGAAACCCGCAGTCCCAGCGCGCGGGCGATGAGTGCGTTGTTGCCGATTTGCGGATGCGCGTCGAGCGGCAGGTGCGAGGAGTACAGGGCGCAGTCGGCGTCGAAAAGGATTTTTAAGCGCGTGCGGCGGGCACCGGTAAGCGGTTGGACGCCGTCCCAAAATATTCCATGATGCACAATAAGGAACTGCACCCCCGCCGCGGCCGCGAGCTTGAACGGCACCGCCCCTGCGTCCACCGCCGCGCCAATTTTTGCCACCCGGCCGGAATTGGCTACTTGCAGGCCGTTCAGCGCATTGGGGAAATCGGCGATCTCGCGCCGGCGCACGCGCTTGTCGCAGTAGGCAACCAATTCTTCAAGTGTGGGCATGGGATAAGTTGGAATACTAACCATATAAAACGCAGAATGCACAAACAAAACTTAATTCGTCCGATGGTAGCGGCTTTTTATTTTGCGTTTTATGCGTTTTTTGTGGTTCCTCAACCCCTATTATGGATTTCCTGCGCGACAGCGCCGCCTTCGTCTTCGACATGGACGGGCTGTTGCTCGACACCGAGCGGCTCGCCAACACGGCCCTTCATGCGGCGGCTGCTGACCTGAATCTGAAATTGCCCGAGGACACTTTTTTGGAAATGATTGGGCGGCGCGGCCAGGATATCCACCACCGCCTGGCCGTGCGCGTCGGCAGCGATTCCCTCGCCAAAGACTTGCTGACGCGCTCGGAAGCACATTACGAAACTTACCTCGCGCGCGGCGTGCCGGTGAAAAACGGCGTCGCGGAACTGCTGGTGTGGATGACGGAACGCAACCTCCCTTGCGCCGTGGCCACCTCGACCCGCACGGCAAAAGCCGAGCGCAAACTGGCCGCCGCAGGGTTACGCCAGTATTTTCAGGCGGTGATTGGCGGTGACCAGGTGGAACACGGCAAACCCGCGCCCGATGTTTATTTGCGCGCCGCCGCGGCCATGCACGTCGCGCCGGAATATTGCGCGGTGTTTGAAGATTCCGAGCCCGGCTTGCAGTCGGCGCGGGCTGCGGGCGCCCAAGCCGTGTGGGTGCCCGACCTCGCGCCCGTCACCGCCGCCGTTCAGGCACTCGTGACGCGGGTGGATTCGCTACACGTCGTGCTGGTCTTCCTGCAGACTAAGAAAATATGACCGGGCCTGATTTGTGGCGGCTTACGGGGTCTCAACCAGTTTGTAAATCTTGCCGTTCCCAAAACTCGTCAGGTACAGATTGCCCTTTTCATCTGTGCCGAAGGTGACGACACCTTGCGCGGGATCCTTGCCCAAACCGCCGTCCACTTCATGCGTTTCCCATTTCCCATCCGCATCCTTGCGCATGGCCCAAACCTCGCAGGTCAGCCAGTCGGAGAAAAAATAGACGCCGTCCCAATTCGGAAATTCCGCACCGCGGTAAACATAGCCGCCGATGATGCAGCGGAAATCATTCGGGCCGACCTGCACCGGTGCGCGGAATCCGCCCGTCCGCGGCGGATGCGGAAAATCAGCGACAGGGTATGTGATGGTCGGCGTGCCGGGAGTCTGCGGCGGCTTGCCCGCCACCGGCCCGCCGCCGATGGCGGTAAGCTCGTGCGTGCCTTCATAAATGCTCCAGCCGTAATTCTCGCCGCCTTTGCTGGTGACCGGCTGGTAATAAACTTGCTCGTATTGGTCCTGGCCGACATTGCCGATATACAGATCGCCGTTGTCGGTATCGAAAGAAAAGCGGAACGGATTGCGCACGCCCAGCGCCCAAATCTCGGGCTTGGCATTGGGGTTGTTGACGAACGGATTGTCCGCCGGAACGTGGTATTTCTTCCCCGCGTCCGGCGGGCTCTTCACATCAAAACGCAACATCTTGCCCAAAAGGATGCCCAGGTTTTGGGCGTTATTGGTCATGTCATTGCCCCCGCCGCCATCGCCCGTGCCCAGGTACAACATCCCGTCTTTGCCAAAAGCAATGGTGCCGCCGTTGTGATTTACCTGCGGGTGCGCCAGACTCCAGATCACTTCTCCGCTGTCCTTGAGCGCGTGGTACGGGTCCTTCGGGTCAACCTTGTAACGAGCAATGGTGAGATCGCCGCCCGTCGCACTGGGGCCGTTGCCGCTGGCAGCGGAAGTGTAATACACGTAAAAAGTATGGTCGTTTTTGTAGTCCGGCGAAAATGCCAGACTCAACAGGCCGCGCTCGCTGTTGGCCGGAAAATAATTGGTGAGACTCGTGAGATCAAGGAACGGCTCGCTGAGGATTTTCCCGTTCTCCACCGTCCAAATCTTCCCCACGCGCTCAACCAGATAAATTCGCCCCGAGCCGTCGCCCGCATTGGTCAGCCCGGTAAACATGTCGCCGTCCTCGCCATTCCCCGCCGGCGGGGGATTCGCTTTTGCCATCGAGGGAAAAAAAGTCGCCGCGTCAAAAACCTCCTGAAAACCAACATTCGGCCAGGGCTTGGCGGCGGCCACGGGTCGTTGCGCCTGCGCCACGGACAGCGACAACAGTGAAAGCGCGGACAATCCAATCAAACGTTTTGCGAGGGTATTCATGGGGATGGGTGCCCAAAAATCCAAAATCCCCGCTGCCATGGCAATCCTATTTTTCCGGCAATTTCTACCACAAAAAACGCAAAAGGCACAAAATCATCACCAACGGCTGCAAAAACTACAGCTGAAAACTGTAGGGGCGTCGCTTGCGACGGCCCTCTTTTCAAATTTCAGATGATTTCACCAAGCACCAAAACACTAAGCACTAAAACACTCACATCCCCAACCTCTTCCGCGCCTCCTCGACCGTCCGCTTCATCTCCATCTCCTCCAAAAACGCAATCGCCGCCTTCGCATCCGGCGGCGTCATCTTCAGCGCCCCGCACTCATAATCCGTCCGCAACGTCACCAAATCCAGATTCTTCTTCAACAACTCCCCCGCGTCGCGCAACTGCGGGCGAAAACGCTCGGGCTTCACCCAATCCCACCGCCGCAACAACGTCTCCACATCCCCAAACTCCCCCAGCCACTTCGCCGCCGTCTTGTATCCAACCCCATCCAACCCTGGGATATTATCCGAAGTATCCCCCGTCAACGCCAGCAACGCCGGAATCTGCGCCGGCGGCACGCCAAACTTCTCCTTCACCCCCGCCGCATCCAGCCGCCGCCACCCCAGCTTCGGGTTCGCCGTCGGCGGCGGCACCAACTGCCCCAGATGCTCCCGCACCAGTTGCCCGAAATCCTTGTCCGCGCTCACAATAAAAACATCCTCGCCCCGCTCCACCAGCCGCGCCGCCGCCGACGCCAGCAAATCATCCGCCTCCACCCCCGCCTCCTCAATCACCGGCACCCCCAGCGCCCGCGCCCACCGCTTCATCGGCTCCAGTTGCTGGAACAACGCCTCCGGCATCGCCTTCCGCTGCGCCTTGTATTCCGCGTGAATCGCCTCATGCCGCATCGAAGCCCCCAAATCAAAAAACACCGCGCACTGCGCCGGCGCCTCCTGATCCTGCAACATCCACAACGTCCGCACCCACCCATGCAACGCCCCCGTCGGGAACCCATCCCCCCGCGTCAACTCCGGCATCCCATAGAACGCCCGGTACGCCAGATTATTGCCATCGAGAAGGAGCCAGGTAGACATGAATGGAGAAGGTAGGAGGTAGAAGGTAGAATGCAGAATCAAAAGCCTTTGGACAGAATTAACAGAATTTACAGAATGGAAAACCCTTAACCACGGATGGCACGGATAACACGGATTTTTTGCAGAAACTTTAAAAATTCACCACGAAGCACACGAAGAGCATGAAGATGATTTTTCTCCGACTCTGTGTCCTTCGTGTGCTTCGTGGTGAAAACTCTTCTTCCGTCAATTTCTTCCCGCCCCATTTCGTCAATCCTGTCTAAAGATTTTCTTCATCCGTGCCATCCGTGAAATCCGTGGTTCCATCGTTTCCGCCCCACAAAAAATGATCTTGCCCCGCTCCCACGCCTGATCGATCCGATCGCAGGCACCATGCCCTCGACCGCCCCGCCCAGAAAACCAGGCCGCCCCCGCAAAATTACGCCAGCCCTGAGCTCGCCTGCCCTGAGCAAAGTCGATGGGCCTGTCCCGAGTTCATCGAGCTTGTCGAACGGGCCCGCCCTGAGCGTAGTCGAAGGGCCCCCGGATGCCCCCTACACCATCCGCCGCAAACCCGATCCCAACGCCCAAGTTCACCAAAGGGCGTTGCCCTGAGCGGCTCGACTAAGCTCGCCGCAGTCCTGTCGAAGGAGCCTACCCTGAGCTCGTCGAAGGAGCACACCCTGAGCCTGTCGAAGGGCTCTGTCCCTCTGCTCCTCAGTCCCTCTGCTCCTTCTTCAGCCAACCCTCTCTCCAACCTCGCCCTCCACGAAGACGCCCTCCAGCCCCTCCACCTCGCCTACCGCGACGACTCCGCCGGCATCTGGCTCTACCAAGGCGACTGCCTCGAAGTCCTCGACGCCCTCAACGCCCGCTTCCCCGCCGGCCGCTTCGACGCCATCTTCACCGACCCGCCCTACTTCCTCTCCAACGGCGGCATCACCTGCCACGCCGGCCGCATGGTCCGCGTCGACAAAGGCCAGTGGGACAAATCCCAGGGCCCCGAACTCAACCACGAATTCAACCGTGCCTGGCTCGAACGCTGCCAGCGCGCCCTCAAACCCAACGGCACCCTCTGGGTCACCGGCACCCACCACGTCATCCACTCCGTCGGCTTCGCCATGCAGCAGCTCGGCCTCAAAATCCTCAACGACATCATCTGGGAAAAACCCAACCCGCCCCCCAACCTCTCCTGCCGCTACTTCACCCACAGCACCGAAACCCTCCTCTGGGCCGCCAAAAACTCCCTCAGCAAACACACCTTTAACTACCCCGCCATGCGCGCCCAAAACGGCGGCAAGCAGATGAAATCCGTCTGGCGCTTCACCGCCCCCGGCGCGCAGGAAAAACTCCACGGCAAACAGCCACGAACCAAAGGTGCAGGCCATGGCAGGTTCAAAGAACAGGCACAATAGAAACGCTTTTTTCAAATGCGCATAGCAATTTACCTTGGGAGATTAGTTTTGTGTTGAATCATTCAAATAAAACAATTGCACCAAAATTTAAAATTAAATTAAGCAAGGGTAATGTACATCAAATACTACAAGCCGTAAAATTATGGGTTGCATTAACACAAGCTGGAACTGGATTCGTGGAAGTTATCGACACAGGCATGACAATTTTTCAATTTCATACTAAATTACTTGCTAAAGGACTTCCGATACCGCCTCCATGGATTATCCCATTCTTTACAGATCTTGATTTCATACAAAAAACAACAAAAGTTGAAATTTTTCCTTTGGTGGGAAAAATTGACTCTGAAACATTAGGTTATGTGTATAATCTGGCTCAAAATCTTAGACTCGGTTATTGTGATCTAAATGAAGACGGATTTAGTCAAAAGTTTAGCAGAGCACAGTTAGAGGACTTACTTGCAAGACCTGATAATAATGTGCCGAAGCCATTGACAATATACGGTCGTGACCAGGTCGAAAATATTTTAGGGACTAAAGTTTCATTAGGGCCGTTTGTCGCATACTACTCGGATATATATATCTCAAAAAATTTACTAGAGGAATTAAAACTGAAATTGAAATCGTCAGATATACTGGAATTCGAAATCGCATTTGAACCGGTCAAAAATTCCGTTTGTAAACTATTCCTTCTTGATAGATTGCTGCCTGACACTGAATTACCGACAGAAGTAAAACGCATCATCGAACAAGCTAAAATTGAGCCTGCACATTGATGATCAGTCACGATAAGGGGAATACCCCATTGCAAAATGGCGCGCTTCATGTTATGTTAGGGCTCGTGAGGGAGACAGGTGGTTGCCCTCACGCGCTGCCATGAATTCACTCTTGGGCTCTCCTGGCGATTACCAACCGGAACCGCCGAAACGCGATAAGGCCCCGCCTGAGCCGCCGCCGGAGCCGCGGCGGATTATCGACCTGAACCCGGCGCTCATTATCGTCTGCCTCATTCTGGCCGCCCCGGCCGCGCTCTGGATAAAGGACCATTACATCCCCACGCCTGCAGTC
>Ga0206860_10264_pt1 | contig 10070 bp, 5 predicted proteins | sample Alteio_BWOrgCont_44_FD_152624 | JGI IMG/M metagenome (GOLD analysis project Ga0206860, IMG submission 152624) | Enriched cells from forest soil in Barre Woods Harvard Forest LTER site, Petersham, Massachusetts, United States -... | ecosystem: Environmental > Terrestrial > Soil > Temperate forest >...
CGGGTGCTGACGCTATAACGCAGGACTGCGGTGGGGTGCGCAGGCTCGGCGCCGGGATGCACGTAGTACGCAGAGAATTCGCTGATGGGCCACCACTGTTCAGCATTGACGAAGTGGACATGGCCGCCGGTGAAGGGCTGAGCGAAATCGTGCGTGGTGCGTTCCTGGCCTGAAGGCCGCTGGAAGAGCGGATGCGAGAGCTGCGGCGTTGGGTCTTCCTGGTCGGGGTCGGCGACAGCTTTTGGATTGCCGTTGCCGGGAGTGAGCAAGGTAAATGGACCCCAGGCTCCGCCTTGAACTTCAAGATGGTTCCATGGCTCATCTGGCATGAAGAAGGTGACGGATTTGCCGGATACGGCGTAGCAATCCCAATCAGGGAGCTGGAAATAATCGAAGCGGCCGGTGAGCGTGGAGCGGTTGTAAACGCCGGGCCATGTGGTTTCGGCGATGCCGTCCGTGCCTTTCCACCACCAGCGCTTGAGATCGTAGGCATCGTGGATTTCAACCTTGCGCACGGTTGTCTGCGCGGCAGGAAGAAGCGCAGGGAGATCGTTGGGGCGGTTCCAGCCGAAGTTGTGCAGCCACTCTTTCTGCCAAGCGGCATCTTTTACATTGCGGTCGAGCGTAGGGACGTTGGTGGGAGTTTCGTTTTTTGCGAGGCCGGCGATGTTTTCGTCAGAAAGAGCGCGGTCGTAGATGCGGAGCTCGTCGATGTCGCCGCCGCGGTCGTAGTTGTAAGAACTTTCGACGCCTTGCGGCGAGATGATGCGAGAGTGTGGGCCGAATTGATCGAGTGCGGCATCGAACATTCCGGTAGCGGCTTTGGTCGCGGCAAGTTTGCCGTTGATGTAGAAACGGATGCCGGTGGTTTCATCCCAGGAGAGAGCGATGTGAATCCATTCGTCTCCCTTGGGGAAGGGCTGGAGCGGAACGGAGATGCGGGTGCGGTTGAGGTTGACGTCGGTGACGAAGGCGTCGAAGCCGTGGCCGTTGTAGTCAATGCGCAGCCAGACCATGTCCCAGGAAGAGTGGTCGCCATAGCCGACGCGGAAGATGGGGAACTCTGTTTCGTCGACGGGGTCGCGCGAGCGCCAGTAAAAGCTGAGTGTGCCGCGCTGCGAATAAATGTTGCCGGGCGCCCAGTAAGACAGAAGCTGATTGTTGCCGGCCTGAATGTAGCTGCCATGCGCGCCGTCGGGGAGGATTTTGACGTCGGACTGGTAGTTGGGGTCGGGCGTGCCGCCGGCGGAGAAGTCGGCGCGGAAGCTCTTGTCGGCGGAGAGATAAAAGAGCAGACCGGGCTGCGCGGCGGTGGGATTCGTGACGGACTGCGTGGGCTGCGGGGCTTGCGCATGTGCGGCGATGGCGACGAGAAGCAGGAGGAGGGGAAGACGTTTCACGCGTGGGACTCCCTGGGCCGCGAGTGTCTGGCAGGTGATTTAAGTTCGCTGACAGGTTTTTGCCGATTTCGCGGTCGAGGGATTATTGGTCAGGCGGCGGAGGATTGGCAAATTGCGAATTATTTTGCGGGCCAGTGCTCGATGGTGATGTCAGAGCCGGTGAAGGGTTTCGCAGGCTGGTTGCGGAGTGTCTGATCGAAGAAATCAAGCACGGTTTGGCGGAGGATGTCGTCGATGCGCGTGGGGGCGATGGGGCCGGTGTATTGCAGGCGACGAAGTGGCGGGAGCAAAGGCTGATCGGAAAAATCCAGGTGCTGCGTGCCGCGGATGAAGAGACGATAGCCGCCGAAGCGGGTGAGTGAGGATTCGACGGCGGTGTTGTCGGCGCGGTCGAGCTGATCTTCCGTCGTGCCGGGCGTGGGGAGTGTGAGGAGATCGCGTTCGCGGTCCGCGGCGGATTGCTCGTCGATGAGCATCATGGGCTGTGTGGTGCGGGAGTCGAGAGCGCCGAAGGTCCAGCCGTCGAGATTGACGGCGGAGATGATGCGGGGATCGCGCCCGAGCAGGCTGAAAGATGCTGCGCCGCCGAAGGAATGTCCGAAGGCGCCGGCGTGGTTGGTGTCGAGCGCGTTGTGGAAGCGAGTGGGGTTGAGCGCGGCGAGCTGGTTGAGGACGAAGATATCGTCGGCGGCCCAGAGGTTGAGCGTGTCGTTCCAAAAACTGATGCGTGATTGTGCTGAAGCGGTGGGGCCGTCGGGGCCTTCTAGAGCTACGACGCCGTCGATGATACGGTCGGTTTCGAGCTGAACGCGCGAGGCAATGTAGGGGTGGTCGACGGCGGCGACGACGTAGCCGTGGCTGGCAAGATCTTCAGCGAGTGCGGTGTTCTGCGTGCGATCGCCAGCCCAGCGCGGGCCGAAGAGTAGAACGGGAAAGGGTGCGGGCGCGGAGGCGATTGGGGCGTCGATATGTGAGTGCGTGTGGAGCAGCGGTGTGTAGAAGCTGGTGAGCGTGGTTTCGCGCCAGCGCTGATAGCGTGCAATGGGATTGGAGGACTGCGCGGCGGGATACCAGAGTTGGACGACGACGGTGCGATGCGACGCAGGGTCGTGAGGCTCGGGGCGCGAAGGGTCTGTGAGGATGAGGATGGTGGTGCCGACGGCGTAAGGGCCTGTGGGAGTAGGGAGTTTGAAGCGGTCGAGTGCGATGAGGCCGATGATGGATGCGATGATCAACCAAACGGCAACACCGATGGCCGCCCAGCGAAGGAGTTGCGAGAAACTAAGACGGCCGCGCGGGCGCTTGCGGCGGTCTAAGTTTGCGGCAGCACCTTTTCCAGCCTTCCAATCGCGCGCACGCGCAGAGTCGGCGGGGCGCATAGGGTCGCCGCTCAGAAGCGGTAGATCCAAAGGTCGGTGTTCGGGAGGTGTTGCCAGAATGGGCCTCCTGCGGACAGCGGCTTGTTGATGGCGATGACGGCTGCCGCGCCGGCATGGCGGAAAGTTTCAAGTGTTGCTTGCTGCTGGGCCGGTGAAGATTGCCAGAAGAGGTCCATGTCCTGCGGTGATGCGATTTCGCTGGTGATCTGCATGTGGGCGATGTAGGCCCAGTCTGATTGTAGGTTGGGTGTCCAGTGGATGACACCAATTTGCGTGTTACTGGGCAGATGCTGGGCGAGGATGGCCTGGCCGCGCAGCCACTCAATGTTGTTCGACGGGGATTTGTGGTGGGCGAGGTTACGCCAGACGGGAAGCTGATAGCCGATGAGCGATCCGGTGAAGCCGAGCAGAAGAAGTAAGCCGGCTGCGCGAAGGCGGTTAGGTGAGGGCGGGAGCTCGAAGGCGGCAAAAAGCAGCGTGAGCAGAAGCACGGCGAGGAAGCCGGCGAGATAGCGGCCTTCCAGATGTACAGGCAGATAGATAGCGATGCCAGTGAGTGCGATTGCCGGCAGAAGCCAGTGGCGACGCAGCGATGGCAAGAAGGCGCGGCGGATGCGTGGCTCAGAGAGGAGAACGAGCAGAGCCAGTGCGAAGGCGATGAAAAGCGGCTGCGTGAGGACAACCTGCGCGAGGTCTCCGAAATTTTTGACGAGCGCGATGAGCTGATAGCGTACGCGGAAGAGGTGGTGGTAGCCCGCGTAGAAATAGGGTGGATCGAAATAAGGAACGTACGTAGCGTGGATAGGTGCAGCGAAGCCGTAGACCACAGGTGAGGTTTGCAGAACGGTAGTGGGGTGGATGGGTGCGCCGAAATCCGGTGGAGAATTTTCCCATTGCGCAAAATGCGCGATGGAGGCTTTGGGCCATGCTTCGGCCGCAGGCTGAACGCCGCCTTGCCAGTGTACCCACTTCTGCAAGCGGTTTACGTGCCAGGCGTAGTTGATGGAGCCGGCCTCGCCAAGCGTGAAATGACCGACGGCGTGACTGAGGGCTGCGCCATAGGAGCCGACAATGATGGCGAAGACAGCGGTGGCAGCGATTGCTGGAGTGAGCTTGCGGCGTTTGGTGAAGAGCGCGAGTGCGAAGAACGCGAGCAGAGCGCAGCCAAGGACGAGGAAGACGGCTTTGGCGATGAAGCCAAGGCCGAGGGTGAGGCCAAGGAGTAAACCGAGACGAATTGGTTTGGACGCTGAGGTGTGTAGGACGCGGATGAGAAGGCCGCAGGCGACGAAGAAAAGCGTGGTGACGAGTTCGTCGGGATTGACGTGCGAGACCTGGCCAATGCAGACCTGGGTGACGAAGAATATAGCGAGTGCGGCGGCCCAGAGAAAGAGAGTGCGTTTGGAGTCGTCAGATTTGCGTGAACGGAAGAGGCCGGTGAGGAGAAAGAGGAACGCGAGGTAGTCTGCGGTGAAGATGGCGAAGTTGACGGTGCGGGTATTGTGCCAGTCTCCGATAGGACCAGCGGCAAAGAGTGGGCGAGCGGCGGCGAGCAGAGCGGGGTAACCCTGGCTCCATAGCGGGTTGAGCGCGGAATGGAAGTCGTGTTGTTGAAAGGCGCGAGCGATGTCGAGATATTGCACGGCATCTGAGCCGTAGATATCGCCTCGGTCTGTGTTGCCGTAGAGGTCTTCGACGGCACCAAGTGAGATGATGAGCAGGCTGACGAGGAGTAGGAGCGCGAAGCCGCGACGGCGTGCGCGAGGCTTCGCGGACACGGCGGTGGGCGTTACTACTTCCGGCAAAACTGCGGACGCAGCCATGGTGTTGACGATAGAGTGCGTGCGTGTGGTGCGGTATCCCCTGTTGGGTATGCATAGTAAGGCGCGGCAGGTAACGGTGGTAACGCACAGAGGTCATGGCCTGTTTATGGGATTCCGACTATGACCGGAAGGTCGTAGAAACGAGGGTGAAGACGACCGCAGAGAACGCGGCAAGGAGCTTGCGATGGCTGTTGCTGAACTGGAGTTGACGTCGGAGATTTTGAACAGCGCGGAAGAGACGCGCGCGATTGCGTCTGTCGCTGAGACATTTTTTACGAACGAACGCGAAGACCGCGCGATGTTCACCAGGAATTTCGACCACAAGCCTTTTCAATTCCGGCATGCGCTGGACCAGCATCCTGCGTTTCAACTGCCTGCGTTGCTGAAGGCTGCCGAACGGCTCTCGAAGGACCCGCGCACGGCAGGGAAATCGCACTTTGAATCGGGATCGCCAGACCGCAATGCGTGGTTTGGTGCACGGCCCGAGGGACAGACGATTGTCGATGCGATTGCTTCGATTGAGAGCGGAAAGAACTGGGTGATCCTGAAGCGTATTCACGAAGACCCGGAATATCGCGAGATCCTGATGCAGCTTGTTCCGCAGCTTTCTGAAGTCGCTGGTGTGGACATTGCGAAGGTGTATTACGACCCGACGATGACGATCTTTATTACGTCCCCGGGACGCATCACACCGTACCACATGGATGGCGAAACGAATTTTCTGGCGCAAATCCACGGAACGAAGATGGTCTACATCTATGACGGTAAGAACCCGAATGTGCTAACGACTGAGCAGCTGGAAAAATACTGGACGGGCAACCTGCCGAAGATCGATTATCCGGAGAATCTGCCGCACGGGAACTGGCAGTACAAGCTGCAGCCGGGCAATGGCGTGTTCAATCCGGCAATCTTCCCGCACTGGCTGCAGAATGGCAGCGAGGTTTCGGTTTCAGTGTCGATGAATTTCAAGCGCCGTCATGATGCGACGATTGGAGCTTCGCGATTCAATCATTTTGCGCGCAAGTTTGGGCTTCAACCGGAAGCTCCGGGACGGAGCAAGGGTGTTGATCGTGCCAAGGAGATGTTCTTTGGACGCGCGTATGAGTTTGCGAAGAAGAGGCTGAAGAAGTAAAAGAGCAGACAGTAAACAGTAGTGAGTGGACAGTGACTACTGCGACGGTGGGTCGTCATTGCGTTCGGTGCGGACCCAGGCTGCGTCGCCGCGTGCAGCGCGGCGAGTGCGGCCGAAGTTGGCAATCTTGAAGGTCAGGTAAAGCGGCGACAACAGAAGCGCTGTAAGGTCTAGCAGCGAATCCTGGCCTAGTAGCGCTGTAACCAAAATGTAGAGTGCCATGATGGCAAGGCCAAGGCTGGCATACGCGCGCATGGGGGTGAGGCTGGCCAGCAGCAGGAGCACCGCTACGGTTGCGAGTGGGAGCGAGAGCAGATCTATCAGTGGCTCGAGCAGAAGCAGGCGGCCGCGCAAGACTTCTCCGAAAAGTTGTGGCGAAAGGCGGCGGCGCAGCAGAGCGCGACCACCTTCCCAGCGCGCGCGCTGCGTGCCGGCGGCAGCGTTGTTGTCGGGGAGCTGGCCGAAGACGGTAGTGTCATCGAGAAAATCTACGCGGATGCTGGAGCGAACGAGGGCGATGTGGTATTCGAGGTCTTCTACGATGGAGTCCGCAAGGTAAGGGACGCGCGTAAGCGTATCTGCGGAGAGCGCGAAGCCGTTGCCAAAGATGCCGCAGGAGAGACCGAAACGCGCGCGACCGCGCGGACGCAGCACATTGATGCCGCGCATGGCGAGCGCTTGCAGGCGCGTGCCGGCCGAGGCCTCTGGGTTAGCGGCGACATAGCGTGTCTGCACAGCGGATGCGCCAGAGGCGAAGGCGGAGCGGACGGTGTAGATGAGATTGAGCGAAACGGTGGAGTCGGCGTCGATGACGAGGACGGCCTGGGCACCGGAAGCGAGTGCGTGGGCGAATCCGTGATGGAGCGCGGCGCCTTTACCGCCGGAGCCGTCGTCATTGAGTTCGAGTACGGTTGCGCCGGCAGCAGAGGCGAGTGCGGCGGTGGAATCCGTACAGTTATGGGCGACGACGAAGATGGGCGCGGACTTGCCGAGGCTGCAGAGGCAGGCGGATATCAGTTTTTCTTCGTTGTGCGCGGGGATGAGGACAGCGAGGCGAAGATCTGATGCGACAGCGGCTGACTTGCGTGGAGGAAAGACGGCGGCAAGCGTGAGGATGAAGAGCTCGGTGAGCAACGGCAGAGTGGGGATGAGCAGAGCGATGCCGAGGATTGTGAGCGCGAGGTGCACAGATTGAGGATAGAGGATTGGGAGGGTTTTGTTAGGTAGGATGGGCAAATGAGGTTCATCAGCGAGAAAGATTTGGCGGGGCCGGGCATACGGCTATTTTGTTTGCCTCATGCGGGGTCGGGGGCGGCGGGGTTTTATCGGTGGAAGCGGGCTGCGCCGAAGGGGATTGCGGTTTGTCCGGTGATGTTGCCGGGGCGGGAGGCTCGGATGGCTGAACCGGCGATGTTGAGCGTCGGTGAGATTGTGAGTGGGTTGTTGGAAGAGTTGCAAGGAGAGATGGCGCAGCCATACGCGATCTTTGGGCACAGCATGAGCGCGCTGATTGCGTTCGAGTGGGCGAGGGCGTTAGAGCGCGAGGGAATGCGTGGGCCAGAGGTGCTGTTTGTTTCGGGAAGAGAGGCTCCGCAGCGAGAGGTAGGGCATCGTGAGCTTCATCGGATGGAAGATGAAGCGATGCTGCGAGCGTTAGAAACGAAATATGGCGGCGATGCGAATGAAGTACTTGCTGATGATGAAATGCGCGAGGTGTTTCTGCCGATTGTGCGTGCAGATTTGACGGTGGTGGAGACGTACAAATTTGTTCCGGGAGAAAAGCTGAAGAGCAAGGTGCGGGCGTTTGCGGGTGTAGACGATCAGAGCGTTTCTGATGTGGGATTAATGGCTTGGGGTGAAGTGACGAGTGGGGATTTTCGCACGCAGAGGTTTGCGGGGGACCACTTCTTTCATTTGGGTCCGGCGCAGGGTGAACTGCTAGAGACGATTGCGGCGGAGCTTAAGATTTCGGCAATTTGAAAATTGCTCTCAGGGGCTAAAGCCCAATTCTTCTACTGCCCTTTACGGCATGGCTAAAGCCATGCCCCTTCAAAGCAAAAAATAGGCTGGACTGTTATTTTCAGTGGGCTGAATCCCACTTCTCCCTCCGTTAGTCCATTGCTTCTCTTCTAAGGCTTGTTCCAAGTGAGGACGGTGAGGGAGTGGGGTGGGAGGGTTTCGGGGGGGGAGTAAGGGGTGGGGTGGGGTTCGACGAGGTCGGCTTGCTCGTTTGAGTCAGTGATGTGGGCGGCGGTGAGAACGGTTTGAGAGACGGTGCCGGTGGGGGCTTCAGGGCCGGCGAGGTGGATGGACAATGATTGCGTGCGGCTGAGGTTGAGAAGGATGAGGCTGCGGTAGGTGCCGTCGGCGAAGGCGAAGGTTTGCAGTTCGTGCGCGTGGTCGAGCTGAATCTTGTCGTTCGTGCTGAGAGGTTGGTTCCAAGTGGGGTTGGGGCCGGTGAGTTCGGTGGTGAGCTCGGTGGAGAGCAGAGCGTGGTTGAGCATTTGCAGCGCGAGGAAGGACGGGCGGCGGCGGTTGGTGGCTCCGCCCATGTCGACGACGGCTCCCCAGAGCGACATGGTTTCTTTGGCACCGGATGGGTTGGTGAAGTCGTTGCGATACTCAGGCAAGGCGAAAAAGTTTTGAGTGGTGATGCCGAGGTCGCGCAGCATGAGCAGCGTGTGGTCGGCGACGGCGAGGGCAGCGCCGAGCGAGGGGACAGTGGAATCGAGTGCCGATTGCGATGCGCTGCCCGACATGGTGCCAAGGTTGGTTTCGTAGATGGCGAGATTTTTGTGCGCGGCGGAAGCAGCGGCGGCTTGCTGGGACATCAGGCTGTTGGGGCGTGAGTCGATCTGCTCGGGCTGGGCGAGCATGGGGCCGAAGATGGATTCTTCGCTGTGAGCGTCGTTGAAGGTGGAGAAGAGATAGGGAGCGACGGCGATGGTGTCAGCGTTAGCTGAGTTGGCGAGCTCCTGCTGCGACCACCATGGGACGGAATACCAGGATCCGAGAACAAGATCGAATTTCTCGGGCTGAAAATATTTTGAGCTGCGCATGGCAGCGAAAATCGTGGAAGCGCGTTGTGCGTAAGCCTTTGGATCGTTGATAGTGCCGCCGGGGAAAGAGCCGGAGTTCCACTGCTCGTTGCCGAGTTCGAGATGGATGGTGTGGAAGACATCGCTCCATGCTTGCTTCTGCCGCTTGGTGGGATAGTGCACCGTGGCGATGGTGTTGCGAGAAGGGTCGGTCAGGTATTCGATAATGCGTGAGGCTTCCGCGGTGGAGAAACCGGGCGGGAGCGTTATCCATGGGTCGGCGCCGACTGTTTCGCAGAGCGCAAGGAATTCGGGAATGCTGATGGGGATGTCTTCGGCGTGAGTTTGCTGTGTGCTGTATCCGGTGCGCAGGCGCAAGGAAGGCGGTGAGAGCAGATTATTCAGTGGGCTGCCGAAGCTAACTCCGTTGTCCATATAGCGAAGAGTGCCAGGATGAAGATCGCGGAGAGTCTGGACGACTTCGTCGCGAAAGCCGTCGGCATGCAGCATAGGCGTGGTGATGGAATGGAAGGGTTCGTACCAGTTATTTACAGCCGGAACCCAGGCCGGTGTGAGGAACACGTCGTCGAGAAGAATGGATGACGACTGAATGGTGAAGGTGAGAGCGATCGCGCCTACGGCATCTGGAGGTTCGTTGGGTATGAGATCAAGGCCGTAGCTATCCCATTTTTGAGAGAGCTGCACAGTGGTTTTGAGGAAAGTAGAGGTAGTGTTGTGCGCGGTGTCGAGACGTTCGAGCTTGATGTTGATTGCGGCGTCGTGCGTGAGCGCCTTAGCAAGAAAGCCGAGGTGATACCTGTCGTGAAGATGAACGAAGGAGTGTCCGGCGAGGGTATCGAAATAGGAGGCAAGCGTGGCGGACTGGTTGGGGCCGGAGGCTTCGATGCGCAGAGAGACTTTGCCATCGCCCACGTCAGAGAGTTCGGGGAGGAAGCGCGCGCCACCAGAGCCAGTGGGCCACCAGCCGGCAGTGGGATTTTCTGGAGTGTTGTTGAAACGAACGAGAAGGAAGTCTCCATTGGCTAGCGGAGTTTTTGTTGGCATGAACGCGAGCGCGACACCGAGGTTGGCTTTGGAGTTGGCGGTAGAACTAGTGAGGACGGTGCCCGTGGAACCTGCAGCAGCGCCGGAGAGAACTTCGTAGTGTGCGCTGGCGAGAAAGTTGGCGGGCCAGATGGTCCAGGGGTTTTCGTCGATGCAGGTGGTTGCGGTGGCGGTTTTGCAGTGGAGGATCGACTGCCAGGTTTCGCCTTCGAAACCGGGATTGCGGGAGACGA
>Ga0206860_10265_pt1 | contig 10043 bp, 8 predicted proteins | sample Alteio_BWOrgCont_44_FD_152624 | JGI IMG/M metagenome (GOLD analysis project Ga0206860, IMG submission 152624) | Enriched cells from forest soil in Barre Woods Harvard Forest LTER site, Petersham, Massachusetts, United States -... | ecosystem: Environmental > Terrestrial > Soil > Temperate forest >...
CGGCATGACGCCCGCGTAGATGAAGCCGAAGACCGCCGCCACCGCATAGAACTCGCCCAAGCCCCGGACGAAGACATAGGCGAGCGCCCCGAAAGCCTGCAGCAACAGGCCGGAAACAAGCACATTCTTTGCGCCGAGCCGGTCGCCGAGGATGCCGAAAGCGATCCGCCCGCCCATGCCCGCGAGTCCCTCGACGCTGTAGATCGAGACGGCCGCAACAAGCGGGATGCCGCAGCTCACCGCGTAGCTCACGGTGTGGAAGATCGGGCCCGAGTGAGTGGCGCAGCAGAAGAAGTTGGTGAGGACGAGGATGACGAAGGGCGGCGACTTCAAAGCCTGCGCGACCGTCATGGACGGGGGCGAATCCTGGGCGGGAAGGACGGGGGCGCTCCGCTCGAGCGCTGGCGCGCGCCGCACCAGAAACGACGTCGGGATCATCAGCACCGCGGCGACCCCGGCGACCATAAGGAGCGCGGTCCTCCAGTCGAAGGCCGAGACGAGCCAGGCCGCGAGCGGCGCCATCGTCATCGGGGCCATGCCCATTCCGGCCGACACCAGCGAGACGGCGAGGCTCCGGTGCGTGTCGAACCATCCGGTCACGCAGGCCATCATCGGCGCGATGATCGCCGCCGCGCCGGCGCCGACCAGGAGGCCGAACACAAGCTGAAACTCGATGAGGGAACTCGCCCGGCTGGCGAGCGCAAGGCTACCTGACAGGATGACCGACCCAGTCAGGACGATCGCCCGTGGGCCGAACCGATCGGAGAGGCTCCCCCAGGCCATGCTGCCAAAGGCCATGGCGAGAAAGCCGATGGTCATGGCGCTTGACACTCCGGTCACGGACCAGCCGGTGTCCGCCGCGACCGGCCGCAGCAGAACGGGGAGCGCGAACATCGAGCCGATCGCGACGCAGCCCAAAAGGCCGCCGGCCGCGACAATGACCCAGCGGTAGTTAGAGTCGATCATAGGTGCGCCTGTCTCCTGTGAGAGGGTTGTCGCTAATTAGGTGAGCAATCCTACGAGAAATGGTGAGAAATGCGGCGGCGCGCCTCGACCTGTTCGACCGTTTAGCCGGGCTGCTTCTCGCAATTGACCATCCAAGGCACGCCGAACTTGTCGGTGAACATGCCGAAACGCTCGGCCCAGAATGTCGGGCCAATCGGCATCATGACCCTTCCGCCCGCGGAAAGCTCAGCGAAGACGCGCTCGGCTTCGACAGGTTCGTCGACCTGCATGCTCACGCAGAAGCCCTGGGACTTGGAGGCGACGCGAGTCGGCGCATCGCCGCCCATCAGAACCCGGTCCAAATGCGGTCTCGCACTCGCCGTCGAAGGCAAGATAGGGCACAAACTCGGTCGTCATCCTCGGGCTTCCCTTCTCCTGGAATTTTTGAACAGCAGTTCGACATAGCGTCGGAGATGATCGATGCTGTCAGCGGCGATCGCCGCCCCGCCCTTGGCCTTCGCCAGGATGAAGGCGCCTTGCAAAACCGCTTGAGTATGGAGCGCGAGGCTCGCGGCGCTCCAGCCGGCGTCCAGACGATAGCGCCGCATCGCTTCCTCGATGTCGGCCTCGACCTTTGCGACGTGGCTGCTGATCGATCGGTCGACGGCATCGCGTATTGCCGGGTGACTCTCGTAGACTTCCTGCACCATCGTTCCGACGAGGCAGGTGAATTCAGGAACCGTGCCTTTGAGAATCGCCTTGCGGAAATCGATGTAGCCGAGTACCCGATCGAGCGGGTCGGCGTGATCGTGATAAGACGCGCCAGCGAAGAAGGCGCGCGTCGTTTCGGACCAATGGGCAGCCGCGGCCACCGCAAGATCTTCCTTGCTCTTGAAGTGATGGAAGAATGCGCCTTTAGTGACGCCGGCGGCAGCGCAGAGATCGTCAACCGTGGTCGCGGAATAGCCCCGAGCGCGGATCAGCGCGAAGGCGGCCGCAAGGATCTTGTCCCTGGCGGAGGGTTTTACGGCGCGGACGGTCATCGGCCCGTTCTCATGCGGACGTTAAATACCGACTGGTTGGTACTTAGTCAAGGAAAATAGTTGAGGGCCGCGCAACCCGCTTAGACACTCTGGCGTTAGCGGCAGGGAATCGCGAAGTTTAGTGCGGGAGGACCGACTCGATGGCCGAGCAGCAATATCAAGGCGGATGCCACTGCGGTGGCCTGCGTTACGAAGTCGATCTGGATCTCGACAAGGGCAGCTTGCGTTGCAACTGTTCGCTTTGCGGCAAGTCGCGCGCCTGGTTCGCCTTCGCTCCAGCCGAGAAGTTCACCCTGACGAGCGGAGAAGGCGCCGAAATCCGTTACAGATGGACGCCGCCGAACAGGCCAGAGCCGAACCTGACCTATCACATCTGCTCGATGTGCGGCGTGCGGACCCACGCGGAAGGCAGGGATCCCAAGGGAAACGCCGTGGTGGCGGTCCAAGTCGCCACGCTGGAAGGAGCCGACCCCGAAGTCCTCGCCAGAGGGATACGCTACTTCGACGGTCGGCACGACCGCTTCGACAGGGAGCCGGAAAACACGGCCGCCCTGTGAAGGCGAGGATTTAATCCGTTTGCGATCTGCGCAACAATCGCCGCCGTAGTCTCGTTGGAGCGAGTCTTGATAGGGTACCGTCACCCGCGGGCTTGACCCGCGGGTCCAGCCCGGCGATGACGAATCGGGATTGGTGAACCTGGTCGAAACTCGATCCAATCGCTTGAGCCGACCGACTAGGGGGCGCGCGCACATGCCGGACTCTGCCACCCCGACGAATTACAGGCTCGGAAGCCTGTATGGCGTGATCATTGCCTTCCTTTATTCCACCCAGGAGCCGTTTTCCTTCCCCGCCGCCAAGCATCTCAGCACGCTCCAGTTCGTCTGCCTGACCCAGATCGCTTTGCTGATTTCCATCCCCCTGGTGACGTGGCGCCCGGCCAGTCGCCGCGACCTGGTTGCGTTGCTCACGGACCCCTCGAATTATGGAAAGCTGGCGGTCATATTTGCGATCGGTATGACCGGCCTGCTGCTCTACAACCTCGGCCTCAGCAACGCCCATCCGATCATCATATCGGTGATTTTGAACCTTTCGCCGTTCTGGGCGGCGGGCGTCGCCTATTTCCTGTCGAGAGTTCCGATCCCGGTCTCGCCGACAATCTTCTTCGGCTGCTTTGCGGGCGCGTTTGTGGGAGCGATGGCGGTCGCCTGGAGCCAGCTCGGCGACGCCGGCAAGCCGCCGATGACGCAGTTGGCCGACAATTTCCTCCACGGCAGCTGGGTCTACGCCATCCCGATCCCGCTCTGTTCGGCGCTCGGCGGAACCCTGGTCGGCAAATGGTTCGCGAGATACGAGGAATCGGCCGCGGTCGCCGCGAATTTCTTCACCGCGAATCTGATCCTGATCCCCGCGACTGTTATTCTTTTGTACCGGCAGTCCGAACTGCAATTCGGCGGCGACTGGGTGGCGGTTATTCTCATGATCGCCGGCACCATCATCGCGTCGTCAATCGGCCGCGTCGCCTATCAAATCGCGCTGACCGTCACCGGCGGCGACAACGGCTTCGTCACGATGTTCTGGAACCTTGTGCCGGGGCTCACCGCGCTGGTGTCACTCGTCTTGTCGTGGTGGATCGCCGATTTGCATTTTGCCGCAGACCCGATGTTCTTTTTCGGCATGGCGCTCGTCGCAGCGTCCCGGGTGCTGTTTTCGCTGAGGGCCTGGCGGCAGCCGCCGCGACCCGCGTGAGGCCGGGGGGACGACGTTGCCGCCCAATCAGGCCGCCCCTTCAACGAGTCAGCGAGCCGAGCCGCGGACTCGATTGGACTTAAACAGGATTCGATCCGCGATCCCCAAAATCGCGCCGGTCTTCCGAAACACCCCCCAATTCGCGTGTCCTGCCCTCGGCGAGGCGCTGGATTGCGAGCTCATCGTGAAACTCGAAACCGCCAATCCCGTGCGCTCTTTCAAGGCCCGCGGGACGGAGACTGTCATGGCGCGGCTGGCCGAAAGCACCGTCGCCATATCGGCCGTTTGTGCGAGCGCTGGCAACCTCGGGCTGGCGATGGCCTACAGCCGTCAACGCCGCGGCATTTCGGTCACGGTCGTGGCCGGCGCCGGCGCCAACCCGGTCAAGCTCAACCGTATCCGCGCGTTGGGCGCGACCGTGCGGATCGTCGGCGGCGACATTGAGGATGCTCGCCATCTCGCGCGGCAAATGGCTGACATCGAAGGCGCGTTCCTGGTCGAGGACAGCGAAAACCTCGACACGTGTGAAGGCGCGGGGACGATCGGGATCGAGCTCGTCGAGGGCGCGGGACGCTTAGACGTGGTGCTCGTTGCGCTCGGGGGCGGCGCGATGGCGACGGGCGTCGGTTATGTCTTCAAGCGCCTCGCCCCTGAGGTCGAGATCGTTTGCGTGCAGCCCAGGGGCGCGCCGGCGATGGCGTTGTCATGGAGGGCGAAATCGGTCGTCGAGACCGACCGCATCGAGACGATCGCCGATGGCGTCGCCGGCCGGCGCCCGATCCCGGCGGTTCTGGACGACCTTCTGGCCGTGGCCGACCATGTCCCGCTGGTTGAGGAGCAGAGCATCATCGCCGGAATGCGGATGCTTTATCGCCATGCGGGACTCGTCGTGGAGCCGTCGGCGGCCCTTGGCGTTGCGGCGATACTGGAGGATCGATCCCGTTATCGCGGCAAACGGGTCGTGACGATCATCTGCGGCGGCAATGTTGTTCCGGCCGACTTCGAGCGATGGGTGTTCAAGCAGGGGGACGGATAAGGCCGCAGAGCCTGGCTATGAGCAGGTCGCAGCGCAACCAGCGGCACGTGTCTCTTTATGGATCAGGGTGGAGGCGGCGCCCCAGGCGCTGGCCGCATAACGGCACGGCTTGCGCGGGATGTTCAAGTCGGCGTGTCGGCCCTGTTCTCGCTCCTGTTATGGCCCTGATAAGCCAGATTTACTGCCCTGTTATTCTCCTGTTATTTTCCTGTTATTTTACTCCCGCCGCGCCTCCGGCTTCTTTGGAAGCGACTGGAAATAAAGGTCTTTTCGCCGCTATCGCGGCCAGCACCGCGCAGCGCTCCGCTGTTTTCCCTGTTATGCAGGATAATGGCCGCCGCTGACCGCATGCGCAAGGAGCATAACGCTAGCAGGCCGGCAGCACGCGCCCCGCCAGTTCGGTCCAGTAAGCGACGCCGTAGGGGATCGCCTCGTCGTTGAAGTCGTATTTCGGATTGTGAAGTCCGGCCGTGTCGCCGTTGCCGATGAAGATATAGGCGCCCGGAACCTTGCGCAGGAGGAAGGCGAAGTCCTCCGACCCCATCACCGGCCTCATGTCGTCGCGCACCCGATCTGGGCCGGCGACAGCGCGCATCGCGCCGAGCGCAAGTTCGGTTTCGGCCGGATGGTTGACGGTGGCGGGGTAGGGAAGCTTCGGCGGCCGATGCAGGCGCGCCTTCGTCCCGAAGGCCTCAGCGATCCTTTCGCAGATGCGCCTGAGTTCGGCTTCGATCGACTTCGAGACCGCTTCGGAGAAGGTGCGGATGGTGCCTTTCATCTCGACCCGGTCCGGGATGACGTTGAAGGCCTCGCCGCCGTGGATCGCGGTGATCGAGACGACAGCGTTGTCGAGCGGATCGACGACGCGCGAAACAATCGTCTGGACCGCCGTAACGATATGGCTCGCGGCAACGATCGGATCGCGAACCCGGTGGGGCATGGCGGCGTGGCCGCCGGTTCCCTCGACGGTGATGTTGAACGCCTCAGCCGAGGCCATCGCCGCGCCCCGGACAACGGCAAATTCGCCGACCGGGAGACCCGGCCAGTTGTGCACGGCATAGGCGCCTTTCACCGGAAAGCGTTCCAGCATCCCCTCGTCGATCATCGCCTGCGCGCCGGCGCCGCCCTCTTCCGCCGGCTGGAAGCAGAAGATCAGCGTGCCGTCGAACGGCCTCGTCTCCGCGAGGCGGCGGGCGGCGCCGAGCAGCATGGCCGTATGCCCGTCGTGCCCGCAGGCGTGCATAAGCCCAGGCGAAAGGGACGCATGATCGGCCCCGCTCGCCTCTTCAATCGGCAGGGCGTCCATGTCGGCGCGAAAGAGCGCGCGCTTTTCCCTGGCGTCCGCGGGTCCCGCGGCGCCATGCAGGACGCCGATGACGCCGGTCTTGGCGACGCCTTCGACGACCTCGTCGAACCCGAAAGCCCTCAGGCGGTCGGCGACGATCCGGGAGGTTCGCGGCAGCGCGTATAAGAGCTCGGGATTTCGGTGGAGATCGCGTCGCCACTCCGTCAGCTCCGGCGTCATGGCGGCGACTGAATTGTTGAGGGCGATGGTCATCCGGCGCTCCGTACGCGAACTGCTGCGGCGCCCCTCGCCCTCGGGCTCCAGAGTCGCAGCAGCGTTCCGCAGTGTCAATTGCCGATCCGCTCAGGCGCGGAATTCGCGTTCGGGGAAGCGGGTTGGCGTGCGCCGTCAGATGGCGTCTAGGCGGCGAAAAGCCTCCGGGTTTCGATCTTCGGGCAGCGGTTCATCACCACAGTCACGCCTTTGGCGCGTGCGCGCGCCGCCGCCTCCTCGTTGATCACGGCAAGCTGCATCCATATCACGCGGGGCAGAGGATCGAGCTTCAGCGCCTCGTCCACGGCGCCTGCCGCGTTCGTTGAGTTGCGGAAGACGTCGACCATGTCGATGCGGGCCGCAACGTCGGCGAGGCGGGCGCTGACCGGTCGGCCGCGGATGAGCGCCCCGGCGTGTCCTGGATTGACCGGCCAGGTCTCGTAGCCCCGTTCGACGAGGAAGCCGAGCACCTCATTCGAGGGCCGTGTTGGATTGGGCGAGGCCCCGACGACGGCGATCGTGCGCGTCTCTGTCAGGATCGCGCGGATGGCTTCGTCGCTGAGGCCATCGACCGGCGCCATGTCAGGCGCCCCAGCGCGGCGGCCGCTTCTCGATAAAGGCGCCGATTCCTTCAGCGCAATCCGGCTCGGCGAGATTGTCGACCATCGCCTTGGCCGCCAGCGCATAGGCCACGTCGAGCGGCTGTTCGATCTGCTCGTAGAACGCCCGCTTCCCGATCGCCAGCGCCGGGGCAGAGTGGGCGGCGATCGTTTGGGCCAAGGCGCGGGCCTCGTCGAGCGCGCGGCCCTCCGGAACCACACGGTTGACGAGCCCGAAACGCTCGGCCTCGGCTGCGCTGTAGAGCCTGCCGGTCAGCGCCATCTCCATCGCATATTTGCGCGACACCGCGCGGCCGACCGCAACGAGAGGCGACGAACAGAAGAGGCCGTTGTTTACGCCCGAAAGCCCGAAGCGCGCATGTTCGCCGGCGATCGCCAGATCGCAAGCGGCGACGAGCTGGCAGCCGGCCGCCGTTGCCACGCCCTCGACCGCGGCGATCACCGGCTTCGGCAGGGCGACGATCGCCTGCATCAGAGTCGCGCAGCGCGCCATGATCTGCTCGTTGAAGGCGCGGCCGCGATCGGGATCGTTGCGATGCGCCTGAATCTCCTTGAGATCGTGCCCCCCGCTGAGCGCCGGCCCCTCGCCGGCGAGCACCACGACACGGGCGCTGTCATCCTTGGCGATGTCGGCGAGGATCAGGATCAGCGTATCGATCATCGCAAGGCTGAGCGCATTGCGGTTCTGCGGCGCGGTCAGCGTCAGGGTGACGACGCCGGCCTCGTCCTCGCGGCGGAGGAGCTCGGAGGGCTTGACGGCGGACGAAGAGGGCATTGGGGCAATCCTGTTTGCGGCGACTGGCGCATGCGAAGGATACGGCGCCAGGCACGCGGCGTCGACGCCCAGAGACTCGCTCTATCGGAGACGCCCCCTATGGGGATTTCGCGGCCCAAGCAGTCTCGACTTCTTCCATCAAATTCTTGACGAGGCCGGCCTTCCGAAATTCGGCGAAATCCTCGGCGATCACCTCGCGCCAAGGCTTGTCCGCGCCTTCGCGAACCGGCTCATCCTTATGGGAAAAATAGAGAGCGCGCGCCTCCTCGGTGCGATCGAGGAACATAAGCGCATGCGCGTCATTTGTTTCGAGCCACAATTTGGCGGGATCGAGCGCGTGCGCACGTTCGGCGGCGTCGAGTGCGCGCTGGAAATCGTGGGCAAAGAGGGCGGCCCAACTCACATTTCCCAACTCTTGAGCGGTGAGCACGCCGGCCTTGCCCGCCTTCTTGATCTCGTCGGCTTCGACCGAACGGGCCCAGTCCTCTTCCAGCCGCAATGCCTCCGCAAATCGGCCCTGCGCGTGCGCTTCGGCGATCACGCGCCTTGTCTTTCCATCCAACGCGACCAAAGCCCTCGCCGCCTCGGCATCGCCCGTTGCGGCGGCTTTTTCGTACCATTCGCGCGCCGTCGAAAAGTCTTGCTGCACGCCGGCGCCCTGCTCGAAGAGAAGAGCAAGATCCCGCATGGCGAGTGTGCTGCCTCGGTCCGAGGCCTTTCCGAACCACGAAACCGCCTGCCCGTAGTCCTGCGGGACGTCCTCACCGCTCTTGTAAGTATTGCCAAGATTGATCATCGCTGCGATATTTCCGGCGGCAGCGGACTTTTCTAACCATTCCAACATCTTCCCTGAATCCTTGGCCACGCCGAGCCCGGACTTGTACAGAAGGCCGACAAGCCGCATCGCATCGGCATCGTTGCGGTCCGCTGCCTTCTTGTACCAAATGTACGCTTGTGTGGGGTCTTGAGGGACGCCATGTCCTTGCTCGAAGAGCTGACCGAGATCACGCATGGCGAGCGTATTGCCACGGTCGGCGGCCTTCTCGTACCACTCTTGCGCCAGAGCATAATCTTGAGGGATGCCCTGGCCGGATCGATAAAGATTTCCAATATCGATCATCGCGACAAGATTGTTGGCGGCCGCGGCCTTCTCATACCAACCCAGGGCCTTCGCAGAGTCCTGCGGCGCGCCTTTGCCAGATTGATAGAGAAGGCCAACTTGGGCCATCGCGTCTGAATCCCCTCGTTCCGCGGCCTTTTCGAACCATATCAGCGCCTGCGCATAGTCCGTTGGCGCGCGCTCGAAGAGAAAGCCGAGATCGCGCATGGCGAAAGTATTGCCCCGATCCGCGGCTCTCTCGAACCACGCGCTGGCTTGCGCGTTATCTTGCGGAACGCCTTGGCCATTTTGGTAGAGAAGTCCAAGATCGATCATCGCCGTGGCTTTGCCGGCCGTGGCGGCCTTTTCGTACCACTCGCGCGCCTTCCCATAGTCTTGCGCTACGCCCTGACCGGACTGATAGAAAAAGCCGATCACTCGCGTCGCCTCGGAATCGCCTGCCGCGGCGGCCTTTTCGTACCACCGAAACGCCTCAGCGAGGTCCTTGTTCACCCCGTTGCCGTAAAAGTACAGAAGCCCAATATCGCGCATCGCGATCGGGTCGCCGGCGTCAGCGGCCTTCCCGAACCATTCGCGCGCCTTGGAATAGTCTCTTACGGTGGCGTCGCCCGCTTCGTAGAGATCGCCAAGATTTCGCATGGCGACGACATTCTTTTTCTCGGCGGCCAAGGTGTACCATTTGATCGCACTCGGGTAATCTTTCTGAACATTGAGGGCCTTGTAATAAATGATTGCCATCATTTTGGCCGCAACGTCATTTCCGTGTTCGGCCATGACGCGCATTTTCTCTAGCGCCTCCAGCGAAATCTCCGTGGCATCCGGCGAACGCGATTGGCCAATGTCGAGGAAGCCGTCGACGAACATCCGCTCGAGTGTGTCATTCTGGTCCGCTCTTTCCTTTTCGGCTTCCGCCTCCGTTCGCTTCACATCCGCGAGCTCCTTCGCCTCCTCCGCGGCAGCCTTGGCGCTGTCCGCTTCTCCCTTCTCCTTCAGCGCTTCGCTCTTTTGCTCGTCGGCGATCGCATAGAGCCGCCGCGCCTCGCTCCATCCCGTGAAGCTGAATATCGAGGCGGCTACCGCGCCGATGGTCAGCGCCGCTAGCGCGATCGCCGCCGCCCAGTTCCAACGCCGTGCTCGCGTCGCGGCCGCCCGGCTCGCCTCGAGTAGCTTGCCCACCAGCGGCCAGCCCCCGCCATACCG
>Ga0206860_10266_pt1 | contig 10037 bp, 10 predicted proteins | sample Alteio_BWOrgCont_44_FD_152624 | JGI IMG/M metagenome (GOLD analysis project Ga0206860, IMG submission 152624) | Enriched cells from forest soil in Barre Woods Harvard Forest LTER site, Petersham, Massachusetts, United States -... | ecosystem: Environmental > Terrestrial > Soil > Temperate forest >...
GCCTGATTGCCCTTGCGACGGTTTTGGTTTTCACGCTTCGCGGAGACGTGGGAAAGCAGCACGCCGAGCGCACCGAGGTCCTTTCGATGTACTGGCACTTCGTGGATGTGGTGTGGGTCGTGGTCTTCACAGTCGTCTACATTGTCGGGCGTTAAGGAAGGAGGAAGCGAATGGCTGTTGAATCGGTGGACCGCGGCGAATCCAAAACAGACACAATCCGGATGCCGACGCCAACCGCGTGGCCGATCGCGCTTGCGTTTGGCATGACGCTGCTGGTCGCGGGCATGGTAACAAGCGAGGCAGTGAGCGTGCTTGGAGCGATTGTCGCCATCGCCGGAGCCGTTGGGTGGTTCCGCGATGTCCTGCCGCATGAAGCTCATGAAACCGTAGCGGTGGTACCGGAAGTGGCGGCAGTCACGACGGCGAGACGCGAAGTGGCTCGGGTGGCCATCGCGAGCGAATTGCAGCGGGCCTATTTGCCACTTGAGATCTATCCGATTTCCGCGGGTGTCAAAGGCGGCCTAGCCGGGAGCGTGGCGATGGCGGTTGTGGCGATGGCATACGGCATCATAAGCCAGCACAGCATCTGGTATCCCATTAATCTGCTGGCCGCCGGCTTTCTGCCTGGCGCTATGACGGACACAACGGCCAAGATCGCCGCATTCAATCTGAGCGTCTTTCTCATCGCCGCTGCGATTCACCTGATTACATCGCTGCTTGTCGGATTGCTCTATGGCGCCATGCTGCCGATGCTTCCGCGGCGGCCCATTCTGCTCGGCGGATTCATCGCGCCTTTGTTTTGGACTGGCTTGATTCATAGCATTCTCGGTATCGTGAATCCGGTACTCAATCAGCGCATTCACTGGCTTTGGTTCGTGGCTTCCCAGGTGGCGTTTGGGATTGTCGCGGGCATCGTTGTTTCAAGGCAGGAACGCATACGCACCTGGCAGCGCCTGCCGCTGGCGTATCGCTCGGGCATGGAAGCTTCGGGACTGAAGGATGAAAGCCGATGAACTTCAGACCCACTGTTTTCGCAGTATCCCTGGCGGTCACTACCGCCTGCGGCATTCGCAATCCGGCGGATGTACAGGTCATCCCGCCGAACAGGATTATGGATTTCAGTTTTCTCTATGCGAGAAACTGTTCCGGCTGCCATGGTCCGAATGGAAAGGGAGGCGCCGCGATTGGACTTGGCGATCCCGTTTATCTCGCCATTGCCGACGATGCCACGGTTCGCCGCGTAACCGCCGACGGAGTTGCCGGAACCTCCATGCCCGCGTTTGCGCAACGCTCGGGCGGAATGTTAACCGAGGACCAGATCGACGTCATCGTCGGCGGAATTCGAACCCGCTGGGCGAAATCGGACGTATTGCAAGACGCCGACGTTCCGCCCTACACAACTCAGGGCTCTGGCGATCCGAAGCGCGGAGCGGAAGTCTATGGGACTTACTGTTCGTCGTGCCACGGCGCAGACGGCCATGGAAGTAAGCGGGCGAGCTCGATTGTCGATGGCTCCTGGCTCGCGCTCGTAAGCGACCAGAGCCTTCGCACCACCGTGATTGTCGGGAGGCGCGAATGGGGCGCTCCCGATTGGCGCGGCGATGTAACAGGCAAGCCGATGTCACCTCAGGATGTCTCCGATGTCGTTGCCTGGATGGTCGCGCAGCGGACACAGTTTCCCGGCCAGCCGTATTCCAGTGCATTGCAGCCGGAAGGAGGAATTCGATGACTGCGCCGGATGAACTCTCCAGACGCCGGATGCTGGTGAAACTCGGCATCGTCTTCAACGGGATCGTTGGCGCAATCGTCGCGGTGCCGATCGTGCGCTACATCCTTTCCCCCGTGATTCGTGAGCCAAAACCGGGGTCTGAATCGTGGCTCTCGCTTGGCCCGCTCGGTCAGTTTCCAGAGGGGCAGACGCGTCTGGCGACCTATCGAAGCCCAGCCGCAAATCCATCGGATGGCGAGACCGCGAATATTCCCTGCTGGGTGCGCCGCGTGAAGGGTGAGACATTCCAGGTATTTGCGATCAACTGCGCGCATCTGGGTTGCCCTGTTCGCTGGTTTCCGCAGTCGGGTCTGTTCCTGTGCCCATGTCACGGCGGTGTCTACTATTCCGACGGCTCGCGTGCCTCCGGTCCCCCGGAGCGCGGCCTGTTTGAATATCGTTACAAGGTCGAGCGGGAGAGTCTTTTGATCCAGCCGGGCGAGTTACCCACGCCCGGAGCCCCGACCGCGCGCCTTATCAACATATCTCCCGGTAAAACGCCATGCGTCTGATAAAAGAGTTAGGAGCCTGGTTCGAGGCGCGCCTTCAGCTTGCCACGCCGATCCGGGAGACCATGCAGCACCGGGTTCCGCGGCAAGCCGCAAGTTGGGCTTACGTCTTTGGCAGCGCGGCGCTCATTGTGTTCGCGCTCCAGCTTGTCACCGGAATTCTCCTCGCCCTTCTTTACGTGCCCTCCGCCGGAGAAGCCTGGAACAGCTTGCAGATTCTCAATCACCAGGTGGCACTCGGCTGGTTTATCCGCGCTTTGCACGGCTGGGGCTCGAATTTCATGATCGCGATCGTGCTGATCCACATGGTGCAGGTGTTCCTTTTCGGCGCTTACAAGTTCCCGAGGGAGCTGACCTGGGTCGTGGGTATTCTTCTGCTCCTCCTTACCCTTGGGATGGCTTTCACCGGTCAGGTTCTTCGATTCGATCAGGACGCCTATTGGGGGCTGGGTATCGGCGCGTCTATTTCCAGCCGCATACCCGTTCTGGGGCCGTGGATCGTGAACCTCCTGCTGGGGGGGCCGATCATCGCGGGGGCTACGCTCTCGCGGTTTTTCGCACTGCACGTGTTCGTGATCCCCGGATCGTTGATTGCGTTTGTCGGAATACACCTGCTCCTGGTCCTCAAGCTCGGAATCAACGAATGGCCCATGCCGGGACGCATCGTTCGCCGCGCGACTTACGTGAAGGAATACCACGAACTGACGGAAAAGGACGGCATTCCGTTTGTGCCCGGCGCGATTGCGAAGGATATGTTTTTCACGGGATTTATCCTTCTGGCGATCGTCGTATGCGCCGTTCATTTCGGTCCATTCGGACCGAGCGGGCAGCCGGACCCCACCATCATCCAGACCGCGCCCCGCCCGGATTACTTCTTCCTCTGGCTCTATGCGGTGCTGTCCCTGTTGCCGCCATCGATGGAAACCCCGGTGCTGCTGGTCGGCCCTGCGATTGTGCTGGGCGTTCTTCTCGCGCTGCCGTTTATCTCAGGTGAAGGCGAGAAAAGCTGGAAGCGCCGTCCCATAGCGGTTCTTACGATTCTGCTGGTTGTAGTGTCGCTCGGTACATTCACACATCTGGCCGGCAATGCGCCGTGGAGTCCCGTAATGGATGCGGGGAGCGGTGAACCGATTCCGGAAGGATATCTGAGGGGGCGGACAGCGCTGGAACGCCAGGGGGTACTTGTTTTTCAAGCCAAGCAGTGCCACAACTGCCACGCGCTGGGCGGCGCTGGAGGACAGCGCGGGCCGGAACTGGATCGAGTCGCCGTTCAGCTCACGCAGGATCAATTGATACGTCAGGTGATTCAGGGTGGCGGCAACATGCCTGCGTATGGAAAAAACCTGAGTCCCGCCGAGACAACGGCGCTGGTGGCGTTTCTCGAGACGCTGCACCCGTTCGGACTGGCGCCTGCACGCGACGCCTCTCGCGCCGGTGAAACGGGAGCGCACCCGTAGGGGAACAATGTCGTCCTTACTCGTCACGCTCGCACTCATCGTAATGGAATTCGTCTACCTGCGGGGATGGTATCGGCTTCGTAATGCGATTCCAGACCTGGTCTCGGGCTGGCGGCTGTCTGCCTTTTCGTGTGGGTTACTGGCACTCTGGGCGGTGGTTGCATCTCCCCTTGCAGCCATGGATCACCGCTTGCTGACGGCGCATATGGCGCAACACCTTATACTGATGACGGTAAGCGCTCCACTAACTCTGCTCGGAGCCCCTGTAATCGTCCTGTTGAATGGGTTGGCGAAACCGTTTGGACGCCTCGTTTCAGGGCCGTTATTGGGCTGCCCGCCTGTGCAAACGTTCGGGCGCCTGGTCACACACCCGCTGTTCTGTTGGTTCGCTGGCGTGGCAACCGTAATCGCATGGCACACTCCAGGTCTGTTCGAACTGGGAATGGGGTCCGCGCGGTGGCATGAAGTCGAATATGCGTGCTTTTTCGCCGCCGGCATTATGTTCTGGTGGCCTGTCGTCCAACCCTGGCCAAGCCTCGCGACGTGGTCTACATGGGGCGTGCCCCTGTACCTTTTCCTCGCGACCTTACCGTGCGACGCTCTGTCGGGGTTTCTTGCATTTTGTGGCCGCGTTGTTTATCCGCATTATTTGTCTGTGCATCGGCTCTTCGATATCTCACCTCTCGGAGATCAGGAGTGCGCGGGCGCGCTGATGTGGGTTTGGGTCACGTTTGTCTATCTGGCTCCGGCTGTTGCGGTCACAATCCAGACGCTCTCGCCGCAGCGGCGTGCTCTAAACGCGAAGGTCGCATGAGTATCGCAACAGCCGCGGAGCAACCCTGCCCCGCGCGATCCTCCGCGGCAATAGCTGACTATTGGGCACTGACGAAACCGGAAATCAACTTTCTGATTGCGATCGTAACCTTCGCGGGCTTTTGCCTCGGTTTGCCTGCTGAGCTTCATGGCTTCCCGTTTCTGCTGCTGATTAACACCCTCCTCGGGACGCTGCTGGTATCGAGTGGCGCGAGTGCTCTGAACCAATTTATCGAGCGGCGCTTTGACGCCCGAATGCGACGGACCGCAAGACGACCCCTCGCTGCCGGGAAACTGGAGCCGGCGTCCGCCCTCCGGTTCGGACTTCTGCTGTCCGTTACGGGTGGCATTTATCTGGCGGTGGCAGTAAATGTTTTCGCGGGCCTGCTCGCTGCTGTCACGTTACTGACTTACCTGGTGTTGTACACGCCGCTCAAACGCAGGACACCATGGTGTACGGTAGCCGGCGCCTTTCCCGGGGCCATGCCTCCGCTGATCGGATGGGCCGCGGCATCCGGGAGTTTAGGCGTCGAGGCCTGGATGCTCTACTTAATCCTGTTTTTTTGGCAATTCCCGCACTTCATGGCGATTGCCTGGATGTATCGCGACGACTACGCAAGGGCTGGATATTTGGTTCTTCCCCGCGGACAGCATAGTGCGCAATTCATGTCGTGGCAAGCTATAGTGCCTTCGCTCGCTCTCATTCCCGTCAGCCTGATCGCCGGCGCCGGCCCCGTCTATCGTGTCTTAGCCTGTATAGCGACTGCGGCTTACCTCTATTACAGCGGACGATTGGCTCTTGAGAGATCCAACCTTGCTGCAAAGCGCTTACTGTTGGTGTCAATCCTTTTTGCTCCGCTGGAGTTCTGCCTGATCATGTTCGATAAGCTTTGACCGGCAACGACGTATTGTCAGGATCAATCGGCCACCGACCCAATATCACGAACTCAAGGCGGGGCGCCCAGAAGCTATGATCGGTGCCCACCGAGAGCTGCGAAGTCCATTGGCCGGTTAGTTACCGCTTTCAAATCGGGATCCCGGATACTCGGGCGTTTTAGCAGCTTGGTCTCTCCTCGAACGTCCTGGCAGCGCCTCGACCCGGCTGTTATTCTGGGTGATCATAACTGGCACCCCAGGCGGGGCTCCAACCGAATAGGCAGAAAGAGTGGGTCCTCATTTTTCCCGCTCTCCAAAAAAGACGATCCCGACACCATTCCACATGCTTCGGCCAGCGTTTCGCGGCGGCCTGTCACCCAGCGGCACCACTCCTACGTCGCGATGAAGAAGGTGAAAGTGCGCTTCCAGATATTGCCGAACCAGATCCGCCCTTTCTCTCGCTACGACAAATTGCCGATCTGCCGTTCCCGCTCGGCAATATCCTTCCACGATCAGTATGTGATCGGGCAGCGACCCGAGGAATGGCGCCACGGCGTGGTCGATCTCGCCCCGCCCGGTTTCCGTGAGCTTCTCTTTGCCCTGGTTACCGGCGGCGAACAGGTTGGGTGCGTCGAGCCAGGCCCGTGAGCGGCACGATTGCCCTTGTTCGCACGCTTTGACGTAGTCGGCCGGCGCCAACTGCTCGAGATCGTAAAAACCGCGTTTCCTGAAGAAACCGCGGAAAAAGAACTCATGTTTCAATGCCTCGGTATCGTCGGCAAGGTTGCTGGTGCCGCGGCTTAGATTCGACAGAGTTTCCCGAATATTGGTGGCGCCATCCTCGCCCAGATCGTCTGGCCCCAAAGCACCGGCGACGTTCTCCCGCAACTCCTTCGACAAAGCCTCCACGTTATCCAGTGTCACCTTCACACTGGACACCAGATCGCGGGACTCCACGTCTGCGAGAATACGATCCCCGCGCATCGAAGCATCGCTCAGGTTCACGGATGCCTGATGGATATTCGACACCGTGGCCTCCAACTCCCGCCTCGTCGCCTCATCTTTCAGGAACAGGCCTGCCGGACCCCGGCCAGCCTGCAGGTCGGCTACGATGGCGCCGAGTGTGCCCGTAACCTGGCTGGCATTAGCCGCCATCTTTCTGATGTCCGGCTGTACTGCGGAGACCAATCCGTCAACATGAGTTACGGTTTTTGTAACTGAATCGAGTGCAAGGTCGAGACGGCCCCGGACATCGGTGACGCTGTGGTCGACATTGTTCAACAGCGCAGAGCTCCGCTCCAGCATCGCTCCCATATCGAAGGGCTCCCGGCTGGGCAGGGTTGCGCCATCCTGCGCTGCCGCCGCATCTTTTGTGCCTTCCTGGATCGAGATGTATTTGTCGCCAACGATACCTTCGGTTTTAATTGACACCACCGAATCGGCGCGGATCATTCCGCGGGTACTGGCTCGAACCTGCAGTTTGAGTCTGAACCTGGAGTTGGGGCCCGTCGGAACCTGTATGCCCTTCACTTCACCGGCTTCGAAACCTGAAACACGAACTTCAGCGCCGTTCGGCAATCCGCCAATGTCTGAGAACTCGGAGTAAAAGTCAGCATGTTTTCCAAAAACGTCGTGACGGTTTCCGATCAGAAACAGGACGGCCGCAAAGAGACCGGTTCCCAGAACGATAAAAAGCCCAATGGCCCACGCATGAATACGCATTGCTATTCCTCCCGGGAAACCAGCGCTCTCACCAGCGAGTTTTCGCTTTGGGCCAGCTCGTCGATGCGGCCCACTCCGATGAGGCTGCCGTTATCGAGCACGGCGACCCGATCGCCGACCCGTCGCGCTTCGTGAGTGTCGTGAGTAACAATCACCATCGCCGGCCGGTCTCTTTTCTTTACCTGCAGTAAGAGATCGTCAATCTCTGACGCTGTCACCCGGTCCAGCCCGCTGATTGGCTCATCGATCAGCAGAATATGAGGATCCAGCATCAGGGATCGGGCGAGTCCCGCCCGTTTGCGCATGCCTCCTGAGAGTTCCATCGGCATTTTGCGGCTGTCTTTTCCCAAACCCACATCCTCAAGATTCTTTTGAACGATCTCTGCAATTTCGGCGTCGGGCGTTTCCGGCCTCAATCGCCTCAGAGGAAAAGCCAGGTTATCGTAGAGCGACAACGAATCGAAGAGCGCCGCGCTCTGAAAGAGAAAGCCAATCCGGCTTCTGACCTTCGAAAGCCCGTCCTCGTCCATATCGACGATGTTTTCGCCGTCCACGCAGATCGTGCCGCTGTCCGGCTTGATGAGGCCGATAATGAGCTTCAACGTCACACTCTTCCCGATCCCGCTTCGCCCCAGCAGACACAGCGCCTCTCCCGGCGCAACCTCAAGGGACATGTTCTTCAGAACGTCGCGCCCATCGAATGAGCGGTTGACTCCGTGAAGCGCGATGACGGGGGGATTGACAGGTTTCATATGGCTGTATCCGGGAACAGGAAAAGAATGGCCTTTACGAACACAACGTCGATGAGAATGATTGCGACCGATGAAATGACGACACTGTTGGTAGCAGCGCGCCCGACCCCATCGGCGCCCTCATTCGCGGTGTAGCCGAGGTAAGAGGAGATCGCACCGACTATGATTCCGAAACCCACCGTTTTCACGGTAGGCGGAATAAATGTTGCCCAGCTTACGTCGTGAAACGCGCGAAACAAATAGAGCCGGGGCGACATATCGGAGATGAAGAGTTCCGCGAGGTAGCCTCCGGCAAGCCCCGCGAAGTCGATGAACACGGTCAGGAGCGGCAGTGCTATCGCGCACGCGATGATGCGGGGGATCACCAGCATTTTGAAGGAGTCGACGGAAAGGGCTTCGATTGCGTCGATCTGTTCTGTCGCCCGCATATTTGCCAACTCCGCACCGATACCCGCCCCTACCCTTCCGGCCATCAGTAGCCCTGCGACGAGAGGTCCGATTTCATTGAAAAATGCCATCGATTGAACGGAGGGCATCAAGGCGCCGGCTCCCAGTTGATTTAACGTGGACTGGGTGTGGATGGCCAGAACGAGACCCAGAGCCAGGCCGGAACATAAGATGAGCGGCAGCGATTTCCACCCTGCCACTTCTGTTTGTCGCAGGATCATTTGCCATTCAAAGGGAGGAATCAACGCGCGTCGCGCGGCTTGCAAAACAAACAAGCCAACGTTGCCGACGAAGTCCAGATATTTCCGCATAGACCCTCCCCGGGTCGGTTCAGAGCCATAACCTCGCGTTGGCAGAGTCCCGCTGAATCATCGACCGGATGCATGCGCAAGCTGGGCAATGAACGGCCGCGCAGCATCGGGAGTGCTCGCGCCACCGTCAACAACGGCAGAGTTCGACAGCTTTTTGCCATAGAGGGCCTCTGTGCCGGATTCATCGGGCTTCAGGGTCGCACCATCCAGACCGAAACCGGCAAACGCTCCTTTGGTGACACCATAAAAAACAATCTTCGCGTTGGCGTCGTCATGTGCGGACTTGCCGTTTCCCCATGCGGCGGAAGCGTCCGAACCTACGGCAAAACGATCGGAGAGCAGCTTCGCGCGCCGTTCGTTGTCGAGTGACAGTATCACGAGGTCCATCTCCTCCCCACCGATTTGCACGCCCAGGCTGCCGCTCTCGAGCGCAATCCCGGCCGGCGCCGACCACGCTCCGCCATTTCGACAGGAAATGAACCCACGTCCGTAGCCCACACCGACAACGACAGCGCCTTTCTTGAATCCGGGAATGACCGCAATACAGTCGGCGCGGTCGAGTTGGTCGGCGCGGATGTCGTGCCCCGATTTTGTCAGCGTCGCGAACACATTGCTGGCTCTTTCCAGCCGTTTGGCAGCATCGTCCGCGCCTGCTGCGTTGAGGCCCGCCACGAGTATCGGAAGCAAGAGGCAATTGATGATTTTCATAGACTTTTATCCCTTCGTTTGACTAGACTTCGCCGATGTCTAACGCATGCGGCCTTCCAATCAGCCATGTGTCTGGGCTCTTGCATTTACGCCGACCACGTTTGGATGCTGGTGTCGAAACGACGCGCCCTTGTCAAGTTATAGACAGACGATCAAGACCGAGGTCGGAGTCGATTGTCGTCAGGAGTTTGTGTAAATGAATAGACTCATGGGAGCACTTGCCCTTCGTTGAGAATGGCCTGACGCGCGAGAACAGGGCCTCACCAAGCAGCCTTGGGCTTCCCCGGCTGCGGGTCTTAGTGCTGGCGATCGGACGATGGGACGTGCGGTTGACTGCAGCCGCGGTGCCATTCTCACTCCGAGCTCAAACATCACATTTGGGTTGTGCTCGTCAGATCTGCGATTACGGCTCGTCGCTCTCGCCCTTGACGAAGAACGGCTCCATGTCCTTGTACTCCAGGATCTTCACGGTCGCCTCCATGGGAGCGTTGTTTTGCGCGATCGCGAGAAACGCCCGCTCCGACCGGGCCACGATCGCGCGCGAGGTTGTTCTTGTGGATCGAGGGGTACCTGGACGGCATGGCCCAGTGCAGCAGTGGCGAGACATAGCCAAGGGCGCCCGGCGTGTTGGAGTTGCCGAGAATGACGGCTTCTGGACAATACCGAATCGAGGG
>Ga0206860_10267_pt1 | contig 10008 bp, 7 predicted proteins | sample Alteio_BWOrgCont_44_FD_152624 | JGI IMG/M metagenome (GOLD analysis project Ga0206860, IMG submission 152624) | Enriched cells from forest soil in Barre Woods Harvard Forest LTER site, Petersham, Massachusetts, United States -... | ecosystem: Environmental > Terrestrial > Soil > Temperate forest >...
TTCTTCGCACCGCAATGTTGTTTGCCGGGTTGGCTACGAGCCAAGAGCCGTCGGGGGTTTTGGGGTATTACCGGACTCCTGCGATTCATGGGAATACGATCGTGTTCACGTCGGAGGGCGACCTTTGGCGGGTTAACGCCACGGGAGGGACTGCGAGTCGCTTGACCACCCACCCGAGCACGGAAACCTTTCCGGCAATCTCTCCGGACGGAAAGTGGGTTGCGTTCTCAGCAGCCTACGAGGGTCCAACTGAAGTTTATGTGATGCCGATCGACGGCGGGCTGCCGAAGCGATGTACTTATGAAGGCGGGTATGTCGAGGTAGCAGGCTGGACTCAGGACGGCTGGATCTTATACGCGACCGGCAAATACTCCACCCTTCCTAGCGCGAAGATGTGTATGGTGGAGCCGGATAATCTAATGCACAAGGTTATTCCTCTCGCGCAGGCGCACGACGGCTGCTACTCGGATGATGTCAAGCAGCTATTCTTCACGCGGCTCAGCCGTCAAGGGAGTGAGACGAAGCGGTACAAGGGGGGCACGGCCCAAAATATCTGGCGATGGGACGGTGGTAATACCGAAGCCAAGCTCCTGACGGGAGACTACACGGGGACCAGCCGGTCACCGATGTTTTGGAAGGGACGAGTGTATTTTGCCAGCGACCGGGACGGGGTGATGAACATCTGGTCGATGGACCCGGACGGTCGTAACCTCAAGCGGCACACTCACCACACCGCGTACGATGTTCAGGGGCCCAGCCTTGGCGATGGAAAGATCGTTTATCAGATGGGCGCGGACCTGTGGACCCTCGACCTCGAGACGGGTATCGACGCCGAAGTTCCGATTAGGATTGCCTCCGACTTTGACCAGATGCGCGAGACTTGGGTGAAGAATCCGCTTTCTTGGACTTCCTCGATGCATCTTTCTCCTGACGGAACTCGGGTGGCCCTTACTACTCGGGGCCAGGTTTTCGTCGCGCCGGTCAAGCAAGGTCGCTTAGTCGAGACCACGCGCAAGAAGAGCGTTCGGTATCGCGACGCGAGGTTTATGTCGGACAGCAAGTCGATTCTGGCTCTTTCCGACGAAAGTGGCGAAGTCGAGTTGTGGAAGCTGCACCCGCTTGGGGTGAATTCACAAGCGCCGGAACAGCTTACGAAGGACGCCAAGATCGTCCGATGGCAGGCGGTTCCGTCGCCCGATGGAAAGTGGATCGCGCATACGGATAAGAATCATTTCTTGTACCTGCATGCCCTGGGAGTCATGGATTCAGGGAGCCAGGGAGCCACGGGATTAGGAACTAAGACTTCGGACAAGGTTATTGCGGAGTCAGATCAGGATGATCTGAACGATCTGGTTTGGTCACCGGATAGCAAGTATTTGGCTTTCATTCAGGCGGCGAACAACTCCAATGCGCAGATCAAGCTTTATGTTTTGGCGACGGGAAAGACGACCGATGTGACGACGGATCGGTACAACTCGGGCTTCCCGTCATTCACACCGGACGGCAAGTTCCTCTATTTCATTTCGGACAGGCACTTGCAGACGCTAGTGGGAAGCCCTTGGGGCCCACGGTCGCCGGAGCCGTTTTTCGACAAGCAGATGGAGATTTTCTACCTTGCGCTTCAGCCAGGGCTACGCTCGCCTTGGCAGGCAGACGATGAGCTGAGCGCCGAGAAGAAGGAGCCGGAGAAGCCGAAGACGACGGGCTTACCGGAAATCGTCATCGACGGGTTGCAGAAGCGGCTTGCCCTGGCGCCGATCCCGCCGGGGAACTACATGGACTTGACGGTATGCGGCAATCGGCTTTTCTTCCGATCGATGCCGACGGCAGGAGAGGGTCCCCCTTCCCTGGTATCGGTGGCGATCAAGAACCAGAACATCAAGACCGACACGATCCTTCCTATGGCTGCGTCCTACGAAACCACCCCTGACGGCAAGAAGATATTGGCGTCTACCGGCGGTGGGCTGATGGTCTTTGACGCAAACGGCGCACCCCCCGATCCGGCCGAAAACCGCGTGAACCTAGACGGCTGGACATTCTCGTTCGACCCCAAGGAGGAGTGGCGGCAGATGTTCGATGACGCATGGAGGATGCACCGTGACTACGTGTATGCGCCGAACATGCATGGGATCGATTGGCCGGCGATGCGTAAGAAGTACCGTCCGCTGGTGGACCGGATCACCGACCGGGCCGAGCTGTCCGACATTCTCGCGCAGATGATGGGTGAAGTCTCTCTGTTGCATACGTTCGTGACACCGGGCGATCAGCGTGGTGGAACCGATTCAGTAGCGGTCGCTTCACTTGGAGCGGTTTGGGAGCCAGATAAGGCGTTGGGCGGCTATCGGTTGACTCGGCTGTATCACACCGACCCCGATATGCCGGAGCTGACAGGGCCGTTACTTAAGCAGGGCGTCGACTGCTCGGCGGGAGATGTGATCGCGGAGATCGACGGAGTGCCGACGCTATCGGTACCCGATGCCGCGATGCTGCTGCGCGCCAAATCCGGCAAGCAAGTTCGGATTCGAGTATTTCCCGGCGGGGACAAAACCAAGGCGCGCGACGTCATCGTGATGCCGATCAGCGCCGGCCAAGAAGGCAACCTCCGGTACAGCGAGTGGGAATACTCACGGCGGTTGCTCGTCGAGACGTCGGGTCAAGGCAAGCTCGGCTACGTTCATCTCCGCGCGATGGGATCGGGCGATATCGAGCAGTGGGCGCGCGATTTCTACCCGGTTTTCGACCGCGAGGGCCTGATCGTCGACGTGCGACATAACAACGGCGGCAACATCGACAGTTGGGTGCTTGAGAAGCTGATGCGCAAGGCGTGGATGTACTGGAACCAGCGAAAGGGCGCCCCTAACTGGAATATGCAATACGCGTTCCGCGGCCAGGTCGTGGTGCTATGCGACGAGAATACGGCCTCGGACGGCGAGGCTTTCTCGGAGGGGTTCAAGCGACTTGGACTCGGAAAGGTTATCGGCACTCGAACGTGGGGCGGCGAAGTTTGGCTGAGCGGGGACAACATCCTTGTCGACCGAGGCGTTGCCACCGCTGCCGAATCGGGCGTCTACGGGCCGGAGGGCAAGTGGCTTGTCGAGGGTCACGGCGTCGATCCCGACATCGTAATCGACAACCTTCCGCACGCCACGTTCCTGGGGCAGGACGCGCAGTTGGATGCGGCGATCAAATACCTCCAGGAGGAGATCAAGAGGCATCCGAATCCCGTCACGCCGACGCCGGCGTTTCCGGACAAGTCTATTCCTTGGAATAAGGCGGGGAAAGGGTGAGCGGCGTCAGAGGCGAGGGAGGCGTATAGTGTGGGTTAATGGACGAGGAGAAACGGGCTGATGATTTGGCGCTGGGACAAAGCCTTTATGAGGGCTACTACCAACGTCCGGAGGTAGTGAATTCGACTTGTCGGATTTGCGGAGGATTGCTGACGAAAAAGAAGAGGCGAGATTTCTTGCCGTTGGGCCTCGTCATTGTGTGCATTACTAGCGTTCTTTTCTTCGTGACATACCCGCTCATCAATTTGGCCAGCATCGTAATTTTCGTTTATGCGATCCCCGGCTTCGTCCTGATTGCTGTGTCTCCAAATGCAACAAAAACGAGCTGCGCCAAATGCAGGGAGCGGCGGAAGCGGCGAAGGACTTAGGGGTCCGGAGCCCTCACCCCCCTTCCCCCCTCTCCCATTACGAACCAAATGAGCGAGGGGGAGCGGAGTTACTTTGCCTTTCTTCTTTGGGCAGTGATGACTTCGGTGTTCATGCCGGCCCAGTGGAGGGCGCCGCAGTAGCGGCCGTGCTCCATTTTCACGCACTTGTCGACTACTGCGATTAGGCCGGCAGTTAGGGCTCGATCGGCCGATCCGAAGTCGATGATTCTTAGTTGCATCCAGACGGCATTGGCGCCGATGGCGATAGCGTCTTCGACGATCCCGGGGACTTCGGAGGCGGGGCGGAAGACGTCGACGATGTCGATGGGGACGTCGACACTTTTGAGGTCGGGGTAGGACTTCTCGCCGAGGATTTCGGTTGCGCGAGGATTGATAGGGATGATCCGGTAGCCCTCATCTTGCAGGTAGCTCGCAACCATGTTGCTGGCCTTGGTCTTCTCCGCGGAGAGGCCGACGACGGCGATGGTCTTGGCGCTACCGAGGAGGTCTCGGATTTTGCCCGAATTTTGATACTTTTCACGCTGCTCAGGGGTGAGCGACGTGTTCAGCCTTATATCGCAGACAGCGCTTGGTCCAAATCCCATAGCAGATCCTCCAATGTTTCGAGTCCGACGGACAAGCGTATCGTAGAAGGCGTAATACCTGCCGCAACCAATTCATCATCTGAAAGCTGTTGGTGAGTCGTCGAACCGGGATGAATCACGAGACTTTTGGCGTCGCCGACGTTGGCGAGGTGGGAGAAGAGTTGCAGGTTTTCAATGAACTTTTTGCCGGCTTCGCGGGGGTCTCCTCGCCCAGGGTTAATCTCAAAAGCCATCACGGCGCCGGGACCTTTCGGCAGGTACTTCTTGGCGAGGTCGTGGTGTGGGTGGTTTGGCAAACCCGCGTAATGAACTCGGTTGACTCTTGAGTGGTTCTCAAGGAACTTGGCGATCGCCTGAGCGTTGCCGACATGGCGATCCATTCTGACGCTGAGGGTTTCGAGTCCTTGCAGCAGGAGGAAAGAGTTCATCGGGGAGATGCAGGCGCCGGTATCACGGACCGTTTCCACTCTTAGCTTCATGAGGAACGCGTAGTGGCCGAAGGTGTCGAAAAAGCGCAGGCCGTGATAGGAGGGAGAAGCATCGGCGATGGTCGCGTAGCGGGAGAAGTCGAAATCACCGCTATCGATGACAACGCCGCCAATGCTGGTGCCGTGCCCGCCGATGAACTTGGTTGCGCTGTGGGTGACGATGGTGGCGCCCCACTCTATCGGTCGGCACAAATACGGAGTGGCAAAAGTGCTGTCGACGACCAGCGGGATGCGCTTCGATTTGGCGAGAGCGGCTAGCTTTTCAAGGTTGGGGATACTGCCTGATGGGTTGCCGATAACCTCGACGAAGAGCAACTTGGTCTTGCCTGTGATTGCTTGTTCCCAGGCGTTCAGGTCGGCGGGGTCGACGAATTTCACGTCGATCGTCAGCTTCTTCATGGTGTGGGCCAACTGGGTGAGGCTGCCTCCGTAGAGCTGAGTCGACGCCACGATCTCGTCGCCTGGGTTGAGCAGGGTCATGATGGTGCCGAATTGGGCGGCCATTCCGCTTGCGACGGCGACAGCGCCGGTTCCGTTCTCAAGACTCGCCATCCGCTCCTCGAAAACGGCGGTAGTCGGGTTGCTGATTCGCGAGTAGATGTTTCCGTACTGCTTCAGCTCGAAAAGGTGGGCGGCTTCTTCGGTGCTCTCGAAGACATAGGACGTGGTCTGGTAGATGGGAACGGCGCGAGCGCCGACATGAGGATCGGGAATCTGCCCGGCGTGGAGCATGCGAGTTTCGAATCCGAATTTTCTTGCGTTATCCAAGTTTGTTACCTATCAATGCCGAATAAATGTGGCAACGGTATCGTTCTCGTGGAGTTCTTCTATCTCCGGTTCGCCGGGGCGCTGTGGTTTGTCTCGATCGGTGGCTACTAGGCAGAGGAAACCTAGGGTTTCACCTTTAGTGGCTCGGAATTGGTGCCAGGTGAGGGGTGGGACCTTGATGAGGTCGTGCATTCCGATCGGTGAAACTTCGTCGCCGACGAGGACTTCTCCAGAGCCGTTGATGACTAGAACGACATGGGAGTGCTGGTGCCGCTCAAGGGTGGAATGTCCGCCCGCGCCGACCTCGAAGTAGCGAAACTCGACGGGCATGTCGTCGCAACCTTTGAACAGAGTCTGGCGGGTAATCGTCTTGAAGTGGGTGCCGTCCTCCTTATATGGATAGACGTCCACACCCTCCCATCTGTATGGCTCGGTCTGCCTTTGAATCATAGCCACCCCTGAGTATATTCAATGCGCCGATGCCATTGGCGCCGGCGGTTATGGTGTGGAATTTAACAGGGCGGCGAGGCCGTTCGGGCTGCCTAGGCCGGTTGGGAAGCACCACGGCGAGGCAGCGCTGTATCTACCGGCCGAGCCCGTGGTGATCGCATGGAAGCGCCGACTGCCTGCGTTGGAATACAGAAGTTGATTGAGCGCGGCCGAACTCGGAAAACTCGTGGCTGCCCCGTTCACGATTCCAGCGACAACGGGGCAGGAGACGCTTGTGCCGCCGATCACCATCCAGCCGCTTTGGCCCCCGTACGCGTAGCTATCGAAGACAAGCACACCGGTATTCGGATCGGCGACGGCGGCGATATCGCAACCTGCCCGATATTGGCCCACGGTCTTATAGATTGAATCTTGAAATTGAGGGCGCGGCTCAGCAGTGCTGGAACCACATCCGGTATCAATCCAAACTGCCTCCGATTGCCAATTTCCGGACTTATCCACGTTGAGGGTGGTTCCACCAACGGTTACGACATTCTTGGAAAGTGCGGGGAAAAACCTACCGGCGGCCAGATCACCGGCGGCGGCAAAGAACACCACGCCGTTTTGCGTAAAGGAAGAGTCGAAGGTCACATAGTCAGCCATTCTCAGTGGCGCCAAAGCTTGTCGATACTTCTCGATCTCCCGGTAGCGCCTTGGCGATATTCACCGCAGCAGCGAGATCGCCTAGCGCTGTGGACTTCGCTTCGACCAAGTAGATCTTCGCGTTTGGCGCCATTGCATGGGCCCATTCGATATCGACTGCCATCTCCAGCGACCAGCTCGCATCATTAGTGGGCTTAGAACCGGTTGCGTAAACAACTTGTAAAGCTTTATTCGATGGCGAAGTTACTTGACTTGAACTCTCGGTGGGAAGCGAATACGTCGACGAAAATTTATTGAAGTCATCAAGGGCATTCGGATAGTTGTAAGCGTCTACGACGGCGATTGCCCCCGAACCCAGATTATTTGGCGAAGGCAATCCATATGCGGTTGCGACTTGGCTCGGGGTTAGCTGGCCCTGGCCGGACGCGAAGGGTTGGACACTTCGACTCGAAATCAAGCAATTGGTATGGCACAGAATGCCTGCATCCCCTGGTCGATCGATGCTGGATTCGGGGACGATGATTCCCAGTGTATTCGGGCCTGAACGGTTCGGCCAAATTGCTACATGAGATTGTGCAATCTCATTGCAGACTGGCTCCTGGGCGAACGGCGGGCGTTGAGATTTGCTCGTAGTGGTGGATTTTGCGCCGCCCCCGCCTCCGCAACCATAAATCAACGCAGTAGCAATGAACAGAGCACTTAGCCGTGAAAGTAGATTCACACGGCTGATATACACTAAGGATTTTACTAAGGCCCATTTTCCGACTCCTTAAATGGGCCTTTCGGATGACTGCTAAATTGGTCTACTTTGAGCAATACTTCGCACAGTTTCGGACAAGCTTTGATAGATAGCAGATTACTTGAAATCCCTTGATGACCACATCTAATCCGAATCCATTACTCACGTAGAGTCAAATTCGACTCGTTCACGTGAATTTTCTAACCGGTTATGGGACTGAACGGATGCGGCTTCTACTTTTATGCGGTTTGAGTGGCTAATTCAAATACTCCTGATATTGCTGAATCAAGAGCAAGACCTTTTCTCCCATTTTTCGTATACTGGGAACAAATTCGTGGGGCCTTTTATCCGCGCAATCCCACGATTGAGTACGCTCAACGCATGCGCGAGGATGTTATCGCCCACTCTAGCCTTGCTTCAACCGAAAAGGCAGATTGGCTTGTCAAAAGGCTCCGGTGGTTCCAGGAGCTGGAGTTTGGGATCATTCTTCATTGGGGAATTTACGCGTTTTGGGATTGCTGCGAAAGTTGGCCGCTGGTGCCGGAGGACACTTGGGCGCGTGGGGAGCGGATGAAGTGCTGGCTGGAGCGGGGCAAGGACATCGACCGGTTTCAACGCGACTATTGGAACTTGATCGAGCATTTCAATCCGGTGAAATTCGACGCCGACGCATGGGCAGAGACGTTTGCCGCGGCAGGCGCCAAATATGTGTGCTTCACGACCAAGCACCACGATGGATTCTGCCTTTGGGATACGGCGACGACCGATTACAAGATCACGGGGCCTCGATGCCCGTTCCATACGGATGCACGGGCGGACGTGACTAAGCTCCTGTTCGATGCGCTCAGGCGGAAGGGTCTGGGAGTTTCGGTGTATTTCAGCAAGGCCGACTGGCATTGTCCCTACTACTGGGCTCCCGATCCGAAGCCGTTCGGCCGTGGCGCCAACACGGTGGACGACCCCGAAGTGTGGGAGAAGTTCGTGCAGTACACGCACACCCAGATCCGTGAACTTTTGACCAACTACGGCCCGATCGATATATTGTGGCTCGACGCAGGTTGGGTACGGGACAAAGAGGACATCCGCATGGCGGAAATCGTAAGAATGGGGCGTGAGTTGCAGCCGGGCTTGTTGGTAGCGAACCGGACAGTCGGCGACTTCGAGGACTTCGTGACGCCCGAACGCGAGATCCCGGATGGAGCTCTGCCCGACACTTGGGAGGCGTGCTTACCGCTCGGCCCAGATTGGAAGTACACCGAGGGACAACCGAAGAAGTCCGCCGCAAAGGTTTTTGAGGAGATTACGGTGACGAACCGTAAGGGCGGCAATTTCCTATTAGGCGTCGGGCCGAAGTATGACGGCACGATTCCCGAGGACGATGTGGCAATTTTGCGTGAGTTGGGAAAACTCAGGAGCGCGGACGCTTTGTCTAATGCCATCCAGTTTTTCATTTGACGACTTCCGCTTTTCGTGATGGGAATTTCTGTCGATGTGGCCATTGTTCTCTTGGAAAGGTTCTTTTTTTCGTTCTGTTTGGTTGTTTTCTGCCTGCGATGAGGATTAGCATTTCTTCTATGGCTTCGGGCGTAGTGACGCCCCTTGATGCGAAGATCTCGATGCAGGCGACGGCTCTTGCGAAGCTGAGCCGTCGTGGTTGGACTCCTGCCAACTCTGCGGCTTGGACCATAATCGTCCGAACGATATTGTAGGCGGCTATGCTCAGAACGAGTTCTTTTGCGACCATGTCCGGGCTTTGTGCCCCTACTAGCTCTAGGTTGACTGTTTGCTTTAGCGAGCGCAGATCGGTTTCGACATTCCACCGCTTTGTGTAGAGCAGGGTCAATTCTTCTGGTGAACTCGCGATGTCGTTAGTGAACAGGCAAACCCGGACCTTTTTTGCCTTAGGGCCAATCACATGCCGGACCACAATACGTCCTTCCACTATCATCTGTTTGGTGAACTCCTGATGGTGGCTGAGTTCCCAGGGGCTCGGCCGCCAATCGTGGAGCACGTCCACATCCTGGTCCAGTGTTCCCTTGCCCTTGAGCATGGACTTGGCGCGGGAATCGGTGAGCCGGATGAGCATCGGTCGTCCAGTGAGTGCCCAGGCAACCTGCAAGATGCCGAAATTGCGATCGGCGATGACCCCGCACCCTTCCGGCATCCGCTCGATGAGCTTGTAGGCAAGAGCTTGTTCGCTCACAGCGTTCGGGCCGTGCATCGGGCCCCATTCCGGCCGCATCGAAAGGCCGCTGTACAAGTCGTGCGCGACCGCTATTTTTACCACCGGCCAATGAATCGGCCCGTGCTGATTTGATGCCGGCGGAAACGCCTTGGCCAGAGACGCCGTCCGCTCCAGAGTCAACGAAGTACCGTCGATGAGATACCAGCCCCTCGGGTCTGAGTTCAAAAGAGCTTGAGCCTCGGCAAATATCAAGTCCGAAGCTGCTAGCACCAAAGGCAAAGCAATCGCGTGCCGCGCGTGGTCGTAGCCGCTCGCTGAAGCAGAAAGAACGCCGCTTTGAGACCGCTTGCTTGAAGGAGACAAGCGCAAAACCACATCGTGGGAGCAAGCAAGCCAAGTGCGCTCAATGCTCAAACCGCCGTGGAGACGCCTGCGAATGCCTAACCAGATCGTAAGACCTGCACTGAACAGCCCTC
>Ga0206860_10268_pt1 | contig 9986 bp, 6 predicted proteins | sample Alteio_BWOrgCont_44_FD_152624 | JGI IMG/M metagenome (GOLD analysis project Ga0206860, IMG submission 152624) | Enriched cells from forest soil in Barre Woods Harvard Forest LTER site, Petersham, Massachusetts, United States -... | ecosystem: Environmental > Terrestrial > Soil > Temperate forest > O...
CACGTTGAAAACAAAGATGGACGCCGGGTTGGTGGGGTTCAAGCCGGCGACGTATTTGAAGAGGTTGTCCTGGCCGGTGTTGTCGGGATCGGCGTTGGTCTGGGCCTGGGAACAATTGGTGCAGCCGAAATATTGGAGTTGCCACGCCTGGTAGGGGGTGAGGACGGTGATGAGGCTGGTTTGAGTGCTGGTGTTCGTGCCGCCGGGGCCGGTGACGGTTTCCGAGACGGTGTAAGTGCCGGCGGTGGTGTAGGTGTGAGTGACGCTGGTCGTGGTGTAGGTGTTGCTGGTGGCGCCATCACCAAAAGACCAGAACCAGTTGGTGACAATGCCGGTGGAGGCGTCAGTAAAGGTGACGGTCAACGGGACGACGGCGTTGGTCGGGGTGGCGGTGAAGGCAGCCACGGGTTGAACGACGGGGATGGTGTAATCAGCCACCACGGGCAAATGATCGCTGGCGCCGGTGAGGTTCGTGAAAAGTTGCAACGCGCCGATGCGCGCACCGGGCACGAGATTGGTCAGCGCGGTATTGCCGCTGGCAGTGACACTGGAGCCGTAGGCCAACGAGGCGTTGTTGCCAAAACCGTGGTAAGTATTCGTGACAAGAGTCAGGCCGCCTGGCAAACCGTAAAAGACATTGGTCGTGCAAATCTGCAAATCATCCCGGTAACGCAGTTCCGTGTCCTCTTCGGTTAGCATGTACAAAATGGACGGGTTGGTGGTGGTGTCTTCCCAATCAATGGAGGTCGAGCCGGACACATTAAGCGGATCGACGCCCTGTCCCTGCGACACGCCGCCGGGGGATTTGACGGCGAGGATGGTTTGATAGCCCGCTTCGCCGCTGGTATCGACGTTGTAATCTCCCACGTAAATCACCCGGGCGGTGGCCGGCAAGTTATTCGCCTCATCATTGCGAATGATGGTGGCCTCGCCTTCGCGGTCGGTCATGTCGGTCGAAGTGGTGCCTGATTTGTAGTGGCTGACGTAAACGTAAAATTCCGTGGCGGCCGTGGGAGTTTGCCCGGCAGGGGAAAACTCGTAACGCATGACCTCGCGATATTCGCCGCTGCTCGAACCGAGTTGACTGGGGCCGCCCGGCGGATCAACGGGGACGGCGGCGAGAAGTTGTAATGTCTTGGTGTTATAAACCAGGGCGTTGGGGCCGTTGCCATCGTTTGTGCCGCCGCTGTTCGTCGCCTGGTAAGTGCTCATGGCGTACATGCTGGCTGCCAGGGGATTAAATTGGCCGTAATAAGTGTTCAGGCCGGCTACGATGGGGGCAACTGTTTGTGGGTTGCTGCTTGTTTCTTCCAAAGCCAGGATATCGATGGGTTGCGCCACGCCGTTGCTGAGAACTTGCTCGCCAATGCCTTCGAGGACGCCGCCGTTGGTCACCGATCCGTTGGTGGACGATCCGCCGGTGTAGGGGTAAATCAAGCCCGGGAGGGGCGCAGTGGGATCAATCTTGAAGGTGCTATTGGTGATGTCATCTTCAATATTGTAACAAACGATGCGGAGGTTCAGGTTTTGGGCTGAAGCGACGATGGCAAATCCGCAGATGACACAGAAAATTGCAGCGATCCGCAGAATATAGGCAGAGAGTGGTTTTATGGAACTCATTTCCGCCATGATAGGACACTTTTTTGCGGCAGAAGTCAAGGAACATGTGCCATGTTTATACGCAGCAAAAAATTCAAAGGATTGAACCTTTGGAAGTTGTCCCATTGTATATGAGCGCGTCGTTTACCTGTGCAACCTGTGGCAAGGAATGGCCTGAGAACTATTGCCCGGAATGTTTTCATACTATTGATCGGGCGCAGACACCGCCCGCACCTCCCGTAATCGCCAGGACGGCGGAGGCGGCGGAGACGGTGCGCGCCCTGGATTACCTGTCACGACCGGTTTACTCGCCGCCGCCAGAAATCCCGCCGCCGTCTCCTCCAGCGCGGCCAACGGTGGTGCTCCTTTATCGAATCTGGTGCGGCCTTATTTTGATGGTATATCTGGCCTTCGCCATACAGGAAGGCATGATTGTAGCGGGAAAGATTCCGCCCAGGCTCGGTCCCATCGCGGATTTGATGAGCAGCAAGGATCCGGCTTTGCACGGGCAAATGATGGCGGAGGAACGTGAGAACAGCATCATTGGCCTGGCGATGGCCGTGGTCGGCGCAATACTTTTTGGCACCGGGGCATTTTATTGTCCGCGATCTCCGTGGGCATGGGTATGGGGAATTGTGGCCATCATTGTCTCGGTGTTTCCTGTTTGTGTCACCATCGCCGGCGCCATTCCACTTGGTATTTTTTGGTTCAAACCGGCGACCAAACAATACTTTGGACGATAGCATTGCACACGACCAAGTATGGGTGTATTCCAATGATCCGAACAGCGGCTTCCGTCTCCTGATTGATCGGGAAACGGGCGGCCTGTTTCTTTCGGATATCCAGTTATGAATCCGCCAAGCGCGACAGCAGAGCGAAGCGCCATTCTCCGCAAGTTTCGCGGTGTGTTGGGGCTATTCATTTTCCTTCTCATCATGAGCGGAATCACGGCTTTTCCACTTCAGCGCGAACTTGGGGTTGTGACCGGCCTGCGCGGGCTTGAGCGGGCATCTGCAGCCGATGCCGGAAACAGCTTTGACCGTTGGATTCTAACCGTGCGCGATGGTCTGCGGGATTCCTATGCCCAACATCCCTGGCTGGCATACGGCACAGACTGGCTGGCGTTTGCCCATATCGTCATTGCCATATTCTTCATCGGGCCTCTCCTGGACCCGGTGCGGAACATTTGGGTTTTGCAAGCCGGCCTCATCGCTTGCGTGCTGGTTATTCCCCTGGCTCTGATTTGCGGACCCATTCGCGAAATACCCTTCGGTTGGCAACTGATTGATTGTTCTTTTGGCGTCATTGGCGCCATCCCGCTTTGCTACTGCCTCAGGCTGGCGCGAGCGCTGGAAAACAAACAAGCCAGACAAACCTTTCGGGGTTGAAAGTCTTTATGCCTTACCTGTCTCAACCAAGAATGCGTTTGCCTTCGGTGAGGAAGATGCCTTGGAAATTCATTTCCAAAGCCTGGGCATTGCTGGCTTTGAGCAAGGCGTCCTTCTGCGAGACTTTGCCTTCCTTGACCAGTTGAAATAAATGCTGGTTGAAGTTGATCATGCCTTCTTCCCCGCCGGTTTCGATGGCGGCGCCAAGTTTTTCGAGGCGGTTTTCCTCGATCAATTTGCGCACGGTCCCGGAGTTGACCAAAATCTCCTGCGCGGGCGTCATGCTGCCGGCGATGGTGGGCACCATGCGCTGGCAAATCACCGCTTGCAGGGTGCCGGCAATCTGGCGGCGGACTTGATCGCGTTCGTCTGGTTTGAAGAAGTCAAGAATACGTCCGACGGCTTGGGCGGCGGTGGTGGTGTGCAAAGTGGAAAGGACGAGGTGGCCGGTGTCGGCCGCGCTCATGGCGGCGGAAAAACTGATGCTGTCGCGCATTTCGCCGACCATGATCACGTCCGGGTCCTGGCGCAGAACATTTTTAAGTCCCTGTGCGAAAGTAAGGGTGTCCAGGCCGACTTCACGTTGTTCGATGACGGATTGGTTGTCTTCGAAAACGTATTCGATGGGGTCTTCCAGGGTGACGATATGTTTGCGGCTGTTGGCGTTGATGTGCTCGACCATGGCGGCCAGGGTGGTGGATTTGCCGGAACCGGTGGAACCGGCCAGCAGAACGATGCCGCGGGGTGATTGGGCGATGTCTTTGAGGGAGGGGAGGAGCCCCAATTCCTCGAAAGTCGGCACCTGCGTTTTGACGAAGCGCATGGCCAGACACGGCGAGCCGCGTTGATAAAAACAATTGGTGCGGAACCGCCCGACGTTGGGCAGGTAATAGGAAAAATCGCACTCGTGTTCGCGCTCCAGTTGGGCCTTGGTATGTTTGGGCACGATGCTGTCCACCACGGTGTCCATCCATTCTTCGGTGGGCAAAGGCCCTTCCACCACCACCAATTTCCGGCTGATGCGGAAAATGATGGGAGAACCTACTTTGAGGTGAACGTCGGATGCCCCGCCTTGGACGGCGGTGGCTAAAATTTTATGAAATGTTTCCATGTCTGCCAGTTTACACGGCAAACGTGGAAACAATCCAGTCAGGAATAACCGAGCAAACGGGCCTGCGACAGCCGGGAAACGTGGGTGAACAGCATCGAAATCAAATATCCTGCGTGCCGGTCACCGGAACAGGCCACAACCACCCCTGTGAAATTGACCTTTCGGGCCGGATTAGGCCCGCGCAAAGTAACGGTCATTTCCGTCATGGCCGGAATGGGATCGTTATTGCGAAATTCAATTCCGTTTTTCCGGACCTGCACGGCGGCAGTCGGGAGGGTGATACATTGAGCCCGTGGCGCAATGCCAATAGGGGCGGAATCTAATTTTCTAGCGCTCATAAGTTAATGAAACTTAACACCCCTTGCGAAGGCGTCAAATGGAGAAATCAGGTTTATTTATAATCGGGGGGTTGACAAAGAAATATTCTCTGCCTAGGAAAATTACCATTCGATGACGGCTGCGACCATCGCGGCCTGATGGCACAGCGAACAAAGTCCCGGAAAGCCGGGGCGAAGCGAACCGGGCAAGCTGCAAAATTGGGGGAGACCTCCGGGGGAACCGATTTTCTGCTTGCGCGGAACGGCGGGGACTTTAAGCCAAGCCCATCACATAGGCCGCGTGGCGTGACCGGAAACGCCTTTTAAGGAGACGGCAAGAGTGATCGCTACAAACCGCGTTCGGACAACTTCAAGCCCAGTAGTTCACCCGGTGTAATTCACCTCAGCCCAAGGGGGCTAATTTTGGGCCTGTCGTATTCGCTTCTTATCGTTTAATAACAACCAATGGCCGACGAGGCCAACGGCCATCAAAACAAAGATCACAGCCAACCCAATTATCCCGCCCATATGAAAACAGGCAAAGACGACAATCAGGAGCAGGGCGTCAGCGCCAACTAAAATGATAATGGCTGGCCGAAACGGAATAAATCGAAACGAGGCGATGAAAAAAAGAAGCAAATAGAGGCATGGCACACAAAGCAACGCAACATCTTTAGGCGTGAGTCCTGTAGCGGCTCCATCGCCCATTCCCGACATTCCTATCACAAAGATTATTATTAAACTCCAAATGCCAGCGCTGAGAAGGCAAAGAACCGCAAAGAGTACAACCAAGACATTTGGCACAGATACTTGCGGACAGGGATTTTGCCCGGATGGCTCGCCTGTTCGCGGATTTCGGGTCCGAAATAACAAATGCAAGAAAGCACCCCCAAAAGCGCCGAGGCAAGTCCAGAAAACAAACCACAGCGGCACCGCAACAACGAGTCCGCCCTTCGATCCAGAGGAAAATGCGAACAGATGGGCAATTGTAATAGAAAGCCAAATCAAAGACTTGTGAAAGAGCATCCATATAAATGACATTGGGTGTTGGAAGAGAGTCCAACCTGCGAAAACAATTCCCACGAACGCGCCGATTAGTGTGGATCGCTTCATTTCGACTTCATTGTCTTTAGTTCGCTTCTTTCACGTTATCTTAAAAAATTGTCATCGCTCCAAGTTGCGCGAGCCAGATGGATTGACGGAGCAGTCCCATTTCACAATCATCGGCGACTGCCAAAAAGCTCTATCCCATTCCAGCGAAAGGTGCCCGTAATGGCCGTCCGATGTCTTTATGTAGTAATCCTTCGGCATTGGCATCTGACGATCCCATTTAGGATCGTTGGCCTGTTGGCCATAGGTAAGTAATGGCAAATAGCCGGTTTCGGGGGCAAGGTAGGTGAATTCGTCATTGGTGGGCTGAATCGCACCACCGACAACAGTTATTTGCACATTCCAAGTAAATGGCGCTGTGTTAGCGGGTGGCAAATTTAGTGGCACTCTCGTGCAAACTATTTCAAGGCTTCCATCCGCACTTCGGCGTCCGTGAAACAAATCAAAACGATTGGTCGTGCCGTTACAGGCAACTTTCCCATGCCAACTGGAGCCAACCAATTGTTCCTTTCCAGCCTCTTTCCACATGCGGAAGATTACTGGGCTATCATGATTTGGTTTGTAACCTGTTTTATGACCGAACACATAACTTCTGAGGGTTTTCTTAGAAAGTTGGTAACCATCTTTTTGGATTACGAATTTATCTATCCCATATCCAATAACACCTGTTAGTTCGAACTTTCCGTCTTGATCTGTCTGCATGGTAAATGGTTTGGTTTCGGTTCTGTCTTCGTCCATATGGCTGACGATAAAATCGAGACTAACGTTCGCTCCGGCCACGGCGCGTCCATCTTGGTCAACAACCTTTCCATAAAAGCCAACCGGAACATTTTCTTGCGTTCGAAGTTGCGCGTCTGAGACTACTGTTGTAAGACCAAGGATAATCGCGAAAATTGTGGCCTTTAGGTAGTTGTTATTCATAATACAGTTAAGGTTGAATATTAAAACTCGAAAGCAACTGCCGCCAATAAGCTGTCGTTGTCATGTTGTCGAAACGAAATTGCTCGCTGTGGCCTGGATGAGTATTTCCAAAATTGAATGGGTCTGTTTGTAAGTTGATTGCCTCTAGTGGTGGAAACTTGCTCGCAATATTCGTCTCCGCGCCCAAAGCTTCGGAATATGACTGCACGCACCGCGAGAAGATTTCATAAGTATTGGTGCTAAACAACAGTGGAATATCGGCTCCGAAAAGTGGCACTCGAAAGTATCCGTCAGGAAATTGTGAAGACGGGCTTGCCCAATTATAGAAGCCGTCCGGTTTCGATGACTGGTCTATAATCCATTTACCCAGTGCCCAGTCCGCAGGATTGTAAAAGTCAACGAATGCGCCCGCACCACTAATGCCATTAAAATACGGCGGCGCGCCGTTCGTGTAATAGTGCCCTTCGCTATCGGGCGTGCTCACGGCAGAGAATTGATTGGTAATATCAGCCGGGACAGTGTTGTCGTAGGCCCGCGCGGAGATCGCCGCTTGGGAGGCCACGTATGTATTGACCACTATGTTCGTCCCGGCCAAGCGCAACGCTTCTCCGGTCACGACATTGCCCATGCTGTGCGCCATTACATAGACGTTGCTTGGATACATGGAGTTGAGATTGCTCAAAAGACCCTCAAGACCCAAGGCGGAGTTCCATGCCTGGCTTTCACTTGTATCATACTGGTAGAAGTGCTGATAGGTCGGCCAGCGGAAGCTGCCAAACCTGCCCTGATATCCCTGCCAGTAAAGTCTTTTGTAGGCCGTTTCCGCATAACGGTCTTTTTCCCATGATTCCATATTGTAGCCATGCACAAAAAGAATGTAGGTATCATTGGTGTCGGTCGCCGGATCGTAGGTGTATGTGAACTGAGTGGTCGGCGCTCCAGGGCTAAAATTATCCTGCGCGGGAACGGCGTTGCTCATCGGTGTAGAGCCCGGCGCGTCTCCCACCGTCCAACGCTCATACATCTGCTTGATGTCCTCGATTTGAATGGATTGAGACGATTGCGCCAGCACATTGCCGCTGCCGTCTGAAACGGTCAGATAAAGGGTTCCTGCACCATAGCCGACACCGCACCAGATGTAGTGGTCGCCCGCCCAATTATTCGAGAAGGTTGAGGCGTTTAACGTGATGTTGGAGCCGGGGCCAAGCCGTCCGACATACTGGCAAAGATTGGTGTTGATCTGGTTGCTAGCCGTGATCAGATTGGTCAAATAACCGATGCCGCCGTTCGTATCTGCGGCTTGGAACAGGTCAATGGTTGGATTACCTGGGTTCGGGCCTCCCACGTCACCCCAATTCAGCGTTACCGTACTTCCGCTTGGCAACTGCGAAAGACAGTTGGAAACGCCGGATACCCATAGACGAGCGTAGTCTTCCAAGTCGCGCGGGCAAGGAATGCACCGGTTTCCAGCATTCGTGTAGTTGCAATCGGGCTGCGCCGCTGTCTCCAAATCATCTTCCACCCATCCGTCGAGTAGGGTAAAAACCAATCTATCAAAATCATTATTCGCCCAAAAGACAAAAGGCGCGCCCGGACTCGTGTTGTCTGGGCCGGTGAAAGATTCGTCCATAGTGCCGTCATGGTTAACATCAAGGGAAAGCCGAATGACGTCAATCACGCATGTTCCTTGGATGTTGGTCTGGTCGGGGTCGGGCATCGTCAATAGGGCGGCTTGGCCGGGAACGGTGGGGAAAAAGGCACCGTATTCGGAAAGAATCCCTGCTGAATTGGTGGTCACCACCCCATTGCTCATGAGGAAAGCGTTGGTAAAATATTGCCCCAAGTAGGCAAAGATGTTGGTTTTACCATTTAACAAAGCCTGTTTGGCGTATCCTGCGATGAGCATCGGTGTTCCAACGGAACTGATCATAAATGGCGTTGTGTTGGTGACGGAAAAGGAGCCCTGATATCCTGGCATAGGGTCACCGGGCCCGTAGTTAATAGAGGGCCTACCAAAATAGTAATCCACGGTCTGGAGTTCTGGCTGGGCGGTTTCCACAAAAATGGGGCCGTGGTTCCAACTCGAAACATTATTTCCTGGAGAAACCGTGGCTGAAGTCCCATTACTAAGAGTCACCTCCACTGAATTATACGGCAAGCCATAGATGTTCGATGCCCCCGACGACATCGTCAGCAAATTCGTGCCAATAGAAACCCCAAAAGTCCCAATATCATAACTATTAAAATATCCAACCCAGGCGTTTGACGGCAGGACACCCGGTATGGTGTCAAGGTAGTTGCTATACTGGACGTAATTGTACGTTGGAAATTGAAATTGAGTATTGGTAGATTGGTTGTAGCCTCCATAGGAACCTGCCGCCTCAAAGCCTGTGTCGAGACTCCCATTCGTTCCGATGAAACTCGCGTCAAAGACGAGGTTGCGATAAAAGTAGTTGTCTTCAAATGGCGCAAAGTGATCTATATAAAAGGGAGCCATATTCCCACTACTATCAGGAGGGTACCAGTATATTTCAGAGTAGCTAGAATACACATAGTCTGAAGGATAAGTCGCACTGTCAGGCGAGTAGTCCCACTCTGTTAAGTTTGCTGGAATATAGTAACTAAAAGGCGAGTTCCATGCTGCGCGGAGAAGATATCTGATATTCTGCTTCATCTGCACCGTTCCATCAATGAAAGGCACTTCTGGAGAGACTGGCCCATATTGAAAGGAGAGAACACTCTGACTGCCTCCAGGCAGTTGCGCATATATGGGTTCCTGATACCAATAGCCATCAGTATATACTAACGTGCCGATGAGATCCGTTTGCAAATACGGTGGTGCCTGAGAGTCGGTCAGGACAGCAACGCCGTTTGTAAATTGACTCGCTGGTATATAGGCGTTTGTTTGGGTTCCATACAAAAGGGGCGACCAGTCATCACCTGCAGGAATGTTGGAAGCGCCTGGAGGATAATAATCCGATGTCTGTCCGTATGCGGAGTATTCTGGAAACACCCACGCAGCTTGGCCAAAAAATGCATTAGTATAGCCGAGCACGTTGCTTGCCGCGCCGGAGGATAGCAAATAGAGCTTTCCTCCAGGCCCATTAACCAGAGCAAGCGCTGCTGCGGCTTGGGTATTTGGCCCGCCCCAAACCGTCGTGGAACACCCGTTGGAATAAAGGACCTGGACTGCGAACTGGATGAAATCGGGAGGGTAGCCGCTGGTGTAATCGGGGGACGCGTTGGTGAGCGTGCAGCTAAGTAGCGTCGCTGAATTTGTGGCAATCGGCACCAAATCATACGTCGTCCAATCAATCGCCGAAATAATATAACCCACCACTGCGCCATTTGCCGGTTGCCACGAGAAAGTAATTGAATTGCTTGCGGCGTTGTAATTTTCGACCAACCCTTGCGGGCCAGTCGGTGTATCGAAAACGTGGGGATTGGTGCCGTTGTAATATTCTTGCAGATTGGAAAAGCCGTCGCCGTCAGGGTCTTTGTAGCCGTCAGGAGTGCCTGACATTCCGGTGTCGGGCAGAA
>Ga0206860_10271_pt1 | contig 9917 bp, 9 predicted proteins | sample Alteio_BWOrgCont_44_FD_152624 | JGI IMG/M metagenome (GOLD analysis project Ga0206860, IMG submission 152624) | Enriched cells from forest soil in Barre Woods Harvard Forest LTER site, Petersham, Massachusetts, United States -... | ecosystem: Environmental > Terrestrial > Soil > Temperate forest > O...
GCTATCGAATATTGTAAGCTCAAGAAGATTCCGTTGAAAGATGGCGAACCGCCAGAGGAAGTTATCGCGTTATTTCTAAGGGTTGTGGAACTCTTGGGGAATTTGGAAGAAAAAGAGTAACCTGTAACCGATTTTCAGCCGCTCGTAACTGGCTTGACACCGTTGATTTTGCAATCAAAAAGCTATTGGTTCCCTCGGTAGCTTATCAATGGGTTTTGGCAATGGCTTCTTTTTCCGCAAATAACATCAAGCCGCAATTTGGTTACAATTTTCCATTACTTCCATGATTCGTGCGATAGAACTTGCCGTCCAGTCAACCTTGCCTCTTGCGGTTCTCACGTTTTGCAGCTTCAAAAAGTCCGCAAAATCACGCAAGGTTTTATATCGGCCTTTTTTGTCCGCCCTAGCCGCCAGAATGTGAGGATACACGCTTTGAGCAAAGGCCGCTCTATTGGCCCTAGTTTGAGCGTAGGCGTGTTGTAGAGCCGTTTCCGGGTTCGGATTGCCTAGTTGCACCCCCCGCGCTCGTGCGACGTTTAAACCAGCCTTGGTTCGTGCGCTAATGTCGTCTCTTTCTTTTTCAGCCATCGCGCAAAGGATTGTTAGGGTAAATTTCTCGCAAGAAGGATTGTCGCAACAGTAGAAGGAAATACCTGATTGCCTGAGCGTTACAAGAAATTCGATGTTGCGCAAAATCCGGTCTGTTTTGCTCATACATAGGATTGCGCCGGTCTGTTGGCAGAGCCGTATCGCTTCCAGAGCCTTTGGGCGGTTGTTATTCTTGCCGCTCTCCACTTCGACGAATTCCGCAATAAGTTCCGATTGTAAGACACTAGCCAAAAATCTTGCGACGGTAATCTTTTGGCCTTCAATTCCGTATCCGTCTGCGCCTTGTGATTCGCGTGATACGCGATAGTAAGCCACGTATTTCTTTGTTTCCATGTGGAAACAGTATCGAAAACAGTGTCTTGTTGCAAGATTAAACGTCCGTTTGCTTTTAATAAATTATTGCACTGCTACAAATTAAAGTTCCCGTTGGCATTCCAGTTGCTATCCGTAGCTTAGTCTTAAATCCCTACTTCGCGCTTGTCATAATCGCTAGAGACATAAACCGTGCCAAGATACCTACACCCGCCAATTTTGCTTTTCTTAATGTTCTTGACTTCACATAGGGACGGGGGGACTCAGACATTTCTCGCCATGAAGTTTTGGAAAAGTTAGAAAAGGTATTCGACTTTCTTACAGGAATATTTCATTAGGGTCTAAAAATACCGGGGCTAAATGATTATTGTTTGGAAAAGCTTACCTTGCCCCCATTTCCGATACACGCTAGGATTGCACGTATAAAGCTACGTAGGGCGCAAGGCTCTTGAATCAACATGCCCCCAAGGGGCCATGACTAAGAAAGAAGTTACCCCGACACTATCTCCATAATATCGGGGTATAGAAGTATTGCTACTCCATATCAAACTGGAAGAAAGACGGGAACGACGAAGAACCCGTTGAAAACGTCCAGTCCAATAAAGTTGTTACTTGCCGAGATTGTGAAAATCTCGATATGAAGACCAGCTTTGATAAGCCATGTTCAAGGCATTATCTTTCGCCGATTGTGTCCCTACCAAAGACGCAATTTCATCCGGGCTTAGAATATCAATGTTTGTATAGCGGGCATTTGTCAATGTTGCCCCTGATACCTTCCCTAGATTAGCGCGGTAACGTTTGATTGCATCGCGGGTTCTCTGGATAGGGTTAGTTTTGACAGTATGGGTATTGTTAATGTCCTCAAGATTGTCATTGATAACTTGTGCCGTCCTCGAAAGTAACGGTTTTATATTCATAGTGCTGGCATAGCTCGCAAGCATTTGTGAAGGTTCGCCAGAACCATATTCGTTGAATATAGCCATGAAAGCAGCTTTTCCCCCGTTCTTGCTTGCAATGGGTTCAAAGTAACGTTTGACAATCGTTTGCACTTGGTCTTCGGAAAGCTTGCATCTATCATCCCTTAATGCCGCAAGCAAAACATTCTTGTAATCGGTGTTGTCCATATTATTCTAGTCCTTTAGTCTCTTGGGCTGAATCATCCGAAGGATGGCTTTCATCTTCTGGTTGTGTCCAAGTGTCATCTTGACGGGCATCATTACTACCGTGCCAAGCATTGTAATTAACGCCAGCTTCCCCGCCTTTGGGTCTTTTACCTAGTGGCGTGTTGCGATTGTAAAGAACTTCGTGTGCTTGCTGAATAGTGCGCTCTACTTGGTTTATGTCATTGTCATTCATATTAGATTTGTTCCTTTGTTAGTTGTCTTTTGTCTATCCCAGAAACTTTGTATAAAATTCCTTCCGTGCGAAGGTCTTGAAGTGATGGCGTAACTTCTATAATGCGCCCGTCTTTGATTGCTTGCTTTGTGAATTTAGCATAAAACTTGACACGCTCATCATTTGAAAATCCTTGGCTCTCAAATGTCGTGTCGCAGTCCTTGAAGCAGAAAAATGAATAATTACGCATTATGAAGCAATCAAACATGGCCGAAAACAACTGGTATTTCTTTTTAGTGCCAAAGTCTAAAAATGCTTCTTGTTCGTCAATTAGGTCTTCCATATCGTTAAGCTCCTACTATTACTTTACTTTTTTGGCCACACTTTTGCTTGCCGGTTCTTAATGAAAGGAATGTTTTGACTTCATCGGCAGGATAACTTCTCTCATGCGTTATCGGGGTAAGTTCGCCCCTTCTTTCCCCATAATGAATCGCCGCACGGGTCAACCCCGACAAGGACATTAACTGGCTAAGATTGATAGTTTTGGATGTATTTTCCACACCATACCTTACACAATCTAAAGCCGATTGACTGATTTTATTTTCAGGGGGTGTTTGCCGTCTAAAAGATGCCAACAGTCCATACATGAAAATAGTTTCATTTTCATTGTAACATTGCCCTAAAATTGCTGTAATATACGGAAAGGAACATTCCTTTTAAGGTTAGACCGGGCGGACGCCACAGTAGGCCGATGGAGATAATCTGATAAGTTTCTCGTTATCCCTTGAAGCCAAGCCCCGCTGATATATTCCACCGTTGGAATAGGTATGCCCTCCGAGTAGGAGCAAAAAGTAGGCACGGAACCTCTCAAAAACAAAAAGGGCGTCTCCGTGTAGCTTTACTACCCGATACCTTTCCTACCACCGAATACGTGAGGAGCGCAAATATCCCGGCATCGGTTCTATAGACGGTTACGTTATCCTTTTACATTAAGAACTTCGTTATTGCCTTGAAAGTAACGTTTTGATGGAGTCCGGCAATGTTGAAAATGTCAACATCCATGAAAACCCTAATGCGCCAGCATTCACCGTTTCGGTGCAATTGGCAAGAGTATAACAATCTTTAGACATCGAAGATTGTTTAAGATACTAACGTTGTTCCGTTTGTCGCTTTAAAGCATTAACATTGATATACGCTCCAAACGGTTACTTTACATTGACAATAGGACTTTTTCAAAGAAGAAGTCTTTTCCTTATAGTGCAACTACCAATGGATAACGTTTTGGTTAAATGCGCCTTTAAGTATAGACCTTTTGAAGCATTTAGGTATCTAGTAATGATACCTTTACAAATTGCGCCAAAAATTCTTTCTTGAATCCTTCATAAGGATAGGAAGATAACTTCGCGCCCCGCACTTTTTGGCAACCCGCAACTTGTGCTTATTGAGGGGACTTGTGAAGCTCTAAAGAAGAAAATGGCAGTTTCCCCCTTGGGTTTGGGGTAAAAAGCGTCAGGAGAGGCAACAGCAGTGGAAAGACCCTGTATTTAGAGAGGCTTGGAGAAAGAGAAACTGCCTTTTTTGCGAAAGATGCAGAGCCGTGGCCCAATCAGGATGCTTTATAATGGCGTTTATCGCGAAGCGATAAAATGATGATTTTCCCCTTGACTTATTTCTTCGAGAAGGCTATCATAAGTATATGAGCAACAACATTTTACATAATAATGCCTGTCTATTGGAGAACACGCCACAAAGGGCCACTTATACGAGTTTGGAAGGTAGAAAGACAATGGGCGGCAAACCTGTATTTAGTGTGCCGTCTAAATCTATTCTAAACTTTTCATCTCGTTTTGGGAGCAAGCTCCTTTGCACGGATATTAAGGGCAATGGGACAACATTTAGCAGTGGCACTGCTTGCGTCTATTCCTGCGCGTTTTGCTATGTTCCCGCTGTTGGTTTAATGAGTAAACAAAAGGACTTATATTCCACTGTTCAAGGAAAACATGAAGACATTGTTATTCGCAGAGAAAATGCCGTCGAGGTAGTTCATAATCAATTAGACCGATTAAGCTCTGCAAAAAGAAACGACGGTCGTATTATTTATGCTTCACATTTGGTTGACGTTGCGGCGAACATGATTTTAGCGCGTGAAACAATAGAAATTTGCAAAGAAATCTTATCTTTTACGAATTGGCATATCAGATTATTGAGTAAAAGTAATCTATTGCCAGTAGTCGCTAAAGGATTGCCCGAAGATGAAAAGGGGCGCATGATTTATGGAGTTAGCACAGGGACTTTGGATGATAATTTAGCAAAGGCATTTGAGCGAGGGACGCCCTTGGTAAGTAAAAGAATTGAAAGCTTGCACTGGCTGCAAGATAATGGTTATAGAACTTTCGGCATGATTTGCCCGTCTTTACCTCAGACTAATTATCAGAAATTCGCGGAAGAAATGAGGGACACCATTCGTTATGAACTTTGTGAACACGTATGGGCAGAAGTTTTAAACGCTCGTGGCGAATCCTTCACACGAACCTTTGAGGCATTGAAAAGCGGAGGCTTTGATGATATTGCTGAACAATTTGAAGCAGTGAGTTCTGATAACGCAGCATGGGAAACATACGCCAGAAATACTTTCTTAGCTCACACAAATTGTTGCGAGCCAGAGAAATTGAGGTTTTTGCAATACGTTACGAAAAAAACAAGACAATGGTGGGAAGAGAGAAAAATTTTGGGAGCGGTAGTATTATAGGCGACCCGGAGACACGCTTTGATTTTCCGTGATTGACCCGAAGGCTTTTATCCTCTCGGCGTTCTAATTCTGGTTCAGGTTTTCCACTTCCGCTTTGTAGTCCTTCGCGGCCTTTATCCAGTCTTCCGGGTTGATATGCCCGTCTTTCATGGATTCCCGCACGGCGTTCTCGTCCTGCAACATGAAGTGGGCATAAACGCCAATCGCATGTTCGACAAAGATTTTCCGAACTGGATGCCCGTTCTGGATAAAATCGACGATTTTAAGTGTGCTTTTGTCGCTCATTGTTTTTCTTCATGCGGAGTGGTTTGAGAATCAGCTTACTGCTGTATTGCGCTTACACACAGGGCATTCGACTATCGAGCCACGCCAGCTTGAATCTATCGAAAGTTTTTTTCCGCACTTATCGCAGCGAAACTCAATGTCATTTGAAGTCGTGGGCAGTGGTGGTGTTCTCTGATGCTGCGGGCCGGGGATTTGGTTTCTCCCGGAAAGTTCGGCAATAATTTGAATTGCCTGCGCCCGTTCAATATTTGCTTTCTCGCGCATGTGATTTGCGACAGCGGGGGAATAACGTTGGTCTAAAAAGGGCGATTCTTTTCCGTCTATCAGTCCCCTGATGGCCGCTTTCAACGTGTCAATTGGAATATCCGGGTTATCCGCAAGGCATTTTGACAAGGAGTTTTGAATGCCGCAATTTAGTTCGGTTAACAACTGCTTGAACTCCAGTGAGCTAAAGTTCTCTTGACTAAATGGGCCAAAGGAAAACTGCGGGAGCGGGAATGAAGCAGAATTAGTGGGAACGTGTGGCTCAAGAATTTTCAACATCGCATAATCAAGCCTTGCGCGGCCATTGTGGCTGTCTTCATACAGGCCCATCAATCTCAATGCTGACCATAAAGGGTAACAAGTCATGTTGCGCTCAATTAGCTTAAATTCTTGACAAGCAGCGAACAGCAAGTCGCACGCCCGTTTTTCGTCCAATTTTGCTCGTTCCTCTGCCTCTGTGTGAGCCAACAACGCATCGTTTGCCCGTCGCAAGTCATTTAGCCGTTGAATGGCTCCAAAAGCGTATAATTCTTTGTTGTCCATTTTTCAGTTTCTTAACCGCTCTGCGCTTTGTTTCGCTGATTCGTCATTCCTCCTTTGCCCTTCACGCAAGAAGGCATCAAATGCGGCTTTCAACTTAGCGGATTCTTTATGAAGCCCGATTAGTTCAAGGCAATAGTGCGTCCAAACAATCGCGGTATCGTTCGCCGTAAGGCTTTTCACATAAACCAACATTGTCGGGGCCAGTGTCGGTTTTTGTCCGCGATATTCAGGAAGCACTGTCAATTTTGGTGTAGTTCTAATGCCCTTGAAGACTTCCACGGCGCGGATGCTCGCTTCCCAAAGTTCCCGTTCATCCCTGAACTGAGACGCATCCTTGCCCAAGGAAATTTCGCATTTCCAATTGGAGTTCAGCACAACAAAAACGGTGCGGGGTGGTTTGCCACTCCGCCGTTTCGTCTCGTTAATATTTGACACTTTCATTCTCGCCTGAACCGTTCCCAAGTGTGTCAAAGTCAAGCCGATATGTCAAGGACAAATAAAGACAATTGTCTTATCAGAGTCCCCTTTCCGGGCGGGGCATTTTGTATGAATGTCGCAAGCTCAATCAGCCCTATCGGATGCCTTTGCGCGGATTGTCAAAAAGCACCGCGAGCGAAAGGGCTTTAGCCGTGCGGCCTTGGCGGAACGGGCTGGTTTGCACCAAACGTATATCGGCCTTTTAGAACGGGAAAAGCGAAGCCCAAACTTGGACACGGCAAAGGCGATTGCGAAGGCTTTGGGGTTGACGCTCGCCAAGCTGGTTGACGAGGCGGAGCGGATTCAGAAAAAGCGTTAGACGTTCCCGCCCGATTCAACGTGAGGGCAACGCCGCACAATTCACCTCGCTGGTGGTTTGCTGCTTCTGTAAAGTGCTTGCGAAAGCTCTTTTTCCTTTTGTTCGTCCGTTAGCAAACCAAGGAACGTTTTCTCTGCAAAGGAGTCAGAAACTCGTCCGCTCACGATATTTGCCAAAGTCCGCAATCTGCCAAGTTTTGCGGGATTTGTTATGCGCCCCTTAAGTTCTTCATTCGACTTGACCACATGGACGAATGCTTCAGCAGACTTTTCATCAAACGCCTCAAACATTGTCGGAATATCGACGGCAGCACTGTCGGAATAGAAATTTGTCCGTCTAAAATGTTGACTGCTTCCAATGAAGCCAACATACGTAAGAACCAAGCCGCTCACATAATCACCCAAACATTCAGAGGGGATAACTCCAGCGTATGGGAGTAGCTCTTGGACAGCGGCAGCTTCTTCATCAAATTTACCCGAACACTTTTTCAGTTTTGCCACAAGCGGTTTGATTCTGTAAAGACGGGCCGGGGCGGAAAGATAGTTTGTCGCACCAACTATCGTCACAAAGCGGAACGCCTGTTCTGTAAGGGTCACATCTCCCTTTGCAATTTCTTGGTCAACACGCCGAACGATTTGAAGTTGAACTGGCTTTGGAAGCATTCGCCAAAGAATTGGAATGACGTATTCGGTGTTGCCCCGCAAGGTGCTTGAAGCAGTCGGATGAACGTAAGCGGTAAATAACCGATTGGCTAATTCAACCTTGTAGATTTCGGGCAAGTCGCTTGATGCCACTTCAACCGCTACTTCATTGCGGTCAAAGTTGGTCGTTCCAAGCACAGTCATGTAGTCGTCAATATCAATAATCTGTGATGGATACGGTGAAGTCAGAACGTAACGAATGCAGTCGTCCATCATTGAAAGCACTTTAATCACAGACGGCTCACTACTGCGGGGATGTCCATCGAAAAAATGGCGCGTTTCTTTGGCGTGCTTCAAAATTTTGCTTGCCTCGTATCCAATTACTCCAATTTTGTAAGCTCCTTCAATTAACTGGTCGTCGTTCACAAGCGATTGAAAATCCTCGTAAATTTTGATTTCCCTTTCGACCTTGACGGATTTGTTGAACAGCGAAAGGCTTCGATGGATGACCTTATTTCTCAGGTCGTCCACTACCGCATTCCAGAAATTGCCAATTGCACTTCGATAACCGCGAACGGGCAGAACCCGTAATGCCTCTTGGATATACGGATTGTCGCGTAAATCTTCCCGCACGGAAGTCAACGCTCGCTCAAAAAGCGGTGTGAAGTCTGCATCTGCTGGAACTAATGCAGCGGACTCCGATTTAAGCTGAATGGCCTTTTTCTCTGCCATGCGCCAATTGTGCGCCTTGGCGCAACCCGTGTCACCATAATTTCGGCTTGGATTTGTCGGCTCAAAAGCGAGCAAAATTGACCGTGCGGCCTGTCTTGCTCCGCGTCTTGCGTGCTGGTAGTGTGCGCGTCAGCGCATGAGCAAAACACTTTTGGAACAACTGCCGGAAATTGTCCGGGCGGGCAAACGCCAGGCGGAGCGGATTATGGAAGGGCTGGAAGCGCGGAGCCGCGTCGGATTACAGACGCGCGAACTGGTGACGCCCGCCAAAGACACGAACTGGAAGGAATTTCAAAGCCTCAAACCGCACGCGAAAGCATACGGCACGCTTACCGGGGATTTGTCTTTGGTGAACGAGACGGCGGGGCAGACACAACTGGTTGCCAACCGCGCGGAATGGTTCAACCGCCTGATTTATGGCGACAATCTGCTGGCAATGGCGGCATTGCTGGCGGGTGATGAAGAAACGCCTTCACTACGCGGGAAGATTGACCTGATTTACATTGACCCGCCGTTTGATTCAAAAGCCGATTACCGCACGAAAATCATGCTGCCGGGCGGTGACGTGGAACAGAAGCCGACGGTGATTGAACAATTCGCCTACTCTGACACATGGGCAGACGGCACAGCAAGTTATCTGGCGATGATTGTTCCGCGCTTGTGCCTCATGCGGGAACTGCTTTCCGCAAAAGGTTCAATTTACGTCCATTTGGATTGGCATGTCAGCCATTACGCAAAAATTGCGCTAGATGAAATCTTCGGACGTGACAATTTCCGAAACGAAATTGTTTGGAAACGCTCCGATGCAAAAGGTGACGCCGCGCAAGGAAGCAAACACTATTCAAGGATTCAGGATTCGATTTTGTATTTTACCAAGAGTGAACAGGCATTTTGGAATCCCCTGTATGTGCCTTTGAGTCAGGAATACTCGGATTCATTTTACAGACACCGTGACCCCGACGGGCGAAGATGGAAACTCGAAAACATGCTTGGGCCGGGTGGAGCGGCAAAGGGGAATCCTGTTTACGAAGTCATGGGAGTGTCACGCGCTTGGCGTTATTCTAAAGAGCGAATGCAGAAGCTAATTGATGCTGGCCTAGTAGTTCAAACAAATCCCGGCACGGTGCCAATGCAGAAAAAGTATCTGGATGACTCAAAAGGTGTCCAAGTGGGAACATGGTGGGATGACATAAGCATGATTCGCGGCTTCTCTGCCGAAAAGGAAGGTTACAAAACGCAAAAGCCCGAAGCACTTCTTGACCGGATTCTTAAAGCATCGTCTCCCGAAGGCTCACTCGTCGCTGATTTTTTTGCTGGTTCAGGCACAACAGCAGCGGTTGCTGAGAAACTTGGCCGTCGTTGGATTGCTTCCGACCTTGGCAAACCGGCCTGCATGATTATGCGCAAGCGGTTGATTGACCAAGATGCACGGCCATTTTTCTATCAGGCCATCGGCGATTATCAGGTGGAAGCTGCGCGTTCCACGCTCGGCAAAAAATTTCGCGTTGGCGACTTGGCGCAAATCGTTCTAGGACTTTACGGCGCATTGCCGCTGCAAGCAGACGACAATCCGAATCGCAATCTTGGCAAAATTCCGAAGTCCCGCACGCTTGTCTTTGTGGATTCCCCGCAAAAGCTAACGGGCTTGGCG
>Ga0206860_10272_pt1 | contig 9903 bp, 10 predicted proteins | sample Alteio_BWOrgCont_44_FD_152624 | JGI IMG/M metagenome (GOLD analysis project Ga0206860, IMG submission 152624) | Enriched cells from forest soil in Barre Woods Harvard Forest LTER site, Petersham, Massachusetts, United States -... | ecosystem: Environmental > Terrestrial > Soil > Temperate forest >...
CGAAGGACGAGTGCTTTACCATAGTGTTTACCACGGTCATTCTAACCTTTTTTTGTAGGTAAAGCCATGCGACACAATGTGTTAATATCCATCTTAGCTGTTACAAGTATGTTAAATGCGCCACTTTATGGGGTGTCATTCGGTACTATACATGTCAAGAATCTGACAAATGTTGAAATCACCCTGCAATACACGTCCAGCTGTTTTCTTGTCGGAACTTATACTGGTGAACCAACACTCATATATCCCGGGGAATCCACAGACAGGACTCATCTTGGATGTACCTTTTACGACATAATTGTTAGAAAAACTAATGGTGAAGTGATATTTCGAGACACAGGTCCCAAAGAAAAAGTTATCGGCATCGTATTCAACGGTCCTGATGGGCGATTGTTAGCACTTTTTCAATGATTTTTAGTGATTAGAGGAATAAAATAATATGATAAGAAACATAATTTTCAGAATTATTGTCCTGTCATCAAGCATTTTTTCTTTATCAATGCAGGCCAACGGCGTATTTATAGCAAATAACACCCCCATTCCACTCAAGGTGGGATACACCTCTAATTGTTTTGAAAAATATTATACCGGCGATTTAACCGTAATAAATCCGGGCGAGAACCTCGAAAGGTACCACGCTCAATGTACCTTCATCTTGCTCCTTGTTCTGAGGGCTGATACCAATGAAGTCATAGTTGCATATAATGGATTTCCGACGAGGGAAATCAGTGGCAGCATCTTTGTTGGCCCTAACGGGAATTTATATCCATTTTTTATATCGCCATTAATTCTGCCAACGTAAAATGGATAAGCAAGTTTTTATATGATTCACAGAGAAAGCTGAAGCGCAAGATATCTCTAGGCTTTAAGAAAAGGCTCCAGAGATCGATATAGAGTAGGAGTTGTCGCGAGGCACGAATCAGATGCTGAGTTTAATTCTTGCCCTGTAAAATCGGTTACTATGCCCCCCGCTTCAGAGATGAGCAATCCTCCTGCGGCGATGTCCCACCATGAAAGGCCAGCTGAAATCATGCCATCAAGCCGCCCGCAGGCGACATAAGCCATATCGAGCGCTGCGGCCCCTAAATGGCGAAAAATAACGGGCGTGGTTATTTTTTCAAGAAGACTTTTGTAATCACGTGCATCACGGTAGGCATAGCTGATCATAGGTGACCCAATAGACGCAGAAGCTACTCTAAGCTGTTTCCCATTCAGATAAGCCCCACCACCTTTTTGTGCATAAAAAAATTCATTAAGGAATGGTTGATATATGGCCGCTTGTATAACAGTATTTTGGTACATGAGGGCTATTGAAGTACAGAAATATCCTAGGTGATGCGCAAAATTATTAGTGCCATCCAGAGGATCAATAACCCAGCAATAATCACTGGTGCCGTGCTTGCCAGATTCCTCGGCCCACACAGCTGAGTTTGGTAACAGTGTGCATAAATTATCTATTAAGAACTTTTCACTTGCAATATCTGCTTGCGTTACCAAATCCCATGGGCCTTTCTCGCGAACTTCTAGTGACGGCTTATGGTAATAACCAAGCAGGAGCACACCTGCTTGGCGAACAATAGTTTCTAATTTTTGTTGATCAACCATCATAGCTTTTATACTAATTGGTGTGTCATGCGTGGTTCTATGTTGAGTAATTCATAAATTTCAGCAGCATATAGCGTCTCTTTTTCAAACAGCGTATGAGCAAGTTTATCGAGCTTGTCTCGGTGTTCTTTGAGCATCTGTAAAACTCGTTCATAGTTACTGGTAAGAATTTTGCGTACCTCTTCGTCAATTAATGAAGCCGTTTTGGCCGAATAATCGAGCGATTTGTGGCCATGATTATAGACCACGGGGCCTAAATCAGACATACCATAGGCGCATACCATAGCGTGAGCAATCTGGGTCGCTGCTTGAAAATCAGACCCTGCACCCGTTGTCATTTTGTTAAATACCAGTTCTTCTGCTGCTCGACCACCGAGAGCCCCCATGATGGAAGCAATGAGCTCATCTTTAGTTTGGTGATATTTTTCACGTTCTGGTAGAAAATGGGTAACACCCAAGGCTTTACCACGTGGCACGATGGTTACTTTGTATAATGGATCCATGTCAGTGGGAACGAGAAGGCGAATTAACGCATGACCTGCTTCATGAAATGCAGTGATTTTGAGATCTTCAGGAGTTTGACGCATAGTTTTATTTTCTTTACCAAGAATTGCTTTATCGCGGGCCTGATCGATATCGCGCATGGTCACCAGCTCTTGGTCGCTCTTAGAAGCCATAATAGCAGCTTCATTCAGGAGGTTTGCTAGATCAGCGCCAGAAAAACCGGGAGTGCCGCGTGCTATTTTATGCAAATCTACGGCTGGATCAAGCTTGATATCTTTAGCATGTACCCGCAAAATTTGTTCTCGGCTGGTCAAATCGGGGAATGGTACAAAAACGGTACGGTCAAAACGCCCGGGTCGCAATAATGCTTTGTCCAAGACATCCGGTCTGTTGGTTGCTGCCAGAACGATAACCGATCCTCCTGTTGTTTGAAAGCCATCCATTTCGGTGAGCAGCTGATTTAATGTTTGTTCTCGTTCGTCGTGACCACCACCAAGCCCACTGCCGCGATGGCGGCCAACGGCGTCTATTTCATCAATAAAGATAATACTTGGAGCCTGCTTGCGCGCTTGTGCAAAAAGATCGCGAACACGAGCTGCGCCCACGCCTACAAAAACTTCGATAAAGTCAGAACCGCTAATGCTAAAAAAGGGACAGTTAGCTTCACCAGCTACTGCTTTGGCAAGAAGTGTTTTACCATTGCCCGGTTCACCAACCAACAAAACTCCTCGCGTGATTTTTGCTCCCAATCGCTGATATTTGGCAGGGTTTTTCAGAAAATCAACGACATCGTGGAGCTCTTCTTTGGCTTCAGGGACCCCCGCAACTTGATCAAACGTGACCTTAATGGTTGATGGCATGAATAATTTTGCCTTGCTTTTACCCATGGAAAATAGATTTCCTCCACTACCGCCACTGCTGCCGGCGCTTTTAATTTGTCGCAAGGTGTACCATGCAATAAGGAGCAGCATCAAAAACAGTGTGCCAATAAAGGAGAGGTACCATACATTGGAGGGAGTATCGACTGAAAATTCTACGTTATGTTGCTGTAATGAATCCCATAAAGAAGGGTTTTGGGCAATAACGGCTTCAAAGCGCTCGCCATTTCTAAAAAGGCCTTCAACGTGTTGTCCGGTGATGTGAACTGATTTAACATCGCCTTGATCAACCCGCTTCAAGAAGCTTGAATAGCTTATGCTTTGTATTTGCCGGGTATAATCGGTAAGTTTTGTTAATACAAATAGACAGCCCACAACAACAATAACCGCGATTACTAAATTGCGTGGCCCCCCTTGCATAGGGCTTTTTTGCTTTAATTTTTTCATGGATGTACCTATTTAATCTATATGTTAATGTGTATTATCAGAATTAACTGTACTAAAAAAGCTGCATATAACTTCAATAGTTAGCAGCATTTGATTGTTTTTGAATTTTCTAACTGCATAGGTATTATACAAAGTTTTCAGTGTGTTGTCACTTGCTTTTGGAAGGTTTTTTAAGAAAAGGGTCAAGAATTCTGTTGAAGGTGGTAGATAACCCTTTTCTTGCATGTAATTTGGTGGCGCGATACGCTAAGTGTATATCTTAAGATCGTAATGTAGTATGAGAAATCTATGAAATATCTACCTACTGATGTCAGTTCATTTCAACGACTTATTTCTGGTGACTATATCTATGTTGATAAAACTGAATACATTTATAATTTGTTTAGCGCAGGGGCACAGTATTATTTCTTATCCCGTCCACGACGATTTGGCAAAACATTGCTCATATCTACGCTTGAAGAGCTTTTCCTTGGTAATAGAGAACTTTTTAAGGGGCTTTATATCGATACTACTGATTGGAAATGGGAACAATATCCGGTAATTCGTTTAGACTTTGGTACTATAGCTCATAATACTGTACAAGAATTGACCAGTAGCTTTAGTTGGAATTTGACTACTATTGCCAGAAGTTATGAAATTGATATTTCAGAAGCGCCTACACCCCAGGATAAATTTAAAGAGCTTGTTGTGCAGTTGTCAAAAAAACATAAAGTGGTTGTTCTTATCGATGAATATGACAAGCCAATACTTGATCACCTTAAGGATATAGAACAAGCAAAAGCACAACGAGATATCCTAAAATCTTTCTACGACGTATTAAAAGGACTTGATGAACACCTGCGCGCTATTTTCATTACCGGTGTTACCAAGTTTGCCAAAACATCGTTGTTTTCTGGTCTCAATAATTTAAATGATATAACCATAAAGTCGGAAGCGGCAACGCTATTGGGCTACACCCAAAAAGAAATTAGTGAGTATTTTGTAAATTACGTTGCCACATTGGCACTCCAGAACCAAACTACTTCTGAAGCCATACTAGATGAGATGAGAACCTGGTACAATGGCTACCAATTTTCTAAGCAAGCAGTAAAAGTATATAATCCATTCTCCGTTCTTTACTGCCTTAAAGACAAGGATTTTGCTAACTATTGGTATCAATCAGGAACACCCACTTTTTTGATTACTATGTTACAATCACAATATCAAAGTCTTGAAGAAATCAAAAAACTCGAAATAGACGCCGATAGTTTAGGAACTTTTAATATTGAATCCATCCCTCTTGTACCCCTTCTTTTTCAGGCTGGCTACCTTACCTTTTCCAGCTATAATGAAGAAACAAAAAAATTTAAGCTTGATTATCCCAACCAGGAGGTGACACTCTCGTTTAAGCGATTTTTAGTAACTTCGCTTGCCTACACCGATCGCATCACCGTTGATACCAGCCTCTCGAAATTAGTCGAGGCCCTGAAGCAGCAAGATCTAGAATCATTTTGTAAAATTCTGCAAACATTGTTTGCACAGATTCCTTATACTCTGCATATTGAACAAGAAGGTTACTATCACTCCTTGTTTCATTTTTTGATGAGTCTTTTGGCACTCGAAGCCCATTCTGAATTGATTACCAATCGGGGTGTCATCGATACGGTGATTAGCATTGATAATATTCTCTATATTTTTGAATTAAAACTTAATAAAAAGGCGACGCAGGCCTTAGAACAGATCAAGGGCAAAAAGTATTATGAGCCGTATCTTTTGACGCGCAATAAGATCATCTTGGTGGGATTGTCGTTTAAGGCCAAAGAGAACGAGAGGCTCAATATTGCATATACTGCGCAGGAACTTTAAATATCTCTCAGCTTACGATAGGCACCTGGGTATAGGGAGGTGACCAAGTTGGATAACTGCAAATTTCGGTTGGTTTTGTAACAAACCATGTTTCTTTTGTGTGTATCTGGAGCATGGCAATTCTACTTTTTAACCCTCGTTGTGTGGCAAACAGCAGATAATTTCCGCACGGCGACCATGAGCATTCGTCTTTATTACTTTCATCGAAGGTGAGTTGTGTGTGTTCCTTGTTGACCGTGTTGTACATAAAGAGCTGCATAATTCCTTTAACCATTTTTGCGTATGCAAGGGATTTGTTGGTTTGGCAATATGTCGGACACACGCAATATCCCGATGGAGTAATCCGTTCAACCTGACCGGTAGAAAACGTATAGGAGTAGATTTGTGGCAATCCCTCTCGATCTGAACAATAAAAGAGCAGGTCTTTATTTTCGGTGAATACGGGTGCAAGATTGTTTCACTGACTTTGCGTGAGGCGTTTAAGATTGCCTTGATCATAACAATATAGATCGCATACGCCATCGCCGCGCGAAGCACAAAATGCTACGCGTTTGCCATCATATGAGAAGGAAGGAAGCATGGTAAGGCCGTCAAAATTCACGACGATTTGTCGCTTTTTTTCCATCGTTGTCATCATCAAACGTACATTTACGCTCGTATGTTCTGAGTAAAATAGGACGGGAAATGCGGTATCAACATTCCAGCGTGGTGCAACATTGAGAGTGTGAGTATTGATGAGCACTTGTTCATAACTACCATCATAATCGGCAATGTAGATATGCTTTATCGCACGGGCATGCGCATCTTTAATATCTTTGCAATAGGCAATCTTAGTGGAAAAAAAACCTGGTACTTGCGCGAGTTCTGGCCATACACCATCTGCTATGCTATGTGCCCAGATTCGTGTGCATTCACTCTGGCCATGATGATGTAAGGGGCCTGTTTTCTTATATCGTTGACCTTTTATCATAGCACAGGTGTCAAGATCATATAATCGCCAATCGATGGAGATTGAGTCGTCTGATTGTCGAATAAAGAGAGCAAATTCATATCCATTCTGATGAAGTTCTTGCAAGTATTGTTTAGAAGGGTTGGATTTTAGTGCAAATAATTCATGCGGGGATCCACCGCCAACCTTAAATTGTTTGGTAAATTCGAGGTCTTTTTTAAGGTAGTATCCAAGATTATCTAATAATGTTGCATCATCATTGCTGTGATAATTATCTGTTATAAGAACGATCGCAAATTTGATGGCACCAGTCTTTTGAGCATGCACCTCTATTGGTAGTGGCTCGATAGTTGCCGATGTCGATGACGATAGAAATAAAAATCCTGTGAGTATATGTCTCATTACGGTACTGCATTTTTTATAAAATACCATCATAATCAACTACTGTTTAAAGGTTATAATAAATTCTTTTCCCCAGGCTATTTTGGGTAGTTTCATCGTAGTTGTGGCGGTGCGGGCAGAGGCGTCATACATGCGAACTCCTGATGATTGTGCGATACGAACTTCTTGAACAACCCCTTGCCAATTAACGAGCACCGATACTTGGCACACTAAATCTTTTGATAATCCCATAGGAACTTGCCATTGTGCGCAAATCTCATCATGCAATGCTTGTTGTAAGGCTATCATAAACTTTTCCTCTTGCCCAATGTATAACGACTCATGTTCTGTGGTGAGTTCTTGCTCAGTGGATAACACGGTGGGTTGTTCTTGTGGTGCCGGTGTGGGAGAGGGTTGTTCGCGTTGTCTTGGAGGAGCCTCTTGCTTGAGCGCAGGTTTCTCCTGTTTTGATGTTGGTTTATGTTGTTTTTTAACTTTCTTGGGTAGTGCCTTTTTCTTGTGTTTGGATGGTAAAGATTTTTTTTCCTCCATAAAACGTGTTTTTTCAGCTATTTCGGCCGATTTTCTTTCTTGTTTTTGTTTCTTGGAGGAGCTCTTTTTTGTAGTTGGTACTACTTTTTGTTGTGTTGATGTCATCTTGCTGATCGTTTGCTTTTTCGGTGCCCGTTTGTGTAAGGGGAGAAATATCACGGGTTGTTGAGTTGCCTCGGTAACAGTTTTTGTATAGTCGAGATGATATATTGTGTAATTTTGAGCGAAGAATACCATGCCAATCAAGAGAACATGGCCACTGATGACGATGGCGAGTAATTTAAGTAAAAAGCGTACTTGATCATGTTCGCTGTTGCGTAGCCAGTGCCACATAGTGTACACCCCCCACTACTTTAATGCGATCAACAAGTTCTATGACGTGTCCATAGCTGATTGCCGTATCAGCCTTGACAAATACAGTTTTTTGTTGGCCATTACCAATCTGTTTTTGTAATGCTGGTATGAGCGATTCACTCGTAAATGACGCATCATTCAAAAAAATTTTACCATTTTTATCAAGGTAGACTACGAGGTCCTGTTGAGCTTCGCTTGACTCTTTGGCATTACCTTTTGGCAAGGTAACTTTAATGGCGTTTTGGATTATCGGGGTAGTAACCATGAAAATGATGAGTAACGTGAGCGCCGTATCAATTAAAGGCGTGAGAGAAATTTCGGGCGTAGTTGCCGATATGTGTCGTCTCTGTTTTCGTGAAAATCGAGCCATAATGACCTCCTGAAATTAACATTCATTTTGATAGTTGTTCACGAAACGTTATGCGTGTGTGGGTTGCAAAAAAATCTGCCAAAGAAATAAGTTTATGCTCAAGTTGTCGTAGATACGAAGAGAGCAGATTAAACATAACAAGGGCCGGGATGGCAACCATAAGACCTGCTAAGGTCGTTATAAGAGCTTCTGCGATACCGGGTGCCACGGTAGCAATATCAGCAGTTTGTTGCTCACTGATACGAATAAAGGCGTGCACGAGTCCCCATACGGTGCCAAATAGCCCCAATAAGGGGGCTACTGCTGCACTTGTTGATAAAAAAACATTGTAGGTCTCTTGTGTACGTACTAACTCGTCGATAGTTTGATCAAGGTGTTGTTCTAATAAGGTGTATTCATGTTCTTGCAGCGAGCGACATGATTCCTTGGCCAGCATAGATTTTAAAAAATGAAGATTTTTTGCTAAAAAATAACCAGGGATGGTACCTTTAAATTTTGTGCTCAGGGTGAGCAACTGATCAAACGAATCTAGTGTTTGTATGGTATGCAGGGCTTGATAAAGTTGTTTCATCTTTATGCGGAATAAAATTATTTTGTATAAAAAAATAGTCCAGCAGGCAATAGACATTACAAGTAAAAGAAACATGACTCCTTGACTCATGCTATCAGATTGTATGATAAGCTGCCATAATGCGTTACCCATCATGTTTGTTTCCCTTTCATTACTCATACTTTTGATAAAACTACGATGTATATGGTAGCAAACTTGGAAGTTTTTTTATAGACTTGCAGCATACCTAAATTGTATCTCGTATAGTACGACAAGCATTCTTTACGAATGTATCTCTCGTATGAATTTTTCGTTGTGGAGATTAATATGCAGAATTCTGTTCTTGAAAGTGATGAGAATATTATATTTTCTGGTAATATTTTTGTGTTTCATGCCTTTGATGTTGGTGACGATATTAATTTGGAGGCGATTCGCACCTCCAATGCCGTTATTTCTCAACCGCTTACTCTACCAAAATATTTCAAAAATTATCATATGCCCCTTGCGATAGACCTTCCTCATCCGCATTCAAGCGGTAGGTTTTTAAGTTGTAAAATTCATAATTTTGGTGCTATATCGTTTGCCTATAAAATACCATTTAAAGATACGCTTAAAAATATACGAGAACGAATTGATGAATTGGATGATATTTACCAAGAACAGAGCGTTAATGATGTGAGTGCCGTATTTAAAAAAATAAAAAGCTATATTGCAAAGCCAAAATTTTTTCAAACACGTTCTTCGTATCTCGTTATTCAAGTTGATCCTCAGCCGGGTCGCCTGGATATTGCTCGACTTAAAAATCAGTATGGGAGTATTATTGCTTCTATGTTGAGGTTTGAGACAGAAACATTGTCGGAATATCATAAAGAAGAAATGCTTGAAGATGCTATTGGCTATTTCCGCGGTGATCTGATTGTCATCGATACAGAGGCAACTTTTATGTATGATGATGAGTATGAAGAGCTTCTTCATCTTTTTGAATTCTGTAATATACAACAACTGGAGCTGCGGTATTTTGATCGTCTTCTTGACCAACAGTTAAACATTATTTACGAGGGTAAACCCCACAAATTACCACTTACTGCCTACCTACCGTTTGTTGCTTCAGCAGGAGGTTCAATGGGAGATCTTGGCAAGCTACGTGTAGATATTTCTGTGATTGTTGAGCGGCTTGAAGATAGTATAAAATTAGTTGGCGAGGCCTATTTTTCTGAGCTTTATCAAGCACTGGTTGATAAGCTTGATCTTAAAAATTGGCAAGAATCGATTGCGCGCAAACTTACTATTATTCAAGATGTCAGAACCGTATACCAAAATCAGATTGATACTATTCACGAGGATCTATTATCAGTGCTCATTATTATTCTTATTTTTATTGAGTTGGTAATCGGTATATTGAATTATATTAAGGATGTACATTGATGGTGATCACCAAAATCGAAGACTACGGAGATAGTTTATCGCT
>Ga0206860_10273_pt1 | contig 9861 bp, 14 predicted proteins | sample Alteio_BWOrgCont_44_FD_152624 | JGI IMG/M metagenome (GOLD analysis project Ga0206860, IMG submission 152624) | Enriched cells from forest soil in Barre Woods Harvard Forest LTER site, Petersham, Massachusetts, United States -... | ecosystem: Environmental > Terrestrial > Soil > Temperate forest >...
GCGCGGCGACTCCGGCGCCGGCCAGCAGCGTTCGACGGTCTATCTTGGCCTCTCCGATCATGTGCTCCTCCCGAGGTTTTTAGCGACTTAAAGACGAGGCTGCGTTGAGTGCGACGGCCGCGCTCAACCGCGCAGCCGCCCCGTTTCTTCCTAGGGCGCGGGGCTCACCGGCAAGAGCTAGCCGCCTACGAGCCGAGCCCTCAGGCGAGCGTATTCCTGTTCTGAGATCGACCCCGAGGACTTCAGCCGGTCAAGTTTCTCGATCTCGTCGGCGGCGCTGAACCCTGCAATTTGACGCAATTCATCGCGGGCCTCTTGGGCGCGCGCCTGATTTCGCTCGGCCATTCCCCGGCCCTGGGTGAGGATGTAAGCAAAGATGCCGATATAGGAAAAGAGGATGAGCGCGATTACCCAGAGCACTTTCACCCAGCCGGAGATGTCATGGCGTCGAAAGAGATCGCTGGCTACGCTGACGAAGAGCCAGAACCATAAGACGAACATGAAAATGGCGAAGGCGTCGGCGACGAAATTCCTGAATGTGAATCCACCCTCGAAAAGCAATGTATCCTCCCGGTTCTTTTTTCGCCGCCTCGGCCGAGAGCCTCCTTTTCGGCGTCGCCCGGTATAGGCGGGCTCAGAAGACTCATCATTAGTTGACTTCGCGAGCTCATTCCAGGCTCGCCGCTCGCCGGTAGTGTCTCAGACGGCGCGCGTCCACGTCTGTGGGGCGCTTCTCGCCTTTAGGTCCGGTCGGCGTTTTTGGCTTTCTTCACGATCTCGGGTGGTGACTCCGTTACATAGGTATGCCCATCCCATTCGAGCTCGTTAGTTGTGACGGCAAGCTCGCGCGTGTCCGGGGAAAACCAAATGTCACTTCCTTTACCGCGCGGACATATCAACCCAGCTTGGTCCAGGTTTACGTAAACTTTTGTACCCGCGGGTGCATCGCCACGCTTCTTGTCTAGCGTCAGTTCGACCCATGTGGCCATGCGCCTTTCTCTCCTGCTTTGCGCTAAGCATAGCACGGAGTCGGGGACGCGAGCCCGCGTCAAGGGCTCAATTTTCAAACCGAGACACTGCCCGCTCGCCAGGGCCGCCCAACGACTTCCATATGAGGCAAAAGCCGGTCAAGAAGATCGAAGTGAAGGGTGAATGACCGCCCGACCGCATGACAAAAGGCCGCCCCGGGTTTGGGGCGGCCCCTCATGATGTTCAAAACGAGGGCCCCGGGCAGCCTCTTTTTTGCGTTCGTTTACGGGCAGGAGTCCCAGAAGCCCGGTTTCAAAACGCCGCCTGACATCTTTCCCCGGCCGAAGCCATTTTTCGCTGGAAATACGGGCGTTTCCGCTTGCCACGAAATATCTACATGTGTCATGAAATGTCCCTGAAGGCCACGTCTGGGTCGCGTCTGCATATGGGAACATCGGGGAACAGCGGCCGAAGCTGACAAGGGAAATTGAAGGAACATGGCAGGCAAATTGACAACGCGCTCGGCGGGATCCTTCGCCAAGCGCAAGGGGCGCTATCTGGACGGCGACGGGCTGTTTCTGCGGGTGCTCGACCCCGGCCACCGCGTCTACTGGGTCTACCGGTTCAGGCTCAACGGCAAGGACCGTGAAACATCGGTCGGGGCCTACCCGGCCATGTCGCTGGCCGATGCCCGCGCCAAGCATAAGCGCCTCGTCGCCGACGTGGCCGCCAAGATCGACCCGGTCGCTCACAAGCACGCCACCAAGACCGGCAAGTTCATAGTTGCGCTGGACGGCGCGATCATGAGCCCGCTCGACGTCAACGGCCACACCGCCGGGAGCGGAGCGCCGCCGACGTTCGGCCAATGCGCCGACCAGTACGTCGCGACCAAGGAGGGCGAATGGCGCAGCGCCAAACATCGGACGCAGTGGAGATCGGCGCTGATGACATACGCCGAGCCGATCTGGTCGAAGCCGGTCGATCAGGTCACTACCAACGATGTGCTGGCGGTGCTTGCGCCGATCTGGAATCGTGTGCCCGCGACCGCGTCAAGGATCAGGGCGCGCATCGAGGTGGTGCTGACCAGCGCCAAGGTCAAAGGCTGGATCGACCGCTCCCAGTATAACCCGGCGGTCTGGAAGGGCTGGCTCGACGGCTCGGGGCTGTCAAAGCCCAAGACGCCCGACGAGGACGATCACCACCCGGCGATGCCCTACGCCAACCTCCCCGAGTTCATGGCGAAGCTCAGCGCTTCCGACAACAGGGCTGCCCGCGCGCTTGAGTTCACCGTCCTGACCGCCGCACGGTCGGGCGAGACATTGGGCATGACGTGGGACGAGGTCAGCTTCGACAAGGCGCTGTGGACGATACCGGGCTCAAGGATGAAAAAGGGCCGCCTGCACACGGTCCCGCTCTGCGACGCGGCGCTCGCCATCCTCAGCGCCCAAGAGGCCGAGCGCGCGCTGAACCCGCGCATCAACAACCCTCATGTCTTCCCCGGCGCGCGGCCGCGTCAGCGGTTGAGCCACACGTCGCTCGCCGTGCTGCTGCGGAAGCTCGGCGTGTTGGAAACGGTTCACGGCTTCCGCACCTCGTTTCGGACGTGGTGCTCGGAGGTGGAGCACGTCGAGTTTGAAGTGGCGGAACTCTGTCTCAGCCACCAGATCGGCGGGGCTGTGTCGCGGTCGTACAACCGCACCACCATGCTGGACCGCCGCAGGCCCGTGATGAGCGCGTGGGCCGATTACGTGACCGGCAAGACCACAGACAACGTCATCCCTCTTCGGGCGGCGCGATCATGATCAGGATCGCCATCAGCGTCGAGGCGTTCGACGCCATAGCGCGCACCATGCCGCTCGTTCGGCTTGGAGCGTGCCCCCAACACGAAGGGCCAGCGCGCCGTGTGGTTGGAGGACGCGATGGCGGACCGGCTCACGGCGATGCGCGGACCGGGCGAGACCTACAGCGACACCATTCTCAGGCTGGTCGGGATCGAGGGCGCATGCGAACCCTGATCGCCGCTGTCGCCGTGCTCACGTGCCCCGTGTGGCAGGGCATCCGCACGTGCTCCGGTCCCGACGGCGACGTGAGCCACGAGAGCACGCGGATGGGCGTCACCACCGGAGGGGACAGCGAAGGCGATAGGTGGTCATCGAGCCGTTGGTTGGGTGTCGAGACGACCACGGTGGTGACATCGCTGGAGCGCTGACGTGGGCGGCCTCCAGAGCCTCCAGGACGGGCTTTCTTGCCTCGCCAAGCGATCCGAGAAAGGGCCTCCTGGCGGCTAGGGCACGGCGTCTGGGGGCATCCTCGGAGCGGCGGGAGGATGGATGGTCCGTCACCACTTCTCGCCCGCCGCTCAACTTCGACCTCATTTCCCGGCGCGGTTCCCAAATTAGGCCGATTGGAGCGTTCATCCCGCTGATCCGCACCAAAACACAGGATATACTGCGGGCGGCGCGGGATAGGTTAGCTCCCGACACGTCGGACTTCTCGGTCCCGGCTTCCCGCGCTTGCCCCTGACCGAGGCGCGAACCGAGAGCGCCAATGCCCAAGCCCAAGAACCATTATTTGCGCGCCCGCTTCGATGCAGACTTCGCGGCTATCGAACCTCGAAGGGCCGGGGCGTGATCCCGGTCGAGGTCACCGCCGCGCCGTGGCACCCCACGGGCTTTTGGGATTGGGTCGATCACTGGCAGACGCTCATCGCTGGGACTGTGACAATGAAGCACTTTGCTGCCTTCCTCGTCGGCAATCTCCTTTTCGCAAGTCCTTTGCATGCTGAAACGCCTTGCGACTCCAAGGGCATCTCTGTCGGGAACAAGATGCTCCCAGCCGAGATAATGACTGCGCTTGGAGTAACTAAGTATAAAACAAACCCAGCGCGGTCTTCCTTCGAGGAGTCGTGGCCCATCGTGCAAAAATATGGAATAATGTCGGCCGGAGAACTTGAAGATTGGAATATTGGACCGTACTGCGATGAGACTTCGTGTCGCGCTCCCTACGGCGCTACCGTGGGGGACAACATCTCGGTCAACGTATTTGTCTCATTCCATAAGGGCCTGATTACTGAAATCGACGTTCAATTCAGCGAAGTTTATTGGGATGAGATGCTCCCAATTCTAGACCAGAAGTACGGAGCCGATTGGAACGTTGATCGCAGCCCTATGGGGGTCATGGACTTCGAGACCAAGAAAACCACGACACTGCAGTTAATTTCTTTGAAACACATCACCAACGGCACGAACCGAATCACAAAAGACCGTTGCCAAATCTGGGCAACAAATCTGGACATGGTATTTGAACACCACGATGCGTACGGGCCATATCATTCCGAGTTTGTGATTAAGCTGATCTCGAAAGACTTCTGAGAGTTAAGGTTGGGTTTCACAGCTTGCGTGCTTCCTTCGCGGCGTCCATGTACGTCAATGGACGACAGCGCCGCCCTTGCCTTTGATTATCATGCAAACCTGTGAGGCTATCTCCGATGGCGTTCCCGTCGCTTGCATCATCGGCAAATCACTCCCTTTTGGCGGCAGCATCTGCCAAAGCTGCGCGGGTTCGTCACCTCTGTAGTTAATCGAAAAACTCCAATACGGTCGGGAGATATCTGGGGGCGGTTCCTTGGAATTTTGTGGATAGCCGAATGACGACACGGTAATACCGGTGCATTCTACCGACGCTGCAAACTGAGTCTTAAGCTCTAGTTCAAAAAACGTTGTAGCTCTCCGTCTTTTCCTGATCGCAAGCCGCCTCGCTCTCCCCTGCGGGTTTGAACGCCGGTATTCGGCAATCCACTTTTGCATAATCGATACCCCACCATCTGTCGATGACGATGAGAGGCCCGTCGGCATGGGCGGGTATGGTGATGGCAAGTAGGGCGAAGCTGGCGGCGGCAATGGTGCGGGATGCTTCCCCCTTTCCAAATCTACACCAACTCTTGACGGGGCGGGGACGGGGTGTGGCGGCGGATGCACCGGGGGCAGTCCTTTCGACCGGCATAGAAGCACACCCTACTCGCACCTTTGGGAGGAAGCGCGGAAGCGGGAGCGGGTGCGATGCTCGTCGCTTGTCGACTGGCCGGTCTATCCGCGCTTGAGGGGCACTATGCAGGCGTCAACGCGCTCCCGCAATAAGCCCATGCGGCAAGGGCGGACCGTCCATCCGCGATCATCGGCTGAACGCTGGGCGTGCTGGTCGCGTGTTCCCGGTTGGGTGGCGGATGGCTCCCGCAATGAGCCTCCCAGAGGCTTTAGGAAGCCCGTCGAGCGTTCTTGGCTACCATCCCACCGCGCGCCCTGTCCGAGGCCATCAGGCGGTCGCTATGGCGCGGCTGGCGCATCCCGGCGAGCTTGCTGTTCGGCGCGGATAAGACCAACCTGCCCCTTGGCACGGGATAGGCTGATCCCCGACACGCCGGACTTCTCGGTCCCGGCTTCCCGCGCCTGCCCCTTGACCGAGGCGCAGACCGAGAGCGCCATGAGCAAGCCTAAGACACCGACATTCCGCTCGGCTATTTGCGCGCCTTCGATGTCGTGGGCGACGTGAATCAGCGGATCGCAGCTTTCCTTGCTGGCGGCGTTCTCGCGCTGGCCCTGTTCGGCGTTGCGGCGGCGGGACAATTTGAGGACGGCGGCGCTGCATATCAGCGCGGTGACTACGCTACGGCGATGCGCTTATGGCTTCCCTTAGCCGACAAGGGGAACGCCTTCGCGCAGTACGCCATCGGCGCGATGTACAAGCTGGGACAGGGCGTGCCACGGGACAATGCGCAGGCTGCCCTGTGGTGCCGCAAGGCCGCTGACCAAGGGTAAGCGGGCGCACAGTTCCTCCTTGGCAAGATGTACTATCAGGGCGATGGCATGCCGCAGGACAATGCGCAGGCTGCCCTTTTGTTCGAAAAGGCCGCCGACCAAGGGCAAGCGGACGCACAGTTCTTCCTCGGCAATATGTACGCCTCGAAGGACAATGCGCCGGCCGTCCTTTGGTACCGCAAGGCCGCTGATCGGGGGCAAACTGACGCGCAGTACGCCCTCGGCGAGATGTACGCTGAGGGTCAAGGCGTGCCGCAGGACTATGTGCAGGCACACATGTGGCTCAACTTGGCCGCCGCGCACGATGATGAAGTTAAACTGGCCACCGTGGCGCGTGACGACGTGGCCGCCAAGATGACGCCCGATCAGATCGCCGATGCGCAGCGGCTGGCGCGAGAATGGGTGCAGAGCCACCCATCGACACGCTAGGATCACCCTCATGACGAAACATGAATTTCAGGAGCTTTTTCACAAGCTGAGCTTCACTCTGGGCCTCAACGACAACAAGGCCCGCTTGGCCACAACTTGGGTCCTTGCCGCGCGCGGCTTCGTCGCCGATGCAGTCGATTGTCTGCCGCACCTCGTCTTTGTCGGATCGACGAACACGAAAGCGGGTCGCGACCGGGCGGTTTTGCTCGTGGCCGACTCAATCAAGGACCTTCTTGTCGAATTGACGAGCGCCCGTAAGCGTCGCGGAGTCATTCGGATCGAAGACTACGAGGAACTCTCGGAAGAAGACTCCGCCATCGTGCGTGATCTGCTGTTGCGGCCTGACGAGCCTATGCGCCGCCCTGTGGTCATGGGCTGCGGATGGCCGCCTTTTTTCCCAGACTCGACGCCTGCGCTTGTCGTCAGTCTTGACGTTCGGCCCTGACCTTTCCCCTTGCGTCATGGTCCGCATCGCCATCAGCGTCGAGGGCCAGCGCCCGATCTGGACGCCGCCAAATATACCGGGGCGTCCGCCTGATCACGCGCAAGCGGAAACGGTGGGCAAAAGACTAACGGCGGAAGGGTGAGACATGCAGACTTCAGGCGGAACAGAATCAGGATACGCGAGCGTGGCGATCCTGACGGCACTTCTCAAGCACCTTGCCGAAATCAATGTCATCACCCCCCAAGCCGTCTCGGATGTTCTTGAAGAGGCGTCGGGAAGCCTCCAAAGCCTCGGCCACCGCGTCGGGGTCCTCAATGCCGTCAAGATCATTGCCGAGGTGCGCGGCGATCTTGCGAAAAAGGGTATCGTCTGACCGCGTCATCCCCGGGTCACTTTGTGCCGAATGGCAGGAGGCGTACGTAGCGCCCGCCGCTTTCATGCAATCACGGAATGCCTTATCCACCGGTGGTTCGTGAAGCTCGGGATTCGGCGGCGGTCCGCCTCGTGGGGCATGCAGCGTGTGCGAGGTCAGGTCGACCGACACGCCAAGGGCGCTGAGCACCGACATGCCGAGCAGCATCTCCGTACCGTCGGAACAAGCAACAGCCGCTTCATGGCGTCGCGGGTCGCGTCCAGCTCGCCCGACAGGCGGACGAACTGCTGTGCGAGCGCCAGCAAATCCCCGCTCACAATTGGCTTCCCTCCCTCATTCACGGGCGGTCAAGTTATCCCCGATTTCGACAACGCGGAACGGTCTACGTCGCTCATCTGAAGACCTCGCTCAGCCGGTAGCAGATCCATGGCGGCGTGTCGTCACAAGCGTGGCAGCGGCAATTTGGCCCGCAGGGCGTATCGACGATGACGTCGGTCAACACTTCAGCGTCGACAAGCAGGTCTTGCAGCTCTCCACCGTCCAGTGAGCCGCCATCCCAGCAAACCGCCGCCAGTTTGGCGGCAAGCGCCTTAAGCTTACGATTGGGCTTCATGGCGTGCCTTCTTCGCCGCCTCCGCGGACGCTTTTTCCCATTCAAGAGCTATGCCGCGTTGGGCCTGGGCGACGGTGCGGCAGTCGCGCTTTTCAATACGGCGACGGAAACGGGTGTTTTGGCTCACGAGACGAATACGATCCCCCGCCTTGAGCGTCAGTGCAACCGGCAGGCGTCGAGAACGAGCGGCCCCAGCCTGGCGGCGCTGAGCGGCGGCGGCGGCTGGTTGTGTCTGTCGGCATCGCGCACCAGCGCTTCCCGCACCGGCGCGGCGGCGGCGATCGTGTCGAGGACGACTTGCAGCGGCGCGCGGCCATAGACCGCCAGGCAAACAATCAGGTCGAGCGCCGCCAAAGCTGCGGCGTCGCCAGCGTCGACGTCGACCTCTCCTGCGCGAGCAATCAATGCGTGGACAAATTCCGAGGCCAGTTCGGAGGCGTCAGGCGCATCGCGGGCTTCATGGCTCGTGGGGCCGAACAGAGTGACGAACATGACGATGAGGCTCCCTTCATAACGGGAGCTGCAAGGCTTACGCCCAGCCAAAGCCCGCCGTCCAGCGGGACGAGGCGGTCAGGAAGCTGGAACCCAGAGCACAAGCGCGCGCGGATTGGCGGGACGGCCGAGCCAGCCCAGCTCCTCTGGGAGCTGGAGGATGTCAACCCCCCGCCTGTACGCCACCCGCGCGACGCAACCGGAAAGGAACGCGGCCTCGTAGTCGAGAAAGCCGGGCTGCACCGCGACCGCGGCAGGCCTGCCGTCGCCGTCGCGAAGCCAGGTTGCGGCGTCGTCGATGAAGCCGGCGCTCAAGTCACGGGGAGAGTGGCTGCGCCACCCCAGGAGCCCCCGCGCCCAATCCATGGGAATGGGCCGGCGCGAGATCGCGTTGAGGTCGAAGCCGTTGCCGAGAACAAGCCCGAGCGCGTTGGCGAACTCGTGCCGCCACGGTTTCGCTCGCGTGCGAACGAGCCGGTCCCGCTCGCTGCGGCTCAAGCGCTGCTCGGCGTCCCGCTCCGCAATGCGGCGGGCGAGGAGGGCCTCAAGATGCTCGCGGACAAGAGGATCGGCGAAAAGGCCGCGCTTGGCTTGCAGCAGCTCGGAAAAGTCGGGACGGCGAGGGGGCGGCGGCTCAGCCCAGCGGCCAGCTAGCGCCGCGTTGCCCGGACCGTCCAGCAGAGGGCGGACAGCAGGATGGGACCAGTCGTGGCTAATGCGCGCGTTGCGCCTGGCGGGGCGGCGCGGGCCTTCAAGATCGGGCTCGGTCATCGGTTCGCTCGCTTTGAAAACGCCTTTCCTCCCACACGTCGCTATAACACGAAGCGCGCTCGACCGCGCCCACGTGGGCGCGCGGCTTGCCGGGCTGACGTCAGCCCGATCGAGCGACGCCCGCCTCCAGCCCGTCATCCACAGGCTCCGTGGCTCTTCTCATCCGGGACGCTGGACCCGCGAAATTTGTCCCCCCTTCCTTCCGCAAAGCCTCTCCCGCTCGGTACGAGCGGTCCTTTTCGCCGTTGTTGGCGAAATCTCGTTTGCAGCCTGGCATGCGACCCTCTCCGTCGGCATGAACTCCGGCGCGCCGCCGAGGTCCCTGTCGGCCCCATCGCGCCGGCGGCAGGTGTTTGGGGCCTTTGACTACTGGTGGGCGGCGACTCGAAAGGCTAGATCTTGAGTGCAACACAGGAAGCGCAGCGCATTGCTTGCGTTTCGTGACAGCACTCTTGTCACGCGCGCGAAATTCGCATAGGTTCGCTTCGCGCGCGTAATCGCGGAGTCGGCCACCGCATCGGAAGCCGGGAGAAACCCGGCAAAACTCGCTCTTTTCGAAGAGATGAGAACCGATGAGGCCGAAATTCATGACAGACGAGCTTAATCGCAACGCACCCCCGCGCTGGCTGCGTTACAAACCCGCGTGCGACTACGTGGGGCTCAAGCCCGGAGCGATGGCGAAGAAACTGACCGAGGGCATTGGGCCAAAATTCTATCGAGCGCCGGGGTCGCGAAACAAGATCTTCAAGGTAGACGATCTCGACGCCTGGATCGAGAACACGCCCGAGCGCCCGCTGACGCAAGCCGAAAATACGCGACTCGAAAAGCTCCAGGCGGGAGCTGCGCGCGTGCGGGAAGAACAACGCGCCCGGCGACGGCCCGGGATTGGCGAAACCGGGAAGGCGGCGTGAATGCGCCCCGGAAATGGGGGAAGGCCGCCCCCGCGTAATGCGGG
>Ga0206860_10028_pt1 | contig 9858 bp, 10 predicted proteins | sample Alteio_BWOrgCont_44_FD_152624 | JGI IMG/M metagenome (GOLD analysis project Ga0206860, IMG submission 152624) | Enriched cells from forest soil in Barre Woods Harvard Forest LTER site, Petersham, Massachusetts, United States -... | ecosystem: Environmental > Terrestrial > Soil > Temperate forest >...
CGCGACCCGCTCTGGTGCTGCTGGATTTGATGATGCCGGAAATGGACGGATTCTCGTTCGTCGATGAGTTTCGGCGGCTGCCTGAGTCGAGCGAGGTGCCCATTATTGTCCTGACCGCGAAGGATCTCACGGCGGAAGATCGGCATCGGCTGAACGGGCATGTGGAGAGCATCCTGGTTAAGGGCGAGGGGACCGGCGCCGTGCTGGGAAAAGTGCGCGAGATGCTGGCGAGGTGCGCCGTCGGGCGCGAGGCGAAGCAGGCAGTCTGAACGCGGCGGAGGCGCTTCAATTTTCCGGTGTTATGTCATGGCGCCGGAGGTGTCAGGAACGCAATTGGCGCTCAGCGGGATGTCGTCCAAAACGTCTATCCCGGCTTTTCTTAGAAACCCTTCCGCCGGGGGTTCGAAGAAACCCCGGTCCAATCGTACAAAAAATATAGCTTCTCCAAATTAGCCAAGGTTCTGCGTTATCCGCGAATGTTGACCGCGGTCTGCATTTACGACGATGTCGTTTACATCGCGAATCGGTCCGACCCACAACGGATTGAGGATCAGGCGATCCATGGACTCTCAGAAAAACGCATCTACGATTACGTCGGTTTCCTGCACGAAGCCGCCGGGATTGCGGTATCGAGAATGATTCTCACTGAGAAGGGCGATGGCGATATCCAGGGCGAACGCTTCTCATGGCTTCGGTTATGATGTCTCCGGCTTCTTCCTCAGAAACTGGCTTCCGGGCGGGGTCCACTTCAGCAAAATACCTCCGCAGTTCGTTCGCTATTTCCAGTCTCCGCCGATGCGAGACGGTGGCGGGCTCGAAGGTACGCGGCGGGATGGTGCAACCGCGAAATCTGCCGTCACCGGGTCACAGGGGAGTTGGTTATTGTTTTGTTGAAGTTGACGTCGGGAGCTTCCTGGGAGGGTGTACAAGGGTGGCATGTTTGGCGGATTTGATCTGGAAGATTCGCCGTTGAAGATTGAGAAACCTCCAGCAGATAGTCAGTGTGTGGTGGAATTTGTGAGAAAACGGCTTCAATTTGAGCCCGACGAACGGCAAATCGAGGTATTGCAGTCGGGCGCGAAGCGGGGAATTCTGAATTGCACACGGCAATGGGGGAAATCGACAATCGCGGCGGCTATGGCGGTGCACCGTTCGCTTACGCGAAGCGGCTGCGTGGTGCTGGTTGCGAGCCCATCCGGAAGACAGAGCGCGGAACTGGTGGAGAAGGCGACCGAAATGGTCATGACCATGGATATTCCGACGCACGGGGACGGGCATAACGAGATATCGCTGCAACTGCCGAATGGGTCCCGGATTATCGGTCTGCCGGAAAACGCGGGTAAGGTGCGCGGTTTCTCGGCGGTGTCGTTGCTGCTGATCGATGAGGCGGCGCAGGTGGAGGATTCGATGTATAAGGCGCTGCGGCCCATGCTGGCGGTCAGCAATGGCGATTTGTGGCTGATGAGCACGCCGTACGGCAAGCGAGGCTTTTTTTACGAATGCTGGGAGCATGGCGGACCGGAATGGTTGCGGGTGAGCGTGAAGGCGACGGAGTGCGCTCGTATCGGAGCGTCGTTTCTGGAGGAAGAACGGCGGGAGCTGGGCGCGGCGTGGTTTCAGCAGGAATATATGGCCGAGTTTGTCGATAACGGATCGGCGGTGTTTGGGCGGGATCTGGTGGAGGCGGCACTGGATGGGGACGTCGAGCCGATATGGAGGGGCCGGTGACGAGGTTTTATGTGGGACTGGATCTGGGGCAGAAGCGCGATCATGCGGCGGTCGCCGTGGTGGAGAAGGGCGCGGATGAAATTCATTACGCGGTGCGGCATCTGGAGCGGATGCCTCTCGGAACACCGTATCCGGATGTCGTGGCGCGCGTGCGGGAGATGGTGCAGGACGAGAAGCTACGGGGACGCTGCTCGCTGGCAGTGGACGGGACGGGAGTGGGAGCGCCGGTAGTGGATCTGTTGCGGGCCGCGGAGTTGGGGTGCGATCTTTCGGCGGTGACGATAACCGGGGGCGACCGCGAGAGCCAAAGCGGAGAGGTTTGGAGCGTGCCGAAGCGGGACCTTATCGGAGGAGTGCAGGTGCTGCTGGAAAAGGGCGAGCTGCGAATTGCGCGGGAGCTGCGGGAAGCGGGCGCGCTGATGCGGGAGCTGTTGGATGTGCGGATGACGATGGCGGGCAGCGGGCGGGTCCGGCTGGGTGCGGACGGGTTCGGTGAGCACGACGATCTGGTGATCGCGCTGGCACTGGCTTGCTGGAGGGCGAAAAGGACGCAACGGCACAACGGGTTCGGGAAGCAGAGATTGCCGTGTTTCTGAACGGGGTGGTTGTCAGTCGGCAGGGGGGCGCCTGGCCAGGAACAGATAGGCGGTGAGACTGAAGAAATAGTTCCCGGCGGAACTGGTTGCCGACAGGTCCTCCAGCCACGCGGCCGCATCCTCCGCAGTTGCTCCGCGGCGTCCGGGCACGAAGCCGGAGATGAGTGTGGCGAGCCCTTCGACAAACGGCTCCGGATGGAGCGTGAAGGCCGTGCAGGGTTCGACGGCGGCGACATCGAAGCCGGATTCGTGGAGGAGCGGGGACAGGCGTCGAGGCAGGTGAGAGTCTGTCAAATGCTCTTCCCATGCATGAAATATGCGGGTGGCGCGCGCCCGGTCCTGGGCCTCCCAGACCATCGATGCCCAGTCGATATCGACAATAACGGCGCGGCCGCCGGGGCGAAGGGCACGGCGCAGTTCGTAGAGCGCGGCCGGGATGTCGGACACGTACTCATAGACCTGAACGGCCGCGGCGGCGTCAAACGAGGCTGCCGGAAAGGGAAGCGCATCGGCATCGGCTTCGTGGAAAGTCACGTGGGGGTATTGGGCACAGCGATGCTTGGCGCGAGCAAGCATTTCCCGGCTGCGGTCGATCGCGCAGACGTGACCCGAGGGGCCAACCTCGGAGGCGATCTCGGCGGCGAGAAAGCCGGGACCGGCTCCGATGTCGAGCACGGCGTCTCCAGCGTGGAGATCGAGCAATGCGAGTGCTCGTTGCCGGCGCGCGGCGACGGTCGGCGCCTGGTAGATGGCCTCAAGGTGGCGCGAGGCTGCGTCATCGAACTGAAGCTGAACGGTCACCCGTCCAGAATAAGATGCCGAGTGCTCGCAGCGTTACTGTCCGGCGGATGTATACTAAACGCGGTTATGACGAGCAGAACCGCTCTGGCGATGTTGGCAATGTGCGTACCAGCGGGCGCGCAGTGGCTGAATTTACCGTCCAAAGGATTACCGCGAACGGCTGACGGGAAGCCGGATCTTTTAGCGCCGGCGCCACGAACGGCCGACGGCAAGCCCGATCTTTCGGGGATCTGGATGCCGCAGGGGGGATTCGTTTTCAATATTGCCGCGGGGATGAAACCAGAGGACGTTCCGCTTCAGCCCTGGGCCGCGGCTCTCTACAAACAGCGGAAAGAGAACCAGAGTATCGACGATCCGGTCGGTCACTGCATCCTGGCCGGCGTGCCCAGGGCCGATGCGGTCCCGTACCCGTTCAAAATTATTAATTCGCCCGGAATGGTGGTCATTCTGTATGAAGCGGTGCACGGCTACCGGCAGATATTCATGGACGGGCGGCAGTTTCCGAAAGATCCGAATCCCACGTGGATGGGGTATTCGGTCGGACACTGGGAAGGCGACACGCTGGCGGTGGAGACCACGGGTTTCAACGACAAAGGCTGGCTGGATAATGACGGGCGGCCGAGCACGGATGCCTTGCACGTGACCGAGCGGTTCACGCGGAAGGACATCGGCCATCTGAACCTTGCGATTACCATTGACGATTCGAAAGCGTATACGAAGCCGTGGGTGGTGAACGAATCGTTCCGCCTTCTGCCGGATACGGAACTGCTGGAATACGTGTGTAACGAGAATAATAAAGACCTCGGACACCTGGTCGGGAAGTAGGAAAAAGGGGGCGGACCCCTTTTTGGTAGCATCGAATAGATGACCATCGGCAGCCTCGGGAAAACGCTCGCGAGTCAGGCGCTCGAGAAAGCCGTGCGTCCGGCCGAGCCTGTAAAACCCGCGCCCGCCCCGATCCCCGCCGTCGATACGGGCGCGGCTATCGTCGCGCAAATCCAGGCGATGCAGCGCCCCCTCAAAGACGACCAGGAACTCGCGGTGCTGTTCCACGCGGGCGACGGGATGCTTCGGGTGCATGAGATCTTCGTCCCGAATACGGAAGTTCTGGTGTTCGCGGGAGTGGATGCGGAGGGGAACGTGACGCGCGTCATCTCACCGGTGAGCGCGGCTCAGGTGGTTTGCAGGATTCTGAAGGTCGCGGCGGGCGCCATGCCGTCGCGGGTTAACGTGCTCACACCGAGACCGCAACCGAGACCGGGCTCGTAACGCGGCTGCGCACCATCGGGCTGACCACGATCACCGCCAGCGCGCAGAGATATAAGGCGCCACCGACCAACATCGTTTCGACAAGGCCGAGATAGAGGGCCAGCACCAGTGCGCCGACCGATCCGAGGACGCTCGCGGCGGCGTTCAGCGACCACGCCCAGCGCACCGAGGGTTGATGGTGTTTCTCGAGTAGCCGCAAGCCGGTGGGGAACGGGATGCCCATGACGAACCCGGCGGGAGCTATCAAAATCACGGTGGCGATCATCTTCACAGCAAGCGGCAGGCCGACGCCGGCGGTCAGAACCGGTTGTACGATCGCAGCGAGCAAGGTAACCAGCGCCGCCGCCGTTGCCAGCACGGCGATCAAACGGCCATTTCGATCGTCCACCAGCTTGCGGCTGAGAAAGCTCCCGAAACCGCTCGAAACCAGCATGGAGAAAATCACCACCGTCAGAGCGTAAGTGGGATGGCCGAGGAAGAGAACGAACTTCTGAATCAGGGCGACTTCGATCAGAATATAACCGGCGCCGATGGCCAGAAAATACAGCAGGAACGAGCGCACCGACTTCTCACGCGGCAACCTGGCGCCGAGGAGCAGCGGCGGCAGCAGCAGAATGACGCCGACTGCCGCAATGCTGACAATCAGGGCCTGGAACAACTTGGGTACCGCAACATTCACTTTCAGATCGGCCGCGCGACCGCTGTCCAGGATGAACCGGGCCACATCGCGGAGCTGCACCGTATAAAAGAAAAAAGGGCGGTCGTCGGTAACCGGGGTGATGTCGAACCGGTAAGTGCGCTCGAATTCAAGCGGATCTTTCGCGAGCAGAAGCTGGCCGAATTCATTGCGCGGCGCGTCACCGGGCACATAGACGGCGGTCATGCCAGCGGCGGCAAACGCTTCGCGCGCGTTCGCCGTATCCGCGTCGGACAGAGGCTTGCGCGAAACGATCACGGTGTCCTGCGCGCCCCATCCCGCCAGGTCGGCTTTGCCGCCACTGCGCCCGGCCAGCACATGGCGCGCGGGATCGTGCTCGCCGAGGTCGCCGAGCGCCGCAATCGCCAGCGATACGAGGCGGAGCGATTCACGGGGCGGATCGAAACCCCAGCGGGTGAAGGTCAGCAAACCATCGTCGGTGAGGTGCGAGAGATAATCGCGAAAAGCCTCCGTCGTATAGAGGTTGTTTTCGGAAAGAGCGAATGCGCCGGCGGCGGTGGAAGCCCAGGTGTCGACAAGTGTGGCCTGAATCACCTGATACTTCTCGGCGCTGCGGCGTATGAAGCTGCGCCCGTCTTCAATGTGGATGTGAACATCGGGCCGCAGAAAAAGCTGCCGGCTTAACTGCGGGAATTTTTTCCGCATGATGTCGGTGCCGATGATGGGATTGATCTCGACGCCGGTCACGTCATGACTTCCCGAGGCCAGCGCCCGCGAGATATCCCAACCGCCGCCGGGCCCGATTACGAGGGTTTTGGCGCCCGGGCGCAGGTTGTAAGGGATGCTCGGACCCTCGTGCAGCAACTGTCCGAGATCGCGGGCCGAAAGATGGTTGAAGTCAAAATCGGCGATACCGGTGGAAGCGTCGGCATCGATGAAAATCATCTTGCCTCCATGGACGTCCATCATTCCGATACGCGAAATGCTGTTCCATTTCGTGAACTGCTCGGTAGACAGCTTCATGCCCTTGGCGTAGCGGACTTCGACGACGCGATACTTCGTGTTGCCGATGACGAGCATGGTGAAGAGCAAGCCGACGAAGACGCTGGCGATGCGGCCGACCCGCAATCCCGCGAGTGTGAACCATATCGCGGCAGCCGACGCGAACAGCACGGAGACAGCGATTACAGTGTTTGGACCGCCGAAAGTATTCAACAGAAAAACCAGCGCCAGACAGCCGCCGGCCGCGCCAAGAAGATCGAAGAAATAGATGCGGTCCACGTGTTCGATGGTTTCCGCGATCACCAGGGAAACGACGATTCCGGAGCCGAGAAAGGGCAGTGCGGTGGTGAAATAAATGGCGCCGAATTCGAACGAGCCGATGTCGGTGCCGCGGGTGAGCACAAACGTCAGGGCGACGAGGACGAGCCCCGCGTCGATCAGACTGACGAACCCGAGTTTGCGGTAGAGCGAACCGGGCCAGGCGGAGATCACGTAGGAGAACACGCCGCCGGCACCCAGGCCGAACAGGGCGATGGAGATGGCGAGGAACGCAAAATGATAGTAGAAGACGACGGAAAAAATACGCGTCAGCGAAAGCTCCAGCAGGAGAGTCGCGAGCGTCGTCAGGGCAACGGCAGTGTAGAGCAGGGGCCAGTTGGAAGGCCGGCCCGGTGAACTGTGGGAAGCCGAACTAAGGGGCAATATTTTATTTTAGACGATCGAGAGGTCCAGCTGAGTGAGATCGTCGAGCAGCAGGTCGGGCGCACTGCGCTCGAGATCCTCCGGCGGCGTGATGCCGGTGCGGACAGCGATGGAGCGAACATGATTTTCGCGCGCGGCCAGAACATCCTGGGTGGCATCGCCAATCAGGGAAATTCCGGTGACGATACCATCGCGACGCGCCTGCTCGATGGCGAGGCGCGCCAAACCGCCGCGTGTGGGAGCCATTTCACCGAAAGCGCCGAAGCAGAAGTAACGGTGCACGCCGGCGCGCTCGAGTTTTCGCCAGCCGATGCGCGTGAGGTTGCCGGTGACGAGGGCCAGAATGGTTCCGCGCGCGCGGAGGAAATCGAGAAGCGGCACGACACCCGGGCATAGCTTGTCCCGCAGATCGGGAACGGTCGCCTCGTAGATGTCCTGCGCGAGTCGGATTATTTCGGGCATCGCGGACGAAATTCGCGCATCGTCGAGGCCTGCCGCGCGCATCATTTGCGTCAGAATATCCGGATCGAGCATCCCATGAACAGGGATTCCCTCGGTGGTGGTGGCAACGCCCGTGGCTTGCCGGACAGCGTCGACCAGGGCCTGGCGATGATGCGGCCCGGCGCGGCGCACGAGCGTTCCGTCGATGTCGAAGAGTATGAGGTCTGGCATGTGTGTGGGGGCAGCAAGCACCGGCGACAAGATCGCCAGCGGTACAACCGGAACGACGCTACGCTTGAGTGGCGGCCTGCTCGCAGTTGATCTCCCAGGAGACGCCAAACCGGTCGGTGAGAACGCCGAACCCCGTTGCCCAGAAAGTCTTCTGAAACGGCATTTGCACCGTTCCATTTTCCGCGAGGGCGTTGAACATGCTCTCACCCTTCAGGGGATCGTCGATGCCGATTAATACGTGGCAGCCCTGCGGTTTTTGGTATTGTCCGGGAGGGACGTCCGAGCCTGCCAGCATGCTGTCGCCGATCATCAGAGTTGCATGCAGGATTTTGTGTTCGATCTCCGGCGGCCCCTGTGTAGCCATGGGAGACTCGCCCCATGTCAGCATTGTGACGATCCTGCCACCGAGGCAGCACTCATAGAACCTGAACGCAGCCTCGCATTGGCCGTTGAAACTGAGGTGAGGAGTGAGCGTCATTTTCTCCTGTTCCGTTGCACATTATATAAATTTCAGGCATCCGCCAGGGTATCGGTCACTAAATTCTGCCGAGGAGGCAAAGATACATTAGACAATGGCTTCTGTGACTACTGAAAAGTTCCGCATCGCGCTGGTACAGACGATCTGCGATCCGGATCCTCAGCGCAATCTCGACCGAGCCGTCGAGCGCATCCGCGAAGCCGCGCGGATGGGCGGCCAGATCGTCTGTCTGCAGGAATTGTTCCGTTCGCAGTATTTCTGCCGGGAAGAAGACGCGCGGCTGTTCGATCTCGCCGAAACCATTCCGGGGCCGTCGACGGAACGCCTTTGCCCGCTGGCGGCCGAGCTGGGCGTGGTGATTATCGCTTCGCTGTTCGAGAAGCGCGCGACGGGGCTATATCACAACACGGCGGCGATCATCGATGCCGATGGAACACTGCTGGGAATTTATCGCAAGATGCATATCCCGGACGATCCGCTGTTTTTCGAGAAATTCTATTTCACGCCTGGAGATCTGGGATTCCGGGCATTCGATACGAAGTTCGGGCGGATCGCCACGCTGGTCTGCTGGGACCAGTGGTATCCGGAGGCCGCGCGGCTGGCGGCGCTGACGGGCGCGAACATCCTGTTCTATCCGACGGCGATCGGGTGGCATCCAGCGGAAAAGGCGCAATATGGAGCGGCGCAGCACGACGCGTGGCGGACGGCGCAACGGGCGCATGCCATCGCGAATGGCATTTTCGTCGCGGCGGTGAACCGGGTGGGATTCGAGGGGCCTCCGGAAAAAGGTCTTGAATTCTGGGGCGCCTCGTTCGTGAGCGATCCGTTCGGGCGCGTGCTGGCCGAAGCTTCGCACGATCGGGAGGAAATACTGGTTGTCGAGTGCGACCCCGCGCAGATGGAAGAAGTTCGGCGCAACTGGCCGTTCCTGCGCGATCGCCGGATCGACGCATACGGCGACATCACGAGCCGGTTTCTGTCATGACCACCCCGCGCTCGCAGGGGTTTCGCATGCCGGCCGAGTGGGAGCCGCACGAAGCGACGTGGATCGCGTGGCCGCACAACGAAGACGACTGGCCGGGGCGGTTTGAGCCGATTCCGTGGGTCTACGGCGAGATTGTGCGCAAACTGTCACAAGTCGAGAGAGTGCGCATCCTGCTGCAGAACGACGATGTGGAGCAGAACGCGCGAACGGTCCTCGAAAAGAGCGGCGTGCAGTGGGAAGCGGTGGAGTTCTATCCGATGCTCACGGATCGGGTGTGGGCGCGGGATTTCGCGCCGCTGTTCGTTAAGGATCCGGCGGGCGAAGTTGCCGCTGTCAAATGGCGCTTCAACGGTTGGGCGAAATACGAGAACCACCTGCGGGATGAGGCGGCGGGTAATGCCATCCCGGAACTGGTTTGCACTGATTTCTGGAGACCGGGGATCGTTCTCGAAGGCGGGAGCGTGGATGTCAATGGGGCCGGTCTACTGCTGACTACGGAGGAGTGTTTGCTCAGCTCGGTGCAGGCGCGCAATCCGGATTTGTCGCGCGCGGAGATCGAAACGGCTCTCGGCGACTACCTTGGGATCGATCGGGTGCTGTGGCTGCGCAACGGGATCGCCGGGGATGACACGCACGGGCACATCGACGACCTGGCGCGCTTTACGGATCGTGAGACGGTGGTGATGGTTTCGGAGGAGGATCGAGGGGATACCAACTATGAGCCGTTGCGCGAGAACTGGGAAATTCTGAGGAGATTGCCGGTTCGGGCGGTGAAGCTGCCGATGCCCGCGCCGCTGTATTTCGAGGGCCAACGGCTGCCGGCGAGCTATGCCAACTTCTATATTGCAAACCGGACGGTGCTGGTGCCGACGTTCAACGATCCGAACGACCGAATTGCGCTCGATGTACTGGCCGGGTGCTTCCCGAGCCGGCAAGTGGTGGGGATCCACTGCGTGGAATTAATCTG
>Ga0206860_10275_pt1 | contig 9825 bp, 9 predicted proteins | sample Alteio_BWOrgCont_44_FD_152624 | JGI IMG/M metagenome (GOLD analysis project Ga0206860, IMG submission 152624) | Enriched cells from forest soil in Barre Woods Harvard Forest LTER site, Petersham, Massachusetts, United States -... | ecosystem: Environmental > Terrestrial > Soil > Temperate forest > O...
ACGTTTTCAGCAAGGACCAGAAAGGTCAGATCATCAGCAAATTGACCGATGCGATGGTCTCCATAGAGGGCGAGAACATGCGCGGCGTCACCTGGTGTGTCGTCGAGGAGGTGGAAAGCGGTGACTGGGGGATCGGCGGCAACGCCCTGACCACCGCCGACGTGCACGCTCTGGCACGCGGGAAAGCTGCATAGCGGCGCGACCTCGCGCCGCGCCTTTTCGGCGCGCTATCTTTGTTGTGCAACAGCGAAACCCGCGTTCAGACGAGTTCACCAAGGTCCGCTCGGGAGCACGAGGACTCAAGGGCGATGCTTGCCTCAAGCTGAGCGGCCACACTCACCTCGCTCCTGAACCGAGCAAAGAAGCCGCACACGACGAGTACTCGGGCGACCGCGGCGCCAATATCTCGCCGCCCGGCACTACACAAGTATCGGCCGATCCGGCGGGTGCAGCGCTTATTTGGCTGTGTCGGCCATTTCGGTTGCGGCTTTCTGCTCGTCGAGCCATAGCGTCAGCTCTGCACGAGCTTGCGGCATCGCTTGCCGGAGGGCGTTGGCGGCCCGATTGATGGCTGCGGCATCGCCGTCGGTGCAGGTGCGTTCGAGGTGACGCGCTCGATCGCTCAATTGCAGCGCACCGACATTCCCGGCTGCGCCGGCCAGCGCGTGAGCCTCTTGACCGAGCGCGTCGAATTCCCGGCAGGTAATCAGGTCGTGAATGCGGCTAGGGAGCCCAGCTAGGCTCTCAAAGAACATCTGAACAAATTCGACCAGCTCACTCGCCGGCAACACCCGCTTGAGCGTCGCGACACGGGCGCGGTCAAAGATAGCGATGCCGCTGTCCGGCGGTTCCTCGGCGCTGGCCCCCTTGTCGAAGTCGCCTGCGGGGATCGGCTTGTTGGAGGAGGTCACGACGCCAGGCTTCGCCAGCCGGGCAAGCACGGCATACAAGGCTCCCGGTTCGAGCGGCTTCGACAGGTAGTCGTCCATGCCGCTGGCGAGATACTCCTCCCTGGCCCCGGCCATCGCGTGGGCGGTGAGGGCGACGATCGGGACCGTGCCCTTCGGCGGTAGAAGCGCCCGTATCTGCTTGGTGGCCTGAACCCCGTCGAGGACCGGCATTTGCACGTCCATCAGCACGACGTCGTAATCCTGCTTCAGGATTGCTGCCACGGCTTGTTCGCCGTTCTCGGCGACATCGACATGATGGTTGGCCTGCTGCAGCAGCATGATCGCTAAGCGTTGGTTGATCTTGTGATCCTCGGCGAGCAGCACGCGCAGCGGCTGACAGGGGACTTGTGGTGTTGAGACCAGCGACGGCGCGGCGGTGACGGCATTCTTCTCGGCGTTACCGAAAAGTCGTGCAAAACCGTCGAGCAGCGACTGCTCGCGGATCGGCTTGGTGAGGACGACGTCGACAATCTCGTGGATGTCCACCGGCAGGCCGTAGGAGCCGGCCGACGATGCGATGACCAGCTTGGTCTCAGCGATGTTCGGAGTCTGCCGAATGCGGCGCGCCACCATTTCGCCGGAAAGGTTCGGCATCATATGGTCCAGGATCACGACATCGAACGATTCGCCGTTGTGCCAGGCACGCTCGATCTCGGCGATCGCGCGGAAGCCGTCATCGACCGCGACGCATTTGATCCCAAAGACGTCGAGTTGCCGTGACAAAACCCGTTGGTTCATCTTGATATCGTCGACGATCAACGCGCGCAGGCCTTTGAGGTTCTGGGGTAGCTCACGACGGCGAACTGTGGGGGTAGTTGCCGGCGTCACTGACACCTCGAACCAGAATTTGCTGCCGCGACCCGGGGCACTTTCGACGCCGATCTGGCCAGCCATCAGCTCGACGATCTGCTTACAGATAGCAAGCCCGAGACCGGTGCCGCCAAACCGGCGTGTGATGGAGCTGTCGGCCTGGGTGAATTTTTCGAAAAGCCGCGCGCTCACCTCCTCCGACATTCCCGGCCCGGTGTCGGTAACCTCGAAGCGTAATCGTGTGGCTTGCCCATCCGCCGCCATGCTCGAAGCGACCTCGATCGAGACACCGCCCTTCTCGGTGAACTTGATGGCGTTGCCGACGAGATTGAGAAGCACCTGGCGTAGGCGCGTCGGATCGCCATGAAAACCGGCTCGCGCCTCGGGATCGACAAAGACTGCGAGGTCGATGCCCTTCTCCTCGGCCTTAGGGCTGAGCAGGCTGACGGTCGCCTCGACCATGTCAATCAGGTCGAAATCGATGTATTCGAGATCGAGCCTTCGGGCTTCAAGCTTCGAGATGTCGAGAATGTCGTTGATAAGCGTGAGGAGCGCATCGGCGCTGTCGGCAACGGCCACCGCACACTCGCGCTGTTCGTCAGTCAGCTGGCTACGCAGGAGCATACTGTTCATGCCGATGATGCCGTTCATCGGTGTTCGGATTTCGTGCGACATGTTGGCGAGAAATTCGCTCTTTGAGCGACTGGCGAGTTCCGCTTCCTCTTTGCTTTGGCGTAGTGCCTCGCCGGTGCGCTCCAGCTCGGACGTCTTTTCGTTAAGATTCGCCTCGCTGTCCGTGACCTTCCTGAACTGTGTGACCAGGATGCGAAACAGAATAGCGAGGCCGAGTATTGCGCACAGCGCCCCGGCGCCAATGAAGATGGATTGCCGGCGCCACTGCGCCAGCGCCTCGTCTTCGGAAATCGTAACATCGACGACGAGCGGATAGGCAAGTAACGGGTGGACCGATACAACCCGCGTGATCCCGTCGAGATAGCCCGGAGAGCGGTAGCTGCCGACCTGCCCAGTTCCGACGATGGGATACCAGGGCGACTGCGCAGGCATGAGCTGCCCCATCATGTTTTCGGTATGGGGGTAGCGCGCGAACATCGTTCCGTCCTGGCGCAGAAGGGTTATGGACCCGCCATTTTGCAGCGTAATGGCGCGATAAAAGGCCTCAAGATACTGCGTCTGGATACCGGCGGTCACCACGCCGAGGTATTCCCCCTGTGGGCCGTTAAGACGCCGGGCCATAAAGAGGGTCCACTCTCCGGTAATTCTGCCCTTGATCGGATTGCTGAAAAAAATTGTCGCATCTGAATGGTCGCGGAAATACTGAACGTAGTCGCGATCGGAAAAATCGATCGTCGGCGCTGGCCATACCTTCGAAGAATTGATCATTTTCCCGTTGTGGTTAACCACGCTGATTGTTTGGGCTTGTGGCAGGTTGTTCAGTCGATCGGCCAAAAAAAGATGAATTTCATTCGTGGCAAGGCGGCTGTCGAACTCATCGGCATTTTCGATGCCAAGGGTGGCGATCTTTGCTTCCGTCTCTCGCAGAACCAGGTCGACCGCCTGCATCGTCCGGGACGTCTGCTCGGCAAACGCAGTGCCGAGGTTTCGCATCTCGTTCGTGTAGGCGTTTATCGCTTCCTGACGCAGATCCCAAATCGCTAGAACGGCGGCGGCCGTCACTATGATCATCAGCATAATAGCGATGAAGACGAGATTTCGGCCCAGGCGGTTACCCGGCGATCTCGGGGAGGAAGGCATCATCTTGCACTCTAAACCGCAGTGGGACGACCGCTACGTCGACGCTCGCCGATTTCCCGGCCCTAACGGTGAGTAGCGCATCATGGTAAAGAAGTCGGTAACGGCAATTCGCTATCGGAGGTGATCATCGAACCTGGTCGTGTCCGTCAAGCTGGTGTAAATCGGGGTGGAGTTTGAGGTGGCCATTGGTCAGGCCGCTATGGGTGGAAGTGTCGCCGGATCGGCGTCGATCAGCGGCGGTGTAAGTTCAGCCATTCCCTCGATCTGCATGTACCGGCACTGGAGCAGCCACTCATCGTTCTGTTCGAGCAGGACCGCACCGATCAGCCGGGTTATGCTGGCCTCGTTGGGGAAGATGCCAACGACGTCGGCGCGCCGCTTGACCTCTTTGTTCAGCCGTTCGAGCGGGTTGGTGCTGTGCAGCTTGGTGCGGTGCTGTCCGGGGAAAGTCATGTAGGCCAGCACGTCGTGCTCGCTGTCGTCCATTAGGGTGGCGAGCTTTGGCCAACGCGGCCGGCGCTGATCGGCGACGTGTCGCCAGGTCTGGTGCGCCGCGTCGGCATCGGTCTGCAGGAAGGCCTGACGGATCGCCGCGGCAACCATGGTGTGCTGGCCCTTTTGCACATGCGCCAGGGCGTTGCGCATTCAGTGTACGCGGCAGCGTTGCCAAGTCGCGCCGAGCACGCGGGTGATTGCCAGGCGCAGCCCGTCATGGGCGTCGGAGATCACCAGCTTGACCCCGCGCAACCCGCGCTTGACCAGCCCCTTGATGAAGCTCGACCAGAACGGCTCGGCCTCTGACGGACCTATGCCGAGACCGACGATCTCGCGCTTGCCCTCGGTGTTCACCGCGACGGCGATTATCGCCGCCACCGAGACGATGCGGCCGCCGTCGCGGACCTTCAGGTAGGTGGCGTGTGGCTACGCTTCGCGCCACCGATCGTAGCCCCTGCCGGACAGCGCTGATTTCCGTGGGTCGCCTCCACGTGGAGGATTGGATTGAAAGGCACAGGAGTGCGCCTCTCCACCGATCACGGGCCGGCCGATGGCAGGTGATTACACGTGTTCGCGCACCGAGTGGTAGCCACCACCGTTGATGTGCCCAACCACGCCTGCAGGCTCGGAACGGATTCGACTACCTGGGCAGTTCATCGCCATGTAGGGTCATCCCGCGCATGCCCGATCGGCCGACGATCCGCATTTTCATCTCGTCGCCATCCGACGTGCGGCCGGAGAGGCTGAAAGCCGAGCAGATTGTCGCTCGGCTCGACCGCGAGTTCGCCTACCACTTTCGCGTCGATGCGGTGCTGTGGGAACGCGAACCGCTGGTCGCGACGCACCACTTCCAGGACGCGGCGAACATCCCCGAGCCGCGGCGTATGGACATCGTCGTGGTGATCCTGTGGTCGCGGCTTGGGGTGCCGCTGCCCGAAGACAAATTCCGTGGGGCGGTCTCGGGCGGTCCTGTCACCGGCACCGAGTGGGAGTTTGAGGATGCGTTCGCCGGCGCCCGCGAGCGCGGGGTTCCCGACCTGCTGCTTTATCGCAAGACGGCGGAGCCTACAGGCGGCTTCGGCGATCGTGCCGCGGTGCAGCACCGGCTCGAACAACTCGACCTGGTCGAAGGATTCATAGGGCGGTGGTTCCGTGCCGAAAGCGGGCCAGGTTACATTGCGGCCTCGCACCATTTTGTCGCCACCGCTGAATTCGAGGAAAAGCTGTACGACCATCTGCGCGCGCTCCTGGAGCGGCGCGCCGGCGCTGCGGCGGAGGGGGTGTGTCTGCCAAGGCGTCGTCGCCGCCACGAGCGACGGGCAAGCAATTATGGAGCGGCCGTTAACCTGAAGCTGCTTGACGACAATCGGACCCACAACGTCCAGGTACGGCTCGGTTGATCTTTCCGCCGACCGTCAAAGTCCCCGCTTCATTTCACTTAAAGATTACGACCCGAGCCGAGAGAACGTCCGCTCCCGGTTCGTCGCCGCTGGCAAAGATCAATCGGGCTCACTTTTCCATCGCCTCGGCCTACGGCGCGGTCTCGAATGTCATAAAAGGGGCGATTGTGTTGAAAAAGTCGGCGCTTGCGGCTCGGTGGGTTCGCTGATTCAGTCCTGTCGGGGGACTGAGCATCATGATGGGGATAGCGTCTGAGGTCTGCCGTCTCAGAGAGATACTGGTAGATCGTCCCCGCGATGGCTGAGACAGCTACCAATGCGACCAAAGCGGCCAGCCAGCGCAGAGCCAAGAGAAAAAGACCACCCATCTACTTACGCCCCGGCTCCCATCAATCGCTTTCGTTTACAGCTTAGCCGAGGTGGCGATGTGACGCGAACCTGAGAGAAGCGTCAGGGATGACCCGCACAATGGCGCGAAATTCTTGATTGGTGCTCAGCCGCCGACGCCGCAAAACCGTCTTTGGAAACTGAATCGATCGACGGGACAGGGTGAAACCCGGATGACCGACCAAGTGTATCGGACCGGCGAGGCCACTCTGGTAAATCGTCTCAAGCCGACTAATATCGATGGGCTTCCTGAGGTCCGCACGTCTTGGACTTTATCGGCTACGGGAAGGTATTCCATGTTGATCACTGCAGAACTGCTGCTCCTAGCTTTGTGCGCAGCGGTGTGGGCACCAGATACACTCATCGGTAAGTCGTTGCGCATTGTGCTAATTGATACTCCTGCCAGGACGCTCAGCCGTGCGACGCCTCTAAAGGTTATCATCGGACTGATTGTTTTCATCACCTTAGTAATATTTATATTCGGCGCACCCGAGTTGGTCGCGCTAATGGGGCTTAGCGATCTATACTTTTATCTGGACATTACGGTCATCTCAATTCTGATAAGCACGGCGGTACGCTTAAAATCCGTGCTCGCTTATGGAGTTCGACTGGTTCGCGGTATCGCAGCGCGCGACATTCTGCAATGGAAGCGGGCAAGACCGCGTAATCGTCTTTCACACCCGCGCCGTCCCAAATCGCCACCGTCCGACGACGAAGGCGGTGCCGAATGGGGCTGGGCGTTCACATGAACATCGATGCTCCACTGGACGGGAGTTTTCCATGGGGGGCCCGCTCGCGGCTGGTGCTCCTTCTATACCTTGTAAAAGGCCGCGATCGGACCGCCTAAGATGCCAAGGCTAGAGAGTGCCGCACCTACTGCGTTCAATATCCCTCTGTAAAATTAACCGAACCCAAGCCCGAATCTTCTACGCCGCACCGACCCTCCGTTTGAGCGCCGGGAAGGTCTCAAATGGGGCCAGCCTGTGTGGAAACATAGCGAGAATTTGCGGCCCTGGCGGATTCCGCCTGGAGCGAAGCTGCCATAGAATCTTGGGGCTTAGGGCTTTGGGGATGAGTGATACATCGGTTCATCGATGGCGAAGATCGGATGCAACAGGCGCTGCTACCGCACAGCTTGGAGGACTACGTCAGCGAGGAGAACCCGGTTCGGGTAATCGAGGCCGTCATCGACGAACTGAACCTTGCCGCTTTGGGGTTTTTGGGGATGACGCCAGCGGCGACGGGCCGGCCGGCCTACCATCCCTCGACGCTGCTGAAGATTTACCTTTATGGCTATCTCAACCGCGTGCAGTCGAGCCGACGGCTCGAACGGGAAACGCAGCGCAATATCGAGCTGATGTGGCTGACCGGGCGACTATCGCCCGACTTCAAGACGATCGCCGACTTCCGCAAGGATAATGGTGCGGCGATTCGGGCGGTGTGCGGACAGTTCGTCGAACTTTGCCGCCGGCTCAAACTCTTCACCGGTGCCGTTGTTGCGATCGACGGCAGTAAGTTCAAAGCGGTGAACAATCGCGACCAGAACTACAGGGTGGCCAAGGTCACCGGGCGGATGGAACAGGTCAACGCCCATCGCGCGTTATCTCAGAGCATTGGACCGAGCTGACCGCGAAGAGAGTGATATTGCCGAGGCCAAGTCGATCCGGTTGAAGGAGAAGATTGCCGGCCCGCGTCAGCAGATGCAGGCCTTGAAGGTAATGGAGCAGACGGTCCAAGACGCACCCGACTAGCAAGTCTCGCTGACCGACCCGGATGCCCGATCGATGGCGACGAGCGGCAAAGGCACCGCCACCGTCGGCTACAATGTGCAGATCGCTGTCGACGCCGAGCACCATCTGATTATCGCCCACGAGGTGATCAATCAGGGGTACGACCGCCACCAGCTTGTGCCCATGGCGCTCAAGGCAAAGCAGGCCATGGGCGGCGAGCAGATCACCGCCCTGGCCGACCGCGGCTACCTCAACGGCGACCAGGTCCTCTCGTGCGAAGGCACTGGCGTCGCACCTGTCGTGCCCAAGACCCTGACCTCCGGCAACACCAAGCGAGGCCTCTTCACCGGGCAGGACTTCATCTACGACGCCGAGAGGATCATTACACCTGCCCGGCCGGCCATCACCTAACAAGGGGTCCGACCGCTCGGGCGACATCGATCATTACCGCCATCTGACCGCTTGCTTCATCTGTCCTCTCAAGCCGCGCTGTACTGCGGAGAAAGTGAAGCGGGTCAAGCGGTGGATACACGAAGGCGTCCTTGACGCCATGCAGGATCGGCTCGACCGGATGCCCGGCGCCATGGATGTGCGACGACAGACCGTCGAACACCCGTTTGGCACACTCAAGGCCTGGATGGGCGCCACCCACTTCCTGACCCGAACCCTTGACAAGGTGCGAACCGAGATGAGCCTTCACGTCCTGGCATACAATCTGAAACGAATGATCTCGATCCTCGGCGCGGGACCGCTGATGGCGGCGATCAGATCCTGATCGCGCCTCCCAAGCCCCAAGCGTCGATCGACCAACGGGCCATCCCTACCACCACACCGCGAAAGACAGCACCACATACATCGTCTGCCACGTTTTTCCACGGCCTCGGGCACGACCAGTAGTTCCCGTCCTCAGAACCGATGGTCGGCTACCGGTTCAGTAAGCCGACCTCGGCTCGAGCGCTCGGCCGCGGATCAGATGCGCCGTAAGCGGGAGTTCGCGGCAGCCGGCAGCATCACACTCAATAATCACCGATCCCCCGTCATGGAAATGCCCGCCCGTCGTGGTCAGGAAATGGCCGCTGGCGAAGAGCCGAGGGCCGAGATGCTGTCCGGAATCGAAGGCTCGCTTCCACGCGACGTCCATGAAGTCGTGGGCGCCGGCGCAGCGCATTCCAGTAATGCCGGACTCGGTCAGCGCCGCCGCCAGCCGGTGCCCGAACAGGCTAATCTGATCGGCGAGCGGCATCTCATGAGGCAGCAGATAGTCCGGACGGATGTGCGCGTCCCAAAGACCGGGCATCAGATAACCGCCTTTAAGGTCGATCGTTTGCGCGTCGCCGATGCTGCCCACCTCGCCGCTTGGCAGGATGGCGCAGATGCGCCCGTCCTCGATCAGCACAGCCGTATCCAGCCGCACCTTGGGCTCGACACAGTCGATCAGGTGCGCGTGAGAGAGGATTGTCTTCATGACGAACTGCTCAGGCTGAAATTGATGTTATTGGTCCGGCGTCGCCACCGAAGCGCAGATCGACCTTGTAGACAAGTCCGGCCTGCTTGGTTGTCTGAGTAACCCGCGAGCGGTCCCAACGGCTATCTCAGTCAACTCAACGCCCAGAGCGGGCATGCTTAACAGGCAGCCGCATAGGCAATAGGCTTTGCGTACACGCACTGGAGGGCGAACATGGACTCAGTTACCGCGGGCGTCCTTGTCATCGCCAACGGCACGCTCATTGACGGCACTGGCACCGAGCCGCGTCGCAATGGGGCGATTGTTGTACGCGGCACGACCATCGTTGAGGTCCACGCTGTGAAGCCCTCGGGCTTTGATCCGCGCGCCACAATAATCGACGCTACCGGCAAATTCATCCTGCCGGGCCTCATCGATGGGCATGTTCATCTGTCGATGTATCAGCGCGTGCCGGCAGGCATCACCAGCCCCACCAGCGCCGAATTCTGCACGCTACGCGCCGCCGAGAATTTGCTGCCGATCCTGCGCGCCGGGGTCACCAGCGTTTCGGTCCCCGGCGGCAAGTGGTTCGTTGACGTGGCGCTGCGCGACGCCGTGAACGCCGGCATACTGCAGGGGCCGCGCATCTTTTGCGCCGGCCGGGCGCTGACGCCACCGGGCGGGATCTTCGACAATCGTCTCACAGCTGACGATGCTGACCTGTCGGAGGATGCGACAGGTGTGCTTTGCCGCACCGTGGCGGATTTTGTCGCCGAGACGCGTCGACAGTGTGAGCGTGGCGTCGACATGATCAAGATCGCCGACTCCCGTTGGGG
>Ga0206860_10276_pt1 | contig 9808 bp, 9 predicted proteins | sample Alteio_BWOrgCont_44_FD_152624 | JGI IMG/M metagenome (GOLD analysis project Ga0206860, IMG submission 152624) | Enriched cells from forest soil in Barre Woods Harvard Forest LTER site, Petersham, Massachusetts, United States -... | ecosystem: Environmental > Terrestrial > Soil > Temperate forest > O...
GCATTACTTCTTCTCCCGGTGCAGCGTGTGCTTGCGAAGTCGCGGGTTGTACTTCATGATCTCCAAGCGCTCAGTTGTATTGCGCTTGTTCTTGGTCGTGGTGTAGTAGTTCTTACCATCCACGGTGCACACGACTCGGATAATTTCTCTGGCTTCGGCTTTCTTGGCCATCTTAGGTCCTCTTTACGCCGTCGAACTCCGATCACTCGCAGGACAGCCTAGAGATTATGACGAGTTCGGGAGCGGGATTGCAAGCGCTGGGGGAGGCGGAAGCGAGGCGTGTGAGGCGTGAGAGGCGCGGGAGTTAGAGGAAATGAGTAAAGGGAGGAATAGAGGAATCCATCTTCCGCCTCTCAGCTTTTCTCGCCTCTCCCGCATCCCACGCCTCCCACGCCTCGCACACCTCGCCCCGTCGGTATACTCCGAAGTTGCCCGCCCGGGTGGTGGAATGGTAGACACAGGGGACTTAAAATCCCTTGCTTGAAAGAGCGTGCGAGTTCGACTCTCGCCCCGGGCACCAAGGAGACGTTCGAGTTGCGAGACATGCGAGTAGCGAGTAGCGAGTAGCGAGTAGCGAGTAGCGAGAGCCAGAATACTTACGCTGTTGGATGCGGTTCTGGTGAAACTTGAATTCTCGCCCCGACGACGCCGGCATAGCGAAAGAGGAGGAGATAGCCTGGCTTTCGTGAGCCGCTCTCGATTTGGGCGATGTAAGGTTGTGAGACATGAAGTGCCTCCGCGACATCCTTCTGGGTGAGGTTTGCCTCTTGGCGCGCGCGGACAAGTGCGAGCAACGCGGATTCGGCCTCGTAAGCCGCCTTGAACTCAGAATCCCGCGCACATCGCTCTTCTATATATCGATCAAGATCGTCCATCGTTACTTTCCTCTACGCTCGTATTCCGCCTTTCTCGCCTTGGCTCGGTCAATGACGTTTTGAGGTATGTCTTGACCTTCCTTCTTGTAAACAGTGAGGACGACCAATCGTTCGAATCCCTCTGTTCGGTCGACTGCGAAGAATATCAAGCGCCCTTGATATGCAGGCTTGACATGCCGCAACCTCTTTATTCCGCCCCCATAGTCGTCGATGAGTGCCGGCGCTGGATTGTTCAACCCAGCCGTTCGGTAGTGCCCCATAAGACTTGTGAGCTTCGCGGCATCCTTTGCAGGAAGGTCGTCCAATTCAGCTTGGATAACTTTCTGATTGTAAAATATCCACTCACGCGTCATCTACATTGTATAGCATACTGCTTATACACAAATGTCAGAAAGAATGTGCGAGTTCGATGATTTACTGCGCGGCCAACAAAGCAAACTGACGAAAAGAAGCAGGTCATTCTAAAGGCGTTGAGGAATGGCAACACGCGCAGATGTGCCTACGTCTTGGCGAAAGGGTCATGGGACTCGTTCGTCAGGATAATGAAGGCTGAACCGCAGTTCGAGCACGACGTCAACAGGGCGGAGGCCACTGCACCGTGAGTTGCGAGCATTCGGGGTGCTTGGTTTAAGGACTGGAGGGTCTGCGGCTTATTGGCCCGAGCGGAGAAATCCGTGGGAGTGTGCGCTCAAGAAGCTACTCGAGGTCCGTTTGAAGGAACTCGTCCTGGACCTGCAAAGCAAAGAGCAGATTGACCAGCTGATCGCTATACGCAAGACATTGGACGATTTCGATCACGTACTCTGAGCGCAACGCAAGCTAAGTTTGGCGGCAAGGTACTTCACCTAAATTCAGAAGTGCGCCGGAAAGATTAATCCAGCGGATTGAGCCGTTGTTCTCTCTCGATTTGTTGGCTCACCGATCATTGTAGACTTGTGGCATGTCCGAGATCACCCGACACAGACCGGATGAACTCAAACGCTCAGAAGACTTGGATCGGCCTGTCAGCACGGATGTGTTCAAGGGGTGGTATGGCGGGGTTGGTGGAGCGGTCGGCATCATTTGCACGATCCTAGCATTCACCTTTCCTCCCGGATTTGTTCAGGTGATTTTTTTCTGTCTTGCTGTCCTTTCCCTAATCATTTGTTTGTATGCGGCTTTGGTCCGCGAACGAGCAGCAAGGAAAAGAGAGTGGCAGTGTCAAGAAGCGGCGATCGGCGACCGTGACAAATACATCGATTCGCTCGTGCTTCCCATCTTCAGCATCGAAATTGGCAAGCAGGATTTTCAAAAGCGTAAAACTCAACAGCATCTACCTAGTGGCGAAGTTCGGGAGGTGACGGTTATAGACGGGGCTGTTCACCTCACAATCCGCAACAACGGCGCGGAGACGTCGATCCACAACTGGCGCGGTTACCTGTTCTATGACGGAGGGGGGTTGGAGTCTAGCGTGCGAGTCTCGCGAGAGAGTGATATGAGTCGTTACTCTGTCGATGAGATAGGGCGCAACAAAACGATTCAAGTCGCTGTGCACATCATGTCCGGACCGATTGACGACCGCGTCCCCGATGGAGCTGTCACAGGCTGGCTCATCCAGTTTCAGGATGTGCTTAATCGTATGCCAAAGTGTTGGCAACCCCCATCAAAGGAACCACCATTTGACCATATTGATCCTGATACGAATCTGCCTGAGAGTGGTCAGTAGCGGGTTCAATGTGATGGGTCAAATCTCTGTTACAGGAAGCGTCGGCTTCTGGTGAAACCAGCAATCGTTCGGGAAAAACTTCCGCTGGCAGGTGAGCGGGCCCGAAGTGCTCAGAAACTGTAAAATGGCGCTTAGTTGCAACAGGTCGATGGTCGAAAATAAGGGTTGTGCACGTAACCAGAGACTCGATCAGCGCCGCCGCGTTTAGAAGGTCGATTGTGGGAAGCCAATTACGGAACGGAAGGAGTCAAGGGGTTACTGTCAATGTCGTTGCCTTGCTCGTTCCGGCCAGCATCGCAGTGATGGTCACGGGCGTATCGGCAGTAACTGAAAAGTGCGTCACTTTGAATATCGCTCGGGTCTGACCTGTTGCCACCTTAACCGTCGCCGGAACGCTCGCCGCAGAACTGTTTGAACTCGTGAGCGCAATATTCAGTCCGCCTACCGGGGCGGCAGAGGAGATCGTCACCGTTCCCGTGACTTCGGCCCGCGAGCTACCCTTGACCAAAGCCGTTGAGACGGTAACGGACACGAGGTTGGGAGGCAGGACGGAGAGCGTGGTGGATTGAGAACTGGAGCCGTGGATCGCCATGACTGTCGCGATCGTCGATGTTGCCACGGCAATGGTTCGGGCGACAAAATGCGCGTCTTCGGAGCCCTCGGCCACACCCACCTCAGCGGGCAACTTCAGCGACGACGAGGACGAACTCAGCTTCACAGTTACCGCGCCGCTCCCAGAACCCGGTTCCGCATTAAGAGTCACCGTGCCCATGGCGTCTTTTCCGCCTGTTACGGTGGGAGGGGCAAGGGCGAGGCTTACAACCTGGAACGGATTGAGCGTGAGTGTCGCCGACTGCTTGATTGCACCATAGCTGGCCGTGATGGTCACCGTCTGCGTGCTCGCCACCTGTCTGTGGCTCACGGAAAAGCTTGCCGAAGTTGAACCCTTTAGAACCCTAACCTCCGCGGGAACTCTTGCCAGTTCGTTGTTTGAGCTGGACAGCTTGACCGCGTCGCCTGGCGAAACTGCCGGACCGGTGAGCGTTACAGCCCCAGTGACTCTCGTCTTGGAACCTCCGACCACCGCGCTCGGCGAGAGACTCACACTGAGCAACCAAGCCGGCTGGATCGTCAGAGACGCAGTCTGGCTGCCCACGTTGCATGTCGCCGTTATGGTGGCCCTTGCCGGCTTGCTCATCGCCTTTGTGGAAATCGGGAACTGTGCGGAAAACTCCCCGCTCGCTATCGTCACCGAAGCCGGAACCTTCGCATCGTTAAAGTTCGATGTCAAGTTCACCGAGATGCCCCCTGCGGGCGAGGCACCGTTCAGATTCAAGGTGCCTATAGTCGAGTTTCCGCCCGTGACCGGATTTGGAGCGATGCTCAAAACTGTCAGTGAGGCAGCCGTGATCGAAAGCGTCCTGCTCTTGCTCACTCCGCTCAAACTCGCTGTGATCGTCGCTGTGACCGTCGTAGACTGACCAATGGTCGTGATCGAAAAACTCGCGCTCGACGAGCCGGCGGCAACCGTAACGCTCGGTGGAACGCCAACTCCAGCAGAAGCGATCAGGCTTACCGTCGCTCCACCGCTCGGGGCGGCACGCGCTAGGCTCACGATTCCTGTGGGAGAATTGCCGCCTACCACTGCGTTCGGCGAGATGGTTAGACCCGAGAGTAGCGGCACTTCAACGCTAAGGGTTGTCGAAGCGGTACCGCCGTTCAGACTCGCCATAATCGTCGCAGATACGTTGCTGGCTACCGAGGAGGTCGTGATGGTGAATGTCGCGGTGGTCGAACCTGCAGCGACGGTTACTGACGGGGGCAAGGTCGCGCTCGTGCTGCTGGAGGAGAGTGCGACGACTGCTCCCCCCGGCCCCGCAGGGTCGCTTAGCGTAACGGTTCCGGTCGACGGGTTGCCGCCTACGACCGAAGTCGGGGAGGCGGTAACACCATTCACCGACAGGACAAAAAGGGACCACACCATGCCAAGTCCGCGCGAGGCTGGTTGCCCGTACGGGCCGCCTTGAGTGGCCGTGCTGTACATTCTGCCGTTACTGTCGAAGACGACACCCGCCGGCGGGAAATTGCCGTCCGGCCCACTCGTTCCGTCTGCGTTAGTGATCGTTCCACCGAAGTCGTGCAGGTCCCTGTATTCGCCCGTCGCGGTGATTTCCCACACCATGCCGCCTCCGAGCTGCCATGCCTCCAGCCAGTTCGCACCACCATAAATGGCCGTGCCGTACATATTGCCAGAACTGTCGAAAGTGACGACCATCTGGTATGGGGTAGTACCGTCCGGACCGATCATTCCATTGGAGTTAGTAATCGTTCCACCGAAGTCGTGTAAGTCCCGGTATGTTCCGGAGGCCGTGATTTCCCACACCGTGCCCTCGCCATTCGCGCCGCCCCCCGTGGTCGTGCCATAAAGATTTCCGACTCCGTCGATCGTGACGCCCCCCTCGGGCGAGGCTCCATTCGCAGTCCGACCGAAGTCGAGCAGGTCCCGGTATGTTCCAGAGGCCGTGATCTCCCACACTGTTCCGTCGCTATTCGCGCCACCCGACACTGTCGTGCCGTACAGATTGTCGGCGCTGTCGAACGTGACGCCCGCGATGGGTGTGATGCCGTCAGGTCCGCTCGTTCCGTCTGCATTGGTAGTCATTCCGTTGAAGTCGTGTAGGTCCCTGTACTCTCCCGATGCGGTGATTTCCCACACCATGCCGCCCATGTTGTAACTGGCGTTCGCGCCTCCCCATTCGGTCGTACCGTACATGTTGCTGGCGCTGTCGAATGTGACGCCCGCTGCAGGGATCACACCGTCTGGGCCGGACGTTCCGTCTGCGTTAACGATCGTTCCGCCGAAATCGTGCAGGTCCAAGTACGCTCCGGATGCGGTGATTTCCCAAACCATTCCCGCGCCGACTCCACTAATTGTGCTCACGTTTGCGCCGCCTTCTGCGGCCGTGCCATACATATTGCCTTCGCCGTCGAAGGTGACCTTAGCCATTGGGTCCTGTCCGTCTGGCCCACTCGTTCCGTTTGCGTTGATAATCGTTCCGCCAAAGTCGTGCAGGTCCCGGTACTCTCCCGATGTAGTGATTTCCCACACCATGCCGCCCGTGTTTGTTTGAGTCTTCGAGCCGCCCGAACATGCCGTGCCGTACATGTTCCCATACCCGTCGAACGTGACTCCCGCGTTGGGGGCCATGCCGTCCGAGCCGCTTAATCCGTTGGCGTTTATTACGGATCCACCAAAGTCGTGCAGGTCTATGTAGGACGCGTTCGTCTGGCCGAGGGCAGTGACTGATAGCACTACCGACGCAAGAATGAGTTCAAGGCGTGCGCGATTCATATATTCGACATCAGAGTTCCTTGGCCCAGCATAGCAAGACACCAGTAAACTGGTGTCTAGTGAGACGAGAACATGTCAAGTTCTCCGCAAACAAGGACTCGGGAATTGACACCTTTGTTGACACCTACGGACATGGCAGGCAGGGTGACGGAGTGGAGAATCTGCGGCGAAAACCTTCCCTACTTGAACTCGGAGTGGAATTTAATGCAACGGTATGGAAGGACCTAGCAGGGACTTAAAATCCCTTGCTTGAAAGAGCGTGCGAGTTCGACTCTCGCCCCGGGCACCAGGGTTCTTGTTACACTTATTACAGATAGACGTATAATCTAAGTGTGAGACAACAACTAGATCGGCGTCTGGAGCCGTCTGAGATCTCTCCGGAGATTCTCAGGCAATTGGATGGCCTCGTTCACTCGCGGGGAGCAACGCTAGCAGGCCCGTACGGCGAGCGGATTCTGCTGCCGCAGGCTCTCAACGATCTGCCGCTATTCGTCGTCGAATCGGTCAAAAGAAAGCGGACAGTAGTCCTCATGCCAGAAGACGAGGGTTCACAAAGCAGGCGGCGGCGAACTTTCTTGGGATGTCTCGTCCATACCTCCTTCGTTTTTTGGGATCGGGCCAGATTCCCTTCCACCGTGTAGGGACCCACCGGCGAATTCTGTTCCGAGACCTATTGGCATTTCAATCTGAGCGGACCCGCACCAGAGGCGTCGCACTGACCGACCTCACGAAGTATTTGGATGAAGAAGGCGTGTATGACCGACATTTGGTGCCCGAAGAGTAAGTAGCAGTCCGGGCAGATTTTGCCGTCCTCATCGACACGGGCGTCCTCGCCGGGGCCTCTATTGCTGACCATTATCTTCGTCTATCGGAAGAACCCGGGTTTTTGGAGGATGACACAAAGCGGGCTTTCCTGTAGCGGCTCTAAGAAGACGGCGGCCTTCCCTTCCGAGGCGGAGATCTGGGTCAGAATACGTTGATTTTCCCTAGGGGAGAGCCCTGAATTGAGGACCATAGACCAATGCAGAAAAAGCCGACGTCGGCACGGTGCGACTTGTCGATGGATCACTTACGGTGTCGCACTTCTTGCAGTAGTAGCAGCGGTCCCAAACGGCAGTTTGGTATTGGTGGGTTCCTAGCGCGAGGAAATGTTCTTGATCTAGCCGTTCTTCATCTTGCCTAGCGGACCGAAGAGTTACCACGGAAAGGGCTGCGCCTCCGAGCGCAATGGATACCCAGAGGGAAAAGCTGCCAAAACTGTTGCGTCGGGCCTCAGCACTAGAGGTGTCTGATAATGTGGGGAGGGTCAAAATGCAGCCAAAGAGGCTAAATGCTGTTGCAGCAGCAACTGTTGCAAAAAGCGCGCTTTTCGATGACTTAGCGCGGGTTGGTGGTGGAGGCGGGCTAAGGGAAAAGCCCAATTGCGTCGCTCCCTTACCGCTGGATTTTGTAACTCCGCTTGAGAACGTTGGCCCAACGTCGTCGATATATCCAACGGTGTCCACGGTGCCTATTTTTGATTCGTGCCAGCAATTCTCAGCGTAAACCGCGGACACCTTTCGTATGTCAGAGCTTCCGCATTGCGGACACTTGTCAGGTGTCGACGAGGAAGCCGCTATTCGAGGAGTATTGTTTAACGACAAGTTCACTGAAGGAGTTGCGGGTTTCCGAGCCACTGGTAAGGCTCGCGGTAGTTGGAATTGATATTGGCAGTCCACGCAGGTTACTGCCCCGTCCCGGTTTTGCATCCTACAGTTCGGGCAAATCTGCATGTCGCAATTCTAGCGCGAATGATTCGAATCGGAAAGTGATTGCCACTGTGGTTTGGGGCTTAGGTGCAGCTTAGCTTGGACCTGCCCGCGGGGGCAAAGGGCATGGTTGCCAGAAAGTTTGAGCGTTGACCCATTTAGCGTCGTGGCGCTTCCTTGTAAAACGGCCCTTTATGGTCAGCCGTGGGCGTAGCGATCACCGCCAGCGAAAAGAGTATCCATGGACGGTGAGCCACGGCGGAAAAGGGCTAGGCAATGGATGGCCGTGCGGCGCAAGGGCGGCGGCATCGTCGGGGCTGACCTTTTTGCCGCCTATTCGAAACTGCACGAAGACAGGACGTCAGAATCCCCTTTTATAGCGGCCGTGCGGGGGCGGGAGCCTCTCGAACGTGGCACGAGCTTTACGCTAAGGCAACTCGTTGCCGGTTCCCCATGGTCACTAAGAGCACTCACGGTTGCAGGCCACATCAGAGCGCTGACCTGAGATTGTCTAGAAGCGCTACCACGTAGTTCTGAAGCGCCGAGGGACCGCCGCACCGCAAAGAGACCGACTAGAAGAGCGGGATTGAAAACGGCTGCGGTATCTGCACTTCTTGAGTTATTACAGTAGGATTCCAATTGTCGTGAAGGGTTGCGGCTTCGATTCTAAATGCGTTCCGCGGTTGCAGATCTTCGAGGAAGAGATTAAGTACCGTGTCGTTGGTGCTAACCTCCATTTCAATGTTCGTTTCACCGCCTCCCGCAACTGAAATCGACATCTTGGTGCTGCTCACGGAGAAGCCATTAATTCTGCCTTGAAGCGGACCGATTGAGAGACCGTCCGCTTCGTCGACGAATGAGGCGGCGTTGGAAATGTCGAAGGTGACGCTAGCGACGAACAATTTAAACTTGATCTTGTAAATAGCCATATCTTGCAAACAAACTCCGCTCAATAATATATCACTGACCTGCAGGCCGGGAGAAGTTTTTTCAATGGTGGGTGTGAGGAATGCTGGCGCCGCTCGATCATGAAAAGGCCTTACCCTCCACTAGCTTGTTACCAGTCCCCCAAGGTCGAAACAATGCTTTCAATCGGACCGAAAGTCGGTAGCGGCAATTCGAATAAGCATGCTTTTTCAGGCGCCGGTGATTCTCGACGGCAACGCATGAGCGGAGATGCTTGGCGATTTTTGGCTTAAGCGGGGGGCACCGAGTCGGTAGCCGTTGCATGGAGCCGGCCCGCGCTTGCGAAGGTGATCAGTCGTTTTCGCGATTTATGGTTCGTGAAATTGCGTAATCGAGCGATCAGGCGGCTTGTGGCAACGTGCGGACGGCTTGGGCGGAGTCCACGCAAGACAAAAACTCGACCGGCGGCGTACCGGTTGGTTAGGCTCATCTTTTCGAGGGCTCCAAAAGAGAGGCACTGGCTCGATTCCAGTGCTTTTCTCCTACCATGGTCGACGCATAAACTTCCGGTCGGGCGTGGCCCTTTCGGCAATCAAAGTCCGCGCCAGTCTGCTTTGGAAGTAGAGCACAAATCCCAAACTGGTGATCTAAATTTCGGTCAAGTGGGCGCGGGCTAACCTGAAATAGGCGGCAGAAGGTAACTCTATGGGCTAGTAGCCGCCGTTCCGGTAGAGCCAGCGCTTGTCGTCTCTTCCACAGCCCTTTTGGCAGACTTCTTCGACAAGTCCATTTTTTAGGCGAACTTCTCCATCACCAAAGTAAAGCTCCTCGGATGACGCATTGACGGAATCCATTCCGATGTTCGCGAAGTTGTTTCCATAATCAGGATTCCCCAAAACGGCCAACACGGCGTCGCGACTCATCCCCGGTTTCGCGCGGCTCCAAGCGGCATCTGAGACATAGTGGAATGCGCGGACAGTCTCAAGGGAACCGCCTATGAAGTCGATTCTCAGTTCGCCATTTGAGGCTTCGTAAATCCAACGGTTAGAAGAACCTCCGCTGTCGATCTTGCCTGATGGCGATTTCAGTACATCGAGAACATCCACTTCAGACATTCCTCGGTGAACCTTGGCAGCAAGTGAATCTACGTTCGGCTTGTCGAGCCTGAAGGTATGTGCCAACGCAAATATGCCCGCAACTGCGAGGAGCGCGATAGCGACTA
>Ga0206860_10277_pt1 | contig 9782 bp, 12 predicted proteins | sample Alteio_BWOrgCont_44_FD_152624 | JGI IMG/M metagenome (GOLD analysis project Ga0206860, IMG submission 152624) | Enriched cells from forest soil in Barre Woods Harvard Forest LTER site, Petersham, Massachusetts, United States -... | ecosystem: Environmental > Terrestrial > Soil > Temperate forest >...
GCGATGCGCCTAAACCCAACCGCTTCGCCAATGGGGAGATGTTCTTTTCCGAGGGCCGTTAGCGTGCCTGCTCGCGGCGCCGGTGAAGCGTCCGAGACCGGTCGCGAGCAGCGGCTCGCACAACCGCGGGCCACCGATCATTTCGACCGCCATGGGGTCATCCGCGGTATCCAGCGCGGGACGGCGGCGCGGAATGCCTCGTACTCTCTCCCAAACGTCCGCTCGAGCGTGGGTTCTTCGTACGCCACGACGAAGACGTGGAAGGCGAGCCAGAGCAGCACGCCGTAGACGATGAGGCGCCAACGCCCATCAGCACCGCTTGACCCAGGATGATGGCAACGACCGCGACGTATATTGGATTACGCACATAACGGTAGAGACCGGTCACCACGAGATTCCGGGTCGGCGCGATGGGCGCGGGGGTGCCGAGACCCTGCAGCGCGAAACGCGCAAATGCGTCAACGAGCCCAGGCACGCCTGCGAGAATCATTATCGCGCCGATGCCGCGCGTCAGCTCCAGACCAAGGAACGGCGGCCGGAGTTGCCAACCCGTGATCGACCATGGAACGAGCCCCGCCAGCATACATGGGGCGACCACGAAGAAAACCGCCGAGCCCAGGACGGCAATGGTTCGTTGCACGGCGGTTCCCGACACTCGCTGCGAGCTCATTCCAACCTCCCCTTCATGGTTTCCCGTCGTCATCCGGGTGCCGACACGCTCGCCATGTTGTCCCAAAAGCGGAAACCGCGCACGACTAAAGCCAGAATGCGAGATAGCACAACCGAGCCCGAATTTTGTTGTAGGCTGGGCGCATGTCCCGCTCGGCTCACAGCTCCATGAATGCTCGGATCACGCGGTATTTTAGATGAGCCGGACATGCTAACGCCGGACATGAAGAGGATTATCGAGGAGCAGCGCCTCGGGTTTGTAGCGACAGCGTCTCTCGATGGGACGCCGAACGTGTCACCGAAGGGTACCTTCGCCGTCCTGGATGACCGTACAATCGCATTCGGCGAGATACGTTCACCTGGCACAATCCGAAACCTCAAAGCGAACCCGCGCATCGAGGTCAACTTCGTCGATGCCTTCGTGCGCAAAGGTTATCGTTTTGCCGGCATGGCCACCGTGGTGGAGCGGGGCGAGCCCGCCTTTGACACATTGCTTCCCAAACTACGCAGTGCGCTCGCACACCGCATCCGCGCTATTGTGACGATCGCCGTGACCAAGGCGTTGCCCCTAACGTCGCCGGCTTATGATGAGGGAAAGACGGAAGCAGAGTTGCGCCGAGCTTGGACCACCCACTTTCGTATGCTCCAGCCATTCGAGCAGTTCGAGGAGTAACCCGCCAATTACTGCTGCACTGCAGCCCTTCGCGTCATTTCGCGTGCGCACAAGAATTCGTCCTGGTTCCATTGGCGATATGAAATTCTATTCAGGAAGGCGCGTCCAGGCGCCGATTACGGCGCGCCCGATAATGACGCTTTGGTTGGCGATCATCTCTTGAACGATACGATCGACGAGCGAGTCCGCGTCAAGTTCGTCGGCCGTCGCTACCCCGGTTTCCTCCATGACGGCGCCAAGCGTGACGGCCAAATCGGCTTCAAAGTGCGCCTCATCCAGCGCCTTCGCGCCGCCGATCACCGCCTGCAGACGCATCGTCGGTTCGGCGAGCCTCGCGGCCAGGAACGTCGAATAGAGCTTGATCCCCATCCTCACGTCCACGCCAGTCCGCCGAAGGGTTTCGTCGATCCATTCGGACATCACGTCATAGGTCGGAATCGGCGGATATGAACGCCTTTGCTTGTTGTCGGACTCTTGGAATACGACGATTCCACCGGGGCGCACCAAGCGTGAAATCTTTCGCAGGAACGCGACCGGATCAGGCTGGTGACAAAGCACAAAGCGGCCAATGGCCGCGTCGAAATGCTGATCGAACGCCGTCGCCGTCAATTCGCTCTCGACGAAAGTCACGTTGGCGAGCGATTGTTCCTTGGCGCGCGATCGAGCCAAGATCAGAGCATCGGGCGACCGATCAACCCCAACAACATGCCCGGACGGGCCAACCAATTCGGCGGCCAGGAATGCAACGTCGCCGAGTCCGCTCCCGACGTCGAGAACACGCATGCCCGGCGCAATCCCCGCTTCGATCAGATACTGCCGTGTGATCGGGTTGAGGAGCTGCGCTTGGCGACGCAGGCGCTCCAGCTCTCCAGCTGAGTGGCCGAGAACATATTCGTTTGGCGTCGCCACTGGCCATTCCCTATCGCTAAAGGCTCGCTTCGAGCGCGGTCTGCGCCGCACTGTCGCGCTTATCGCACGAACGAGCGAAGTAACCGCCCAATTGAGGCGTCTAAGGCCTTGATCTAACCCCTTGCAGCTTCACGCCTTTTCACGCTAACTATTTCACCCGACACGGGTAATTGAGCCTTGCGCCTATCGCCCTTTCGCGCGATATCACGCCCAGTAGTGGCCCGTTGTGGGCTAACTGAGGGGCAATCTGAAAATGAAAAAGATCAGCACGTCGCTGCAAGCCAAGAACGCCAAGGCGGGCGTCTATAGCGTCACGGGCGCGTCCGGCTTCGGCTTCAAGAAGGACAGCGACGTGGTCGGCGTCGGCTCCTACACCGTACGTTACCGGCTCGGCACCAGGCGGCCGACGATGGGCTTAGGCGCGTTCAGCGAGATCAGCCTCGCCGACGCCCGTGAGGCGGCTATCGAGGCGGTGAAGCTCGCCCGCAGGGGCATCGATCCGATCGAGCGACGCAAGCGCGAGAAGGTCGCCAATCTCGCGGCGGAGCGCGCCAAGCAGCCGATCACCTTCCGCCAGGCGGCCGAGGCCTATTGCGAGCTGCACGCGCCGTCGTGGAAGCACCGATACGCCGTTGGCGTCTGGCTCAATCCGATCAAGAAGTACGCCTATCCGGTCATCGGCGACTTTCCGCTCAACGACATTGAGCCCAGGCACATCATCGCCATTCGGAGCGCGGCGAACAAAGGAACCGTCCCGGAGCCAGGGCAAAAGAGACGGGGGAGCAAGGGCCCTGCGCCGGAGGCCGGGCAGCGGGTTCAGCGGCGAGGAAGATCCTCAGCGCCGCCATCGTCACCGGCGAACGCGACCGGGCGCGCGGCAATCCGGCCGATGCCGAACTGATCGCAGCGGTTCTCCCGTCAAAACGCAAGGGCGAGCGTCCGCACTTCCGCCGCATCGAGAAAATCGACGACGCGCCGGAGGCGTTCCGCGCCCTTTGTGAGGCCCGTAAGGGCGCTCAGGGACTCATGGCGACGTCGCTCGATGCGTGGCTGTTCATGATCGCATGCGCCGCGCGGCCTTCCGAGGCGCTTCACGCCCGATGGTCCGAGATCGATCGCGCAAAGAGGCTGTGGACGCTTCCCAAAGCGCGAATGAAATCCGAGCGCGAGCATATCGTGCCGCTCAGCGCGCTTGCGCTCGAAGTTCTTGAGCGGCGGGCGCTCGTGCGCACCGGCGCTCCTCCAGTCGGAGACTCCGCGGTGTTTTCGGGTTGTCGGGCAGTCCGGTCGGCTACAGCAATTTTGGCAAAGCGCCGGCGAAGCTGGGCCTCGATCTCGCGGCGCCGCATAGCTGGCGATCAATTTTCAGGGACTGGTGCCACAGCGTCGGTCGCATCAGCCGTGACCTGGCTGAGGAGGCGCTGGCGCATTCGTTGGGCACGGTCGAGGGTGCTTATCGCCGGGACCCGGCAGTCGAGGCGCGGGCCCCGGTGATGGAGGCCTATGCGTGCTGGCTCGCCGGCGACGCCGTCGCCGACGTCATCGCCTTTCCGTCGCGCGCGTGAGGGCCTAGGCTGACAGCGAAACGCCGCCCCCTTCGCACGGGGACGGCGTCTCTGAGCCAACGAAAGCGGCGGACGCTTCCGATGCCCGAATTCCATTCTAACCGAATCTCGCCGTGATCGGCGAAGAGGCGTATTGGACGTTCGAGCAGGCGCTCGCCTTCGCCATCCATCTCAATGTCGAAAAGGTGGGCGAGACGCCGCCGTTCTTCGCCCTGGACGATCGGTCGCCCGAGGCGCTCAAAAGCCTTGAGGCGCTTTGGTCGCCCAAGACGTTCGAGGCGCTCTGGGCTCTGTTGCGCGACCTTGTGGCCGGGAAATTCCACGCGATCGAGCACCGCCAACCGGTCGATCGGCTTCAATGGCTCGATCGCGAGGCGCACCTGAGGCAACATGAACGGCTCGTGGCCGGGATCGGAATTAGGCAGTTCGTCGCTGAGGTCAAAAAAGTCACGCGCCACACGCTCACTCCGGTCGCCGATTTCCCTGCGGCCCTCCCTGCGCCCGGCGAGATGGAGGGGACTCCGAAGAAGCCGCCCGCCTTCAGCGACATGAAAGCCTTCTGCAGCAATCATGCGGGCGCCTACAGAACGGTGCCCGAGATGGACGCCGCCCTCACAGCTCGCTTTGGGGTTCGCGACCGAGAGACGCTCCGCGCCGTGCGCACGGCGGCTGGCTTCAAGGGAGCACCGAAAGGGCGTCGTCCGGGGTCGAAAAACAAACCGGTCCAAAGCCCCAGAAGATCGAAATAAATTGGAGCGCGTGTTTCAATATCCGGATTCGGTTCTCGGAGTCGGCGGGAAATCCTCGAAAATTTAATCACGCAACGTTTTAATTTGGGTGCTGCAATTTTTATCGCGTCCGATCATCGCGAAAAGTCGCGAAACGGTCGGTGCTATGTTCACACTTCCACCAGGATTAAGCGAGGCGCTGAAGCAGGCCGACCTCATCATCGATCACGGTCCTGAGGCCGTGCCGGCGCCAGAGCGCGCCAAGCCGCAGATCGCTAACAAGCTCAACTGGCTCGACAAGCAAACGTCCCCCGACTCGTCACGCAAGACCTCATGTGAGGTCGGCGGTTGGAAGCTGTCCAAAGAAATCTGGCTTGAAAATTCTAGCGTCCTCGACGCCTACAACATCGGCTCAGTCAAGCGCATTTCGAACCGAAGCATCGCCCGGTACCTGATCGCGTCGGTGTTGTTGTCGTTTTTCGAGCAGCGGCGCGCCAAAGAAAATTCGGCAGCCCCCGCAACGCTTCCAGAAGCGCGCGCGTCAGCGGACTCCAGCAGAACTTGAAGGATTGCGGATCGGCAACGAGCGCCGTCACGAACAAGCAGCTCAAAAGCGTCGGGAGGCCAAGGTCGCCGCCTGCGTTTGAGACCGCGCCACCGACGGCGGCCCGTTACTTGGGGAAATGATCGGGAAGGCGACCGGGGCGCTCGTTTCGAAGGAAGCGCCGCCGGTCAACGTAAGGACTACGCCCATGCTTAATATCAGTTCTGCAACCAAAGCGCCAGTCTCGCCATCGGCGAGACTGCGCCATCAGCGCCGCCTGAGGTCGGCCGTGGCGGTCTTCTGCGACGCGGTCGAGGCGAACACGTGGGGCACACGCGGCCCCTGTAGCGTGATGCTCTGGGAGGCCGGCGTTCTCGGTCTCGACGCCAACGCTCTCGATGCTCTGATCGACGAGCGCGCTCACCTCCAGACCAGCGACGTCATCAACCACATGCCGCTGCCCATCGCCGCCTAACCGCGGCGTGACTACCAACGCCCCCAGTCGTTGGGGGCGTGATCTTCCCGCCGACCGGGGCGGTTAGTCCGGCTCAACACAGAAGGAACAGTGAACATGTCCAACGGTGATCTTCAACACGGGGGTGGTGACGGGTTCAGCGGCTCGCTTTCTACTGACCGCACCATCAAGGGTATGCAATTGGTGTGGAACGACGCGCAGCACTGGCGCGATCGCGACGGGCAGAAGGCGCCCGCACAATTGCTGGTGGTCGGAGTCGACGCCATCCTGCAACGCTGGCTGGAAGGCTTGCCGCAGGTGATCCGCACCAAGCCGTTGCCCAATCCTGACGATCTGAACGCCGCCATCCCGGTCTCCGAGTGGGAGACCGGCCTCGATGGGCAGAAGCGCCCGCCGTGGATGGACACGGCCGTCGTCTACTTCATCGATCCGATCACGGGTGGTTTCTACACCTACGTAACCTCGACGACCGGCGGCCGCATCGCCGTCGACCATCTCCAGGAGTCGGTCATAGGCATGCGGATGTTGCGCGGCGGCCGCGTCCTGCCACTGGTCACGCCCGGCGAGCGGCCGATGAAGACGAAGTTTGGCGCCAAGTCCCGCCCGCATTTCGAGATCGTCGACTGGAAAGAGGCTGGCGCTCCCGTTCTCAGGGAAGAGGCGCCGAAGGCGGCCTTGACGCTGGCGTCCGAGCCCGAGGCTGACTCGAGCCAGACCGCGGCGCCCGCGCTTCAGCCCGAGCCCGCCAAGGCCCAGCGGAAAACCACAACGCTTGGGCGCATGGGCGACGTCAAGCCCGTCTCGCCAGGCGAGACCATCAACGACAAAGTGCCTTGGTAAAAAATTGGTAAAAAAAAGAAATGGCCTCGCCGGTTTTCCCTGCGGGGCCATTTCCGATCCGTAACCACAACCGCCAAGCTGAAGGTCTAGATCGATGCGCGATTTTAATGAAAACGTTGGGAAAAGCAATCCCGCGCGCGTCGCGTACGATCTCGAACTTGAGCTGATCGAGCGCGATCTTGGTTTTGATCTCCACAAAGTCATCCATCTCCTGGAAACCGAGGGAGGGGCGGTAGACGACCGCGCCGCCTCCAGACTCCGCCACGCCTGGCGCAAGTTCGACTGGCATCGGCGTTACGCCCGCCACGTCCTCGATCGCGGGCTCGGTCGATGACGTTCACACGGGTGATCTCTGCCCCAGCGATCGCCGATGCGCTCAACGGCCGGCCTTCAGGATCGGGTTATGTGTGCGAATGCCCGGCGCATGTCGACCTTCGCCCTTCGCTCAGCGTCACCGCGCGGGATGACCGGGTGCTCGTCCATTGTCATGCTGGGTGCGCGCAATCCGCGGTGATCGGCGCCCTCAGGCGTCAGGGCTTATGGGGCGACGCGATCGTCCTGGGCTCGAAGCGCGACATCGCGGACACTAGGGACACTACGGACGCCTTCCCACCCCCTATCTTGGGGGCGGAACGCGACCCTATGCGGTCATGGCGCAGGGCCATGCCGTTCTCGCGCGGCTGCATCGCCGACCTCTATCTCAAGCATCGTGGCATCGATGTCACCGACGACGAGGCCGTGAGCTTACGCTTTGCGCCGAGCTTATGGCATTGGCCGAGCAGGTCGCACTGGCCGTGCATGCTGGCGCCGGTGACATCGGCCGCGGGTGAAGAACTCGGCGTTCACCACACCTTTCTCCTCCACAACGGCAGCGGCAAGGCGCCGCTCGGCGACAAGGCCCGGCTGTTCACCGCCGGCAGCAGATTGAGGGTAGGTGGCGGAATCTGGTTCGGCGCCGCGGACCCTACCCATGAGTTCGTCGTTGCCGAAGGAATCGAATCCCTGCTCTCGGCTCTGCGTCTGCTTGGGGCCGCGACTGGTTGCGCCGCGCTGTCGGAGGGCGGGATCCGTCGGCTGGTCCTGCCGTCCGGCGTGAAGAAGATCCGCATTTTCGCTGATCACGATTTGCGTGGACAAGGCCTCGCCGCGGCGCAGGCGGCGAAGCGGCGTTGGATCTCCGAAGGCCGCACGGTCGCGATCTCGATCTCGCCGGTCATCGGCTGGGACGCCAACGATACTCTTCTCAAGAGGCTCGGGAGACCGTGATGGATGGCGCCAAGCCGGACGTCGAGGATGTTGTCGACGCCACTGATCCGCTCGCGGGGCTGGTCGAGAAAACGGCGGCCGATCCCGGCGCGCCCTTCGCCCCTGAGATATTGGCTTTGCTCGCCGACTTAAGGAAGGCCGATCGCGCCGCCTTCGAGACCCTGCGGGCCGGGCTCAAGCGCACCGGCTGCCGTGTCACCGCGCTCGATGAAGCGCTCGCCGAAGAGAGCGGAAGCGGCGTCGCGAACGCGCGGGCGCAGACGCAGACCGACATCCTGCTTCGGCTCGCCCAGGCCGCCGACCTGTTTCATACGCCAGACCTGACTTGCTACGCCGACCTCGACATCAAGGGCCACCGCGAGACGTGGCTCATTCGTTCGAGGGGATTCAACCGCTGGCTGGCGCGGGCTTTCTTCGACGAGACTAACGGCGCTCCGGGCTCGGAAGCCATGGCGGCGGCGCTCAACGTGATTGAAGCCAAAGCCCATTATGACGCCGACGAGCGCAACGTTTTTACCCGCGTCGCCAGCCTGGACGGTAAGCTCTACCTCGATCTTTGCGATGCCGGGTGGCGCGCGATCGAGATCGACGCCTGCGGCTGGCGCATCGTCGACACACCGCCGGTGCGGTTTCGCCGGGCGTCGGGCGTGCTCCCGTTGCCGGTCCCTGCGCGCGGTGGAGAAATTGAGGATCTCAGGCCTTTTCTCAATGTCCGCTCCATCCGCGACTTCGTCCTGATCGTCGCTTGGGTGCTGGCCGCACTGATCGATCACGGCCCTTATCCGGTGCTCGCCTTCGCCGGCGAGCAGGGCACCGCCAAGTCGACCGTGTCGAAGATCCTGCGGGCGTTGATCGATCCGAATACCGCGTCCCTGCGCGCCCTGCCGCGCAACGACCGCGAACTCTTCATCTCGGCGACCAACGCCCACATGCTCGTTTACGACAACGTGAGCGGCCTGCAGCCGTGGCTTTCCGACACCTTGTGCCGGCTGTCGAGCGGCGGCGGCTTCTCGGTGCGCTCGCTGTGGACCAATAACGACGAAGTGCTGTTCGAGGCCGCTCGCCCGGCCATCTTGAACGGTATCGACGATGTCATCACCCGCCCCGACCTCGCTGATCGCTCCCTGTTCGTGACCCTGGAATTGATCTCTGATCAAAGGCGGAGGGCGGACAGCGAATTATTGGCCGATTTCGAGACCAAGCGCCCGCACATCCTCGGCGTTCTTCTTGATGCGCTCGCTGTCGGCCTGAAGCGTTTATCGACCATTGATCTCCCCGAGAAGCCGCGCATGGCCGATTTCGCCGTATGGGCGACGGCCTGCGAGACGGCTTTCTGGCCTGCCGGGACTTTCAAGGCGGCCTACGACGACAACCTTAAGGAAGTGGTCGACACCGTCATCGACGCGGATCTAGTCGGCTCCGCCGTGCGGCAAATGGCGGAGAAACAGTCGAAGGAGTGGTCAGGGACCGCAACGGAACTGCTGCGCGTGCTCGGCGCCAGCCAGCCGGAAAGCGTGACCAGGGCGAAGACCTGGCCGAACAGCCCAGACGCGTTGTCCAACCGGCTGCGCCGCTCCATGACCTTCCTGCGCAAGGCGGGCGTCAATGTTTCCTTCACCCGCGAGGGCAGGGAACGGACACGGACCATACATATCGCCGCCGCCTCCCCCAAAGAAGGGGGCGCAACAGTGTCCGCAGCGTCCATAGTGTCCGTACCCCCCTCTACGTTCAAAGATATCAAAGACTTAGTTGCGGACACTTCGGCGGACACTATGACGCGCGGTCCGGACCAGGCCGGGACTGAAGTGCCCACGGACGTCGGCCCTGGGGCAAGTGTCCGTCAAAGTGTCCGCAGCCACGTCGTTGATATTGCTGATGAAAAAGCAGCTGAGGACACTATGGACGCTGCGGACACTACCGTGCCCCCTATTTTGGGGACGGGAAAAAGCACGCCCCCGATCGTCACGCTCTTCCCACGCGGAGGACGCGGCCGGAAGCCGCGCGGAAGCTGAACGCCATGCTCGACGCCGTCACCGCTCCCGCCTTCACCACTCCCGCCTTCGGCGCGACCGCGGTCGGGATGACCTTTTATGAGTTCTTCTGCGGCGCCGGC
>Ga0206860_10278_pt1 | contig 9770 bp, 7 predicted proteins | sample Alteio_BWOrgCont_44_FD_152624 | JGI IMG/M metagenome (GOLD analysis project Ga0206860, IMG submission 152624) | Enriched cells from forest soil in Barre Woods Harvard Forest LTER site, Petersham, Massachusetts, United States -... | ecosystem: Environmental > Terrestrial > Soil > Temperate forest > O...
GCCTGGTGAATGATCTCCGGAGGGAACCGATATCCGGAGTAGTTGATTTTCGTCATGCTTCGGCTACCAAGCCACCCACGCCGTAACAACGCCGTATGCCTTCCGTTCCTGAGCGATTGGTCACCGACGACTCGCGATCATACAGCGTCGCGGTCCGGGATCTTGGGGTCGAACGGCGCTGTGAGCGTGGGCGATGGGAGAACAATCGAGCCGAGAATTCGCTTCAGCCGACGCGGCGGCGGGAGCGCAAGATGCAGCGGTTCAAGAGCCCCGGGTTCAGCCCAGAAATTTCTTTCCACGCACGCCGCCGTCTACAACATTTTTAACGTCCAACGGCATCTCACTTCAGCCCAAACGCACCGCGCCCTTCGCGCTCAGCGATGACCACGTGGCGAACAGCAGTCGCAGCAGCCTAACAATTCCGCCGACGATGCTCCGCGCTCGCCCGACGGCGATGTGACAATCCCTCTAGGAGTCGTGTCTTGGGCTACCATTGGACCAAAGGCAAGAAAACTAATTCGATGCCGTATTGTTTTATATGGTATGAGCTGTGTTCAATTCAAAAGTTGCACTTACCCAGGTCCGTTCGGATTTCCAAAAGGTGAGCAAATGAGCAAGCCCAACGCCAATTCAGACAATAACAGGTTAAGTGGGGATGCGTCGGATGGCCAGAGAAGCATTGAGCCACCTTACGTCATGGATGAGAGAGGAAGAACAGTCGCGTGGATAACGAGAACCGTGCATAGACTTTTTGATGCAGAATCACAAAAAATATTAGACAGGAAGAAGATTTCTATTTCACATTGGTACTATCTGCGTGTACTTGCAGAGCGTGGTGAGTTGAATCAATTGGAGCTAAGCAGAAGAGTTGGCTTTTCATCCACAACTGCTGTGCCCGCCTTAGACAATATGGAAAAACGCGGATTGTTGAAAAGAGTTCGCGATCCTAAGGATCGCCGAAAATACTACGTACGTCTTACTGGTAAGGGCAAGATGATCGTAGATGAGTTGTTGCCAGACCTCCTTGATTTGATGGAACAAACGACGCGTAATTTGAGCGCGGATGAGATGAGAGTTTTCTGGAAGGTCATGCATGATATAGAAAGAACTATGACGAGACACGACAGTTTAAACATAGTATCTGACTAGTATTATACTGATTAATTGACAGGTTATCAGCCGAAAAGAAAAAGACGGGGAGAACGTTGCGCTTCTATTCGGGAAAAGCTTTGGAATTAACGATCATGTCTTTGCGGGTGTGCGGCGTCTTTCTTGGCTAAACTTGACCACAAGTTGGCGAGAGCCGCGAGCCCTGCGCGGCTGTGTCAAACATGGTGCAGCGCTACGGCGTCAACGCCAATCTATTGGTCACCTGGCGGCGTCAGGACGGGAGAAGCGCTGCGAGCGGCGACGTGGAACCGTTGAAGCTTCTGCCGATGGCGGTACACCGTTTGCATTCGAGCTGAAGGACAGCGGTCCGCTGCAGACGGGAGAGGACCGCCGCTCGAGTGCAAATCTCAGATCCCTCGAACCACCGCGAGCGCCGGCGAATCATAGCCCGAACTCAACCCGCGGGTCGTCCAGTTCCGCCGACCCCGGGGCCCTGCCCGAGGGGTATGACCTTGTCACCAACGCGGTCCCAGATGCGATCGCGCCCAGGTGGCTTGACCGCACCTCCATAATGCAGCGGCGGCAGTCCCTGACAAATCATCCTGTAGCAATTCATTCGATATAGAATTATCGGTTGACAAATTATTCGTGGTCGCATATTTTAGAAAATGTGCCGCTCCGTGATCGGAATTTCGAAGTGCATAGCGTTGACTGGGTGACATGTGTGACACCACCCGACCGTTCCTCCAGGGAAGAATCGGAATGACGGTTTCGCGGGTGCCCTAACAAACCGGGAAAATGTAAGCATGACGAATGTCCAGTCCTTCCTCAATGCGCAGGGATTTTCTCGATCTCAATGGCTCGTTTTTGCTACCTGCTTCGCGATTGTGCTGATGGATGGGTTCGACACAGGCGCGATTGGCTTTGTAGCGCCCTCCTTGTTGAGCGAATGGGATATTCAGCGGGCCGCGCTTGCACCGGTGTTGAGCGCTGCGCTTTTCGGAATTGCGTGCGGCGCACTTCTCGCAGGTCCCGTTTCGGACTGGTTGGGAAGGCGAGGTCCATTAATTATTTCGGTCTCAATATTCGGCATGGCGGCTTTAGCGTCGGCATTCGCAATGGATTTGTCGCAACTGACCGCGCTTCGGTTCCTCACGGGGGTCGGACTAGGAGCGGCATTGCCAAATGCGGTAACGATTATGAGCGAATTCTGCCCAGATGGCCGGCGCGCGACACTTACGAACCTAATGTCATGCGGATTTCCCCTCGGGACGGCGCTAGGTGGTTTCGTTGCAGCATGGCTCATTCCTCATTTCGGCTGGCGCAGCGTGCTGCTGCTCGGCGGCGTCGCGCCAGTCTTGTTAGTCGTTTGGTTGTATTTTGCGCTCCCCGAGTCAGTCCGATACATGGTGGCAAAGGGCTATCCCTCCGAAAGAATCAACGCCACACTTGCACGCATTGCTCTTAAACCTGTTGATGTCGGAGCGACCGCCCTGCGCGGGCGCGCGTCTGTTGCCTCCCAGCACGAGGGTGTGATGGTCGTTTTGTCACGCACATACCTTCTTGGATCGGTGATGCTCTGGATTGCGTTCTTCATGGGCTTGGTTATCATTTACGGAGCCGTCAACTGGATGCCGGTTCTTCTAAGAGGATCCGGCCTCGACTCTTCGCGCGCGAGTCTGGTCTCAGCGCTGTTTCCCCTGGGTGGGGTCGGCGCGGCGTTAAGCGGCGTCCTAATGGATCGTTTCAATGCGGCTCGAGTCATCGCCGTCTGTTATGCTCTTGGGGCTATCAGCATCTACTTTATTGGCCAAACGGTCGGCAACATCGGGCTTTTGATCGTGACTGTTTTTGCCGCGGGCGTAATGATGAACACGTCGCAAGACTCAATGAACGCTTTGGCTGCTAGTTTTTATCCGACAACGGGGCGCGCTACCGGGGTAGCATGGATGCTCGGGATTGGCCGCTTTGGCGGAGTCGCTGGATCGTTCTTGGTCGCCGAACTTAGCCGCCGAAATCTTTCGTTCTCAGAGATTTTTGCAGTAATGGCAATTGCCGGAGTTGTCGCCTGTGCGGCTCTAATCGTCATGCAATCCTCTCGGCCGGTGTCCGCTATTGCTGATTTTGGTGCGAGCAAGTCTCTGGTGCAATAGGCGGCATCCGCGAGGAGCCTTTCTTGAGCAGGTTTGGCCGACGGTGCAGAAAAATTACGACGTTGTGTCTGATGCTGGCGGCGGCGTCGACCGTCGAGGACGAACCGGCCCTGCCCGTCTCGCACGAACGCTTCCTCACCAACCCTGTTCAAGCTCATTAGCGGCGCAGGAGGGCCTTCAGTTTGAACAGACGTGTTCGTGGCCCTCTTAATGGAGGAAACGATGGCTAGATTAGTTGTGCTGTATAAGACGCCTAAGGATGCAGCTGCGTTCGACAAGCACTATGCGGAAACTCACATTGCAATCGCAAAGAAGATTCCGGGGCTTCGCAAGTACGAGATTAGCCATGGCCATGTAGTGACCCCCGCTGGCCCTTCAGATATTCATTTGATCGCAACATTGCATTTTGATACTCTTGCGGCGATTGGGTCCGCCTTCGCCAGCGGAGAGGGACAAGCGGCGGCAGCTGACGTGCAATCATTCGCGACGGGCGGAGCGGACATGCTAATGTTCGAGACTCGCGAAGTCTGAAAAAGCTGTCCCGAGCACACCCGCCCGTGCGATCGCGTGGCTGCTGCAGCGTTCGCCCAACCTTCTCCTCATTCCGAGAACGTCTTCGATCGACCAATCTGCGCGAGAATCTCGCTGCTGCCGAACTGACTCTGCCCGCATCCGCCCTCGCGGAGTTGGTCGGGGTTGCCCGCGCCCCGCCCACTAAGGTTTACGGAGGACTCACATGAAGGCAATCGGGTACAAAACCGAAGGTGGCGTCGACGTTCTGACGGAAATCGACCTGCCGCGGCCCATTCCAGGCCCGCGCGACCTGCTGGTGGCTGTCAGGGGGGTGTCGGTCAATCCGATCGATGTGAAGCGTCGCCGACGGGAAAAACCAGCGACGGCCCCTGCCTATATGTTGCTCGGCTACGATGCCGCTGGCGTTGTCGAAGCCGTCGGCAGCGAGGTGAGCTTGTTCAGCCCCGGTGATGAGGTGTTCTACGCCGGCGCGAGGGACCGACCCGGCACGAATGGCGAGTTCCATCTGGTTGATGAACGCATTGTTGGCCCCAAGCCCCGGTCTCTCTCGTTCGCCGAGGCGGCCGCGCTGCCGCTGACCTCGATCACCGCCTGGGAGATTCTCTTTGATCGCATGAAGGTGCCCTATGGCTCGAAGCGGCCCTGCGGCACGCTCCTCATATTGAACGGTGCCGGGGGTGTCGGATCGATGATGATCCAGCTCGCAAGCCGCCTCACCGGCCTGACCGTCATCGCAACTGCTTCCCGGCCGGAAACGGCTGCGTGGGTCCGCAAACTCGGCACGGAGCATGTCGCCGATCACAGCAAGCCGATCGACGAAGCGATCAAGGCGATCGGCTTCGACGGCGTCGACTATGTGGCTGCAATCACGACCACGCCGGGCAATGTCCCCGCGCTCGTCGCAGCGCTGAACCCGCAGGGCCACATCAATTTCATCGACGATTTCGACGAAAACATCATGCCTTTCAAGGCGAAGAGCACCACCATTTCCTGGGAGATGATGTTCACACGCTCGTTGTTCCAGACAGCCGACATGGACGCGCAGCACAGGCTGCTGCGCGAGGTTGCCGCGCTGGTCGACGCCGGAGTGTTGAAGTCGACCATGGCACAGCACATGGGCCGAATGACAGTCGAAAATCTGCGGCGCGCGCACCAGGTCGTGGAGACCAACCGCACGATCGGCAAGGTGGTGTTGGAGGGCTTCTGACCCGGCTTCGCGCCGCGCGATCACAGCCGTCGCTCACAGAAAAGCGCTCGGTACGTGATCAGAACGTTGTCTGAAATCTTGGTCCGCGTCTGCGGCAAAAGAACTTGGGATCCTCAGGATTGGAACGATGCGGGGTGTTTGTGCCTTGGTCATCGTAGGTGTCCTCTCGAAACGCCGAGGCCGGGCGCTACGAACCCCGACCACTCCGCGCCCCGCCTCGGCCATGACACCAACTGTCTCAAGTCAAGTCTGGGGAAGCATGAATCTTTCGAAAAACGAGGTCATTTCCGCATACGCATCAAGGGGAAGAATATGCGCTACATATTGGTCCGCGCGCACAACAGTCACACAGCCTCGTTCCCGGTCCACGCCCCGCATATCGAAGATGTTCGTCGCCGAATTGAGTTCGGCGCAAAAGACCTTTTCGTAGTCCTTTAATCCGTAGCGGCCCTTTCGGGGGAGAAGAAGCGGCGGCATATCCTCCGGATTGAACTCGCGATGGCCTTCCTGAAACACGACACGAACGTCAATGATAGAGTCGACGTCTGCGTTGGGCGGCGTGTATCGCTTGACCGGAGACTGAGGTGAATCTGTGAGAAATTGGCAGAGCGCTCGCACGCGCGCCGAGGGCACCCCACGACAAGGGTCTGCAAAAATGAACAAACGGAAACGGCCATCGGCCTTAACAACATGCCCAAGATGGACGCGCTTAGCGTCTGCGAGGCGGATCACCGGCGCCGAATGAAAGCGCATACCGATCGGGAAGCCTTTGGCGAGTTGCTGATGCTGAGGCTCGCCGGTAAGGAGCGAGGGCGGGTAGCGCGTCTCAACGCCCGCCGTGAACCGACCCTGCCGCACGAAATAGTTCTGAAATTCGACGGGGTCGACGCCGTCGCTCTGAGGGTTGCTCGGGTCTCTCGGCGCCGCACTGAACATTTTCGCGAATTCGCGATCGAAATCGATCAGGTCCTGCGCGACTGCGCGACGCTCGATCGAGTAGCTGCGCAGAAGCTCCGGAGAAGAGCGCCCGCGCAAAACGGACATGAGTTTCCATCCGAGATTGAAACTGTCCTGCATAGAGACATTCATGCCTTGTCCCGCCTTCGGGCTGTGGGTGTGGCAAGCGTCGCCAGCGATGAATACGCGAGGGAGGCGCGCGACGTCATTCCGCGTGTCATCGTAGCTGTCACAGAGACGCTGACCGATCTCGTAGACTGACCACCACGCGATCTCCTTTACCTCCAGGGTATAGGGATGAAGAATGTTCCGGGCGACCGCGACCAACCGTTCCACGGTGACGTTACGATTTGCGATTCGCTCGTTTGCAGCGAGTTTGTCGAGCTCGATGTAGAACCGGACAAGATAACCGCCCTCCCGCGGAATGATCAGCACGCTGCCTTGGTCAGCGGAGTGAATGGTCGCCTTCAATCGAATGTCTGGAAAATCCGTCACGCACAGGACGTCCATGACGCCCCAGGCCTGATTTGCTGAGTCGCCCTTTAACTCATATCCTAGCGCCTCGCGCACTTTGCTTCGGGCTCCATCTGTGCCGACAACGAAGCGGGCACTGACAGTTTCGACCTCGCCCTTGTGCGCTTCGTCGACCCGTTCAATGCGCACGGTGACGGGATGGTCCCCTTCGAGCGCAATTTTGAGGTCCAAGAGGCGGCGTGAATAAAGCGGCTCGATGTGCGCCGGGCCGTTGCGCATCACATCCAAATAGAAATCATGGACCCGGGCCTGATTCAGGATCACGTGCGGAAACTCGGATAGGCCGTCCTCAACGTCCTGAACCCGTCCGTTCCGAACAATGTGGTCCCGCTGCGTTTCGCTCGGCTTCCAGAAGGAAACTTCATTGACCCAATAGGCCTCCTTCATCAGGCGCTCAACAAAGCCGAAAGCCTCAAACATTTCCATCGTGCGGCAGGCGACGCCATCGGCTTGACCGAGCAGGAGCCGGCCCGATTTCTGCTCAATGATCCGGGTCTTGATGTCCGGAAAGGCCGCGAGTTGCGCAGCCAGAGTGAGGCCGGTGGGCCCGCAGCCGACTATCAGCACATCGACCGTCTCGGGCAGCGCCTCGGAGCGAGGGGGCTCTGAAATCTCGGTGATCTGGGGATCGCCCGCTCGGAAACCGTTCAGATGATACTGCATGGTCGCCCGCTAACCTTGGTTGGCGTGGAGAACTTGTTATCGCCCGTTTTTGCAATGGTTGCGAGGCGACGGATTTCGATGCCTCTTGACAAATCGTACGAAGTCGGATCATACGATATTGGATCACATTGCGCAAGAGCATTTGTGGTCCCGTCGTGTCGACTTTTCGGAACCGGGGTGCGCCATGAATCCGAGAACAGGCCAGCCGTCGGGCCGCAAGTTGCCGGACGGCTGCGCGAGGTGGGAGCGAGACAGAGATGAATGGCGGTCGCGCGGACCCACCGCCCGGAGCCGGCCAAGCGCTATCTGCGTTGGCATGGCGACGAGGGCGGCGCAACGAGCCGTCTACGCCAACCGAGCGCGGTTACATGAGCAGGAGACGCTATAGCCAATATTCATGCGGGCGGAGCGTTTATCATTTCCAATCCTATCACGGTTTCGCCAACTTTCGCCTTCGTGAACAATGAAGGAACGCACTGCGAGCGAGGCGCCAGGGTGGACGGCGATGCGGATCGCACCATCGAAGCTTCTCCGATCACATCTGTCATGGCGTCACTCAAATGCAAATCAACGCCTTGGAAAGCCTTAGCTCGGCTGATGCGCCAGCGAGGGAACGGCATTCTACAACCTTTGCGAAAATCGCGAGCCCTTCGAGATCTGGCGGCCTGGCCATGATTATAATTTTCGAAATCACTGGTTTCATAGGTTTCTATTTCTAACTTTCTCCGCTGTCGATAGAATCAGACGCTTTCCGACTCCAATTCAGTGAGGAACTGACTATGCGACGATCGGCTACAGACAACGCATCGGCGGAGGTTGTCGTAGTTCATCCCCTCGACGTCGAGGACGCCGCGATCACTGCTGCCATGCGCGCCATGGCCAGTTCCACCAAAGGCGTGACACGAGGAATCGAAGCACGCGGGCAATTCGACGCTCTCATGGAGAGCGTCTTGCCGCGCGATGATGTGACCTTCCAAGAAGACACGCTCGGCGGCGTACCGGGACTTTGGGTTCTTCCTGCGGATCGGCGGTCAGATGAGGCGATCCTCCATCTGCACGCTGGCTGGTTCAACTTTGGATCTGCCAGGGCCTTCCGCCATCTTGTTGGGCACATTGCGGCGAGAGCGGGAGCGAGGGCGTTTATCCCGGACTATCGTCTTGCTCCAGAACATCCTTTTCCGGCGGCCACGGACGATGTGCTGGCATGTTACAAAGGACTCGCAGACAAGGACGTTTATCGGATTGCTCTTACCGGAGACTCCGCCGGAGGCAATCTCGCACTGATCCTCGCCTCGCGCGTTGCCGGCGTTGAGGCCGTCTCCAACAATGCGACTCTTGTCGGAGTTGTTGTGCTGTCGCCAGTTACCGACCTAACTCTCTCGGGCGCGAGCTATGAGACGCGTGCGGAAGCCGATCCCTTCTTCACTCGCGCGCAGGTCGCGGAACTAGTGAATTCCTACCTCAAGACCGCCGACCCGAAACATCCACTGGCTTCGCCCCTCCAGGCTCGCCTTTCCGGCATGCCTCCCGTCCGCATTCACGTAGGTAGCGACGAAGTACTGCTCGATGATTCGCTCCGGTATATCGAGCGCGCCTTTGCCGCTGGGGTCGATGCCAGGGTCGATGTGTGGACAGGGATGCCACACGGGTTCGCCGGCGGCGTCGGGCGGTTGAAAGCCGCAGCGCGAACGCTGGATGCCATCGGTACGTTTCTCGCTGTGCGGCGGCAGGCTAGCGCCTGACCGCTAACCGCAAAGGGAGACCACGGCGCGGTCCACATATTGACCCAGCGAGTACCGACCCAAGGAGCAGCCGATGACCTTTGCCATGCAACGATCTGGTCATAGTAATCTGACCCTGCAGGAAGTTGCCGATCGCCTTGCCATACGCGAACTTGTCGACGCTTATACTCATTGCGCAGACCGCCGGGACGTCGTGGGCCAGATGTCCCTCTTCGCCGCGGACACCGAGTTCCTCGTCTACATCGACAGCCGAAACCCGGTGCCCACTCAGGAAATCCGCGGCCGCGGCAGCTTGCGCCCAGTCTTTGAGAATCTGAGCGCGTACGAGGCGACAACCCATTTTAACGGCCAAAGCACCGTGACATGGGAACAGGACGCCGCAACGGGGGTCTCTTATTGCCTCGCGCACCACGTAAAGGTCGACGGCCAATGTCGGAGCCTGATGATCGCTTCAATTCGATATCTGGACCAATTCGTGAAGATGGATGGCCACTGGTACTTCCGACAACGAAAGTTGACGGTCGACTGGATCGATAACCGCCCGCTGGGCGGTGGCTAGCGCATTGCCGCGCGATTCGCTCTCGGTTTTCAGCGCGCGAGGCTAAGAGGCCGGTCTCACGATCGATCATGCATGAGGGTGGCCGCCGAAATGACCCGAAGCCCAACGGAAAAGATCGCGGACAATGGTGCGGGATTTTAATGACCTGCAGTTCTTCGCGGCTGTCGTCCAACATCGCGGTTTCTCGGCCGGAGCCCGTGCGCTTGGTCTTCCCAAGTCGCGCGTCAGTCGCCGCGTGGCGGTGCTGGAAGAGCGGCTCAGCGTACGGCTCCTCGATCGCACGACCCGAGGCGTGAACCTGACCGAGGTCG
>Ga0206860_10279_pt1 | contig 9711 bp, 5 predicted proteins | sample Alteio_BWOrgCont_44_FD_152624 | JGI IMG/M metagenome (GOLD analysis project Ga0206860, IMG submission 152624) | Enriched cells from forest soil in Barre Woods Harvard Forest LTER site, Petersham, Massachusetts, United States -... | ecosystem: Environmental > Terrestrial > Soil > Temperate forest > O...
AAGTCGAGGGACTATAATCTCCAGATCGGCTTCTTCTACGGCAGCCAGTCCGCGACAAACGCCCAGTACGGTCAGGGCCGATCCGCTTCAGTCAACGGCTACATCCTCTCCAGCACCGGCGGCACGACCGGCGGCCAGATCTCCGTCGTTCGGGGCGATGAGACCCAATACTTCTACCAACTCGCCGGCACATCCGGCGGCATCACGACGTATACCGCCCAGACCTCCGGCTACAGCCCGAGCACGTTGACATTCGACGGAACCTATTTCCGGGAGACGTTTGCCGGCGGATCTCAGCTCGTCTACTCTCCGCATACGACGGCGACGAACCCGACCAAGAACGAGATCGTCAACACCATTACTCCCCAGGGCCAAGTCGCTACCTTCAACTACGGCTCCGGCGCCCAGGTCGGACTCCTCCAAACCATCCAAGTCCCCGACGGACGCTTCGTCAGCTTCGCCTACGGCGTCGGCGGGGCGACTTCGCTCCTCGCAACGGTGGAGGATTGGGGCCCGAGAGTCTGGACCTTTCTCTACGACACGAACCAAAACTTAACGACTTTCATCGCGCCCACCGGCTGCGCAACCCAGTACGGCATCAATGCCGCCGGGCTCGTCGGAAGCATTGAGGATCCGAACGGTTTCATCACTTATTACGGATACACGTCGAAGAATCAAGTCGCCACGATGGTCGCCGGAACCGGCACATGGACCTGGGTCTACGGCGGCGGCAAGCCGCCTCTCGATGGCGCGACCATGATGGATCCCGCCGGCGGAATTACCACCTGGAGCGCCAGCAATTCGACTGGCCAAATCAGCTTCATCGAGTATCCCGCCGTCACCGTCTCCTATATCTACGATGCAAACGGATTGCAAGTCCAAGAGGTCTGGCCCTACGGCGCCAAGACGAGCGTTACGTACAATTCCGCCGGCCAGGCGATCGCCGCCGACGATCCCCTCGGCTACCGCACTACCTTCCAGTACTCGGCGGCAGGTGATCTCACCACCACGATCGACTCCCTCGCGAACGTCTGGACCGTCGCCTATGACAGTTCGCACAACCTCCACTACACCGTCGACCCCTTGGGCCGCCGTGCAACCTATTCCTATGACTCATACGGCCAGATGCTTACGCAGCAGGATGGCAGGGGCCTCATAACGACAAACTCCTGGGACAATCACGGCAACCTCGTCTCCATCCTCTACTCCGACGGCGGAGTCGTAACCCAAACCTGGGACAACCTCGGCCGGATGACGGCCCGGACCGACCAAATCGGGAGAACCACAACCTTCGCGTGGGACCTCGCCGACAACATGGTCGCCCAGACCAACGCCCTCGGCCAGACCACGAGTTATATCTATACGACCTGTCTCCTCCAAGCCGTCGTCACCCCCCTTGGCCTCAGAACGACCTACCAATACGACCGGTTCCAAAACCGGACTACCACTCAAAATCCCTTATCCTACGTGTGGACAGCTCTCTACGACAACATGGGCTTCCCGGTTGGAACCATAGACCCCTTGGGCAACCAGACTACGGCGGTTTACAATTCTGCCCATCAGAAAATCGTCGATTACGACCAACTCAATTACGCAACTTCATACAGTTACGACCCTTCTTCAAGGCCACTTACAACCCAAAACCCACGCGGATTTGTTACAACCGCAATCTGGAATGCCCGCGACATGATCGCGACTCAAGACCCCCTCGCCAATCGGTGGACGACCGTCTATGATGCGCTCGACCGGCCCATCCAAACCGTTTCGCCACTCGGCTTAATCAACACCACCGTCTATGACGCCTCCGGACTGACCATTGCCACCGTCAATGCGCTCTCGTACTACACGACGATGAATTACGATTCGGCGCGCAACCAAGTCAGCACTCAGGATGCCAACAGCAACTTTTCTACGACAGTCTATGCCGCGAACTCCGAGCGAGTGGCGGCAACCGTCGATGCCTTGGGCCTCCGGACTTCCTACGTCTACGACCTCGCCGGCCAGAACACCGGCCGCCAAGGCGCCCTCGGTGGATGGATAACCATGTCGTTCGACAAGGCGGGCCGCCAACTTGCCATTTTCAACGAAATTGGCTACGCAGCAACGAGTTCCTATGACCTGAACGGCCGGATCGTATCGACCATCGATGGCACATCGAGAGTCAAAACGATGAGCTACGACCAGGCCTCGAACTTAACTGGCATCGCCTATTTCGACGGCACGATCCTAACCCAATCTTATGACCCGCTTCAGCGCACCACGACAATGTCCGATTGGGGCGGCGTTACAACTTATGCCTTCGATCCAAGAAGCCTGCTGGTCGGAAAAACCGATCCCGGCAGCCTTGTTCAAGCCTATTCGTACGACGGAAACGCAAACCGGACCCTCCTTGTTGATCCAGACGGCGGACGATTTACGACCGTGTACGATGCCCTCGACCGAAACTATTCGTCGCAAATGCCGACCGGCGAATTCTATACGTCGCTCTACGATGCGAATTCGAGAAAGACAACCCTTCAACTCGGCTTAGGTCCCATCCGCCAGTACGTCTATGATTCTGGCGATCGCCTGACAACCCAAATCGACTACGTAAGCGGAAGCCCGATCACGACCTTCATCGATTCGTACGACTCGGTTGGGAATCGTGTCGGCCGGATTCAAAACGGCTCCGTCTTTACTTGGACCTATGACTCCGATTACAGGCTGCTCGGCCAGCAAAACGCCGGCGGATACGCAACTTTCGCTTACGACGCCCTCTTCAACACCCTCGTAAAGTGGAATCAAGGCACCACACCAGTGACAATGGCGTACAATGCGGCAAGTAGGCTCGCAACTTCCATTCAGGGCGCCACCGTAACTACTTACACCTTCGACAACGCAGGTAATCGCGCGGTTGAAAACGCCGCTGGATTGCTTACGACATATTCTTACGACGGCGAGAATCGCTTGCTGAAGATTCTCAATTCTACTGCAACGATTTCGTCGTACACCTACTCGGGCGGAGGCCTGAGGCGCACAAACCAAGAGCCCGGCACGACTGTGACAACGACGGTTTGGGACGGCAGTGATTATCTGCAAGAGAGAAACTAAAATGGGAGTTACAAGTTATCTAACAATTGACGGAGAAATCGTCTCCGAAACGAGAAGTGGAGTTCGCTCCGATTACATCCCGGATCCGCTAGGATCGACGGCGGCGCTGATTAACTCAGCCCACACGATCACCGACACTTTTTCATGGTGGCCTTACGGGGAGCAGCGCAGCCACTCCGGGACGAGCGTAACGCCAATGGGATTTATCGGAGCGTTTGGATGCTATTCCGATGGCGCCGTCAGGGTCTACGCAAGGTTACGCATTCTTGATCGACAGCTTACGAGTTGGCTAATCGCTGATCCATTTTGGCCAATTGAAAGACCGTACACATATGGCATTGCGTCGCCGATCCTACACACCGACCCATCTGGCCTTCAATCAACATGTCCTCCCCCGCCGGTCCCTGGACCAGGCCCACATAAAGGCGCGAGGTTTGGTCAATGCATGTCATGGTACATGGCATTCTATGCCTCTGCCAATCCCAAACTATCGGATGCCTGCCGGTACTGCAAAGGTTGGACCGAATCGTCGGTCAACTGCGACAGCGTGCAATCAACGTATCAATCCCCAACTCAACCACTAACATCCGGTATCCTAACTGCCGTTACTTCGATAATACCCCATGCTGGCGAAGGCTTGGTTTCTGAATTTGATTATCCTCAATGTGAAAGGCTTTGCCGTCTAGCTAACCAGGCTGTCGTTTCAGTGGCGAACAAGAAAATCCTCGACGGTGCGTGCGTGGCGGCTTGTAATGCGTTGGCGCAACGCGGTTGCGCGGGCCTTTTGGAGCGGTGTGTTATCATGGGCGACAACCCTCGGGGTTGGGCATGCACAAATTTCTACCACTGGAACTGCACAACTGGAAAGAAAGTGGGGTAACCGCACTGCAAATCTAATGAACAACTACACCTCTTTTGACGACATTGAAGAGCAACTAAAAGCAAGGGTCGCTCGGCTAAACGCAACATCAGCTGAAAAGTGGGCTACCATGCTGCTCGACGCAGATGCAACAGAGCGGATGACGGCGGCTCTCCACTTTGTAGCTGCCGATTACAAAGATGATCAAGGTCTTGTCCGGAGGCTTTTGGAAACAGAGCAGGATCCACATGTTCTGATGGTGATCGGAGCCCTTGTCGCAGGCCGGCAACATGATCAATCTCACATTAGAATTCTGGCTGCTGCGAACACGGATGAAAGAGTTCTCTTCGCGGTCCTAAGAACGCTTCGACGCCGAAAGCGAAGAATCCCCCAAGACGTCACTGAGGCGCTACTCTATCATCAGTCAGCATTTGTCAGACTGGCTGCGATTGACTATGCATGCGGGATGAACATGAAATCCATCAACGTGGATGAAATCCTGGGGGGAATTCGAAGAGATGCTGATTTATTGCAGTTTCCCTTTGAAGTCCCTGTTCCTTCGCCCATCTTCTTGAGCAAAGCCCGGTTCTTGCGTAAACTACGTAATGTTCGGCGTTCGTTTGGTGCCCCTCGGTAGCCCCGTGGTTAGTCCGGTAACCGGACGTGTCTAGTCCGGTTGAAGTCCTGAGTGGATATTCTTACGAAATCCCGAACAGACATTCCAACTTAGACCAAACGCCGATTCGGCCTTCGCCTGAGCTGTGGCGGAGGGGTCCGACTGAAATCGAACCCGTTACGCTTGGCCTTCGGTGTTGCTTAGATAAGTGTTTTGTTAACTATCCGAGGACACCTGCGAACGGCTACTTCGCCACCAACATCTACTCCGTCAACTCGAACCGGATCGCCGTAACCCAGAACGCTCTGGGGGGCCGGGTCAGCATTTCGTATGACCTCGCCGGCCAAACACTTGCCATCCAAAATGAACGCTCGTTCTTCACAAGCTTCTCTTATGACCTGGCAGGCCGGAGCGTCGCGACGAGTGAGGCGACAGCCGCCGTCACAACGACCGGCTACGACCTAGACGGACGGCGAATCACCAGCACCGACCCCCTCAATCGGACGTGGTCGACCGTCTATGACTCGGCGAGCCGCATCGTTGCGATGACTTCGCCGCTGGGATTCTTCAATACCGTGGTCTATGACATCGCCAATCGCCAGATTGCCCAAGTCAATCCCCTCGGTTTCGCCGAGACGACCGTCTATGATTCCGCTTCACGGGTCATTGCCTCCTTTGACCCATTAGGTTTTGCCTCCACATATGTCTACGATCGAGCCTCGAATAAGATCCAAACGCAAGACGCCCGGGCGAACCTATGGACCACTGTCTATGATTCTTTGAATCGATCCATCGCAACTGTTGACCCGTTGAATTACTTCGTGAGCCAGAGCTACAACGCGGTCTCCCAGCCGGTTGGAACCCAAGATCCGCGTGGAAACTTCGTTACGCAACTTTACAATAACCGAGGAATGTTCTCGGGAATCATGAACGAACTCTCGTACCAGACAACGCAAGTTTATGACGGTACCGGGAACATGGTCGCACTAACACGGTTCTCCGGCGACCTCGTCACGAACACCTTCGATGCACTGAATCGAGTTGTTACCACGACATTCAGCCTGGACAACAAGAACGTTTCGTACGTATACGATCCGGTGGGAAATCGAACCGCAGTGTCCGATCAGTCTGGCATGTCGACTTATGCATATGATTCCGTCGACCGATTGGTCGGTCGCACCGACGCAGGAGCGCTGGTCCAAGTGTATCGCTATGATTTGGCGAGCCAAAGGGTCGGCCTAACCGATCCCGATGGCGGAATCCGAACGATCACCTTCGACCTTGATGGCCGGTTGACTGTCTTCCAGGATCCACAGGCGCTGTTAACGACCTTCCAATTCGACAATGCCGGCCGTAAGATTTCTGTTCGATTCGGCGATGGCCTGCGCATTGGCTACGGCTACGACGCAGCCGATCAGATCCTGTCGATCATTTCCGACAACGGCGGCACGACTCAATACTCCCGATTCACCTTCGCCTATGACGGAATCGGGAATCGCACTGTGGTCGGTGATCTCAACGGAGCATGGACGACATATTCTTACGATGGCAAAAATAGGCTAACTGAGGATAAAACCTCGGGCACCAATGTCCACGACTACACTTATTCCTACGATGGCAATGATAACCGCCTGACGAGTTCCGAAACTGGCGTAGTCACCCAGTGGCTATTCGATGCGGCCAACCGCATCGTAACCGCCGTCGCCAGTAGCTTAACGACAACTTATTCCTATAGCCGAAACGGCAATCTAACAAACGTTTTGGAAGGCGGCGGGAACGCCTATACAATGGTTTATGACAATATGAACCGGTTGAATTACCAACTTGCTGGCTCGTCGCGCTATACATACGTATATGATGCCGACAGCCTGAAGCGCTATGAGATTCTACCAACCGGCACGACAACAATTATCTGGGATGGCACCGAATATCTCCAAGGGAGGAGCTAAAATGGCAGTCACAAATTATTACACAGTGAACAGCGAAATCATCGGTGAGCACACAGCCGGCCAAAGCCGGCTGGACTATCTTCCTGATGCGTTGGGAAGCGTGATAGAGACGATTGACCAGACGCTAACCGCAAAGAGCACCGCGCGATTCAAGCCCTACGGCGCAGATCTAGCGACTACAGGAACGACGCCCTCGTTCGGCTTTACCGGAAATACCGGTTCGCGTCGAACAGGGCGTCCTCACACGGACCAATATAATCAGGCCCGTCATCTAGGGACGACGGATGCCAGATGGTGCTCAATCGATCCGAAATGGCCCCTGGAGCCTGCCTTCGAGTACTGCGGCTCCATGCCGGTCACTTATATCGACCCATCGGGACGACAGGGTTGGTGTCCTCTTGACACGCCGTGCATGAAGCACGCCCACACTCCATGCCCCGACGTAGACTGCATGAAAAACCAGGTTTGGAACTATTACGGGGCCTATATGAATGAGACAGCAATAAGCAATTGTTGGATTCAGGCATGCCAGTATCCGACTTGGAGTAGGCAAGTCTTTTGGTCATGTATCGAAACAACTGTTACATCGTACGATCCAGTCGGTCGCCACGGAGATTTTACTGACTGGCTTTATGTCCTCGCAAATTATCGCTACGGCAACTGCTGTGGATACAATCAAAGATGTTCTGGCAATCCTAACCAGGGCAAAGATTGCATCGACCGTGCGTGTAGTGTACATGATGGCTGCGCTTCGACTTGGCAAAAGCTCATCCTTGACTCTGCATGCAATCATGCATTATGCGAGGCGGCGAAAAAGTGCCTCATCTCGGGTTGCTACTCGGACTCATCCTACCGTAACGTGTTCCAGCAGGATAAATGTGTCCAGGCGTCAAACGAAATAATCGGAGCCTACTGCAATATTGAGATGTATCAGCGAATGACTTTATCGTAGTTTGTTCTGATACTAGTAAGCGAGACTTTTACTATGATTATCTTGAATTGCTCTTCTGCCCGCTGGCTATCCGGAGCACGCCTAGCGGGTTTATTGATCCCCTTAACCGGCACATTCGCAACAGGGTATTGTGCGAAACAAGCCCCCTCCGTTCCCTACAGCTCTAGGAAAGATCCAGCTACCCTATGCGGTCACATCATTTACAGGATGCAGCACGACCATATCCTTTCTTCCGCAGATAGACACTACATCATTGAGACGGCCGGGGCACCAAAACTAGAGACCGCGATCCACGGGCTCCTGGCGCTGGAGGAGGGCGTTGAGACGAAGTTGTTTGATCTTGACGCTTTTCTTAAAATTGCTGAACGGATGCTCATAGCCGGCGCCGACTTAGCACCGATCAGCTACCTCCAGGTCTGCTCGAACACACTCGGGGCATCGGGAGGTTCAAGCCCCGACTTCGATCAGCTGCGGAACTTGATTCAGGAAAAACTTCCCTTGGGCAGCGGTCGCACCCTGAACAAAATTAGCGACGCTCAGTGGGTGGCCGCCCGGCGAATCTTAAGAAGCGCGAATCGAAAGGCAAGGTCAGCAGCCGCTACCCTGTTTGTTTGCTGCAAGGGCCTGAGCAGCTCAGATACGAAAGGACTTTTGGAGGCAGTCAACGCCCAACTAGGATCTGCTAACGGGGGAATTCGCACATATTGGAGGCTTGTCAAGAGAGTTGTCCTGCGGAAAAATCCGAACCCGGCATGACGATGGGAATCAGAAGCCCCTTACGCGCAACCGTCGTTTCATCAGATCTACTGACGGGCGGGTTCCGATGGCCTGCGCGCATATTTACAATCATGCGGACGGTATCTCGCCCGCTTATTCCTGGAGAACAGCGGTTTTGTGACAACCGCAAACACCGCAAATTCTCACGAATGCGCAGACAATAATCGCGGAGATCTGTTCATCCCGATCACACCGGGCGTCGCGAGACACTTTTCCTTCCGAATGGATTCTCCTTTGAAACCCATTTGCCTTCGGCGAGCCCGGCATGCGTTATCTACTAGTTGGTCGAGGATCACACCAGCAAAGGGCCGGAACTCTATCGCTCAGTGCCACAGTTTGATGGGAGCGGCGGCGCCATTTTGTTCCACTTGCTAAAGGAAGCCGCCAGCGCTCGGCATGCATCAAAGACTCCGCCGTTTCTCGACGGTTGCCCCTCCAGCGAATCTCGAATCATCGTTCGATCGATGGATTGTATCGGCGTGCCATCCCATCACTGCTATACAAGTAGGTGGTCTTAGAGCCCATACAAATGTCAGAGAAAACACCCGCCTCCTACGCCTCCCACGCCTCTACCGCCTCCCCCCGGCAGCTATCCGTTTTCTACACAATCGCGACCTGAACCTGACCTGTCAACGCACGGCCCCAATCTGACCGTACAATTGTTCCGGCAGCGGCCAGAGGCAAATGAGCCGCGACCCTGTAAACACTACTGTTTGGCGCTGCTCGAATCACCTTGGGGAGGATTGTGAAATGGCGATGGCTGTAAGGTACTTGACTATCGACGGATGACCACGTTTGCGCGCACCGGGATGAAGTATCGCATCATCGCAGTCATGGATTGCGCTACAGCTGACCCGAGTTGCGTTTTAGGCGAGCAAGGTTTGCGCGAAAAGCGGCCTGCATTTGCGTTTTGTGCGGACGTCGTTTGCATTCTAAGCCGGCACCGATCGTATCATTCGCTGGCGGCTCAATCCTTGCCCACGCAAGATTGCTGCTTGTCGCCATCTGATGGGCCAATGGAACCAGTGCTTGCAAGGGATCCGACTTTTGCGCGTCGACTCACCCTTGATTTCCATCGGCCTACGGCGGACAGGTCCAGTATGCGTTGTTTGCGTGGCTGTGCCCTTTCGGTACAGCTCGTTCGACTCCGGGCGATGTAACCGCGTAGGACGCACGGGAAAAAACCGATAATGAAGCTCCCTCTTGTAGGGACTGAATCTCCTATGGCTCGGGGTCACCGTCTGATCGGGAGTGGCCGCGCCAATTCGTTCGACTTCAACTCAGTAGAAGCCAAAGCCCGCCATGCCTCGAAGACTCCTGATTTGCTCGACGACTGACCGCGTAACGAATCCCGAATCATCATTTCGATCGATGGATTGTAACGGCGGGCCAGCCCATAGTCTCAGCGAGGACCCTCTCGTAGGTAATCGTTCCGGACGTGTCGTATCATAAACCTTATGCGAGCCTT
>Ga0206860_10280_pt1 | contig 9689 bp, 6 predicted proteins | sample Alteio_BWOrgCont_44_FD_152624 | JGI IMG/M metagenome (GOLD analysis project Ga0206860, IMG submission 152624) | Enriched cells from forest soil in Barre Woods Harvard Forest LTER site, Petersham, Massachusetts, United States -... | ecosystem: Environmental > Terrestrial > Soil > Temperate forest > O...
CAATTGAGCGCCTGCGCGATCGCCACCTTTTGTTGATTGCCGCCGGACAAAGAGCGGATGCCCTGGGCGACAGAGTGGGCCCGTATCGAGAAGCGCCGGACCGCTTCGTTGGCGAGTTGGCGCATTCGCCTCTTTCTCAGCGCCACGCCCGCAATGACGGCGCCGGAGCAAAACGGCAAACGTAGATCTGGTCAGCCGGCCGACCACGGCCCGCGTTCCATCCGCTCGAGTCTCGATGAATTGTGCGCCAAGGAGTCCGTCGATCAGACGGTGATCCAGGGAAAGCGAGGTTGACGCCTTTCGCGACGGCGATCCCGCCGGCCCGCGCGATGACTCGCTCGTGCTGGCGCCCAACGGCAAGAATGCCGGACTGGCCGGGATAAATGACTGCTTCGAAGCGGTCAGCGCCGCTCCCACCGATGTTGGAAAGCGAGAAAGAAACCGGTGCCAGATCAGCCTGCAACAGCCGGCCCATACGGGCGCGACGGACGGCCTTGTGCCGCGCGAGCGCGACTTCATCAATCGATTTGCCCGCGAGATCGCGCAACACCGGGATCATGATCCCGTCGGAAAGGGCGACCACGAGACCGATGTCGACGCTCGACACACGGAGCCTGCCGCCGCGTCCGTTGTCTTCATGCCAACGATCGAGGATACTTGGATGCGTGAACATAGACTCGGCCAACGCTAGCAAGAAAAAATCGGTGAGGGTCAGCTTGACGCCAGCCGCTTGATCCGTCGCTTGGGAGAGATGGCCGCGCGCCTGCTCAACTGCCGCGGTCTCGACCCAGCGGTCGATGACGAACGACGGGATCGTCTTGCGGCTGAGCGAGACCGCCTCGGCGATCTGGCGCCGCGCGGAGGAGAAGGGCTCGAAGCCCGTGGACGACGGCGCGGAGAGCTTCCCCTTCGCATCCCGCGCCTCGGCGGCGGCGATGACGTCGCGCCCACGAATGCGCCTGAACGGGGTTGCGGCGGCCAGACGCGCCAAGTCAGCCCCATTCATTTTCGCAAGGCGCCTCACGAACGGAGACGCGAGGATCCGCTGCCCCGGATCCTGACCAGACGACTGAGACGTTGGAGAAGCGCGCGCCATTGCGTGTCCCACCGCGGCGCTCGTCTCCATCGATTTCGTCTCAATTGCGAATGTGGTCTCGCCCGAGGTTCGGAGTCGCGCGAGCACAGCGCCAACCGACAGGTCGTCGCCCTCTGCGCCCAGCACTGCTTCGAGTGTCGCGTCCGCCGGCGACTCCACTTCCATTGTGGCCTTGTCGGTCTCCAGTTCGACGAGCGGCTCGCCCATCGCGACCTTGTCGCCAGCTTGCTTTAGCCAGCGCACAACCTTGACGGTTTCCATTGTGGCGCCAGACCCCGAGAAAGTCAGCGAACATGATCTCGACGATCGGCCTGTAGCCTGTCAGCGCAAGACCAAGCGCGGCGCCGACAAACCCGGTCTCCGCAATCGGCGTATCTCGAACGCGTACCGCGCCGAACTCCTCGTAGAGACCCTGGCATGTCTTGAAGGGACCGCCGGACTCGCCGATATCCTCGCCCAAAATCAACGTCTTCGGATCGCGCCGCATCTCCTCGCGCAACGCCGCGGCGATCGCTTCCCTGTAGCTGATTACTTGCATGGGAGCTTCCATCCGCTGAAGCCCCGTCGAATTGATTTTCTCGCTCGCCGTCATTGGACAAACGTCCTAGCCATGAAGTCCTCATTCGGCGAGGGCCACGGCGCCGCGGCGGCGCGGTCGACGGCCGCCTTAACGGCCGAACGCGCCTCGATTGTCATCCGTTCTGCATCGGCGTCGGTGATGAGGTCCGCAGCGTGAAGTTCAGCTTGGTTGAGCGAGAGCGGGTCTCACCTCAACCGGCCTCGACCTCCGTCGGATCGCAGGCGTTTGCGGCGGACTTGGCGGCTCGATGGTTATACGCGATATTTCCGGATCGTGTCCGCGTCGAGTTCCAGTCCAAAACCCGGCCCTGACGGCACGTCGTAAAATCCATTCTTGAGCGGCGATCGATTGGCGACGAGGCTATAGAACATCGGATCGCGATCCGGATGAAATGTTTCCAAGTAGGTCCCGTTCGGAATGGCCGCTAGAAGATGGGCGGAAATCTGCGGTTCCTCGTGGTGTCCCATCTCGACGGCGAACGAGGTCGCCAGCGCCGCTACGCGTCGCCACTCGGTCGGCCCGCCACCCCAGCTGGCATCGAAGTTGCACACGTCGATCGCGCACGACAGCATGAGGTCGCGGCAACCGGAACGGGAGATTTCGCTCTGTCCGGCGCAGATCGGAATGCCCGTCTGGCTGCGCGCCGCACCCATGTCGAGGCGATCGTTCTCCCAGCGCACCGGCTCTTCGAACCAGCGAATGTTAAGATCGGCCGCGAGACGGGAAAATTCGACTGCCTGTCGCAATGTCCACGCCTGGTTGGCGTCGACGACGAGGACAAAGTCATCGCCGACCGCCCTGCGCGCAATCCGCACGCGCTCCGCGTCCTCAGAGGGGGTCCGACCGCCGACTTTAAATTTGCAGCCAGCGTGACCCTGAAGCTTGATCTGCTCCATCTCGCGACCAAAATCGGCGAGCGTCTTGCCTTCCTCGTAATAGCCCGCGATGCAGATCGAGGGGAGGCGATCGGCATAGCCGCCCCACAGCTTGTAAAGGGGCGCGTCAAGCGCCTTGCCGACCGCGTCCCACAGCGCACTGTCGACGCAAGCCTGCGCGCACATCGCGAGTTTCCGGTCGCGCAGGATATTGGTGCTCGGCTTTCGCATGAGCTCCCAGCAACCCTCGATGTTGAAGGCATCCTTACCGATCAGCAGCGGCTGGATCTCATCGAGGATGATCTTGACGACCTCGCCCTGCGTTTCAAATTCGTCACCGTTGTAGATCTCGCCGATGATTCCCGCCGAAGTGTACACACGGGTAATGATGGTGCAGCGATGCGTCATGAAGTAGTTGCTGCCGCGAAAAGTGCGAGGCAGCGGCATGCTGAGCGGCACGCATTCAATGCGTTCGATCCTCAACTGCGGCGCCATCAGATGCTCGATTCTGAGAGACTGTCCAAAGCTATGTGGGGTGCCCGAGAGGGTCAAGGTGGGAGAAGGACAGCGCCGGTTCGACCGCACTTGAGACTCGCCCCGAAGTTGCAACACGCTCGACATGGCGTAACCTGCAAAGCGCAATGCCGGGACGATCGACGCGAAGGGATGGAGCAGAATGACTCAAAGGGCGCGCATTGGGGTGATTGGCGCCGGCTGGTGGGCGGCGGTCAACCATTTGCCGGCGCTGAGAGCGAACAAGGATTGCGAGGTCGTTGCAGTCAATCGCCTTGGCCCGGAGGAACTGGCCCAGTTGCAGCGGAAATTTGATGTTCGGCTCGGGTTCGAGGATTATCGTGCCATGCTCGATGAGGTCCCGATGGATGGGGTGGTGATCTCTTCGCCTCACCTGCTGCACCATGAGCATGCAGTCGCAGCGCTTGCCAAAGGCTGCCATCTCTTGGTGGAAAAGCCATTGACGACGACGGCGGCCGATGCTCGCGACCTCATCGCGAAGGCCGACGCCGCCGGCAAACAAGTGATCGTACCCTACGGCTGGAACTTCAAGGGTTGGACTGAGGATGCCCGGGCCCTGGTCGCCAACGGAGAGATCGGTCGGATCGAGCACGCCGTGCTCCCGATGGCCTCAGCGTTGGAGGACCTCTTTGCCGGCCAGCCGATGAAGGAGACAGAGGGCCACATGTTCCGTCCTCCGCCTTCGACCTGGGCCGATCCCGCGCGGGCAGGTGGCTACGGCTGGGGCCAGCTTGTGCATGCGCTGGGGCTTTTGTTCCCTATTGCCGATCTCGAGCCATCCCGCGTCTTCGCCATCACTGGCAAGTCGCCGACCGGCGTCGACTATTACGATGCCGCCGTCGTGCAGTTCGTAAACGGGGCGACCCTAACGCTCAGGCCCCCATTCATCGGCTGCCGGTCGTCGATATGCTCGACGGTCTTTACTGGCGGGCCGACTTCACACTCGTGCCGGGGCGCATTATTCACGATTACCTCGCCGCGAGGAGCTGAAAGGGTACTGCGCACGATTGTCGCAGCGCAAGGCCGTCATCAATCGGGAGCGAAAAGTCCGTGCGTCTCCATCTCTTCACGCCCGATGCGCAATATCCCGACGATGGCGAGATCGAGCGGCAGACCGCTGGACCGGATGTCGACTGGACAATCTGCCGGGAGCGGAAGGTCGAACACCTTCCCGTCGATGCTCTCGCGCAGGCGGACGGCGTGGTGATGTGGCACGAGATGCGGATCGACGCCGACTTCATTGCCAAAATGCCAAAATGCCGTGTTATAGTGCGCGCGGGTGTGGGCTTCGATCACATCGATCTGGAAGTGGCGGGCCGCCTCGGCATCCCGGTGTGCAATACGCCGGATTATGGCACGAGCGAGGTCGCCGACCATGCAATCGCGTTGATGCTTGCGCTGACCCGCGGCGTTGTCTGCTTTCATGAGCATCTCGTTCGGGATCCCGTTGGCGGGTTCGACAGCGCCCTGGCGCCCCTCGTGCGCCGTTTGCGCGGAAGGACCTTCGGCGTGGTCGGCTTTGGTCGGATTGGCACCGCCACTGCGCTTCGCGCCAAGGCCTTCGGCTTCAGAGTTGTGGGTTTCGATCCCTATGTTTCGGCCGGAACCGAAATCGCGATTGGCATAGAGCGCGTGGGTTCGCTCGAAGCGCTCCTCGACGCCGCCGATGTCGTCAGCCTTCATTGTCCGCTGACCGCGGAAACGAGCAGGATGATCGGCGCGGAAGCCTTCCGGCGGATGAAGTCGACTGCGATACTGATCAACACCGCGCGCGGCCAACTCGTGGACGTCCCGGCGCTGATCGCTGCAATCCGCGAAGGCGACATTGGCGGCGCGGGCATAGACGTGCTGCCAACGGAACCCCCGAACCGCAACGACAAGGTCGCGGTAGCCTATCGCGATCTCAAAGCAGCTGGGATCGCCGATCGCCTCATCCTGACGCCGCACGCAGCATGGGCGAGTCCTGAAAGTCGCGCCGACGCGCGGCGTCTTGCGGTCGAAACCGCGATTCTGTACTTGGCGAAAGGACACCTGCGCAATCTTGTGAACGGTCCCTTCCTGGCGACCGCGAGACGCTAAGCGCTTTCGGCCTGGCCTACGAAACCGGCATGGCCCAAGCCTATTCTGCTGGTCGGCCAGCCTCGATTTCATCTGGCCAGGCTACGCGACTGGCGCCATCATTCTCACTGGTGTTCGAATCTCCGCTGCCCCCGTTGGAGGCTCGTTCAAGACCAAAAAGATTGGCGGGAGGTTGTCGCCGATGAATCCGTTCGAAACAAGAAAGCTCGGAAAGACCGCGGTCGAACTCACCCAACTGGGCTTCGGCAGCGCGCCGCTAGGCGAACTCTACGTGCGGGTCGACGAAGCGACGGCGGCCGCCACCCTGCAAGCAGCCTGGGACGTCGGCATACGCTACTACGACACCGCGCCCTATTACGGGCGGGGTCTGGCCGAGATACGCTCTGGCCGCTTCCTTGACACGAAGCCGCGGTCTGAATTTGTTCTGTCGAGCAAGGTCGGGCGCTGGTTCTTCCCGCCGGCCAAGCCACAAGAGTTCCAATCTGAGCCTTGGGCCGGCGGTCTCCGGTTCGATCACGTGCATGACTACAGTTACGATGGGATCATGCGGTCCTACGAACAGTCGCAAATGCGGCTCGGTATGAACCGCATCGACCTGTTGCTGATTCACGATCTCGACTTTTGGTTCCATGCAACGGATGCGAAGGTCTCGGCCCATCTCACCCAACTCTTCACCTCAGGCTGGCGGGCGCTTGATCAGCTGCGCTCGCATGGTCTTGTGCGCGGCGTAGGCGCGGGGATCAACGAACTGGGAATGATGCCGCGGTTTCTCGATATGGTCCCACTGGATTTCTTTCTGGTTGCGCTCCGGTACACGCTGATGGAGCAGGATGTTCTGAATGAGGAGTTTCCCCACTGCGAGCGTGCGGGCGTCGGCGTTGTGGTGGGCGGCGTCTTCAATTCCGGGATCACCGCGACGGGTCCGATACAGGGCGCCAAGTACAATTACAGCGATGCGACGCCCGAACAGATGGACCGGGTCACGAAAATCGAGGCCGTGTGCTCTGCCCACAACGTGCCTCTCCCAGCGGCGGCCCTCCAATTCCCGCTCGCTCATCCGATAGTCGCATCGATCATCCCAGGCGCAATCAGCCCTGATCAGGTCCGGCAGAACGCCGACTACTGCCGCCGTCCGATCCCGGCGTCGCTGTGGTCGGACCTGAAGAGCGAAGGCCTGATCTCGCGTGACGCGCCCACGCCGAAATGAGATGGGCGAACTGGTCGGCGACCATGATCGGCGTCCGACCATCGGCAGCGGAGTGATCGCATGCTCGAGAGACTCAATTCGACCCTTGCGCTCAACAACCCAACGTTGGCAAACGATAGCGATCCGACCGAGACAGCCGAATGGCTCGACGCGCTCGAATCTGTCTTTCGCGTGGTGGGATGCGAGCGCGCCGAATTCATTCTGTCCGCGCTTGGCCGGAAGGCGAAGGAGCTCGGCGTCTTACCCGATGTGTTGCCCTTTGGCCCGTATCGAAACACCATCCCGCTCGAAAAGCAGGGCCCGTATCCCGGCGACCTCGATATGGAGACGCGGATCACCGCGATCATTCGCTGGAATGCGCTGGCGATGGTCATGCGCGCGAACGCGTCCTATGGCGAACTCGGAGGTCATGTCGCCAGCTACGCATCCGCCGCCGAGATTTTTGAGATTGGCTTCAATCATTTCTTCCGCGGGATGGAGGGCGAACACGCCGGCGATGTCGTCTTCTTCCAACCTCACTCAGCCCCTGGCGTCTACGCTCGAGCTTTCCTCGAAGGCCGCCTCACCGAGGATCGGCTGAAGCGCTATCGGCAGGAAATCGGCGCCCCAGGTCTCTCTTCCTATCCCCATCCCTGGTTGATGCCGGACTTTTGGCAGACCCCGACGGGGTCCATGGGCATTGGCCCGATCAGTGCGGTCTATCAGGCGCGCTTCATGCGCTACCTGCACGATCGCGGTGCCCTCGACACCGACGGCCGGCGCGTCTGGGGGATATTCGGCGACGGCGAGATGGACGAGCCGGAATCAACCGCCGGCCTCTCTCTCGCCGCTCGCGAGAAACTCGACAACCTGACCTTCATCATCAACTGCAATCTGCAGCGACTTGATGGACCTGTGCGTGGCAACGGCCAGATCATCCAGGACCTGGAGATGACCTTTCGCGGAGCGGGCTGGAACATCATCAAGGTTCTGTGGGGCTCGGAATGGGATGCTCTTTTCGCTCGAGACGTCAACCATGCACTGCTGCGCAGCTTCGCAGCCACGGTTGATGGCAAGTACCAGACGCTCGGCGCCAGAGACGGGGCATACAATCTGGCGCATTTCTTCGCGGAGGACCCGGAAGTCCGCGCGCTCGTTGCGGATATGTCCGCGGACGAGATCGACGCGTTGAAGCGAGGCGGCCATGACTTTAGAAAACTCTTCGCCGCCTTCCAGGCCGCCGAATCGACGCACGGCCGACCGACGGTGATCCTTGCCAAGACCAAGAAAGGCTTCGGCATGGGCGGCGCCGGGGAGTCGCGAATGACTGCGCATCAGACGAAGAAGCTTGATATCAATGCGCTCCTCGCCTTCCGCGACCACTTCGCCTTGCCGCTTAGCGATGAGCAGGTTCGCAATCTGGACTTCTACCGACCGGCCGAAGATAGCCTGGAGCTTTCCTATCTCCGCAGCCGGCGCCAGGCGCTCGGGGGCTATGTGCCTTCCCGGCGCCGCGTCGCGCCGGCTGTCACCACGCCTGCGCTCGAAACTTATGCCCTTTTCGCGCTTCACGCAGACGGAAAGAAGATGTCGACGACCATGGCGGCCGTCCGTCTCATCAGCAATCTACTCAAAGACGAGACGCTTGGACCCCGCATCGTTCCGATCGTCGCTGACGAAGCTCGCACCTTCGGTATGGCGAACCTTTTCCGGCAGGTCGGCATTTATTCGTCGGTCGGCCAGCTCTATGAGCCGGAAGACTCGGGCTCGATGCTCTACTACAAGGAATCGAAGGACGGCCAGCTTCTGGAAGAGGGCATTACCGAAGCAGGCGCCATTTCGTCATGGGTCGCTGCCGCCACTTCGTACAGCGTCCATGGCGTCGCCATGCTTCCGGTATTCATCTTTTACTCGATGTTCGGCTTCCAGCGCGTCGGCGACCTCATCTGGGCCGCAGCCGATCAGCGGGCGCGCGGATTCCTGATCGGCGCAACAGCTGGACGCACGACCCTTGCCGGTGAGGGACTTCAGCACCAGGACGGTTCAAGCCATCTTGTCGCCGCAACCGTTCCAAATTGCCGCGCTTACGACCCGGCGTTTGCCTATGAAATAGCGGTAATCCTCGATCACGGCGCGCGCTCGATGATGGAGGAAGGCAAGGACGAGTTCTATTACGTTACCGCGATGAATGAGAACTACGACCAGCCGTCGATGCCCGAGAATGCGGAAGCGGGCATCATCAAGGGCCTCTACCTCTTCGCGTCGCACGGATCGAAGAAGGGCGCCGGCTTTGTCCGTCTGCTCGGCTCGGGCGCCATCCTCCCGGAAGTCGACGAAGCGGCAAAGATGCTGGATGCCGAATGGGACGTTTCCTCCGAAGTCTGGAGCGCGACCAGCTACTCCGAGCTTGCTCGGGACGCTAGGGAGGCGGAACGCCGCAACCGACTCAATCCGCTCGATGAGCCGGTCGTCAGCCACCTCGCCGCCTGTCTGCCCGGCGCCGCGGTCATTGTCGCAGCGTCAGACTACGTTCGAGCCTATCCTCACATGATCGCCGCTTATCTGGAGGCCCGGTTCACGGTGCTCGGCACGGACGGTTTTGGCCGCAGCGACACGCGCCCGGCGCTCCGCGCCTTCTTCGAGATCGACCGCTGCTCGGTCGTGATCGCAGCCCTCGCGTCCCTCGCGAAGGAGGGCTTGGTCGCGCGTGAAGTCGTGGCCAACGCCATCGAACGCTACTGCGTCAATAGCTCAGCTCCGCCGCCCTGGACCATTTGACGCAAAAACGAGGTGCCGCGCTCGATATCTCGGTCCAAAATGGCGAGTTATTTGGGTACCCAAAGGCCCTAACAGCCCGTTGACGAAGTGTGGAAGTGCTGATTCCCTGCGCTTGTGGCGCTTCGGCAGGGTGATCGGCGATGGCGATGGGGCGGTCGGAGGGGGTTCAGGGCGACTTGATGGCAACGTGGGCGGAGATGCCGCGCTCGCCGTGACACGCGTTCTACGACCGGCTGCAGGAACTGCTTCGGGGGCGGGGTTCGACGCGTTCGTGGAAGGGGTGTGCAGGCCCTACTACGCGCCGAGGATGGGCGCGCCGTCGCTGCCGCCGGGGCGGTACTTCCGCATGCACATGATCGGCTATTTCGAGGGGATCGACAGCGAGCGCGGCATTGCGTGGCGTTGCGCGGACTCGTTCTCGCTGCGCGACTTCCTGCGGCTGTCGACCGCGACAAGGCGCCCGATCATTCGTGGCTGTCGCGCACGCGCTCGCGTTTGCCGCACGAGGCGCATGAGAAAGTGCTCGGTTTCGTGTTGAGGCTGGTCGCCGAGCACGGTCTG
>Ga0206860_10274_pt2 | contig 9651 bp, 7 predicted proteins | sample Alteio_BWOrgCont_44_FD_152624 | JGI IMG/M metagenome (GOLD analysis project Ga0206860, IMG submission 152624) | Enriched cells from forest soil in Barre Woods Harvard Forest LTER site, Petersham, Massachusetts, United States -... | ecosystem: Environmental > Terrestrial > Soil > Temperate forest > O...
CAACTTGTAGAGTTGGGCAAGCCTTATGAGGGACGAACCTCTGAGGATTTCAGGAGAATGAAGAGGGAGCGTAGCGACCGACGTTTCCCTGGGAATCCGGCCGCCGCTCCAAGGGTCATGTAGTTCTGGCGCGAAGGCACTGTGCGAGGCGGTAACTCCTTGCGTTCATCTCAAGGATATGAACGAGGTGCGTCAGTCGGTCGAGCATTGTGTGGGTGAGCGGCTCTGAGGCCAGCACCGAGGTCCATTCCTCGAATGGCAGGTTCGTTGTCAGGCCCATGGAGCATCTCTCGTAGCGGTCGGAGACGACCTCGAAGAGCAGATCGGCGCCGGCGGTCGATCGGGCGTTTTGCCGACCACAGCATAATTAGGAGCTGACCGTCCGAACGCGTAAAAGGGATCGCCGTCACCTAAATCGTATCAGAGAATCTTGTAAATCGCCTTGCGGTAGATTCGTCGTAAAATAGGGTCCGAGGAACCGTGAACGTGAACTTCAAACTGAGATCTAGGAACCTGACACCGGATTTGCCCACTTTAATATGTCTGGGGCTTATCGCAATTGGCTGCGGAGGCTCGGGGGGCGGGATTTCTCAGACCGCGACGGTAACTGCGGGATTGATCCATGAGTGGAAGTTTAACGGAGATGCTACCGATTCCGTCGGCGCGCTGAACGCCAGCGTGGTCGGAGCCGCTACGCACATCAATACAAATTCGGGCCAAGCAATCGTGCTCGACGGGCAAACGATGGGAATCAATGTCCAGCCGGTCCCCGACATGCAGTTCCAGGCATCGTTTACAATCAGCGCTTGGGCAAATCTCTATGCGCTTCCGTCAGGCGGAAAACTGTGGTCCTCGCTTATTTTCGACGGCGATGATAGGGCTGGCTTTGATGCTTACTTCATTTCTGTCGACCCGCAAGCCAATTTGGAGTTTGGGATTTGCAGCCAGGCGTCGAACAACAATGGGGTCAGCACGGGTGGCACAATGCCGCTAAACCAGTGGGTGTTCATTACGGCGACATACGACAAAGCTGCAGGGACCATGCGGCTCTATCAAAACGGCCAACTTGTCTCGCAGCTTCTCAACAACAAAACCTTGACTCCAGTTTGCGCTCTCGATCCATCAGCCAACCCGGGTATTGGGATCGGAGTGAACAATGATTTTCCACACTCCTCATCCAACTACGGCTGGGATGGCGCAATTAGCGATGTGCGAATCTACAACCGCGCTCTGTCCGCTTCGCAGATCTCGGCTCTATATAATCAGGGCAACTAAACTCTCATCAGTCGAGGGCCCCCGTACTCAGTTAAGAATGGGGGCACTAATGCCGGTGCCGGAAAGTGCGGGCCAATACTGCTCGTAAATGCGCTCGAGACGGGAATCCGGAAACTTGTTATGATCTAGCTCAACGGCAAGGGTGAACAGGGCCTGCATAGCAGACAAGGCTTCGTCAAAGGGCACGATCCCGCTCTCAGTTGCCTTAACAAACTCCTCCCCGTCAATGATGCGATACCGGAGGTCGGCATCGATCTCGACATCCAGCAGAAGATCGCGAACAATCGTGGCGCCCGATTCAGACTGCGCGTACGATACGACATCGGCCAGCCACCAACCGTGGCGCTTATATCCAAAGGAGAACTGAAGGTATCGGTCCAAGAAGTAAACAATAATCCATTGGCGATCGGATCCCGCCGGCGGGAGCTCCACCAAGGTATCCGCGTCGTGTTGATAGCATCGATTCGGCGAGCGAAGAGCCTCTTTTTCGGCCAGGTACTTCGCCACGACCTCAGGCGAGTTAAGCCTCAACTCAGTAGTATAGGTTCCATTGAGGCCATGCTCACGGCCGACGTGATGCCAAACGATCCTGACTTCCGGAAACCTTTCCATACCCGAAGGATACAGGTCACGGTGAACTCCGACGCAATCCCGTTTTCGTGCTAACGGATCCGCACTTCCCAACTTCCGTCGCGACCGCCGCGTGATGCCTATATAATTTGAACTATGATCATCGCAGCTCTAACCATTTGCCTAGCGACCACCTTGCAGGAGCACAAGACGACCGGGCCTAACGAGCCGATTACGCCGCCACCGGTTAATCTGAGCTCAGATGGGTTCTATACGAAGTGCGCCTACTTCCGTGGGCTCCCCATCATCGGCTCACACAACGTTGACGACCGGGCGTTCCACAAGCTTATCGACACGTTCACAAAGATGCTTGTTAATGTGCCCGAATCGACGACCGACGAACTGATCAAGGCAGGTAGCCACTACTGCATCATCGCGAGCGTCGAAGGGCAGACCGATTTGCCCGAGTATCAGCACATGAAAAACGACCCAAAGACCGATTGGAACAAACGCGCTCGCGGCCTGGGAGGGCGCATTACCAGCGGCGGTGAGGAGAACATCATGGAGTATCCCAACGACCGCTATAAGGGCGAATGCATTTACATCCATGAGTTCAGCCACACCCTGGCCAACTATGCTTTCGTTAAGACCGATCCAAAATTCAGGGCTGACTGGAAAGACGCATACGAGTCGGCAATGGCCCAGGGCCTTTGGGACAAGACTTATTCGAAGACGAACAAAGACGAATATTGGGCGGAGGGAGTGCAGATGTACTTCGACTGCGCCCGAAGTGCCAGTCCTCCGAACGGCGTCCATAACGAAGTCTGCAACCGCGAGCAGCTCAAAGTTTATGATCCCAAGCTCTACAATCTCGTCGATCGCGAGTTCGGCGGAAATCCCTGGCGATACGAAGGAACGTACAACACGACACATAAAGGCAAGTCTTAGCCAAAGAGAATTGCCACTGCCGATAAATATTTGAGCAGAAATGCAACATGCGAGCCCCTTTTGCGGTCCTACGCCCGCAACAGGTATCCCTGCAGGAGGCATTGACAAGCATGAAACTAATTTCAAAGACGGTGGTGGCTGCGTTGGCGGTCACGATGGTAGCCGCAATTCCGGCAATGGCCGGAGCGGTTCGCATCTATTACCTCGTCGGCGTGAGGCACATTTATAAGATAGGTACTGTCAAGTATTTTCACTCAGACCAGCGTAAGCAGATCGAAGAGGAGTATGCAGACGAGGTATCCGCCGACAACGCTCACTACCAATATCAGATTAAGCATGGCGGCGATCCTAATCAAGAATCGACACAGCTTCAATCCGCTTTGCACGACTTGGCGGTCGAACGAGACCAACGGATGGTCGCCCTTTACCCGGTTGCTGACGACGTTAGGACTCGGCAAACTTGCTTCAACCTAAAGGTCGATGGTCCCTATCAGGTGATTGGGGTTGACTATCACCAAAGGGCGAACGTTGAGGTCTACGACGACTATGTCGCCTATGCACCTTGGTCCGGCTACGAGGTCGTTGGCCCCAACCCGTACGGGTGGTCATACGGCGTTTCATATACTCCCGGTCTGTTCCTCAGCACTTACAACGGCTGGTATGGCGGATGGCGCGGCTATGGCAGCCCGGCATTCGTTGGATTCTACGGATATGGCGGCCCGATGGTCGTTGCCGGCCTTTCGATTAATATCGGCTTTGGCTTCGGCATTGGCGGGTTCTACGGCGCGGGATACGGTGGCGGAATGGGCTTTTACGCCAATGCCGGCTTGGGTGGCATGTACCACGCGGGTCCCGGCTACTTCGCAAACAACGCCTTTAGTGGCGGATATATAACCAGCAGATCCGATTCCCGGGCTTACGCGGCAGGTCGAGCAGGATTCGCAGCTGGTAGCTCAGCGATTCGTTCGGCGCGTGCCGGTGGATTCGCTACCGGTATCAGTGCCGGAGCGCGCTCAAGTTTTTCGGCTCGAGGCAGCGCAGGCGCGAGAACCACCGGCGGCAGCTTTGCTAGAACGGCAGGCACGTCCCGTGGTGCTGGATCCGGCTACGCCCATAGTCTCAGCGGTGGATCGTCCAGTTCCAGAGCCGGAAGTTTCGCTAGAACCTCAGGCGGAGCACGGTCGGCCGGAGCACGTTCAAGCGCAGGTGGTTATGCTCATAGAGCCACAGGCGGTACAAGAGCCAGCAGCGGAGCCCGCAGTTCCGGCAGCGGTCACGCAACTGCGGCCCGCAGTTCGGGTGGTGGTCACAGCAGTGCACGCAGTTCCGGCGGTGGTCGCAGCAGCGCACGCAGTTCCGGCGGCGGTCACAGCAGTGCACGCAGTTCGGGCGGCGGTCACAGCAGTGCACGCAGTTCGGGCGGCGGTCGCAGCAGCGCACGCAGTTCGGGCGGCGGTCGCAGCAGCGCACGCAGTTCCGGCGGTGGTGGTCGCAGCAGCGGCGGCGCCCGTGGCGGCGGTAGTGCTGCACGTGGCGGCGGAGGCGGTGGCGCCCGTGGCGGCGGCGGTCGACGCAAAGGCGGTTAGCATGGGCAATTCATAGCCAAGACAGCAGTCATTGCCCCAGGACATCGAATGCCGAAGCGCGTCACAGGAGCCTTCGGCATGGTCCTTGCCGCATTCCAAGTAACCCTGCAGGAGTTTTACTACAATGAAACAAATTTCAAAAATGCTGGCAGCCGCAATGACTGTAACGATGTTCTCCGGTTTATCGGCAATGGCCAATGCGGACCGCATCTACTATCTCGTCGGCGTGAGGCACGTTTACCGAATCGGCACCGACATGTACTTCCAAGCGGATGCACGGAAGCAGATCGAGGAGGACTATGCCGGCGAAGTTTCTGCCGACAACAATCACTACCAATATCAGATTTCAAACGGCGGCGACGTTAATCAAGAATCCGGGCAGCTTCAGTCAGCCTTAAACGACTTGGCAGTCGAAAGAGATAACAAGCTAGGCTCCCTCTACGCGCAATCCGACGATGTCAGGAACGGTCATCCCGGCTTCAACATAACAGTCGACGGGCCGTATCAGGTTATCGGAGTCGACTACCACAACAATAATAACGTCCAGGTATTTGACAACTACGTTCCATATGCGCCCTGGTCCGGATATTCGGTTGTCGGTCCGAACCCGTACGGCTGGTCCTACGGTGTTTCCTACACTCCCGGCCTGTTCCTAAGCACTTACAACGGGTGGTATGGCGGTTGGAGAGGCTACGGCAGCCCGGCGTTCGTTGGATTCTACGGGGCCGGCGGCCCGATGGTCGTTGCCGGGCTTTCGATCAACATCGGTTTCGGCGGAGGCGGGTTTTACGGCGCCGGATACGGTGGCGGAATGGGATTTATGTTTAATGCCGGCCTTGGTGGCATGTATCATGCGGGCCCCGGCTACTTCTCCCACGACGCCTTTAGCGGCGGTTACATTGGAAGCATCGGTGACCCACGAGCCCGTGCCGCAGGTCGAATTGGATTCTCCGTCGGCGCCTCCGCCGTAGTATCGGCGCGGGCGGGTGGATACGCTACGGGAATTAGATCAGGATCTCGATCGAACTTTGCGGCAGGCGCGAGATCGGTACGTTCTGCTCCGGCACCCGCGGTACTGGAGCCGGATATACACGCACCACTGGCGGCGCCGCGTCCACCCCAAGGGCAGGAGGCTTCGCAAGAAGCACAGGCGGTACGTCACGAGCAGGCGGGGGTGGTTATTCCCATAGCCTGTCCGGCGGCGCTGGAGCCAGAGGCGGAAGCGCGGCGCGGTCTGGAGGCGGAGCACGCGGAAACGGCTCTGCCCGAACTTCCGGCGGTGGCCGCACCACTGGTAACGGTGGGAGCGCACGCAACTTGGGCAACGGTGGTGGTTACTCCCATAGCACCACCGGCAACGGCGGCGGTGCAAACGCCGCACGCAACTCAGCCGGAAACAAACCACGCAGCACCGGTGGTGGTGGCGGGCGCAGTTCCGGCGGTGAAGACAAAAAGAAAGGCGGTTAACGAACCCCGACTTCATCGATGGGCCTCGGAATCGTCTTGATTCCGAGGCCTATTCTGTTGGGCGCGAAACCTCCCCGCGATGACTTCGAGGTCCGCCAGTGGGTCCCTGAGTCGAACTTGCTTTGGGACTTCTAAGCCAGAGCCGCAACACTGGAACTTTCTATTGGGTCATAACTGCCTAGAAAATATCTCATTAGGAGGAAATGACAGTATGAGGTTAATCATGAAGGCGCTCGCCGGCCTAGCGGCGGTGCTTATCTTTATAGGATTGCCGGCGGTAGCAAGCGCAGATCGTGTTTACTATCTCGTCGGAGTTCGACACATCTACCGAATTGGAACCGACAAGTATTTCCACGCGACCGAGCGAAAGCAGATCGAAGAGGAGTACGCGGACCAGGTATCAGCCGACAACGCGCACTACCAGTATCAGATTTCGCACGGTGCGAATCGGGACGACGAATCGAGGCAGCTTCAATCGGCGTTGCACGACCTTGCGGTTGAGCGCGACCAACGACTTGGCGCACTCTATCAGCAAAGTGATGAAGTGCGAAGCCGGCACAATTGCTTCAACATCCGAGTCGACGGCCCATACCAAGTAATCGGGGTGGACTACCATGTATATGCAAGGACCGAGGTGTATGACGACTACGTCGCTTATGCTCCTTGGCCGGGATATGTCTGCGAAGGGCCGCCACCGTACGGTTGGACGTATGGTGAGGTTTACGCTCCGGGTCCGTTCTTGAGTTGCTATACCGGTTGGTACGGCGGCTGGGTCGGTTTCGGATGCCCGGCATTTGTCGGGTTCTATGGGTTCGGCGGCCCGATCGTCTGCGCAGGCTTGTCGATTAACGTCGGCTTTGGGTTTGGAGTCGGAGGATTCTACGGAGTCGGTTTCGGCGGAGGATTCGGGTTCTACGCCAATCCGTACTTAGGCGGTTTCTACCATGCCGGTCCCGGCTACTGGGCCCACGATGCATTTAGGGGCGGCTATATCGCCAGCAGTCGAGATCCGCGGGCATTTGCAGCCGGCCGCGCAGGCTTTGCAGCCGGCACCATGGCCGTCCGCTCGGCACGCGCCGGCGGGTTTGCGGCTGGTGTTCGTGCAGGAGCACGATCCAGCTTCGCACGTGGCGGATCGGCAAACCGCGCCGGCTTCGCTCGCGGCTTGAATGCTGGAGCCAGAACGACTGGCGGTAGCTTTGCTCGCACGGCCGGAAGCTTTAACCGATCGGGCGCAGGCGGAAGCTTTGGCCGAACGGCTGCCGGCGGAGGTTATGCACACAGCCTCTCTGGGACCGGTACACGAGCCGGCGGCGGTAGCTTCGCTCGTAGCGCCGGCGGTGGAAGCTTCGGCCGAGGTTCCGCGATGGCTCGATCCACCGGCGGTAGCTACGCCCACAGCCTCAGTGGTTCGACATCCAGAGCGGGAACCTTCGCTCGGAGTTCAGGCGGCAGTCGTGGATCCAGCGGAAGTTCCCACGGCCTCGGCGGTACTCGAGGCTATAGCGGAAACTCGATGCACTTTGGCGGTACTAGAGGCATGAGCAGCACTGCTCACTCCTCAGGTGGCGTTCGCAGCCATGGCGCTAACGCCCGCGCATCGAGCGGCGGACGCAGCTTCGGCGGCGGCGCACGCGCATCAAGCGGAGGCCGCAGCTTTGGCAGCGGCGCACGTGCGTCGAGCGGTGGCCGTAGCTTTGGCGGCGGCGCACACGCATCGAGCAGCGGACGCAGCTTCGGCGGAGGCGCAAGACCAAGCGGCGGCGCTGGCGGCGGACGTCGTCGCGGCGGATAAATCTAAGGGCGGGTGGACTTCAGTCCGCACAGGTGTCTCGGGCTTTAGCCCGTTCTCTCAACTTGGAAGTCAATGCTTATTCCAAGTTGACATGCGGGCTGAAGCCGCGCGACACCTGTGCGGACCGAAGTCCACCCGCCGAATTTAGTTTTGAGACGGAATTAAGGCTGCCATACCGACCTGCGCGATCGCGCTGCACGGGATGGTCTGCTCGCCTAGAATCAACGTTTCAACCACCAACTGGCCCTCCACCATCTCGATCGTCACCGATCCGTCGATAGTGATCGTGCCGAAACCGGTCGCGGCGCTGAAGAAAGTTTTGAAAGGGCGGTCGGAAAGCTTGGGATCCAGCCAGAGGGTCTTGTCTACCGCCGAATACCGGAAACCTGAGAGTGAGTTCAGCACGGCAAAGCTTGCGAGGGCTCGAGCGTAGTAACTGCCGCACTCGTATTCGCAGAATGGGTTGCGGACGTGGCCTTCGTATCGGCTGCGGGCGGCTTCCACAATCTTCAAACCCTCCTCGACCAGCCCCAGCGAGATCATGTGCGAGGCGACCTGATATTCGATTCCAGTCCAGACTTCGTCGGAGTACACAAACGGAAGCGTCGGCTTGCTGCCCCTCGGCCAAGTACAGAGCAATAGTCCCGGCTCGTGGCCCAGGGCGTAGCCGGGCCGTTGCAGGCAGGCGTGCTCGAAAAGGTCGGCCTTGAAGTTGTAATCGAAGATCGCCTGGAGATGGCTCCGTACGTTGGCTTGGTCGATGGGTGTGTCCACGCCGTAGATCTCGGCCATCCAGGCCCCGATGACGCCGTCCGAGATGCAGCCTACGCCGTATTGATACTTTGGCCCCTCTTCGCGAAGCAAAGTCGACATCTCGTCAGCTGCGCCTTCCGATGCGAACTTTTCGACCATTTCAACAAATGACTTATCTCGAAGACCTTCCCACTGAACACGTTGCTCGTAGTACTCACCGTTGAACAGCTGTTCATCGAGATATGCTGCGGATCTCGCGGCGATCCCGGAGTAAAATGCGGCGTCTTCGGAGTTGCCAACGCCAGTTGCCATCGCCGCCATGGCGGACAATGCGCCCAAATAAACTGTCGTGCACATCCCATCCGGGCCCCAAAACTCGATGTCGTAAGTGTTGTGGTGAGGCTCGAACAGGGCGCCTTGGCGTTTTGGATCCCAGGTAAGAATGCAGAAATCGAGGCTCCGTTTGGTGTACGGATAGATTCCCCTGAGCCACTCGTTATCGCCGGAGATCTGCCAATCCCGATACACCTTGAGGATTCCGCCGAACTGCCCATCGGATGCGGCGTGGAAGCCATGGGTGGCCGGGCCGTCCGGCAGCGCAGACCGGAAGTTGACGTGCCCGCGATCGTCGATCGATCGAACCAATTCCTGCTCGCGTAAAGTTCTTTCGAGGGCGGGGAACAGGTGGGGCAGAGCCTGCGCGTAGTTCCAGACGTGGGTACAGGAGCCTGAGCAACATCCTGAGGATGGATTGCAGCCTTCCCAGGCCCACACGTTTCCCGTCGATTGGCGTAAAACCGTCGGCGACTTCAGGATCGCGAGGTTGGAGGAGATAGCATCTAAGACGTAACCGGGCAACGTGGACGAGCATAAGGCGTCTCGAAATGCGAACGTTCGCCTGTAAAGATCTTCAAAGTGATCTAAGACGTATTCGGCGACTTCGCGGGCATCTTTCCATTGAGTTACGTAGAATGGATGCCAGGTAGGTTTTGCCTTTTCGTCAGGCTGTCCTTGGGCAAGGCTGCTATTCGGGAAGTACCACGCGAGCACGACTGGAACTGTGACTTTCTCACCCGGCGCCAGGTCGCAGCTTACGAGGACGGATCCGCCGTTTCGGCCGTCCAACCCTTGATCGCTTATAGCCCCGTCGTTTTCGGCCAGTTTGCCTGCCGTAACCTCCCGCCACAAGGCAGAGATCGAATCGAACCATCCGCCCCGGAACCACATCGCCTTCACTTTAGGGTCGGGATGCCGGAT
>Ga0206860_10227_pt1 | contig 9649 bp, 5 predicted proteins | sample Alteio_BWOrgCont_44_FD_152624 | JGI IMG/M metagenome (GOLD analysis project Ga0206860, IMG submission 152624) | Enriched cells from forest soil in Barre Woods Harvard Forest LTER site, Petersham, Massachusetts, United States -... | ecosystem: Environmental > Terrestrial > Soil > Temperate forest > O...
ACTACATTGCCGTTTCGATCGATTACCTGGATTGCGCCTTGGCCGATCGTACCGAAGGTGCCGTCCGTGGTCGAAACGTTTCCGACGAGCACGTAGCCGCCTTGTAGAACCCCGAGGGCGGTGCTGAGGCCTGGAAGAGTGCTCGTAAAGAAGGTGGCGGCGGTGCCCGGAGGGGCGATTGGACCGCTCGGCGTGAACTGCACGATCGTTGTACCCGCGCCCTGAAGGTTGGCGCTGTTGTTGAAATTGCTGACCAAGACGTCACCGGCGGCGATGACACCGCCGGCCGGAAACCCTGCGGGGACGAAGGCGACGCCATAGGGGTTGACGTCTCCGTTGGCCGGAACCGTGGATGTATTGATGAGCGTGGGTATGAACGCGCCACTTGCGGCCTTTGTCTGGGGTAGAATCGCGCCAGCTATCAGCACGAGCGCGAACAATTCCGATTTGTGCAGTTTCATGACAACCTCTTTTTGTTTTTTTGCGGACCGCCCGGCGAAGGGATTTCGTCGAGCGACTTTGACCGACACATGCTCGGAATCTCAGTTACCTTTCCGATATGGTTTTATAGTAACGGTGATGTTACGGTTTCTGCACCGGTCCCGGGCGGGCTACCGGACGGAGGGTAACTCATCTTGCCTGCAGCCACCCATGCCTTTTCGTGTCGCCGCCGCCCAAAAGACTGGGAAGCACGCGGTCGCGAGTACGACCATTCAGTACCCAGCCGATAAACGTCGACCGCACGAACAGATCATAGGTGAACAGCCCAACGGCTATCGTGAGAGTGGAGATGAGTCCCAACTTGAGCGACCAATGCAATGGAACCTCCGCCGTCGCCACCTGAAGCCATACAACGATCGGCAGGTGCACCAGGTAGAGCCAGTAGGAGGAGTCGGCCAGATAGCGAATTGCGGGGTTGGGCCGCGAGCAAAGCCTCTTGAAAACGCCGATTGTCAGGAATACGAGCGACCACATCGCCAGCGCGTAACCCAGGAGGTAGGCAACGTGGGCCTCGGCGTAGCGGGGGTTGCCCGGATCCAGTTGGAACCGGCCCATAGACAAGACGATTGCGATCCCGGTCGCCGCAATGAGCCAGCGCACGGTTGTGAGACGCGCGAATTGCGGGATCAGGCCAGTTTGGCGACCCAGCATCCACCCAAAGGCGAAGAAGCCCCAGTACACGGAGAGGACGGGAAGCCGAGGCAGCAGCGTCTGATCCGGCGTCTCCATTCCCCAATAGTGCATGAACCAAAGCGCGAACGCAGTAGGCACTGCGAACAGCGGAAGCGATAGCCGGGATCTAGCCAACCACGCAACGACACTGTCGGCACGCCGGGCCGTGGCTACCCGCCACAGACCGGTTGCCACCGCCACTTCCCGCAGGGCGAGCGTCAGGCCCGTGACCATCGCCAGGTAATACAGGAACCAAAGGTGGGTTCCGGTGAACAACCCGGACGGAAGCCCGCTCAGTGTGCCGAACCCGCCACGAATGGCCGCCCAGAAGTCGTAGCTTCCCCGCAGGCTCGCCGAGCCCATGGTCCAGCCCGACACGAGCAACGGGCGCAGAATGAACCAGCCGAGGAGAAACGGCAGGACGATCCGTAGCAGGCGCGAGCGCACGAATGACCCTGTGCCCTTTCGATGATAGGTTACATGGCCCAAAAGACCCGCGAGCAGGAAGAACGTTTCCATCCGGAAGATATGGCTCGTCGTGAAAAACACGGCGACCGCTTGGCTGGTCGACACGTCCTGCACCGCCCATCCGCAGAAAAATGGCAGGAACGACATGCCCGCGTGAAACACAATTCCGAGCACGAGGGCGAACGCCCGGGTAGCGTCGAGGTAGTCCAGGCGGGAGTTTTCCGGGCGCGACGGCAACACGGTATCGATGGCTTTGGGCTTCATGGTGGTGGGACGGCCGGCTGTGAGCCGCTCAATAGAAGCCGATTTTCTGCACCTCGAATTCAAACTCGCTCCTGGCAAGTCCGAAGGCGACGAGATTGACGCTCGTGATCGATTTGAGGCCGAGCGGGGTCTGTTCCGACCATCCCCGCCTCATGTCCTTGAAGGGAAGACGGACTTCCGAAAACTCGCCGGCCTTTCCCGCGACCGGGCCGCTCGTGTGATAGTCGTAATTCTGGATCTCGGAACTGGCCACCTGGACGGTCAGGATGCCCTTGGTGACCTTCACGCGGAGGAGGACGCCCTCATAGTTGCTCAGGTCCTTCGGATTCGCGTTTTGGGAAAGGAGCAGTGGCACGGTGATGAAGGCGGGGAGGCCTCGCCCAGGCACCAGCTCGCCCTGCACAACGAGGACCCCATTCTCGCACCTCTGCGTGGCATGGGACTGACTGCCCATGGCTTTGTCGTCGATGAGGAGCCGCTCAGCTCCGCTGCTGGTGCGCTGGGCATCAGAGAAATCGTCCAACAGGGCCGGAGCCGGCTCGGCATGCACCGAGGCCGGTCCCGACAGGAGGGACGCGATGGTGAGCGTGAGAGCAGCCAATTTACAGGCGTTCAGGAAGGAAGGGGAATGCAGGTTCATTTTCATGGGTGAGTTGGATGGGTTGGAGTGATGTTCGCCTGTAAGTGCCCATTGCTGGCCTTCGGGTGACAAAACGTTCTGCTGAATTATGGAACTTCATGAACCGGAGGCATCTATCGCCCCTCCGCTTTCGTACGGTGGATCCTTCCCGGCGCGCAGACTCCGCCCGAATGCAACGCCCCGGGGAATCCGATGCAGTCCTTCCCTCGCCTTCCCTTTCCCATCATGGAAGAACGGTCGAAAGAAATCATGTCACCGGTTCATGCTTTTCGGGCACCTACAGACAAAGCACTATGCGTCCCTCGAATTCCATGCCCTCCATCGAAGTCGTCAGCGACGCGGATTTGGTGGCAGCCTGCCTGGCCGGCGATCGAGCCGCATTTGGCAGGATCGTGGAGCGTTACCAGCGGCTTCTATGCTCGTTGGCTTACTCTGCCACCGGTGAGTTGAGCCAGAGCGAGGACCTGGCACAGGAGGCGTTTGTCGATGCCTGGCGCCAGCTCGGCGCCCTTCGCGAACCCGAGAAGTTGCGTTCGTGGCTGTGCGGAATACTTCGCCATAAGGTCGGCCGGCTTCGCCGGGCCGACGGAAGGGAGCCCGTGCGGCAGGCGGAGGCGCTCGAGGGTGCTCTCGAACTGGTTTCCACCGAAGCGCCCGTCCCCGACATGGCCATCCAGAAGGAGGAGCTGGCGATTCTGTGGAGCGCACTGGAGCGCGTGCCCACCTTGTATCGCGAGGCGCTTGTCCTCTACTACCGGGAGCATCGCTCGGTGGAGCACGTGGCCGACGCACTCGACATCACTGAGGACGCTGTGAAGCAGCGGCTGGCGCGTGGCCGGAAGATCCTGCAGGAACAGGTATTGGCCTTCGTGGAGGGTGCGCTCGTCCGGAGCACCCCTGGCCCGGTTTTCACCCTCTCCGTACTCGCGGCGTTGCCTGAAATTGCGACTCCGGTGAAGGCCGCAGGGATTGGCGCCGCCGCGGCGCACGGCGGAATGCTGGCCAAGTTTACCGGCATCGCCGCTGTGCTGGCCTCGGTCAGCAGCGGCGCCCATTTGGTTTTGACCCTGCGCGCCAACCTGGACCAGGCACGGACGCCTCGAGAGCGCAGGGAGGTGGTGAAGATCACGCTGGCCTGCTTTTGCGGCAGCATTGGATTTCTTGCCGCCCTGTTTGGCCTGCGCGTCGGCGCGTCCCACTGGCCGGAGAGCCGCACGCTTGTTGCAGGGGTTGCCGTGGTTTTCGTACTAGCGTCCCTCATCGCATGGCCGGTGGCGCTGCTCCGGGCGATGCGCCGAATGCGCGTGCTGCGTTCGGCGGAGCGCCGGGACCATCCCGAATGCTTTGCCGATCCAAGGCACCAGCGCAGCTCTGCCGCCCGCGAATATCGTAGCCGCGCTGCTTTTCTTGGCGTGCCGCTCGTGCACCTGCGGTTTTCGTCTCCCGACGACGGCGACGGACCCGTGTTTGGCTGGATCGCCGGGGGCGATCGCGCCTATGGCCTCCTGCTCGCATGGGGAGCGTGTGCTGTTGCCCCGATCAGTGTCGGAGCGGTCTCTGTGGGGATAATCTCCGTTGGCGCAATGAGCTTCGGAGTGATCGGTCTTGGCACGGTGGGAGTCGGCGTGCTCGCCGTCGGTTGCGTCACGATGGGAATGAGGGCGTACGCATGGCTGTTTGCCCTAGGTTGGACCACCGCGCAGAGCAATGGGTTTGCCCTGGCGCGGGTCGCTGCAGAAGGGTCCGTGGCCATTGCACAACACGCCAACGATCCGATTGCCCATCAATTTCTGGCCAATCCCCGCGCGGAGCAAGACAACATGGTCGTCCTAATCGTGATGGTAGTCTGCACACTTGTACCCATCGCGTATTACGCCCGGGCGGTTCGGCGACGCCTCGGGGGCGGTGTCCGGGCCGCCCGAGATTGACCCGTATCGGTTGGCGGGCGCGCAACGAACTGAGAACCACTCGGCTGGCGGGGACTCAGCATCCTCACCATCCGTTGCCCCTCGTGCGGGTGCGGACGCGCAGCAGGAACTGGCTCGCCGTGATGTAAAGTGTGCCTCCGTCGTCACCCCAATTGCAGTTTGCAGTGGGGATCCCCGTTGCGATCCGGCCGAGCAACTTGCCTCCCGGCGTGAGGATAAGGATACCGCCCGGCCCGGTCGTCCATACATTGCCATCATGGTCGATCTTCATGCCGTCGCACCCGCCCGGAAGGCCGGATTTGGCCAGGGGCCGCGCGTCGAAGAAGAGCCTCTCGTTCGCGATCGAGCCATCGGGCTGCACGTCAAAGGCTTGAATATGCGCGTTGCCGTTTTCCGTGGACCCGACGTACAGCGTCCGCTCGTCCGGCGAAAAGGCGATCCCGTTGGCAAACCTGATTGTCTTCGCGAGCAAGGTCACCCTGCCGTCGACAGCGACTCGATATACGCCTGCCCATGGAAGCTCGACCAGAGGGGAGTTCTCGCCGCCCTCAAGGCCGTACGGCGGGTCGGTGAAATAGATGGAGCCGTCGCGGCGCACCACGAGATCGTTCGGGCTGTTGAAGCGCTTGCCGTCGAATCGGTCGGCCACCGAGGTGAACTTCCCATCGGAATAGCGCGCGATCCGGCGTTCGCCGCACTGGCAAACGAGAAGCCGCCCTTCGCGGTCGACGGTCAACCCATTGCTTCCCGGCTCCCTAAAGCCAGGCGCCGGCGTGAGCTGCCCACTCGGAGTCAGAAACACCTCCTTGTTATCCATGCCCGGCTTCCAGCGGTAAATTATGTTCTTCGGCACATCGGAATACACGATTCCGCCCTGATACCATATCGGGCCTTCCGCCCATGAGACCCCGTCCGCAAGTTGTTCGAGCTTGGCATCGGAAGATAGGAGTTGATCGAGCGCTGGGTCGAACCGCTCGACGTGCGCCGCGGGGTATGGCACGACCGCAAGGCTCGTCGTCGTCAGCCACAGAAAAAGACCGACCGTGGAAATCAGGTGCTTCATAGGGGTTACTGGGTAAACTGCCAACAGGGCTCCAGGAATGTTCGGGCGGCCCTGAGCCTAAGGTGACGGCTGGGATCCCGCTTGGCGAGTGGGCTTTTCGATCAGCCAGGAACAGCCAATCAAAGTGGTGCTCGGGATAGGACTTGAACCGCAAAGGTCCCGTTTAGCGTTCTCCTCCACCAGAGCCGTTTCGCTCTGGTGGAATTTCATATAAGTGCGGTAGAGAAAAGGAGGCACGTCTGCTAAAGCGTGCATGAAGCAGCTTCGAGTGCGGCGGAAAAATTGGGCAACTTGTTGCGACGGGCGTACGATTGAAATCGTCGAACGGCAGCCGGCGAAATCTTCACGGTCTTGCGCAGCTTGCCCTCCGGCTTCCGTCCTGCACCGGGACGGGCGCCTCCGTGGGTGCGAACCGCGCGTGCCACGTCGAAATAGTCGAGCACGTCCCTACCCGCATCAAAGCGAGCCTCGAGGTTGGATGCCGTGGTTGCCTTAGCGGCCGAGTTCTTCGTAGAGCTCTTTTTCAATGTTTCGAGCGCGGCGTGCAGAGATCAGACGGATCACATTGTCCCGTGGCGCATAGACCACAGTCCAATGCCGCCCCTCGATGAGGCCGATGGCGAGGTGCCGCAGTTCGCCAGGATTTTTCGAGGGGAGAACGATAACCGGGCCAGCCCAAAGCGCTGTAGCGGAGGCGAGACTGAGGCCGTGTTAAGCCTCATTGCCCGCGCTCTTGACTGGGTCCCAATCAAATTTCACTTTGAATTCGTACTCACCTTATCAAGAAGCGCAACAGCAATCAACGTGCGAGATGTCCGTTTGCTACCGCGGAAGAATCCCGGCGACTCACCTGTTCGTCGTAATCCAAACAGCTGTGGGGCCGATCCGCGCAGTTAGCGTTAGGCTCGTAAACAAGAAACGTAACCTATTGATGGTGCTCGGGACAGGACTTGAACCTGCACGCCTTGCGGCAACGGCTTCTAAGACCGTCGTGTATGCCATTCCACCACCCGAGCATTCAATGAGTTATGTAACTTCGTCCGGCCCAAAACTACCCTGAATGAATTCAATCGATTGAGACATCAAAGTCGGCCCGGACATGCTCCCACACTGATACGTTTGACGCCGATTGTCCATCCCTCGCAAAGGACGATTCGGCGTATAGAGCCCTACACGGATCGCCATTTCAATAATGGTTTGTGGCAGACTTCATTTCGGCTCTTCTCCGGCTGTGTATCGAGGGGTGAATCCAGCAACCCCATCCGCCCCCCGCGACAACTTCCAGACGGATTTCGCAACCACCACGTATGGTCCCCAGCGGACATTCAATATAAGGGTTACAATGAATGCATATAGAAAGATCGTAAGCTCCTTGATCGGGCTTCTCGCCGGAAGCATAATATGCGCGCAGACAAACACTGCGACCGGGACCAACGCAATCAAGTCTGTTACAAGTGGCACCTACAACACTGCAGACGGCAACAGGGCGCTATATTACACCACGATCGGCAGCATGAACTCGGGCTTCGGCGCCCTTTCGCTTTATACGAACACCTTCGGCCAGCAGAACACGGCGGACGGGTATGAGTCGCTCTATGGGAACACATCAGGCTCGTCGAATACTGCCATCGGCTTCCATGCCCTCTTTTCCAACACGACCGGCAATAACAATATAGCTATCGGCTTTGGTGCAGGGTCGAACCTCACCACCGGGAGCCTCGACATCGACATCTCCAACCCAGGCGTAGCTGGGGAGAACACCACGATCCGCATTGGCACAGAAGGTACGCAGACCCGGACATTCATTGCGGGCATCTACGGAAATGCCGTAACCAACACCGCAAACTCGGCTGCTGTTGTGGTCGATAACCTCGGAAGCCTTGGCACAGTGTCGCTTTCCAGCTTGCAGGGGCCAATGGGACCACGAGGAGCTACCGGTGCGCAGGGCCCAGCCGGTCCTGTGGGCCCCGTGGGTGCACCGGGTGCGCGGGGAGCTGCAGGCGCGCAGGGTGTCGCCGGCATAGCCGGCGCCCAAGGTCCGCAGGGACCCGGGGGATTGCAAGGAGTAGCAGGCCCGATGGGGCCGGCGGGTCCTCAGGGTACGCGGGGATTTACCGGCGTTCAGGGGGTTGCGGGCCTCGCTGGTGCCCAAGGAGTCCAGGGGCCGCAGGGACCTATCGGGCTGACGGGGGCAACCGGACCCGCAGGTCAGATTGGACCTACTGGACCGCAGGGCATAGTAGGTGCCACTGGCCCATCGGGAATCCTAACCGACGCGCGCGACAACACAGGTGGCGGTGTGGGTGCGCTCGCCTCCGTTACTCCAAACAACTCCGATGAAACTGCGTTTGGCAATGATGCGCTCTCCGCCGACACCGAAGGAGTCAACAACACGGCGGTTGGAGAGCGCGCACTATTCTCCAACACGAGCGGTGTAATCAACACTGCTGTCGGCGACACCGCGCTCGCAGCTAATACAATTGGAATCTACAACACGGCCATCGGCGGTAGTGCGCTCGTCAACAACACGACAGGAAATTACAACACTGCCGACGGCAACCAGGCGCTGGGAGAAAACACGACGGGCAACGGCAACATTGCGATCGGCTATCAAGCTGGGATGAATTTGTACGAAGGCAGCAACAACATCGACATTTTTGACCCAGGAACGCAGGCGGACGACAGTACGATACGCATCGGAACCGAAGGAATCCAGGACAAGACCTTCATCGCGGGCATCTACAATGCAACTGTCTCCAATGTCGGTAGTGCCATGGGGGTAGTGGTCGATAACACCGGCAACCTGGGTACGGCGACGCTCTCCAGCTTGGTTGGAGCAACAGGTCCCACAGGGCCCGTTGGTCCAGGAGGCAGCACCGGTGCCCAGGGCGCGCAAGGCGTCGTTGGCGCAACAGGACCAACGGGGCCTTCGGGCGTACTTAGCGATTCATATGGGAACACGGCCGCCGGCATTGACACCCTCTTGTCCGACTCTCCCGGTTATGTTTCGTTGCAATACGTCGGCTACTACAACTCCGCTTTCGGCGACCAGTCTCTCTTTTCCAATTCCACCGGCTCCGGAAATGCGGCGTTCGGTTATCAGGCGCTCCACGACAACACAACTGGCGTCAATAATACTGCCTCCGGCGACGAAGCCTTGTATGCCAACACGACCGGCAACGTCAACGTGGCCATTGGCACCTACGCACTCTTTGGCAATCGGACCGGAGCTTCCAATGTAGCCGTTGGCTCCAACGCGCTAGGTAACAACTCGACTGGAGCGCTTAATACCGTGATCGGCACCGGTGCCGGAAACAACCTGAATATGGGCAACAGCAACGTCTTGGTCGGTTTCCAGGCCGGGTTCTTCATAACGGGAAGCAACAACATCGAGGTCTTCGACCAAGGCCAGGAAGCGGACAACGGCGTGATCCGAATCGGTACCGAAGGAACCCAAACTCAAACCTTCATCGCCGGCATCTACGGATCTACCGTCTCGCTCCCAGCTAGCGCCGCCGTGGTTGTGGTGGATTCCACCGGGAACCTTGGAACGAAGCCCGACATGGGCGTACTTAGCGATTCATATGGGAACACGGCCGCCGGCATTGACACCCTCTTGTCCGACTCTCCCGGTTATGTTTCGTTGCAATACGTCGGCTACTACAACTCCGCTTTCGGCGACCAGTCTCTCTTTTCCAATTCCACCGGCTCCGGAAATGCGGCGTTCGGTTATCAGGCGCTCCACGACAACACAACTGGCGTCAATAATACTGCCTCCGGCGACGAAGCCTTGTATGCCAACACGACCGGCAACGTCAACGTGGCCATTGGCACCTACGCACTCTTTGGCAATCGGACCGGAGCTTCCAATGTAGCCGTTGGCTCCAACGCGCTAGGTAACAACTCGACTGGAGCGCTTAATACCGTGATCGGCACCGGTGCCGGAAACAACCTGAATATGGGCAACAGCAACGTCTTGGTCGGTTTCCAGGCCGGGTTCTTCATAACGGGAAGCAACAACATCGAGGTCTTCGACCAAGGCCAGGAAGCGGACAACGGCGTGATCCGAATCGGTACCGAAGGAACCCAAACTCAAACCTTCATCGCCGGCAT